>Ga0210059_1003771_pt1 | contig 24378 bp, 17 predicted proteins | sample Ectturendosymbi2_FD_188042 | JGI IMG/M metagenome (GOLD analysis project Ga0210059, IMG submission 188042) | Ecteinascidia turbinata endosymbiont from Florida, USA - Sample 2 (SPAdes) (version 2) | ecosystem: Host-associated > Tunicates > Ascidians > Unclassified | place: Key West, Florida...
GCATTTTGTGCGGGCCGCAATGCTTTTTGGGAATTTTCAAATAATTAAAATTTACGTTATTTGGGTTATTCACCGGTATTTAAAAGTGCTCGGCTAGGGAGTGAACAAGTTCGTTTGAAACGAACGTAGAGGCGGCTAGAAATGATTTGCCTTGAACTCATATGATACCTTGCTCAGGAAATAAGATGTAAAATCTGTTTCTAGTAAAGTTCAGGTACCGCCATTGTTGCTTCAGCGTCATAATACCAACCTGCTAGAAATTCTAACCGGAACGCCGTACCGGCAATAATTCTTTTACCGGAAGGGCGTTCCGGGCCGTTCCAGCTTACTTTCACCTCTGGTTAAACCTAAATCCTTCATGTATACCCAGAGCCGGATTTAGCTTATGCGATGCTTCTAGGCTAATTCAATTGTAAGGTACCATCTCCCACTGTTACTAGGGAAAATAGAAATGCGCTAGGCCGAAAATGACGATATTGACGCTCTATGACAGAGGTTCCCAACCTGGGGTGCATGTACTCCCAGGGGTATATTTGCCTATCTGAGGGGGTACATTTGAGGTTAGCAATATAAGAGAAAAAAATAGTCACATTATATTCATTTCTGAATATTTATATATATATCAAAATCATTTGCTTATTGTTAAATATATTTATGAATAACCATGATAAAATATATTGTCATACGAGATAATTTTAGGGGTGCATGTTCATTGTTAATCTGTCGGAATGCTGAAGGGGTACACGGGAAACAAAAGGTTGGGAACCACTCTCTAAAAGTACGGTCAATAAAAATTTGTATATCCTCACTCCGAGTGCCCCACGATGACTGCGCTTGTTCTTACTTTCGGCGCAAAAGCGTTCAATGGCACGGAATTGCGTAATGCATGCTGGGCTGGCGGGAACACTATTGTAATTTCGACGGGGGAGAAACAAAAATGTCACGGTTAAATTTTTGAAAAAACACATGGCGTACGTCAACTTTACATCTCTTTTTTCTTCGATGTGCTCAACAGTAGCACCCAAAATATACAATTTCCTAAAAACCAAACACACTACACATACATGTAACGGCCGTAAGGACAAGGGCTGTAAAAATCTCGCACACACGAGCAAAACCCGTCAAGTAAAACATCCCAAATGGTTGCAACTGCGAGGATCACGATTCGATTTTTGTTACTTTTCCTGACTGCGAAGAATCGAATGCAACGAAACCGTCACGCGAAAGGATGTGCTGTTTAAACTTCCCTTATGCTGTCATTATTGAAATACACGTTAAAGAAATAAAAAGCTACAATCATCGACTCAAGCCAGGCTGAACAGAGCACATAAACAATTAAAAGGGTTTAGTCCTGGCTTTCATAGCAAAAATTATCAAGGATTTCATTAAAATTTGTTTGCCTAAGTTTGTCATTTTTAAAATGCACCGAATGCTTAGTGTTGTACAACCTGTCCTAGACACATTGTGATCCTTTAATTCAGTTTTAATTCTTTTGAATCTCTAGAAAGACCTTTCTCATGAGCAGACCTTTCTCATGAGTTTGTGACCACCAAACTAAGAAGCAAGACTCCGCGTGTTTAGATAGACCGACCAAGAACCACTAATCTACGGCATCAGACGTCAGACCCAAACGCTGCTCTGTCCTTTTCTTGCTGTTTGCTTACTCTTTGTCTCCTTGGGTAGAGTTATGTGGTTGCCATTTGGCAAAGTGACTTTTGCTTGTTATTTAAGCTCATCAAAATTTTTTTTATTTGCTTAGCATGGGAGCAGTACAAACTTGCGCAAGTGATGTACTCAATGGCAATATGATTTCTGAATGACTGAATAGAAACCCTAACAAATAGAAACGTTTAACAAAGCAGCTGTATTGCTCAAGATCAGTAAAAGCAACTGTTTTTATTGTAGGATAATGCTAGCCTTAGACATATCTCTTATCTGCAGTATTACCTGTAAGCTTTGATCAGGTGCATCTCAAACACGATCAACCACAGGACCTTTAGCCTGATTCACACCAAACAATCGACACGATTCACCACACGCAGGACGCAGTCAAAGTGCTTTGAGTATGTCGACACCACAGTCGGCATGCGGCTTGACCAACGGTCATATTGAGATTCATGAATACTCGTTGGAAGACCCTGGCGTTATTGACACAAAATCTGATTAAATAAATAAAAGTTAAAAACATAAATTGTTGACGAATGCTTGTTTATCGAACTGATCATATACAGCAACGACAATGGACTTTATGCGTACCACAGTTTGCTGGAGGGTCCCTTGGATCTTGAGGCCCTAGGCTTAAGCCTACATAGCCTGTTGCTAAATCCGGCCGTGAGCGTACACAACCTACGTGTGACTACTCAAAAACTGATTCCACAGTACTTTGCGTTTCGTACAACTTTACTGTCCGTCATAAAACAAAAACAAGACGCGCTCCTGGTTAATCATAAGCGAAAATTTTGTTTACATAAAGTATTCAAGACCCTTATTTTGGCAATTCCGGCAACTAAAACAGTGGAATTTTGCGCTTTTGTTTACTTGAAAAACGAAAGCAATGCCGCAAACTAGAGTCATTCAACAAGCTATTCCTTATTGACTATTTACAACTGCGCATAGCAATTCTACAGCTTCGTGGTAGTTCGAGGGACCAAACATGAAATGGGGGAGCACAAAGTTCAAATGGGGGTGCCGGGCACCACTGGCCCCCCGCTGGCGACGGCCATGAAACTACTGCATCGATAGGTCTAAGCTGCATCCTGCAAATCGAACTCACTTGGGCACCCTGCATATATTGGCAAAGACGTAGGTGGACCAAGTTATTTGGATGAAATGTAATGCACTGCCTAAAAATGCAAGTTCTTGCTTACCCAAAGAAATAAACCAGTGTCCATGCATGCTTTCAATTTTCTTCAAAGTTCAAACCATACTATATTTTTATTTCTTGTTTTCGGCTGTAGGCTATATTTTAGTGGGGCTTCAACAAACCCTGGGGCAGGGGCGGATCCAGGGGAGGGCGATTGGTGCGATCGCCCCCCTAAAACCTCAAAAAGTAACTTTATTCACCATGATTTTGCACAATTCGGAAAACAACATTCGCGTTGTAAGGCCATTTTGTCATCCATTGTTTTGTCACAGCAGTTTTGTGAAGTAGCCTATACTTCATCTCTCTTACAGTAGTGAAGCTGTTGTGAGACTTGCCTACAAAATATTACTGAAATTGCCCTCCCTAAACTTGCTGGCTGGATCCGCCACTGCCATGGGGCTACATGTCTTATGCCTATTTTCGTTGGTAATGATTTTTTTGTACATTAGTTGTATATGTTCTAGCTCAGGCATTTTTGTTTGGTCATATAAACTCATATTTTCTGAAAAATGAAGTCATATAATCAATTTTTTAGGTTATGAAAAATGGCCTTAGTTATAACTTGCCCACCGATCATTTTAGCGAACTGTTCTGTTTAAACTCTTTACTTAAAGAAGAAAGTCTCCTAGTTTCGACTTTAAATATCTGGGCTCTTTACTCTTGAACTTTTTTGGTGTGTCGTCATGACTGGGTCAGGTCAAGAGATTTTCAATAACGTAATCAGAGCCTGAGAAAAAATTCAAGTGGCAATTTACTTTTTTTCTTTTAAGATAAACCAGGCCAAAATCCGCATTAATAGAGCCTTGATTGACCATCTAGAATTAGAGTTTGGCAAGTTATGGCCAAACAACGATAATTAATTAATTATTTCAATTAGGGATAATTAATTTGTTATTTCAGTTGACTCTAAGCACTTCTGTCCCGTTGGGTTGCTTTGTCTAATGTGGTATGAACTTTTTACCTGAGAGAAACAAGTAAATAGAAAAAAATAAAAAAAAATGAAATTACACTTCAGGGGCTCAATGGTTAGTTTGGGAAAGAAACTGCCTGATGAGATTACTCTGTGCAGTAGAGATGGCACGGACCGCTAATGGTCCAATTTTTGGGCGGGCCGCTGAGGTTGAACGAGCGGGCTGCTGACGATATTTTTAGCGGTTGGATTTCACCGAGCCGCTACGAGCCGTCCGCTAATGTTGTAAAAACTTCAATTTTTTTGAGCTAATAAAACCACTCGGTGGCAATAAAAGTGAGTGAAACCACTTAGCACTGCTTTGCCAATGCTGCATTTTCAGGCAAATTATCTTTTCCCATATGTGAGCATTTCGTCAGAAATCCCGAAAATTTCGTGAATCCCGAAAATTCAGATTAGTTTTCTATAATTTGTGTTATTGTCATTTGGTGCACAAAATTGTTGCGTAACAGGTAAATGCCACAATCATCCCTTTTACGTGATATGCATACGTTCTTGCTCTGAAATTAAGTAAACTGTTTTGAACTTGTGGTACGTAAAAGCACGTTACAAAACCTAAAAAAGTAACAATGCGCGTCATAACTACAGCAGGTGGTCCACACGTCGTAGGCATCTTGTTCATTACAACTTAATTGTCTTTATAATTAGTTTCCTTTGCCCATCGCCACCTATAACTTTTTCTTATCGATTTCTTAACTATTTTGGTGCAGCTTGTCCTGCCGCTGCTGTAGCATCCATGGCCGAAACCCAGGCCCATGTAAAAGGTTTGAGGTCAAAATACATATTTAGGGGTGAAAAATTTTTGTTTTTATTATATGTTTAAAAAAATTATTCTGGGTGCAACAAAATTTGGAAGAAGCACAAAAAATTTGGGGGACACTGCCCCCAAATCCCTCTCTGTGGACTGGATACGGGCCTGCCAAAACCGAAAAATTGTTGCACTCACCAGAATTTTCAATGAATTTATCAAAATATAGTAACCCTGACTTCAAAATTTCTATTTGTTAAATTTCGTTAAGTTTTGCCAAATTTTTTACTGTTTCTTCACATAGGCTACGATCAGGCTAACAGCAAACAGTTTGAACTTATGGAGATTTTCAAAGAGATGCCGAGGGTATCCTTCAAGAAATTTAGACTGAGACAAGAAGCGAAACCGGCTCGAGACAGAGACTCACAATAACAGCCTTGAGACTAAGGTGATGCCTGGAGGTCAGTGGTGTAGGAGGCAGGGGTGTAAGCGCACCCCCAAAAGTTTTGATTTTTCGAAAATCCGAACAAAATCCCTGAAATTCAGGGCAAAAATGGTGCCCAACGTTAAAAAAATGGCGCCCAACGCTTGCTGAAAAACACAGGAAGACCTTTTTCTGGAGGTCACACCAAAAAAGGTCTTCTTGATCTTTATGGGAAAAAAGTTGAAGGCAAAATTCGCACAAAGAACGTTTCGGGCAAGTTTGGCTAAATTCGGGCAAAAATTCTTTGCACCCACAAAGTTTGCCTGCTCCTACACTTTGTGCTGGAGGTTCCATTTATTTAAAAAAGGTTCCAGTGGGTTTTGTGCAATTACTAAAACCTTGGTACAAGGAACAAACGATGTAATAAAATGTGGCATTTTTCTGAACCGTTTCATGTAACTATAGGGGTTAGACAAAGGGGAGTACTGAGTCCATACTTGTTTGCTGTATATTTAAATGACTTATCCACAGAACTAAACAACCTTAAAGCAGGGTGTTATATTGGTGTGGTGTTATTGAATCACTTGATGTTTGCTGACGATATTTGTGTGTAGCCTACATGGGTTGCAAAGTATACTTGATATGTGTCAGGCTTATGCAGAATTGCATGGAATTATTTTCAACTGCAGCAAAACTGTTTGTATGACATCTAAGGCTAACAGTGCAAAAAGCACAGTCACCCTATTACTGACACTGGGTGGTCAAAACGTAAAATTTGTTAACCACTACAAATATATGTGAGTTGTACTGGATAACGAGCTCTAAGATGACAAAGACATTCCGAGACAACTGCGATACCAATATTGTGCAGCAAACAATCTGCGAGCCTCTTTTTCCCGATGCTCAAATGCAATTAAAATGTACTTTTTCGTTCCTTTTGTACGCCCATGCATGCACCACAATTATGGTGTAATTTCAGAAAGTCATGCATGCAAAATTGCGCGTGGTTTGCAATTTTGGATGCAGAACTCTATACCACCTGCAATGGAGAGCGACTGTTAGTAGTCATCAGGTTCAATGTAATATTCCTACATTTGAAGCATTAATACCAAAATATAAGTAGGCTACTTGTTTCTCGAAAGATGCAGATAGTCTAAAAGCGTATGGTTGCGTTCTTTGATGCAGTCCGATTGTTTGTATTCGTTCTTATTCTTTGAACACTACAACCGCATCTTAGTTTGTGACTGAGTACTCGAACATTGCAGTGTTTGTTCGTTTGAGAGTGTGTCAAGACACAGCGCATTCGTACTTTACCTAGCCTTGACCAGTTTAGGAATTAGCGCCCCACTCTGTGCCAAGAGTTATGTGTTAACGAACAATAGTGTTAAGAATGTGTCTGTAACCCTGTGGCTCGGCCTCCAACGCTGCTGTAAAACGTTCTGTTAAGTAAGTGTCTGTAATCCTGTCAATTAGCCTCCAATGCCGTTGTAAAACATTCTGTTCTGTACGTTTTTATCAACCTGCGTTGTACAGAAAGTGTGTGTTTGTGCTATGGACCTCGTGTCTGCGAACAAAATACATCATCATCATCACTGAATTCGAAAAGGTTGGTTATTTCATACCGAGAAGACACTAATTGTTAAAACTTTGTTTTCGTAAAAATTTTGGTGTGGATTTTCATTTGTAGAACGAAACTATTAAGGGAAAAATTCAGATTTACTTACACTGCTCATTTCCAGAAATCTTTTGCAAGAGTTTGCGAACCCACACGAATCGTTGTTAATGTAATGACGTAACGTCTTGGCGCAACCAAAAGATCCTTTTCGCATACTGCTGCTGCGATGGTAAGTGTTATCGGCGGTAATCTTGGAAAGGAAGTAAATATAAAATGCTAGCGTGCGTTTATTTTATCGCAAGAGGTACTGTATTGCTTTCTAATAGTTTATATCATGCACGCTTGATGTATATCGACATTCTGTTTTTGAAATTGCTAGTACCATGCTCTTCGAAAGGTTTACAGAACATTTTTGGTCTCGGCATCTGAAGTAAGTGGCATGCATCTCTAAACTTAGTGCTTGTGTATAGGTCTCCCGATTTAAGAAGACACGAAAGCTTCGAGGCCATGTGAGCCATGGGCATGGTCGCGTAGGTAAGTGCAAGAACAGACAACTTGTTCATTGCGTGGCATCCACGAGATTGTTTCTATATTTGCTGTAAGGTGTCACCAAAGAAACCGTTACACGTAATTGTCAGGCTGCATCAGCAACACTGTCAATTTTTAAAGTGGAGACAGGATATGTGCAATTACACTTTATCTGATGTTTGTCAAATAGGATACGAGACTGGTTTTCGTGTTAAGTGCACAGCTTGTACAAATTTTTTTCATAAAGCTTGCTTCTTCAACAATTTAAAGTAAACCTAAACAAATCAGAACACAGCGGCTTGCTTTATCATAGGCAGTAGCCAAGTGCAAAGCAATAAGTGTAGAACAAATAATAAAACACAATGTGCAAAAAATTGGATTTAATGGTCAGCGGCATCGGTATGAAGGCAGCTCAACTGTTTGTACCTCCAGCATAGGGCATTGATTTAGAAACCAACGGTTAGTGTTTGTTCCTAAAGCATTAAGCATAGGGGATGGATTTAGAAAGCAACTGTTTGTACCTCCAGTAAAAGGAGTTGATTTGTAAAGCAACTGTTTCAGTGTTTGCAGTGAGTTCATTTACAAAGCAGTTGTTTGCACCTGTTACCATCAAACAACAATCTTGCTGTAAATTGCGCCACAAACACTTAAGGAAGTAACTATTTGTCTGCCTGTCCTGTCGCAATTCTAATAAGGGTCACTTTTCGTTGAAACCATGTGGATCGTATAGTGTAATGTTTATGTGCTACGCCTTCAACGCTATAGGTTTCCAGTTCGAATCTCACCTTGCCGACATTGGTTTTGTTTTTTTCTTTCAACTTTCCTTTAGGGTTAGCTTACTTTGCCTTAAAGTTAGCTTAGCTTAGCTTAGGGTTAGTGTTAGGTTAGAATTAGGTTACCTTAGGGTTAGCTTAAATTTAGGTTAGCATTTGGTTTGGTTTAGGGTTTATCTTTTACGTTTTCTTCGTTTCTACAAAGTCTACTGCACTCTCGTCATGCGTTACAGTCATGTTACAGAAGGTGGTCAAACAAGGCTTCAAATTTAAAGATCCGCAGGCGGTTCTATAGCCACTGCCAACATTTAAACGTCACAATGCGCTTCCAAACCCATCGCCGGCTGTCTTGAGTGTGGTAACCGCAGTGTGATGCAGACATAGCAATGCACGCGTTTATCAACCAAACTGATTAGTTAAATTAGTAAAGTTGCCGTAGAAGGAATAATTAGGCTTGATACTGTTCTTTGAGTAATAGCATTTGCAAGCAATACGCTGGTGTTACAAACAGCTGCTTTCTAAAGCAACTCCCTATACTGGAGGTACAAACAGTTGCTTTATAAGTCAACTCCCTACACTAGGGATACATCCCCACGCTGGTGGTACTGACACCGCTGACCAGTCCTCAAAAATTGGTCAAGTGAAACAGCACATCTAGCAACAGAACTAACAAAATCAGTATTTGTGTCAGGCATAGGTCAGAAGACTACTTAAAGTTGCTCCTAACTTGTCAGTGTTTTCTTGGTCATTTGTGAAACAGTCATTTGTAAATATACAGTACTATTGTAACTGTAGAGACTGCAGAACATTCAGGAAGTCAAAATGCTGTCCCAAAATCACATCTTGTTGACAACCATCATGGTTATGCATTCAACTGTGTTTGTAAGTACTTAGGTATTAACCTGCAGAATATTAACACAGGTGTTATGTACAGTACTGCATATCTGCTTATTTTTTGTATTTGTGAAACATTGTGCTCTGTTAACTTTTGTTCATGATTGTGAATTTAATTCCATTTGTGCCAATCTTAGCATATTGCAATAATACAAAAATGCAAGCTATATTAGTAAAAGACTTTGATTCAAATCTTTGAACTCATTCACCCAGTCAAACTAAATTGCAATTTTGAATTGACGCTCCCTTACTGGTAATAAAAGTGGTTTAGAAAAATTTGTCCATTTTTTGCTTACAATAGTCAACCATGCATTTGTAGTCTGTTGTAACTACCATGAGGTAGCATCCATTAAGGATATCTTGTTATCAAAACAATGCTACTACAGTAAAGCAATAAAACAAGCTTAACACTTTGACAGCCAGTGTATGAATATATTGTACCTGGATTTCAGCCTAAAACTAGCAGTTTTCAGTTGCCTTGCCAATGCCATAGGTCCTGTGCCGATTGTGCTAGAGAGCTGTTCAAGGGCTCAAACGAATTAGCCAGTGTTCAAGTTCGTACTTGAAAAAAATTTTTTTGGTTGGGGGTTGCAGATTTTTTGTGAGTGACATAAGTGAAGTAGTTTTTTGGCCATTTTGGCTCATGTTGCCTGGCCTACGGCCCAACCGCTAGGCCAAGAAGTATTTCGCTGAAGTTTTCATAGGAAACTAGACTCGAGTTGAGTCTCTTCAGCCTTTGATTGACTTTCTAGCGTTTCTGGTTCAAAAGTTATGATCTATCTAAAATAAACAAATCAATTAATTAACACTTTGAGAACCGGTCTACGATATATTTGTACCTCGATTTTGGCCTAAAAAACAGCAGTTTTCGGTTGCCTTACCAACGCCCTAGCTCTTTTGCCGATTGCGCTAGAGAGCTGTTCAAGGACTCAAACAGATCGGCCAGTCTAGTAGATTGCACTCGAAAAAAATTTTTGGTTGGAGATTGCGGATTTTTTGTGACTGACGTCATAAGTGAAGTAGTTTTGGGGCCATTTTGGCTCATGTTGCCTGGCCTAGGGCCCAACCGCTAGGCCAAAGTGTTTTGCTGAAGTTTTCATTGGAAACTAGGCTCGAGTCCGAGTCTTTTGAGCCTTTGATCAACTTTCTAGCGTTTCTGGTTCAAAAGTTATGATCTAAAATAAACAAATTAATTAATTATCTCATCAGCTAATTCGTCAAATATTTTTACATACTAACTTACATGGTTTCATTTTCAAAAGTGCCTGTCAAATTGCAAAAACTTAATCAACAGAATATTGTTTTATATATTAAATTGGAGCATCTATTAAATCAATATTGGTGAACTTTTGTCCTTATTTTTTGGTGTTCTTGTTTTATGCGTTTCCTCTGTTTTTTGTTTATCTTGCGAGCTTCTGGGAGTATCGACTAAATAACCTGAGGGTTTTTTCAGTCTCCCAACTGCAAACTTGGGAATGCTTTCAAGTGTTTGCAAATGGCGTTTGTTTTTTATTGCATCGCACCCGGTTTTTGCAGTAAACAATAAACATACCAAAAAAAATAACTTTTGAACCTGAGACCCCAGCAGGTCATCCAAAGTATCAAAAGACTTGATTGTAGCCTAGTTTCCAGTAAAAACTTCAGCGAAATACTACCACAGTTGGTGCCCAGGGTCAGGCAAAGTGGGCCAAGGTGGCCTAAAAGTCCTCCACTTATGACGTCACTCACAAAAACCTGCACCCCCAAGCAAAAAATTTTTTCAAGTGCAGACCAGAAGACTTGCCACATCTTTTGCTGTTTCGACCAGGTCTGTAACCCGTACAGGAGTGGAGATATTCCCGTGCAAAGCTACATGTGTTCAGGCGTTTTTTTCTGAAAAATCCCCGAATCCAGCCGGACCGAAAGTGTTAACCAAAAATGACAAACTCTGTTTTGAAAATTCCATCTGCAAATTGTTGTCATTTATAACTCTGCAAATTCATCCTGGGCATGGCAAGTGTGTGGCCTCCTGAAATTTCAATTGTGTATCATAGGTGTAACCATGGTGGAGGTAAGGAGACCACACCATGCCACCCCTAAATTTCTAGTATATCGTGTTTTCTGTGGTGACCCAAACCAAATACTGTTGCTCACTTAAGATCAATATATTTGACCCCTTTCAAAATTTTGGGCTGGTTTCACTACTGTTGTGTATGGTTTGTGCTGTGGATCCAACTTTTCCTGAATCAAAAGTCCAAAGTACTTCTGAAACTATGTATGAAGCTTAACTCAGCGTGCTCTCAAAGCAGTTGGTCTAATGCCTAAACGACTAGACCTAGAGTTTATGCACAAACATGGCTTCGTGTTACAGTCATGACATAACAATGCATAACTTGTGCTTGGTTGATTAATAGGTCAGGCAGACATGCTAGTGAACTACTGACAGCATGCAACACGGTATTTGTCCCTAAAATGCAGTAGAAATAGATTCACTCCAAGCTTTTAATTCTTTTGTAAAGTATGCAAAAAGTGGTGTATCTGATTTCTTAAGCCAATTTTAGGCGTCCCCAAAATTACATTTCGCGACGCCATTTGGGGTCACGACCAATAGTTTTGAGAAGCCCTGGTATATACTAGCTTTGGTTCAGGATAGTATTTTTAAATTGTCATGTGTTCCCTTCCACTGAAAATTGTAACTTGACCGTGGGGACTAGGTAGGCTGTATGGATATGGCAACCTCTTGGCTGTGCCGGCAGTAAATACAAAATTATTGTTCATTTGGGTTAAATAAGATGCCCATTTGGCATTTTAGAATGCTCAGACATATTTTCAAGAATCTGTTCTGTTTACTGAAAAAAAAAAAAAATTACAGAACACCAATGGCGTTATTGTGCAGTTACTTCCCTATTTTGTAACAGCTGTCCACAGTGTTTTTACAAGTAAGCCTCACAGTGCATGTTTGTTCACATCTTTGCATTTTTGTGTTGCTAGGTAAACACCGAAAACATCCTGGCGGTCGTGGAAAAGCTGGTGGACTGCATCATCATAGGATCAACTATGACAAATAGTAAGTTACGCTGTGCTCAGTTACTTCCAACCATTAGATGTTTTGATGTTTGTTACTTAGATGTCCATTTGTGTGTCAAGGATTTATCCTGTGGCAAACAGCAATTGCTATTTGGGGGACTTTAACAGTGCTACAGCAGAACTTGATGATCCAATTCTGCAGTTGCTACTGGTTGTATATTCCCAACAATACATAACCAAGCCAGTATGGATATCCTGAATCAAAATTATGTTGTTTTTTTTTAAATGTGCATAGCTTAGTGTTGGTGTTTGGCTTGTTTATTGGATGTAAACCAATGGCATTGCAAATGGGCATTTCACAACTAAGTAAGTACTTACTGCATATGCTGGCTTGTGTCCAGTTGTCAACCCTTATTGCACTATTTAGGTTTTGTGTGTGTGTGGTATGTATCATATGTATTGCTTGCCAAAGAAATAATACATTTGTGACTTAATGCGCTATAAACCCGCTACCGATGACATCTAAAAACAAAATTTCATACTTGGTCAAAACTTGATTGGTTTTTATAAAGGTATTGCTACAAAAAAATTTTATTTGTTTTTGCCCAACTGCATGGTTATATATTTAACTTTAAGAGATGTAGCCATGGCCTCTGAAAGCGTAGCATTGACCAACATGTGATTTTAATTCTCAAGCGCGTGTGAAATTGTTTTAAGGTGTGAAATTGTTGCAGTTTAAGGTATCTGAATTCCCGAGCAATTGGGCGTTTCAGAGTGTAGCTGCATAAATTATATTTGGAGGCTTGGCACAGTGGTTCTTTGCTTCATCAAGTTACACTGTACTTGAGCATCCAACAGCAGATTTATGTGGAGGTTTGTTTTCCTTGATTGTTAGTTCTATTAAAAACTTTAGTCATTTTGAAGGAGGTTTTGGCACATGTTGTGATTATTGCGTATTGTTGGAGAAAAAAAAAGTTGATCATCCTGAGGTTGATGGACCCATTTTGTTTGTTCAGCACTAAATTCTTGAGGAACCATGGTATTTGTAGTCCACAGCCTTCACGGTGGTTATGTACCCAATATTGCCCTTGGCAGTCTATCTGTTTTGCCTACTGGCAACAGCAAGTGAATGAAGAATGCAATTTTTAAGCTGCGAGCCTGTTGCCTTTAAGTGTAATCAATTGTTTTGTATTTAACAGCCATCCTGGGTATTTCGGTAAGGTTGGAATGAGGCATTTCCACTACAAGAAAAATCCTTATGCTTGTTCCATTGTCAATCTCGACAAGCTCTGGACACTCGTTAGCGATCAGACCAGAGAGCAATACAAGGACAAGAAAGATGTTGCACCAGTGATCGACGTTGTGAAAGCGGTGTGTAGTCCATTGGTGCGCTCGCCATTTGTTTGCTCCTTGATTTGTTCTTTCAGCATTTGTCTCATTTGAGAATTAACACATGCGCCAGCAGGACTCATGGAAAATGTTTACTTCAGGCTTTCGATAATGACTTTCGGAAGTTTATAATTCGCTTTGACTGCAGATTCGAATAATGCTGCCTCAATTAGGTTATATTTTGCAGCGGAACAGACCCCTGACTCGTATCCCCTCTGGATTGGGCGGCCTATTTAAAAGTTCTTGCTGTGGGAAGACCCAGTCAAGCGCAAGAGTTTATTTATTTAAAGACGCTTGTAAAATATCGTCGAAGGAATTTTTGTTCCCCGTGTGACGTGGCCTGGAGTAGACGTTTCCACTGGCAGCAAGTGTTTCGGAGTTAATTGTGAAATATTGTGGCGTTTTTGATCCAAAAGCCTAATCACACCTTAAATCTAAGCTCCTGGTATGGGGGCAGTTGGAAAAACCGTGACTTTTATTGCCAAATGGTACTTTAAAGCGTATCTGTGGTTGGTACAGCGGCGCGTATGTGCTCATTGTGTTGCTGTTGCCTCTCTACAATGAGGCTTGCAGCGTCTAATTGAGCAAACAGCATTCGTTGCAAATTGAAGGTTGAGTGCTTCGTGATTTTCATGGCGTAGCGCTTTTCGGTTTTGTGCACAGTCAGCGCAACAATGTTCAGCATGTTGTCACCTTCATGAAAAGAGTTGCATTATTTTTGTTTATTTTTCAGGGTTACTTCAAAGTCCTGGGCAAGGGTGTTCTTCCCAAGCAGCCCGTCATTGTCAAAGCAAGATTTTTCAGCCGTCGCGCGGAAGAAAAAATCAAAGCAGTCGGCGGGACCTGCGTTCTTGTTGCTTGAAATAAAATGACCTCTCCGACTCCATGTTGTGTTGAACTGAACAAGTTTGACAAAATGACAAACTAGAAATTACGCCACTGTATCTTGTGATCGTAGATCAGGGGCGGGCAACCTTTTTCGGTTTGCGTGCCGAAATCGGCTAAATAAATGACAAAATTCTTCCGCGTGCCAACCAAAATTTGTGGTGAGGGGTTTGAATTTTGGGCCCCTGTGGCAGCGTGCCCCCTCCCCAATTATGGGGTACGGAGTGCGGCTGATACGGATCGGTAGCAGCCATATGGCATCAAAAGCACATAATGGTTAAATTAAGTAACGGATTGTTAACAAACGAAATTGAAGAAACGGACACTTTGAAGGGGGAGGATCTCGTTTCCGAGGCCTTGCTCGCGTGCCAGGGGTTGACCACCCCTGTCGTAGACGAAAGAGCGGCACACAGAAGCTTGTGTTGCTATCAGCATATTACGTAGCATACCTCGTCTTCGACTGAAGTGGTGGCAGCATTGCATTCAGTTCTTGACGGAGGTGTAGAGCTTATGATTCCATAAGGTCGTGATTTCCAACATGCGGTCCGCGGGAGTGCAGCAGGTGTGTGGGTTAAGGCTGCTGTTACATCATACAGTGGTCTGCAACGGGTCACTGTCTCTCGAAAGGACTGCTTTCACAGCCAAGAACCGGACACTACGATCTTATCAAGAGTATTTATTTCGCCACTTGTGTAGGCATAAGCTCTTCAGTATGGGGTCAGTTAGTAACAGTGGTGACGAGTATTGCAGCACAGTGGTTCTATTTGAGGTGATTTCTTCAACTTTCGTAACACAGTGACAGGAACGAATTTTTTAACTTCTAGGCACATGGAAGAACGTTAAAAAGACGGGTAAATCAAATTCTGTACGATTTTTTTCCATCTGATTTCCAGATTTGTTTTTCTGCTGTGGTGTCTGCAGAGTCCTGGCTACCTGAAATATTGCTGGCTTATACTCAAGTGTTTTGCAATATACCCATGGGATTTAGGTAAGTTGTATGATTTGAGGAAACCTCTGGCTATGCTGGCAGTAACTACGAAATTATTATTTGCATATAGAAGATGGATATGGGTTTGGGCATTTTGGAATGCTAGGGCACTTTGTTAAGAATGTGTTTGTAAATTGAAAAAACAACCACAGAAGTGAGTTTAGTGTGCAGTTTTTTTCTAACAGTTGTCTTCAATGTTTTTACAAGTAAATCAGAAGTGTGTGTTTTTTAAACATTTTTGTGTTACTAGGTACACACGGAAGACATGGTGGGGGTCGTGTAAAAGCTGGTGGACATCATTATAGGATCAACCATCACATACAGTGAGTGATGCTGTGCAGGGGCGCAACGCGGTTAGATGGCGCCCAGGGCAAAACAAATTCGGCGCCCCCATGGTCGAAGTTTGGCGCCCCTATGGTCAAATCTTAGTCCTTTCGAAGGCAAATTCACTGTATTGAAGAAAGTACTTGTGACATTGTTGGGACTTTTTGGCGCCCGGGGAATTGTGCCCCCCTCGTTACGCCCCTGATGCTGTGCTTAGTTGCTTTTAACTATATAACGCTTTGATGTTTGTTAACAATTGGTGTGTCAATAGTGTGTGGCAAACTGCAGTTGCTTATTTGGGGGGAATGCTTTAGCAATGATATAGCAGCACTTCAATCTGATTCTGCAGTTTTACCAGGGTTATAGAGGCGGAACTCAAAATTTGAGTCTCAAATTTCAGGTCCCAGTTGCGGGCATCTAAACTTCTTGGCTCTTGATCCGACTTCGGCTCCAACCTCTAAAAATTTTTGGCTCTGGCTCCAAAATGATTTGGTCCGTTGAAAACTGAAAACGATCGAGTTATTTGTATCACTCGGTTCCCCACAAACTGGGGCTATGGAACCAGAAACCAAAATTTCCGGCTCCAGCTGTTCTAAATTGCTTGGGCTCCAGCTCCACAGCTCTGGTTGCTAGTGGCTGGGCGTTTCCGGCAATCCACGAACACGCCAGTATGGATATCTTAATTCAGAATACTGTTTTTCATGCGCATTGCTTGGCGTCGGTGGTTGCTTACATTAGTATGCAATATGTATTGCTTGCGAAAGAGACAATATATTATGTCTTAATTGCGCTGAACACCTTCGAAATAACTGATGACAGCTGAAAGTATCATACTTGGTCCGGACTTTTTCTTAATCTGTGTTAATGAATGTAATGTGTTACAAAAGCTTGATTGTTTTTGTTCAACTGCATTGTTATACATCTAACTTGAGATGTTATCATGGACTCTTAGAAGGCGGAGCATTAACCAACATGTGACTAAATCTCAAGCGTGGGAAATTGCAGTTTAAGGTATCTGCATTATCGAGCAATTGGGCTTTTCGGAATATAGCTGCGTAAATTGGATTTGGAGGCTTGGCACAGTGGTTCTTTGCTTCATCAAGTTACACTGTACTTGAGCACCCAGCAGTAGTTTATGTCATAGGTTTGTTCTACTTGATTACTAGTTCCATTCAAAGCTAAAGTCCATAGAACGGAGCTTTTGGCACATTTTGGATTCATGCGTTTCGTCGGAGATAAAAGCTGACCATTCCAACCAAGGTTTACAAACTTGCCTATAATAACACTGAATTCTTAAGCAACCATGGTTATTTAGGTAATACCGGTATGTAGCTTTCACGGTGGTTAGGTACCTAATATAGCCCTTGGGTGTATTGGCTTCCAGGTCGTTACCACCTGTTTTCCCCACTGGCTACAGCAGTGAATGAAGAGCGCAATTTTAAGCCGTGAGACTGATTACCTTTGAGGGTAATTAATTATTTGTCTTGAACAGGCCATCCTGGGTATTTCGGTAACGTCGGAGGCTCTGAACATTTGATAGCGATCACACCAGAGAGCAATACTAGGACAGGAAAGATGTTGCACCAGTGATCGACGTCGTCGTGAAATCGGTGCGTAGTCTATTGGTGGGCTCGCGATTTGTTTGCTCCTTGGATTTAGCGCTTCAAAATTGGTCATTTGTCAGGATTGAAAGCGAACGCATGCACCAGCTGAGAGCGTAACACCCCTGTGTATTTTTAATTTATTGAGAATTATTAAGGGATGCCAGTCTTCTCAACACAGAATTAAATAGCGTTTAAGTTTCCTGTCAAAGTTTTTGTGGAAGGCTGATTCGTTGTGTTGTAAGTAATTTCTCACGAACGTTCTTGTTGCTGACTTGTTTAACACCTTCGTTGTCATGACGCACGATACCCAACTGAATCCTGAGGCAAGTTTAACGTTCAGGAATCATTGCAATACTATTTCCCAGTCCACTGTTGCCATAATTTGTCCAAGACCTGTGATCTTTCGCAGTCGAATGTCAAGGTGTTCGTAGTAGAAGGGAAGTCCATGTGTGAAAGCTAGTTTTGCATTTATCGCACGCGATCATTTATCAACACTTGCGTAGTCATGTAAATTGTACGGCTCACTGGCTTTGTTGCACGGTACAACTGCAGAAGATTGCCGTACCCAGGGTCGTTTCATTCAGTCTAGACCAGTGTTTCTCAAATGGGTGCCACTTAGCTCATTAAAGTAGGTATTGGGGAGGAAAAGTTGTGGATGAAAAACTACAAATTTAAATTGCTTATTCAACACAAAACTGCACGAGGTTGGTTTAGAAGGGAATGTCTAAAGCAGGGGTCAGGAACCTTTTTGGCTAAGGGAGTAATGAAACCTACATATTTTTAGTTATATTTCCGTGAGAGCCATATAATACTTTTCAATACCTAGTGCAACTAAGTTATTTAACTAACGCGTGCATTTTTAAGCAAAATCAACAATTTTAAACAATGTAAATGTCTGAATTTTGTCTTTAATAACATGCTTCTTACTGTTAATGCGACTTCTGGTGTTGCTGATGGCTTTGTAGGAAAATTACAGAAAAGGTTTCATCCGTAACAATCGTGTTAAGAAAATATCAAGCGAGCCAGATGCAGTTATCAAAAGAGCCACATCTGGCTCGTGAGCCATAGGTTCCCGACCCCTGGTCTAAAGTAAGCAAGGACAAGCTGCTTTAACTGCAATGACTGAACCTATGAAAGAGTCTGTTTGGTTCATAATCGTCTATTTTTTCACAGTAGGTAGTGCGAATTTTTTGTGCTTTTTGTTGGGAGGAATCGACAGTGTTTGTTTGCCAGGAGGGAATATGACAAAAATTTGAGAACCACTGATCTAGGCGTTTCCACTGGCAACAAGTGTTTCGGAGTTATTCCTGAAAGACTGTTGCCTTAGGGGTGACTAGTCTTTTCATACGGATGTTCTGTTGCTGCCAGGGCCGCAACCAGCTGATATTTTCGAGGAGAGGGAAAAATGATTATAACTTGTAGTATTTTCGAGGGGAGCAATTCATGGCGATCATTTGGACAAACCGCTCACACCTCACGTCATCTGCCAATGCGGAGTCACATGCAGAAAGTACTTTTTTGCAATATAACATTAGCCGTAGTCAGATTACTTGCACCAACAGTATTCTCCAAAAAACGTCTGATTTCGCCCGTGACTGGAAATATTTTTGTAATTTCATGCATATTTCATAAAAGAAGTGGTAGTAATTTTCATGGCAAAACAGCGCTTTTTAGTGTACTTTTTTGCGATTAGGGCAACGGCACGTATGTGCTCATTGTGTTACTGTTGCCTCTCTACCAATGAGGCGTGCAGTGTCTAATTGAGCAAACAGCATTCGTTGCGAAATTATGGTTGAGTGTTGCGTGATTTTCATGGCGTAGCACTTTTCGATTTTGTGCACAGACAGTGTAACAATGTTCAGTATGTTGCCACCTTCTCAAAAACAGTTGCATTATTTTCGTTTATTTTTCAGGGTTACTTCGAAGTCCTGGGCAAGGGTGTTTTTCCCAAGAAGACCTTCGTTGTCAAAACAAGATTTTTCAGTCGTCGCGCAGAAGAAAAAAAATGGTTGGACATGCGCTCTTGTTTCTTGAAATAAAATGGCCTCTCCGACTCGATATTGTGCTGTACAGTAACGACAAACTAGAAATTGCGCGCCTGTGTCCTGTAATGAAAGAAGACTCATCAAAGTTCGTGGTGAAATTTGTTCCTCACGTGACACCATCTCGTCTTCGATTTAGACGTTGGGATGATCGCATTGCATGTGCTACTAACCTAGGGGTCCGCGGAGATTCACGAAGTGTGCGAGTTAGCGTGCTGTTTCAGAGTAACGCTGGTCCACAACGACTTCCTATCGAAACAAATCTTTTCACAGTAAGCATGGGCGTCGGAAGGATTTTTTCCAGGGCGGCCAAAAATGGTGAAGTTATTTTTTTTCCACTCACAATTGAAAAAACAACCTTTTTTGCTAGAAACTTCATAGAAAAGTGTCAAATTTCGAAATCCAGAGAGGATTTTACCCCCCTTCCGACGCCCATGCAGCCAATGATCGCATAATACGAGTGATGCGTACGAGGCGGAGACTAAATTTCGCCTAGGCATTAATCGCCTCTTATTGAAATGTCGGTTCAGGTATTAATGGTCTTGGCCATTGATGTAATACAGTTCTATTTGAGGTGGTTTCTACCATTCCTGTAATGAAATTGTTCTACTTGAACCCTGCACAGGTAACCGTGGGCTACGCAGGACCCTAAGTTTTTGCTTTGAAGCACTTAGGTGAGAAGGAATAAACTTCCGTTTTCACAACTTTCCTTTCGTACAACACGACTAACTTCAGATTGCTGAGAATTTTTTAACAGCAGTACTTGCAGTGGATTGGGCATTTCCGGGAGTGACAATATTGTAATTCAATTTTTTAGTAACCTGGGCGATTATTCTCACATGTGGATACATCACTGCGATGATTTCAGCCCGCTTATGGCGAATTTCATGTCGGATTTACCCCACTGCGTCAGGCAGTGCCGGATTAAGGTGACGCGGGGTCCTAAGTGCAAAATACACTTGAACAAGTAAAGAACTTTTGTGGGCATCCATGTGATTAACATCAGGCACACTAAATTTCGAAAGTACGTAAAACCTGGAACTACATAGCAACTGGTGGACATAATGGGCTACGTATCTTTTTATCAAAAACGGGTATAGGCTACGTATCTCATTACCAAAAACAAGTCCAGTACAGAAACAGTAATTAATGCTTCTAGTTCATCAACTAAGTTGATCATTGCTATATCTAGTACAGTGGTTCTTAACCCTTTTAGGAACTTTTTTGGTTGTAAGGGTTTGTAACAGACACGAAGTCCATAGAGTACAAACACAATGCAGATTGATAAAGATGGATACTTTTTTCCACATTTGGAAGATCTGAAATAATTTTCCACATTTGTCAAAGAAGACTCTGAATACACTACCCAATGGCTAGGGCATAGATGCCAAATACAGGGTTGCCAATCAGATTTTTTAAACAATCCCATGTAGACTTCCCCCAAAATAACTCAGGTCTGAACAGAAAGTCCCAAGTAGGCATACAATCACGTGAATCTATCTACCATATCTGGGTATTTGTAAGTAGCAAAACGCACTAGTGAATATATGCTGCAACTTTGTTAATGAACTTTTGGGTCTGTCGGAATTACTATATCCCAGTAACATGATGGGCTTGTTTGCATTTCTGACAGTGATCTGGTAGCATTTGCAATAACTACATCTTCATTCCCAGTGTCCTGGACCTAACCGTTGAAATGTGTAGCCTATCTTTTAGTCACTCTACTGTGAAAATGCTGCGTGCACCACTTAATCTTTTTCTTTGTTCTTATTTCATTAGTAACTCTGTCACTTGAACTCATTGCACCTAGGTAGGTAATATTTACAGCGCATACGGTGTCAATTACTTGTTTATCAGCAGTGGCGTAGCTAGAGGTTTGGGCCAGGGGGGGAAACTTAGCTGAAGGGGACATTGGCCACCGTAGGGGGGGTCACTAGCCAACACCCAGAAAAAGTTAAGAAATGATAGCGAACCGGAATTTCGTGGATGTCTATACTGGCTAAAAAAAAGCGAAAACACCCCAAAAAACACCAACTTGCTGAAAACCAAAACATTACTGATATCAAAATGTCAGCTAAAGGGGGGCCAGGTTTTACATTCAACTTGCCAGGGGGCGGCTTGCCCCCCGTCAGTTACGCCACTGTTCATCAGTTATGCTCAAGACTAAGGTACCGGCACCTTGATAAAAACAAGATAAAGATGAAACTAGAAATGAGAAGTATGGTAAATCATGCTCTATCTTAAGTCATTGCTACGCAGTTAAATCCTGAAAACCCCAGATCTTCAGACGAAAAACCCTGAAAGGCATTGAAAACCAAAGACTTGAGGGCAAAAACCTAGATTTTGTACCACTGGTCAAATAATTTCGGAAGCACCAAAAAGGTAACGCAGCTTATAGAACAAGTCAATGTGATTGAAGTACAATCAAGCAATACCTTGCAATCTGGCCTCATAATGCTGCAAATAACTGTAAAATATTTTAATTTTCAAAGCACAGTAGTCCAATGTAAAAGCATTCACTTAAAAACCTTCGCTTAAGTACTATGGCAAATTCAGAAAAATTGTGCATTCTTGGACTGAATAAATTATATGCATATAATTGGGGATGGCTATTAAGGGGAGGCGAACGACTCGGGATCCCATTTTAAGTTTCGCACCTTATTTTTGCAATATTTCAATAAAAAGCTTAATAATTCATTCTAGAGTAGAGGTGGGCAAATAGTGGCACTCGAGCCACATGTGGCCCGCGAAAGCATGCAAGAAAAATCTTCACATCTGGAGTTTCCCCGAACATATCACAGTAAATGTCAGTGCTGAGGCAGCCACATGTGGCTCGCGTGCCATTAATTGCCCACCCCTACTTTAGAATGATTAGGCTTTTTAATAAAATATTGCAAGTTGAAGCGAGACATACTTCTGTTTCCATCGTAATCGCTTTGTCCATCTCTACGCAAACCTTTTGTGTGTACCACTATTGTTTTTGTTTCATTTATTTATTTTACGATCAAGTTAGACGTACGGCCCTCCGCTAAGGGCGTCCTTCTCAAAGTTGCTCCTGAGCCAAATTAATTGCCCACGTCTGCTCTCGAGCCACATTTAATAAGTTCTGAAGCAAGTCATATGTTTGTCAAAACAAAGCAAATTATGTGTCAAAAGGGGCCCATAAACACTAATGTGCACACAGTTAACAACAACACTGACTTCAAACGAATTACAGTGTGAAACGGACTTTCACGCGGAAGCAAATTCCCAAACAATATGCAAAATTAAACTTGCTTTCAGCGATTAAAGTTTCGATATAGCAATCTAGGACCCCCTTTCTGAGAGTTTGCCTCAGGCACCTAAATTCTAATATCCACCCCAGCATATAATAAACAACTAAGCAAACACAAAGGCCGGTGTCCGTAGCGGTCCGTAAGTAAGTAGAGGTTGGAGTCACTACGTTACGGGAATGTTTAGGCAAATTTGAAAGAATTTGTTCCAATTCAATGCTTTATGTATCGAAAAATACTGCTCAAGTACCGAAACCTTTGCCCGAATAATCGTCTATATAAGGAGTCTCAAACTCAAATTGCTCTGAGAGTCAAATGTGACTTTAAAGTAGCCGAGGGCTGCATTGAGACGCTGACGCAACAATGACGGTACCTGAACCTTACAGCTTTTACATCTTATTTTCTGCAAACGGTAGGGTGAGTTATCGGCAAATAATTTCTAGCAGTCTTTACATTCGTTTAAAGGAACTTGTTCTCACGCGGGCCGAGCATGTTGAATGAACTAATTGTCTTAATGTTAATTATTTGACAATTCTCAAAAAACATCGCGGGTCACGTGTTTGAGACTTCTGGTCCATATAAAGCTTTGGGGGCTGCGATTGCATCCCTATTTCGTACGCTCATGCGCGCTGCAAAGAAATCACACGAAACGTTCTAAACGAACTTAGTTTTACTCAATGCAGCAGCCGCCGCCTCCTTCTCAGCCTGCATTCGCTCACAGGTGTCGATCACCGAACATATTGAGGCAAATGAACTCGGTCAAAGGTCGACGCGCACCTTGTCCACAGTGCACGACGTCACGCGCAGTCTATCGTACTGACCACCAAGTGCGACAAGTGTCAAAACAAAGGAGGTGCAAAGCTACGTCACCCACACATTAAAGTGTTAGGAACAGAAACATGGGCGTCGGAAGTTTTTTCCATGGGGGCAGGGGCGTAGCGAGGGGGGGAAAGGGGGCACTGAAAGGTCCCAATAACGTCGCAAGTACTGTCCTCAATACAGTACATTTATTCCAAAAAGAGTTTATGTTCGCATATGGGGGAGCAAAACTTGTTTCTTGCACCGTCTAACCTCGGTACTCCTCTGATGTGATGAATCTCACTTCATCCAGCGCGAAAACAAGAAAAAACAATCATCCACTAAAATGTTAATAGGGTAATATCAAATTTCAAAGTCCAGGGGGCTTGGCTCACTTGCACCCTCCTTCCGACACCCATGAACAGAAAAAAAGCGGGAAACAGCAAAAACATCGGCACAAACACGGCGAAGATAAAGCGGCGCGTGCGCAGGTGACGTGATGTCTGATGACGTCGCACGGCTACGAAACCGGACGGTTATCAGGTGAAATTTCGACAAAGCCAGATCGAAGACAGTAACGACGCGAAGTTTCCGAACTGCAAGAAAAGACCTTCAAGTCACAGTCACTGATGGATTGTCGTGGACCTCGAATCGCTCGCTAATGAGCGTTACCGAATGAATTTATTTCTACAAAACTGCGAGGCACAACAAGCAGCCAGCTCAACGGCTTGAGCTGCACAAACAGGCAGTGCTGGTTTACAGAAAGCAGACGCTCGACGTCTGATCCACTTCGAGCGAACGACTCAAGGACCGGCCCGTATCCAGGTTTGGGGGAGGGCAAAATACACTTTTTAGGGGGTCAAGAGTTGTATTTTTATTATACGTTTAAAAAATACGCTTTTCAGAGCACAAAAAAAATTGGGGGAACTTTCCCCCAAATGCCCCCACCCGTGGCTACGGGCCTGGTCAAGGATCGGGAAGAGGATCCTTCGCATCACTCGTCGTCGCCGACAACGCATTGTCAGCTTGCGCACATGGTGAGCCATTGGTCCCAGTAGGCTCAGAGCGCGTCTGATTCACTTGGCTGGCCACTTTCTGTTCGGCAGCGACGGTTTTAACGAAAATGCTTGGAGTTGATGATGATGCCGACGGACCGGCAGGTGGGGGTGCGCTTGAGCTGACCAGGGGTGCAGCACTGACCGAGGCCGGTGCGGGACACGGGCGGGAATGCGTTTGAGCGGGCGAGGAAATCACG
>Ga0210059_1003772_pt1 | contig 24359 bp, 13 predicted proteins | sample Ectturendosymbi2_FD_188042 | JGI IMG/M metagenome (GOLD analysis project Ga0210059, IMG submission 188042) | Ecteinascidia turbinata endosymbiont from Florida, USA - Sample 2 (SPAdes) (version 2) | ecosystem: Host-associated > Tunicates > Ascidians > Unclassified | place: Key West, Florida...
CATTAAAGTCGGTCATGTTTACAAATGATTTTGATAACTTTAATAAAAAGTGTAGAGCATGAAAACGGTTTTGTTTGATAGCTGATGATATTAGCAAGTGATTTTCGTTTAAAAATCTTTGCTGACGTCTTTAGTTTATGAGAAAACCGTTGTTGTTTAAGCGCGTTCGATATTCGAAAAAACTTGCCAAAAGGTTTACGGTTAGTTAAAAGTCGTTTGAATCAATATGTCTGAGTGGTTTGTAATATGATTTTACCATAATATGTTTTTTTTTGAGTTTTTTTTGGTTTATATTGTCGTTTTTGTTTTGGCTTTTTTTTCGCCCAATCGCAAAAGTGACGGCTGGGCGAACTGACGGCTAGCTTTACTCTGGTAGCATAGTGGATGCGTTCAGGTCTACTGTGCTAATGGTTGTCGGTTCAACCCTCACCTTGGTGAATTTTGTTTTGGTAGTAGTGTTTGCATGTTTCAATTCATGGGACTAGTTTTTATTTTCTTTTTTCAAAAGTTTCCAAACTTTAAATTTAGGGTTAGGTTTAGCATTAGCTATAGCATTAGGTTAGCGTGAGGTTAATGTTAGCATTAGGTTAACGTGAGGTTAGTGTTAGCCTTAGGTTAGCGTTAGGGTTAAGGCTACAGTTAGGGTTACGGTTAGGTTTATCTTTTATGTTTACTGCATTTTTTCTAGGTTTACTGCATTCTCGTCATGCATTACTGTCACGTTACAAGAGGCAGTCAAATAAGGTTTCAAATTGGAAGATCCATGGGCGGTTCTGTACCCACTGCCTATTTGTAATGGTTTATAGATTTTACACTTGGCCATCCAGTGTTAGTAATAGTAATGGGATGACCATGCTTTTTACGCTCTTTTCTTAGACTTAAACATACAGTTTTGCTGCAGTTGAAAACAATTTCATCCATGCGATTCCCCATAATAAGCCTGACACACATCTGGTATACCTTGCAACCCACATACACTTGGACAAAACACATAAAGGTCATCAGTAAACATCAACAAGTGTTTCAAAAAAACTTCACCATTATTATAGTACCCAGCTTTTATGGAGCTTAGTTCCAGGGTTGCCATGTAGTCATCAGCGAAAAAGGCCAGATCAACCTTCAAAAAAGCCACATACAAGATACAAAAAACGCTAAATATCAGATAATTTTTTTAAAACTACAGTAAATTCATCTCTCATTTATATCTCTCATTTATTAAACATCTGTTGTTTTTCATGCCTACCCAAAACATATTGGATTAATGATTATTTGTTGTTAATTTCAGAGTAATCTGTCCATGCCCTTCTCTCTTCAACATCATTTTGGTAACACCATGCATCTGGTTGGACATAACTCATCCTTGGAACTCACCCTATTAGCCTATAGTCCGTGGGTAAATTAATATTTCTTCATGATTTATATGCGTAAACATTGTTGTCTGCCCTTTGCTACTTGTAATGAAATGTCTGACATTCCGGAAAAATTGAAATCATCTTCGCCTTATTCATTTGGCAAAAACTATAAAAAAGTCTTCCTATCTTGCCAGACGTCCTGTTGATCATCGTTTTATATGCTTGTCACATTCTGTTTGATGGGCAACCCTAATTGTAGGGAAAAAGGGACTTTGGGAAATAGGGAAGTGTTTCCCCAAAAAAATATCTTCCCTACGTTTAGTGTCTACATTAAATGTAGGGAAATAGGGAAGGCAGGGCGAAGACTTTCCTTACGTTCAGGTTCAGCACTAAATGTAGGGAAATAGAGAAAGGAAGGCGAAGACTATACCCAGGTTTCGGATCTACACTAAATGTAGGGAAATAGGGAAGGCAAGGCGAAGACTTTCCCTAAGTTCCGGATCTGCTCTAAATGTAGGGAAACAGGGAGAGCAAGGCGAAGATTTTTCCTACGTTTAGAGTTTACACTAAATGTAGGGAAATAGGGAAAGCAAAGCGAAGATTGTCCTCACGTTTTAATTCAGCACCAAATGTAGGGAAATAGGGAAGGCAGGGCGACGTGCATCCTTACGTTTAAGTTCAGCAGTAAATGTAGGGAAATAAGGCGAAGATTGTCCTTACGTTTAAGTTCAGCACTAAATGTAGGGAAAAAGGGAAAGCAAAGAGTTTACCCACGTTTTGGTTCCGCACTAAATGTGAGGAAAGCAAGTTGAGAGCTTTTCCTCAGTGGATGTTGAGCACGAAGATAAGGTTGTACGGTAATGGATGTGAAGTGCTAACAAAATAGATGTATAATGCTAAGAAAAAAGTTGTGGTAAGGCATCCAAACTAGATAGCCAGTTTGAATAGCCGCATAAAGCAAAAAAGTTGTTCTCGCCCCGCTGCACCCGTGCCAATGAATGTAGGATCTAGGTGAAAATGTATAGACATGATGTCAGTAGAAACGCTTTGCTGACGAGAGAAAAGTGCATTTTGTTTTTAATTTTTGGTTGAATGAAATTAGTGCAAGTCACACTTGTGAGTGAAACTGACTTTGGTTTTCAAAGGAAGCGTATTCATTTTATGAAGTATTGTGAGCTTGCCTGTGCGGTAATATTGAACATTTAGAAATTTTGGACGCTGCAGAAAAAGAAAGTGGTTAGTTATGTGACATTATAAGAGTTTTGGATGCTGCCGAAAAATGAATTATCATTGCTTTGGAATGTGAAATGGTTGTGCAAGCTTTTGGTTTCCAATGCAGCAGGTCTGAAAATGTGGATGTGACGGATTGCCTGTCATGCAAAACTACGAAATTCCTGGACCAAAAATTAAGTTTTGGAAGTTTTTTGTGGAACAAAACTTTCAATAGCCCCCAATGATTTTTGGAAAATGTGGACAGTTCACTTGTCAGTGTATGATTCATGTAGGCTTCTTGTTTTGCATTGCTTTCAAGTAAGAAGACTTTAAAGTGGCACATGATTATCAAGAATGGTTGGCTTGCAAATGATTTGTGACAAATTTTGAGTAAGGGATAATCAGCCTAATCATTTTTCAGAAATATGTGGGCCTATGCGCTTTGAGTTCAGAAGTGGGGAATGCTGCTTTGAAACAAACGGTGCTATCGTTATTTGCCAAATGTAATCGTGGCGCTACAGCCACTGAAAAGATTTTTTTCCGAGTTTTGTGGTCTTTTCTCATATCAAGCGTGATTGAGAATCTTAATCCTGTGTCTTTGCAAAAAACAGCTGATTATTTTCCAGAACATGTTCCTCACGGGTCCTTTAGGCTTTTTTTCAATGCAGAATCCTTTTTATTCAATGCAGAAAACACTCTACTGTTGCTGCTACGAATTCAACGTTATATGTGGTGAATCACCACGCCACACGTGGGTTTATTGCATACCACGTGGGGTCTGCAATCAAAGAACGTTGGCGAAATGAAAAGGACACGCAAAAAAGAACACACCAGCTATTTATTTTTTTCATTCTGACAAAGTGCACTTGCTAAATATGCATTGGAGTTGGGACACCACACAATATATGAGGAATCTCGTTGCTGCGTTCAATAATGATTAAAAACAATGGTTTACCGAATTGTTTCACATCAATTCCACACCCAAGGTAATAAATTAAAGATGCTCAGATATTTTTCCAAGTAAATAAAATAACGTTTGGCTATACTTGGTTGAATGGTATATTGCATAGTTTTACTTCGTTTTCAGTACAGTTTACAGTTTATTTTTATCGCTCTTACCTCTTTCACTTCACACAGCACTATCTACATTGCTTTTTCATTATCATTACGTCATGCAGTCGTTATCATTACGACATGCAACCACGGGCTTTCGGTGACATCTATTGCTTTCCGGTTCCCATTGCCATTGGTACTGATGAAAACCTACTGCAGGCTAAGTTGCCTGAAACATCTCTGTTGTTTTCAAAATTTTGCAACAGTTCAACAAACACTTTTGAAATCAGTATTAAAAAATGTCTATCACTGTGTTGAATTTTCGAAATAAACGTCTTTCAGGAAATACATCCATGGAAACAAATGCTTGCTATCGGGATGTTGAAAGTTGTAGATATCGCAACGTGAAATCACACTTATTTAGCCTAATAATTTCAACGAATATGTTGTTACATAAAGTACATATCTTGCATCTTCCTTTCCCTTTATCTTACACTTTGTGGTAACTGCTCACACAAAATGCAAAGAACGTTCTTGGCTTGTTTTCGGCTTTTCCACCCAGCCTGTTTATTGCTAAACCTACATTGAAAGGTTTCAGCTAACATTCACTACTATTATTATTATTGAGCCTAATGAAGAGGAAAGCTATTCGTTTCTTTCCCAAAAATTAATGCCGAACCGAATCACAGCAAAAAATTTCGTCTTCCCATCCCTATTTCTTTACATTCAGGACTGAACCACAACCGTCTTTATAAAACGTTAAATAGGGCTTCGCGTTTGAACAGGACAGTTTGGCAATTTAAAATTTAACAAAAACTATAGGCATACTTATTTATAGTGCTTCATATTACAACTTGGGAGGCGTGGAGTTTTGTCTACGCCTTGCTATCACTATTTTCTCACTGAGGAAATTCTTCACCTTGCTTTCCTTATTTCCCTACATTTAGTGCTGACCCCAAACGTAGGGAAAGTCTTAGCCATGTTTTCCTACATTCAGTGCTGAATCTAAACAAAAGAAAAATCTTCGCCCCGACTTCCCTATTTCCCTACATTTAGTGCTGGCTCCAAACGCAGGGAAAATCTTCGCCTAGCCTTCCCTATTGCCCTACATTCAGTGCTGAACCTGAAAGTAGGGAAAGTCTTCGCCGTGCTTTCCCTATTTCCCTACATTTAGGACTGAACCTGAACGTAGGGAAAGTCTTCGCCTTACTTTCCCTGTTTCCCTACATTTAGTGCTGAATCTAAACAAAAGGAAAATCTTTGCCTAGCCTTCCCTATTTCCCTACATTTAGTGCTGAACCTGAACGTTGGGAAAGCCTTCGCCTTGCTTTCCCTGTTTCCCGACATTTAGTGTAGATCCGAACGTAGGGAAAGTCTTCGCCTTGCTTTTCTTATTTCCCTACATTTAGTGCTGAACCTGAACGTAGGGAAATTCTTCACCTTGCTTTCCCTAATTCCCTACATTTAGTGCAGATCCGAACGGAGGGAAAGTCTCAGCCATGTTTTTCCTATTTCCCTCCATTTAGTGCTGAATCCAAACAAAAGGAAAATCTTCGCCCCGCTTTCCCTATTTCCCTACATTTAGTGCTGAACCTGAACGTAGGGAAAGCCTTCGCCTTGCTTTCCCTATTTCCCTACATTTAGTGTAGATCCGATACGCAGGGAAAGTCTTCGCCTTGCTTTCCCTGTTTCCCTACATTTAGTGTAGATCCGATACGTAGGGAAAGCCTTCGTCTTGCTTTCCCTATTTCCCTACATTTAGTGCTGAACCTGAACGTAGGGAAAGGCTTCGCCTTGCCTTCCCTATTTCCCTACATTTAGTGTAGATCCGAAAAGTAGGGAAAATCTTCGCCTTGCTTTCCCTATTTACCTACATTTAGTGCTGAACCTGAACGTAGGGAAAGCCTTCGCGTGTTTTCCCTATTTCCCTACATTTAGTGCTGAACCTGAACGTAGGGAAAGCCTTCGCCTTGCTTTCCCTCCCTATTTCCCTACATTTAGTGCTGAACCTGAACGTAGGGAAAGTCTTCGCACTGTTTTGTCTATTTCCCTACATTTTGTGTAGATCCGGAACGTAGGGAAGGCCTTTGCCTTGCTTTCCCTGTTTCCCTACATTTAGTGTAGATCCGATACGTAGGGAAAGTCTTTGCCTTGCTTTCCCTATTTCCCTAGATTTAGTACTGAACCTGAAAGCAGGGTAAGTCTTCGCCTTGCTTTCCCTGCTTCCCTACATTTAGTGTAGATCCGAAACGTAGGGAAAGTCTTCGCCATGCTTTCCCTATTTCCCTATATTTAGTACTGAACCTGAACGTAGGGTAAGTCTTCGCCTTTCTTTCCCTATTTCCTTACATTTAGTGCTGAACCTGAAAGTAGAGAAAATTTTCGCCTTGCTTTCCCTATTTCCCTACATTTAGTACTGAACCTGAACGCAGGGAAAGTCTTCGCCTTGCTTTCCCTGCTTCCCTACATTTAGTGTAGATCCGAAACGTAGGGAAAGTCTTCGCCTTGCTTTCCCTATTTCCCTATATTTAGTACTGAACCTGAACGTAGGGTAAGTCTTCGCCTTGCTTTCCCTGTTTCCTTACATTTAGTGCTGAACCTGAACGTAGGGAAAGTCTGCGCCTTGCTTTCCCTATTTCCCTACATTCAGTGCTGAACCTGAACGCAGGGAAAGCCTTCGCCTTGCTCTCCCTATTTCCCTACATTTAGTGCTGGCTCTAAACGTAGGGAAGGTCTTCGCCTCACCTTCCCTATTTCCCTACATTTAGTACTGAACCTAAACGTAGGGAAAGTCTTCGCACTGCTTTGTCTATTTCCCTACATTTTGTGTAGATCCGAAACGTAGGGAAAGCCTTTGCCTTTCTTTTCCTATTTCCCTACATTTAGTGCTGGCTCTAAACGTAGGGTAAGTCTTCGCTCTGCTTTCCCTATTTCCCTACATTTTTTGTAGATCCGAAACGTAGGGAAGGTCTTCCCCTTGCTTTCCCTGTTTCCCTACAGTCAGTGCTGAACCTAAACGTAGGGAAAGTCTTTGCCTTGCTTTCCCTGTTTCCCTACATTTCGTGCTGAACCTGAACGTAAGGAAAGTCTTCGCCCTGCCTTACCTATTTCCCTACATTTAGTGTAGACACTAAACGTAGGGAAGAAAATTTGTGGGGAAACACTTTCCTATTTCCCTAAGTCCCTTTTTTCCTGCAATTAGGGCTGCCCCTGTCTGATCATCGGTTTGCATTCTTGTCTCATTCCGTAATATTGCACTGACCGCTGATGCACTATTTTCCCTCCTATCTGCCTCTGTCGTTACTCACCCCACCCCTTGTGCATAGACATGCTTTTCCCCACTGTTTTGTATTGTTGTTTTTATGCTTATTTCACCTGATGTTTATTTGGCGCTTTTTGTTACTTATGTTACTACTTGTAAAAGACCTTCAATTAAAATTTGGTTTGTGTTACCAGCAGGGCTGGCTGAGAACTTGACCCAGGTGGTTATTCTCCAACCCTTTGTGATTCAACATGTTAGAACACGATTACTAAGCTGCGAAACGTGAAATTTCTTATTTTTTATATTTTTTTATCACTATATAATCCACTAGTGATCTTTGATGTGATTGCATTTCCTCTTGCTGATTCGAGTTATTTAGTGATTTGAGTCACAAAAATGCATAATTAAACCACACCACTTTCTAATTGCGTTGCTCTCTGCCTTGCGGGCTATATTGTTGTTCACTCCCTTCACCTGTGTGCACACTTCAGTTCAGTTTATTTCTGTATCCCGCCCAAGCACGGAATGCTTCATCAGGAATACAGGGACATGAAGCGACGGCCGCAGCTGGCAGTGACGCCAGGTTGTTTTGTACAAACAAACAAATTTGAAAAACAAGCCCAAAATGGGTAATTTAACGGAAAAAACAAGCCCAACATGCGTTTGCTGGAAAATTCAAAAAACACAAAACCAGCAGGTTAGTTAATATAAAAACAGGGAGGCAAATCCGAGAAAACAAGCCCAAAATGAGCAAATTTGCACAAAAACACGCCCAAATTTCGTTTTGCAATAAATTCAAAAAACAAAATGGTCATGAAATTAGATGAAAAAGCAATCCGCAATACAGAAATTTGCAACAAACAAGCCCAAAGAACAAGCGAATTTTAATCAAAACAATCCCAAGAAGAAGCAACCTGCAAGTCTTAAAAAAACTGCAAATCCACAAAAATACAAGACCAAATTCGCGGGAAAACCGCAAGGTTGGCAACACTGGTAGCTGTCATTTTACTTTAAGTCACTGCCCTTCAACTCCCCATCTGTACATGCCTCTACTCTTCACCAATTACTTTCCCACCATCTTACGTTGATATATATTGTGTATGTCCTGTCCTATAAAACAATTGTGTTATAGGTGTTGCAGTTGACTGCATCGCCTTGAAGTACTGAGGCAAGCACAAGAGAAAGTTGGCATTTCGGGGCATTAACTAACAGGAAAGCAACCAGCAGCAATAAGAGCTCCCTCACTGAGTTCACTCTACTATTACTAAGTTGCACTATCATTATATAGGGATAAGTGAGTCACCATAATTCGCTTGTGGTGACTATCACAGTGACCCGTTACTTATGGGCACCATCTAGCAGTGACCATTTTATTTACATGTGGCGCCATCTTCAGGCCGCCACATAGGCTATACTTTTTTACGTGTATTATTCCCCGCCCCTTATACTGTACATTGTTTCTGTACATACTTTTGTCACCGGTGACCATGTTACTCCAGCATATTATTCTGTTTTTGTGTGAAGTTTGCGTCTGATTTTGTCCCATTATTTGCTTAATGCATCTGTGTTTGTTATTTCTGTATGTAGACAAATACAAAAAATGACACCTTCAAAACACCCAAACACGCTTTCCAAAGGGCAATATATGTACATATTTTAAGCACAAAACGAATAAATCTCACTCCAGTCCATTCGCTAACTTCTCGAACTTTTGACCAGTGTTGCCACTCTGTTCCACGATTGCCAGATTTTTTAAACCAGAAGTAGCCAAACACTGTTCCGGATGGAGCCAAAATGTAACATGAATAGTTAAGTACTAAGTGGCGTAGCCAAACACTCTGTTTGCGTTTCGATGATGACGTCACCATGTTCATTCAAACATAGTGTCACCTTTTTGCGAAGTTGGCAAAATGTTTGGCGGCCAAGTATGAAAATGAGATCTGGTGACCATGGACCAAGTCAGTGGCGTACGCAGAAAATTTTCATGGGGGGTCTTCATTCAGTGGCATATGGTGCTCATTTGCATTTGGTGTGCGCTGTTTGTGCCATCACAATTTAACGTCATATTCATGTGCCCTAACCAACGTTTTGGCGAAGTTTGTTGACACAATGAGCATATTCTTCTACACACACTCTGCTTATCGTGTGTGCCATTGCACTGAATGTAAACCATCAGCGCTCCAAGTTGGGGTATCGGAGGAAATGCACTCAACGCTACGACACAGCAGGTCATAACTGCAAAAATATCAGGCTGCGCGTTAAAACAGGGGAGTACAACGCACTGATCAATTCCTCAGAGCAATTTACTACGGAAGAATGAGGCTGCGCTACTGTCTTGTCGCATACGAGCCGTCGAGGATAGAGTAATGGTAATGGTTTATTGTTTCACATGACTCAGCCAACAAGCAAAAGCATCATAAAAGCCATCGCATGCAGTAAATCAACCATTAGCGAAAATTAGAGCAAATAAAAACACAATGGCACAATAGCTGATTAGTGTAAACAAAGAGGGGCGCTGTGTCACGTAGGATTGGCGAAAGACCGTGGCGGTCATCTAGTCAACCAACCCCGTTTATCCCTTTTTGACAAGTGTTGAGAAATAACAGTTGGAGATCGAATAGGCATAATGAAAAGAAAAACAAAAAACGAATGAACGCAGAACATGGTGAAGAAAATGTACAGATAAAAGCGCATGCCTATGCACATAGATGAGTGGATCGAATTAAAATGAAGGAATTATAATTTGTGTGGTTAGAGTATTGTTAGCAATATAAAGAAATTAAAAAATAGTAATAAAAAAAGTAAAAATGTTACAAAAGCTAATTAATGAGGTATAAAAGAAAACAAAGCAAAACAAAAACAAAAAGTGCACTTCATGCCGGAAAGCATGGTATATATACACAGAAAATGCGAAAAAGTAAATACACACAAAAAATAAAAAAAGTTAGAGAATACTAGAATACACAGTATTTTGTTCTGGACAGGTGAAATGCTGCTAAAGTTCATTATTAGGAATTTTTTTCAGGTAAGAGGTGTTTCCTAGGTTTCCATTTAAAGGTAAAGCCCAGCTAACACGCCACGTATATTCAACGTTGTTTGAAAGTGGATTTAAGGTTGTGTAAAAACACTGCTCGTTTTATGAAGAATATGCAATATTTTCAAAATATAATTTATGTCAATGTAAATCAAAATGTCGGCAAAAACGATTCCTGTTGGTAAAATTTCAACCTTGCGACTTCTCAAAATTTGTTGATTTTTTAGCAACGTTGATGTTACGTTGGCTTCCTGTGGTTTGCACATGCTGTATTTTGAACTTTCTTCTTGTTTCAATCCATTGTAAACAGACATTGATGCCATGTTGCCGCAACAAAATCTTTCAACCTTGGATTCAGCAGTTCAAAGACTGGAAACAGTGACCCAACTGTGTACAAAATACCTGGAATTTCAGTTTGCTTTCAAGAATTTACTGTTTCCAGCACAGCACCCTGCATGAGAGGCGTAGCCAAGGGGCCTAGGCGGCATGCCTCCACCAAATTTTTAGAGAATGTAGTCATTTTGGGCTTTGAGAAGAGGTATGCTTATCCCAAACAAAATAGTGTTATTCGCTTAAAACCAAACATATTGGCCCCGACCACATATTTTTGATTCCCTCCCAATTTTTTGGCTTGCTAGTCTACTGCCTCGCACATAGCCTTAGCCAGGGGGCAAAAGAGACCATGGCCCCCAAAATGTTTGGAATATATTTTCATTTTGTGCTTTGAGAGGTGGTATCCCAAACAAAATATTGTTTTTCACCTAAATCAAACATTTCCCCCCCAAAATTTTGCGCTATCTACGCTACTGGCCCTGCATCACTTAATTTGGCGTTATCAGCTACGTCATTTCCATTTTACCAGTTATTGCACACAAGTAACGACTTCACAATTAGCGAGCTCTGACAAAAATACGTGGTATATAGGCGTGTAGGGAAGCAGAAATGCGTGCAAACGACGCACTTCACACACCTCAAATGAGTGGGTTTTTGGATGGTTCCCACAATTTTTTGTAAGCACTGCATCCTGGTGGAATAAGACAGTCAGGTAAAATAGATAATGTACATGTGTTGCGTTTCTTCAGGAATCACAAGTTGCAGATTACTTGCAGGATTTGCATGTAATGTTGACTCAAAAGATTTAGTTTCAGTAGTGTCTTGAGTAATCACTTTTGGGCAGGAGACATCCAGAGTAAGAAAAAGGCTTTCGCGTCTGTTAGCGACCAATCACGTGACATACATGCAGCGCAAAGTAGAAAATGCAACTAGGTGAGAGCTGTTACGAAAAGTGGTGTAAGAATCTCAAGTAGGCTAAAGTGAGATTACATGTGTTGGATTTTTTTATGTAATGCAATTTGCAAATCCTTGCTGGTTTTCACGTTATATTGACTCAATTCAAAAACTGTCTTGCACAGTCAGCCATGCTTGGGCAAGAGCAGAGCCGTGCAGAGTAAGAAAAAAGACAGCCATCGGGTAGCGGTCACTCACGTGACATAAATCCAACGCAAACTTGAAAAACCAACCAGACAAAGTGTGAGCTGTTACGAGAATATTATGTGGAATAAGACATTCGAGTAAATTAAAGTGTTGCTACACGTGTGCTGGTTTTCACAGAGGTAATGCACGTTGAAGATCCTTGATGTGTTTACACGTTTTGTTGACTCAGTTCAGTTAAGTTTATTTATGCATCCCGACCAAACACAAAATACTTTATCAGGAATACAGGGACAGGAAGCGACGGCCGTAGCTGTCGTATACGTCACTGCCCCGCAAGTTGTCATTTACGTCACTGCCCCTACCATGAGCTTACGTGAAATATGTTTAGTTATAAAGCGTGCGCATTGGGCTTTTTACTGGCCGAAACACGCATGCATAAACCTTGCTGATATCTGGACTGTTAATCTCCTGGTTCACTGCACATGTTTAGATTAATAATATTTTGTATCTGAAATCGACCATAAATGTTAACAAATATAGACTACGGTCTTCGTAGACGCAACGGTTAACATCCATAACCCACTAACTGCGCTACTCTGTTTTGGGACAGCCCCTAAAATAGACTCTTCTAACCACGCAATTAACTCCATCTGGTTGTCTGAACAGCAGTCTGCGCATATGTGTAACTTTGGTCGTAAGCACCAAAGGTATCTTGCTGCTATGTAGTACAAAATAAGAGAAGACTACCTGGGCTAGACATAGTAGCCTACATTGCTTTACAACAATCACTACACAAAACACGTCGATCAAGTGGAAATCTGACTTCCGAACGTATACAACTAGGCATGTAGGCAGGGCCGGATAAATGAATGCGAGGCCCATCAGGGCAAAGCCGTGACCGCGAGGCCCCGACACGATTAGTGCAAGTGCGCAGTTCACTCCTTTGCCTGCAGCAGAGGCAGGTTGCGAAACGTGCTAGCGGATTGTAGTACTCTTGGTCTTTACTGCGTAACAATAACACGGCAATAAATCTTCAAATTTTCACTTCAAGTGATGGGAGTAGGCGTTCTGGCGCATGGGACCAGGGCTCCTTCTGTTTTTTTTTTCCACCCAGATCAGTTTTTTTTTAAGTCGACCTGTGGGTCTAGGTTATTATGAAAAATCGCGTGATATCTGCGTTTTTTGAAGTGATAAACTCATCAACAACTTCAATGTGTCCAGTAGTATAAGTGTAACTTTACATTACAGTGTTTACATGCGCACATCAGGTGTGAAAGTACGCATATCTGATGAAGCAGAACGTGTTCAATCGGTTTCATATTCTCATATAAGATCATTGTCAGGGTTATATACAGTGGTGTGTTTAAGGGAAGGCAAGCGGGGCACTTTTCTCGGGCGCCCTTTGCAACTGTAATGTGTAAAGTAGCCTACCTTGCTTTCAAAGGGGCCCAACAGCAGTTGTAACGTGTAAATGCCTCGCTTTCAAAGGGGCCCAAAGAAACTGTAATGTACTTTTCTTTCAAAGGGCTCCCTAAATTCACTTATTTCTATTGCTTCATATTTCAATTTGGAGGATAGAAGCTTTCTCTGAGGTGCAAAGTGGTGGCCGGCCTCGAATTTTGGGCCCCCTGTGACAGCGTGGGCCCCCCAATTGGGGGGTATGGAGTGCAGCTGATACGGCTCTGCCCTCAATGCAATATACTTCACTCTTGTAAGAGTGAACGCCACTTTCGTTCGCAGGACCAGGCCCCTAGCCACGGGGCGAGGCACTCGCGGGCAGGGCCCCTCAAGTTTTTTGTGCTCCTCCCTAATTTCGTTGTGTCCAGCAAAATTTGTCTTAAGCATATAATAAACACAAAAATATTGTCTGCTAAAAATGTATTTTCCCCCCAAACTTTAAGACCTGACTACGTGCCTGCGAAGAATGGGTGATGTGGAGAAAGTTGCCAACATAAACTGATTAACCTTTCTCACTTTCGGCAGCCACAAGCGCAGACGCATTCTTGTATAAAGATAAGGTCTGGGTACACGATCAACTGTAGGGGAGATTAGGGACCTTGTGGAGTTAAAGTAAATTTCAAAGGGTCTGAACTTTTTCTGATTTCCGAGGATAGAAAGGAGATTTCTGTCAGTTGCTTGGTTTGCAAATAGAAGCGACGTTTATGTCTGTAATGACAGCAGAGTTTTTTACAATTACGCAAGTAACAATCTTTCAGTAGCAGCAGCATAAAAATGGCCGGGTGAAGGATCTTTGGACCACTTTACATAAAGGTCCTTTGGACCATGACCAAAGATCCTTTGTATAATTGCTAATTTTATAATATTGCAAAAAGGTTCCATAATAATCCATTCCTTGCGTGTTCTTCTTTGTCTCATGCACTTTGCAGAAGTAGACCAGGTGTGGTCACATTTGAAAAATGTAAGAACGTTAACGGAAGGTTTGATGAAACCACTTTAAGAAAGCCATTGTGATGAAATATAGTAATAGCACTTGTGAGGCTGATGTTGGTTACGAGATTCCTCAAACAACTCCGCGGAGATATATAATTGACACTAAAAAACAGAAATCTGCATCCAGAAAAGCTTTGGCAATAATGCAGATAGGTTTTATGTCTGTGGTGTGTGGCTAATGGATTAATTTCTTTTTCAACAATGAAATATAATTAGACCTACGTGTTTTCTTCACAGATTTCCAATCCAGCAGAAAACCATGCATTGCCATTCTACATAGACTGCTGTATTTGTTCGATTGTAAGCAGCGGCTTATAAATTTTTTTTTCATCAATTCGTGCGGCTTGTAACCAAGGGCGGCTTACATTTTTGTTTCTTTGCTTTATTGAAAGGTAGGCCTACAGGTGACGCTCAGTTTTTCTTTGGCTACGTTTTGTTGACCAAACTCTCTTCGCATTCTCTATATTTAGTATCACATGCACACCAGTGTTAAACATGATCGGGTTTCCGGATCACGATCCAACCAGATTCTGCACTTCAGAACCGGATCCGAATTGGAGTGGATTTTGAAAAAACTCTACCGGATCAGATATGGATATCCAAACTGCATTGATCACTGCAGTAAAATGCTTAATCAGAGATTTTTTTCGGATGTGAACCGGATTGGATCAAATATTTGGACAGGTCTGCCGGATTAGGAGCGGACCGGAGTACTCAAAGAAAATTTTGGACTGGATTAGGATTCCAAAAATATCCGATTTATTCGGCGCTAATGCACACCCGTCACGGTAGGGATCATGGGCCAATCCAGTGTTTTCCAACCATTTTAGGTGAGCGGCACGCTACAGAAGGCAAATACAATTTGCGGTACCCAGTGGCGCACGCATAGCGATTTTCTCTAACGTTTGATGACATTTTGAAAATAGTATTTATAATGATATATTGAAAAATGTATTAGCTCGCGGCACCCCTGAGTATCGTGAATGGTACCCCGATTGGGAGCCACTGGGCTAATCTTTGTCTAATGATAGTTTCTAATAAAATTGCAGGTATTCATATGAGGTTAGGATAACCTCTTTGCTAAGTAAAATACGTTTATGAAGAAAACTTGCATTTCCACTGCATTTCCTTTTCTTTATTGCAGAAATGCAAATTATCGTTTTTCTTTTTTATGGTAAGTAAGCAAAAGTTTCATTTCTCATTGTAAATAAACGAAAATTTGTTTGTCCTCTGTAATTATTGTCATGAAATTACCTGACAAAACAATGCGATCCAAAGGTCCCTTAGCCACGGGCCATTGGTCCCTTAGGGTAGGGACCTTTGAGCCACTTTTTCAACAATTTTAAAAGTGCAATCATTCAGACGTCATAATAGATTTTGGTTCTTTTTTGGTGCTAAAATAATGGGGACCCTTTGCACTTTTCGGAAACCAACTTTGAGCCACTTGCGGCAAGCAGCAGGGATTGCATAGAACAAAATGTAAATTTTGGCCCAAAGGTCCCTAATCTCCCCTACTCTGTATGGCGCAATACACGAAAAAAACACGCTTCACTAGTGAGCAAACCATACATCCGCCCAAAGTTCCCCAAAAATCACAAAAACCTTATTCTGAATTGTTTTTATTGCATCATGCAATATCACCATTTTCAGAATTACACAATAATAACTTTTTATACCTATTATGGCCTTTAAATTTGAGGGCAAAGAAATGTACCCCATCTTTGTTTTCGCAGTGTTATTGGTCAATTAACTCCAAAGTGGTAAGGTTTGGCAAGCATGCACACAGCAGACAGAGAAAAAGCACTCCCACATAAACTCTGCCGTTTCACGTCGCGTTTATGTAGCCTACGTGCCCTGCTGGTACAGCATCTATTTATAGTGAATTTTTTCAACATGTGTTTTGGTATGGTCTAACATTAGCAACAGTTTGGATGCAGAGAAGGCAGAAAATTGGTTAAAATATACCGATTTGACAGAGCTGAAGAAGATAACCAGTAGAATTTACTAAAACTGTTCGACATATTCTTCTCTTTTTCTCAAGTCCTTCAAATTTCGTTGCTGTTCGTTTTGTTTCATTAAAAAAATGTGCAGTGAACTGTACACGTGTGCTGCTTATTTTACATTTAACTTCACAGCTGTTTGTTTTTCGATCACAGACCGAAACGTTTTTGAAATGACAGAAAAAATTGAGTCATTTCGGTCAGAATGTTTGAAAATAAAGGCTGAAAAACACCGTTATGGTGGGTTTTAATACAACTGTGAGACAAATGACTGAAATGTTCAGTGACCAAAATGTCTCAGCAAAAATGACCGAAATGTTTCAACGAAAATGAAAACAGCTTCATAGTACATTTTTCAAAGGAAAAGAAAAGAGTGGATTATTGGTGGGTTTTGTTGGTTTGTATTAAGAGTTTTTTTTTAAAAACACCCGGGTGTGTTTTTGGTTGGGTCCAATTGCATCAACCCTGAAGATAATTACGCACCTTTAGTTGAATTTTTGAGTCAATTTTCAAAACTGTCCTATCTCAACGTGCTTGCTTTAGCTGATTTTATGATGTATCACTAGTTTCTCGTTTCGTTTTTTTTGTGCTAATACCATCGCACAACTGTGCTTGCAATATGTGCTTTGCTTCGAGCTTCTTCATTAATTGGCAGTTCACGCGGATTGATATAACGGCATGCACAAGCCAGCATCTGTTCTGTCTCCCCAGTAGTTGTACATAAAACAACCACATAAAAAAACGAAAATTTTATTGCGTACTTTATGCGCATTCTCAATTATTGTGTTGTTTACAAATTTTAAACTGTTAACCCTGAGCGTCCGCAATCCCCAGGCTTGCCAATGGGAATGGGATTCCTATGGGAATCCCATGGGAAACGTCCCATGGGATGGGATAGGACAGCACACATTTGTATTTCCCATGAGACTCAGAAATAGAATGAGAGTGTCAAAATGTTAGTGAATTGTCATACTTAGACTATACTTCTGAATTTTAAAGTCAATAAATTATGTCTTTTTGCATGTCTCTTTGTATATGTAGTCCTATTTAGTAGATACTAAGCCTAAACTTTCATAAATTTAATAATTTTAATTGAATTGTATTCCATATTAATATTATAATAATGTAATGGGAATACCATGGGACGGGACAGGCATAAATTGCTATGGGATGGGAATGGGACAGATAAATATGTCCCATGGACAACCCTAGCCATCCCCGCCGCATACCGTCTGATCGATTGCTATTCGAAGAGACATTCGCGCAGGCTTGTATTTTTGCAGTTGTGAACTGCGCTGACGTAGCACTGTGTGTGTTCTACTCCCCTGTTTTAAGGGGTTACCAGATATTTTTGCGGTTATGAACTGCTCTGTCTCAGGAAACCGCTGAAAATTTATGTTAATTACAGTGACACATTGTAGCCCACAACGAGTAGAGAGTGCGTGTGGAATAATATGCACAGGGACGCCGGGGAATGGAGGTATGGTGGGAGCATTGCCCCCTCTGCCCTTACAAAAGGGGTGCAACATGGACGGAGGTGCCTTTTCATAACAGTATCATAGGTAATTTCATGGTTGATCAAGATCGGCTTGAAATAAATTTGTTTCAGCTATTCGGGCACCCAGATAATTCAGAATGATATTCTGTAATTTCTGTTATTATTTTTGAGGTCAACATTGTTGATGAACAGAAACAAAGATAATTTGTAACGATTTTTTGTTTTTTGTACGTTTCCGTTGCCCAAACATTTTTACGGCTCCCCCTTCCCTGCCGCTGCTCCGGCGTTACTGAAAATGCATTGTTGTGTCAACAAACCTCGCCAAAACGTTGGCTTGCAAACGTGAAAATGACGTCACAAACAACGTATATCCAGTGTGGCGGCAAGTGGATGGCGCCACATGTAAATAAATGGTCACCGCTAGATGGTGCCCATAAGTTACAAGTCACTGTGATAGTCACCACAAGCGAATTATCATAGTTCTCTTATCCCAATATAATGATAGTGCAACCTGGTACTGGTAGAGTGAACTCGTCGAGGGAGCTCTATTGCTGCTGGTTGCTTTCCTGTTAGTTAATGCCCCGAATTGCCATCTTTCTCTTGTGCTTGCCTCAGTAGTTCAAGGCGATGCAGTCAACTGCAACACCAGTAACAATAACCACCGTAGGCTTACGCCACTGCTCAATTCTAGAAGTTGGTAGGGGGGCATCCAATCAAGCAATCGCCCCGGGCATCACTAGACCTCTGCACGCTACTGTTCTTAATGCATGGACTTGGATACCAATGTAAACTGTTCTTCATGAATTAGAAATATTTCGCAACTATCACGTCACATATTGTAGAAAAAAACGTACCAAACGCAGGGCCGGATTAACCATTGGGCAAACCGGGCAAATGCCCGGAGCCTCGCGCTTTTGGGGGTTTCGCGCCTGAATGTTAAAACATCCCCTTTGCTGGATTTTCTTGCTTTTAGGCTGTTCAAAATTGTAGAGCTTTTTGATTACTGCGTTTAGTATATAGGTTAAGGAAACTGACAACTTTGATATTTATCGTTTTTGAATGGCTTAAAAGAATTGAACCAAACAGCACCACGTTTTGTGACCCAAGAATTAGATCGAACCAGTGCATCCATGGGCGTCCGCAGAAATTTTTCCAATGAACACAACGTCGAAGTTTTGCTTTTCCTTTGCAGGTTGCTGACGATGCAATGTAATGGACTTTCATAAAACGCTTTACCCTTCCTAGATATTAGTTTGTGGTGGTTAAACCTCAATTCTCAATCTTTTGTCAGAAATGTTTTCTGCATTTCAGCTATCAGAAATACTTTTTCTTCTCATAAACTGCCTAATACCCATTTGCGAGCACCTTCTAGTCTACAAACAAGTCTTGATTTAAGAATAAATCAACGGCCAAAACAACATGAGCGGTGAAAAAATAAGAAAGTTAGACACTCTCGCAAAACTGCTTCAAGGTATGACAAGTAGAACTATATGTTGACAAGACTGTAGGACAACTCACTTAAATTAGAACACCACGCAGGCTTAAAAAAACTGAGCAGATGAACTGCGAAAACTCGCCACAGCAAATCTAGCTTTGCACTTTGTGCTCACTGGGAAATCAAAGCTAAGCCTCAACAATAAAAACGTAGCATGGAGCCTGAGATTCTTGGAGATACTGACCTGGAAACAATCATCAGCAATTTCGCGTGCAAAGAAATGCGGCGTCATGAAACTTTTCGTAGCTGACTTTTTTTCAAAAAGTACACATTGACAGAGTGACAGAGACCAGCGTCACTTCAATAGGTTCGTTATTAACCATTCTTCGCACTAACGCCTTTGCAATTGCAGCACAATGCGCTGACGTAACTATAAGCTGCGAAGTGCTTGTCGTGATCGTGAGGGTATCAGTCGTAGATCAAAGCGCTGTTGTCCACTATAGATCAGAAGTTCGTGAAATAATTCAAATTTACATTTAAATTTGTAATTCTAGTTAAACCGAATAAATGCCATCATTTAGCCTACTCATTTATGTGCTAAGTTTCATACAATTTAGTGCAAGAAAATTGCTGCGGTCCATAGTAATCTTAAAAGTGCTAGTTAATTATAAAGTATTTTCCACAAAATTATATGCTCACGAAATGTTTGACTTGCGAGATTTTATAACTATTTTGTAGGATCAAGCCAAAAAAATATTTGCGGATCCCTGCACTAGATCACGGAACAGTTTAAAGTTGTAACTATTGTACAGCTCCTGTCGCAAAACTTCAGTCAAGTAGTACGGTTCAAGTTGTTTTTGCGTGATATCAAGTTGTTTTTGCATTCTGTTTGAATAAGACAGGAGATAGTGTTGTAATAGTGTGTGTTGTAACCTAACTTGATGCTGTATCAAACAATTTGCAACTTGCTGCTGCTTACTGGTCTATTGATATTGGATATAAAGAAACCAAACATGATGAATGAGGCTGCATGGGGAAAATCAAGTTCAAAAGAAGAAAAATTCAATCAACTCTGACAAGGCATCAAAGAATTGAAAGAAACAATGCTCATTCAGAATGAAAAACTGGACAAGCTAACTAATATCACACAAAATCTTGAGAACAAGCTAAACGAAATACAAAAAAAGATGGTTCAATATGAAAAAAAGTTGGATCAGCTTGGAGAAGAAAAAGAACAACTACGCGATGAGATGGTTCAGAAAACAAATCTGCTTGTCTTCCCACTTGACAGACAAGAACAATACATCAGAAAAGAAAATATTCTTGTCCATGGAGTAGAACAAAAGAAAGAAGACAACGATGACGGGGAAAAGGTCTTGTTCAAAATAGCAGATGAGCTCGAAATCGATCTCGAAGATAATAAAATACAGAGAGTACATCGGCTAGGACAAAAAAGAAGAAAAAATGAGAATCCACGCCCAATCATTGCAAGATTTGTGTCATACAAAAATAGAAACGAGTTTCTTACTAACAAACGTGAACTCAAAAATATCGAAGAAAGACAGCATGTCTTCGTTTGTGAAGATCTCACACCTCTACGGTACAAGCTACTGAAGCACATGCAAAAATCCTGTTCTGATACGTTTACCTCTTCCTACACTCGAAATGGCAATATAAAAAGCAAGCTCAAGACATCTGAAAAATGGGTCACCGTCACTTCACCTGGTGATCTCTTCAAACACGGAATTGATGTTGATTATAAACAGATGGGCTGTGGCAAAATACTTAACAACTAACTCTACCGCAAAGATATTACCTTCCGTGAATTCTGAAACAAAACGTTCAGTACAAGCGACTACTTGCACTTGGACAACAAACTGCCAGAAGCAAAATGCATATGTAAGTGTGTTAGTGTTAATTTTATATGTTGGAATGCTTTTTCTGTTCTGAATATATGGCTGCTGGCGCAGCAGTGCAAAGTGTGCTTCTCACCTAAACCTAGATGAGTGAGGGTAAACATTGCAATGGCATTTTACTACTTACACTGCCACCGAAAGGAATCCTTTCCCAGAAAAAATAGACATCAAGATCTTACGGAGCAGCCTATATATTTCGCTTGTTAGGTAGCCATTATCAACTCTGCTCTTATACGTTATATTTTGTTGCTGACTCTATCCGTTGCAGCTGAATGATTTCAAAATTATTGTAGGATAGGGTAGCGATTAAGGCTCCACATAGTTGCGATTGAACCGTCACAACCAGGGTTGGAGAAAATGGGTCCCGCGGGCCAAATGTGGCCTGCGTGAACATTTAATATGGCCCGCACCAAAACTTTCGTTATCCTATACAGAACAAACCAATGAGTTAGGTCGAAATTCTGTGATAAGCAGATACTTGAAACGGTTAATCAAAATAAGTAAGCATCTCTCACTCCTTCTCATGATTTTCTCCCCTTATTTTCCTTTGGAAGGCAAGGGTTCAATTATAATATGAAATTAATTATTTTGCTGCTCGCCGGCGCCATTCCACAACATGTGCGGTCCATGGCAATAAATAGGTTCCCTACCCCTGACTTAGATGTTGTTGAAAAGTGTCTATGGCCTACTGTAAATGCGCAATGAAATAAAATCTTTGAAACTAGATTGCTTCATGGCCCAAGTTTGAGCTTGAAGGTACATGAAACGTATATCACCGCCCTGTTCACGAATTTAGTTTTAAAACTGTACAAAAACAAATTTCTTTGATGTTCATTTAAACCTTAAATTTAAAGCTACGGCTGATGCTGCAGACAAGGGGAAGTTTAACAACAATTTTAGCATGCCAGAGTTATCAGAGAGGAATTTTGCGATGGTCTTGAAATGAAGCTTACATCACCATTAGGTGAGATACAGCAAGCTGGTGCACCAGAAATGGCTGGGGAAAGTTTTACTCCTTGTTTTACTTTAGGTTAGTGATAGCAAACGCTTAGATGCAAGTTGTCTTTCGTTATCGCCACTTCCACACGGAGTTTAAACCTGAGGTAAATGTCAGCCAGGTTATGAATTCTCCAGAATTTACGCAGTAAACAAAGTTCAATGGACAATTAGAAAACCATATCGCTTTGATCAGGTACGACTAAAAGCTGAAGTAGGATAAGTTTCTTAAGCTGTTGCGTTGATTTGCATTGTAGAAGTTTTTCGGCTCTCGCATCAAAAGCTTTATTTAACCTGAAAATTTTTAAACCAATTTTCGGAATTAGGGGGGAAATTGCCCCCACTGCCCACTCTGGCTACGTGCCTGACCAGAATTGGTATTAAACAACCAGTTGACTTTGCGTATTGTGTAAGATATTCACTCCCACACGCAACGCGCTAGACTTCAAACATGCATAGCAGTAACAAAGAACACACAAATATAGGAAAGAATACTAGGATATATGTGGTGTACATACCAACTATGGCAGTTCTGCCTTATAACACCATAATTTATTATTCTAAGCTAAATCCACCATTCTTGGGAGACTTGACACCACTTAACAAGTTCACAATTTTCTTCGGGGCTGTCTGCATGACCGATGTTCAAATGACGTGGATGCCGCATGCGCATCGGAAACCAAAATAAGACAAGCGGATGGAATACCTTAATTTTTAGACCTTGAAGTACTAACTTGTTAGTGAGTGCCGGCCAGACCACACGCCAAAGAATCAACTACTTTTATGTCAACGAAGCAATGCCAGTGAGTGAGCACTGAACGCTTACAACACATCGAGCACCGGTTGTCTGGAAACTTCCCCAACCGCAGACAGCCGGCCCACGGTATATCGTGGCCGGCGTACGATATACTCGTACTTCACTTCAAATGCCAACCGTTGAGCGCCGGGTCGTATGTTTTCCTCTATAAAGTACGAACATTTCGTACAAGTCTCTAGGAACCAGAAACATATATTTATAATGTTCGCTGACGTACGGTGTGGTCAGGAGAGCATTTCAAAGCAACCATGGTATATTTTGCCTGCAGTCATGTTGGTTTTGCCTGCAGTCACGCACGCGTTTCGCAGAGTGCGGAAATAAGATCGGCCTGCTGTAACCATGTGGCTGATTGTCTCGTCACATTGCATTTCATTGGGAGCGGTTTCTGATGTAATGTGGATAAACAGCCACTCAGAAATTTTCTTACTGACTTAAAACCTATCATGTAGAGATTTGATGATTTTTGCTTGAGCATAAATATTTTTTTCGGCAGCAAGTAACTGCTTCAGCCGTGTTTTCAACGCTGCTTCACAAACATTCGTTCTTGGCAGATTTCAAATGACCCGTTAGTGTGAAGCATTTGTGAACGCATGCCAACGCAGAGTGCACAAATAATTACTCTACAACTTTTTTACTGAGTTAGAACATATCATGTAGAGATTTGACGATTTTTGCTTGAGTATAAATATTTTTTTCGGCAGCAAGTAAATGCTTCAGCCGTTTTTTCGACGCTGCTTCACAAATATTCGCTCTTGGCAGATTTGAAATGACCTGTTAGTGTAAAGCATTTCTGAATGCAAGCCAGTGTTATGTGGATAAAAAATTAGTGTGAGTTGGAAGTTGGAACATCATGTATAGAGTTGACGGTTTTAGCTGCTGCAAAATAGTTTTATTTTCAACAGCAAGGAACTATTGGAGCCGCCTGTTCGGCTGCTTCGCAAACATTCGCACTTGGCAATGCGCCCTGCTTCACAAACATTCGCAAGTGGCAGTCTTCAAACGGCCCGTTAGCGCAAAGCCTTTGTAAGGCAGGAAGGGCATCGCAAAGAATAACACCCGTTGATTTGCGAAAAAGCAGTAATTCAGTGATCGCGGTGTGTTATTTTTTTGCTGCTTCCCAACAATACATATCAATGGAGATTTAGAGTTGAACACAGGACAATAAAAGTTGCTGCCAACAATGGCTCACATTGCACCCTTGCCGCTCGTCCTTTCTTATCGCAACAACGCCAAGCATCTGAACGTGCGTACATAACGTTTTCACATATCTCAAACCATATTTAGGACCAGCTGATAAAAATGTTGTAGTTTTCTCCACTCGTTTCTGCACTGCCATCTTGACATGCGGCTGCTACAAGGTAATCACAACATGTTCTGTGATATTCACATCTTTTCTGCAACAACAACAAGAACAACAACAACAGCAGAAGCGTTACATTTCAGCATCCAAGAGCTGGCAATTATCGAATGCTCAGGCCACGTGCAAGTAAAATTTTGCGTTGCTTTTTTGTGCAAAGAAAATTTTGTGTGGCTTTTTGATGCGAAAATAAAATCTCACGTGTGTTTTTATGGTACATTGTGTGTAATACATTTGTTTTTTTGTTTTTCGGAGTTCGGAGTTCAGTTAGTGCAACGAAAATATCTATGAAGGTTTTACGTATTGAAAGGAAATAGTACTGTAAGGTAATAGTACTGTACCCAACATATGCATTTCAACCCTTCCAGGATGAATTTGTTAAACTTGTCACCCACCTTCAAAACAACAATTATGATTATTTAATCGGTGGAGATTATAACATTAACTTAATCAAATACCAAGAAAATTCAAATGTGTCAAATTATGTTGATTGTCTTGCCAGCTGTGGCTGTATTTCTCTTATCAATAAACCAACCAGATTC
>Ga0210059_1003773_pt1 | contig 24358 bp, 19 predicted proteins | sample Ectturendosymbi2_FD_188042 | JGI IMG/M metagenome (GOLD analysis project Ga0210059, IMG submission 188042) | Ecteinascidia turbinata endosymbiont from Florida, USA - Sample 2 (SPAdes) (version 2) | ecosystem: Host-associated > Tunicates > Ascidians > Unclassified | place: Key West, Florida...
TGCTACGGTCTTCTCTACCGATCCGTTCCCTTTCTCCTATTATTTTCCGTTTGTGCACTGGTCACTGCAAATTGAACCATCATCTGTCACGCATTGGCCTTCACCCTGACGGGCTCTGTGGCCAGTGTGAAATACCTGAAACGGTGGAACACATGATCGAAGTCTGTCCCAAATACTTGACGGCGAGAAAGCGTCTGAAACTTGTACTCAATCAACTCGGTATTTCTTTTCATACCCCGGAAATCCTCCGTAGCACAGCTGCTGCAAAGCTTGTAGAAACGTTTGTGCGAGAGTCAGGCGTACGTCTGTAAATTATTTTTACACGGTCCTGGCACTACAGCACCTCGTAGTCAGAAAGTGCCATCAACCCCCCTCATTTATAATAATAATCGTTTTTGCCCTGATGAAGATAGTTGCATCGGCTGTCAAAACGTCGGCAAGCTTTTAACGTGCTTTTGTGTTTTTGCTGCCAGTAGAGCTAGATTAAATTTTGTTCATCGAAGTCCTGGCGTCTCCAAAGCAGAAAGATGAACGTAAACTGTTTGCTTTGCTTACTTCGTAAATTAATGACGCTAAAATTTTGGGCCTTTGCGTTTTTCATCACTTTAACAACCTTGCGCATTAGCGACATGCTATCGGAAATTATGCGTTCTTGTTCAAGTATCGCGTTTACATGGCGTGCAGTGTGCTCACTTTATTGTCAACAGATAATCACAGTCGGAAACAGTAGCATAAATTCCATCTGAACCTTTTTTCCAGATACAGAGAGCGATTTCTTCCTTTTCTTGCACGTATCGTATTGAGTTCGATGCTAGTGCAAGCCGAAGGTTTAAAATCATTTTACCGGTTATTTTATGCAAGCTACAGCCGTATTTTAATTGCCATGAGCTTTTTGTCAAAACGTGCGATCTACTGGTTAAACCAGAGGTTCCCAGCCTGGGGTACATGTACTCCGAGGTGTACATTTGTCTATCCCAAGGGGTACATTTAAGGTCAGCAATAGAGATATATATTTACATATAGTTTTATTTCCAAATATTTACACATATATCAGCGAAAATTGCTTTCAAAAGACGTTATATCTTAATTGTTTAATATATCAATGATTAATCATGATTCATTATTTTGTCATAAGACGTTTTAGGGGTACATGTTCATCAGTGGAAATACTGAAGGGGTACATGTTCATCTGTGGGAATGCTAGAGGGGTACATAGTCAGAGAAAGGTTCGGAACCCCTAGGCTAAACCCAGCAGCGTTTGTGTTTCTTGTAACTCTCTCAAAAATACCCCCTTTTGTTGTTTTTGTCTTACCCAGGTACTGTATGTGTTTTGATGTTTTGCTATCCTACTGCGGAAAAAGGTTTGGCTGGCTCTTCTCGCTCCTTTGTGGTACATCGTTGTTGGGTTGCCGTATGCAGCCAGCATTCCCGATTCTCTGCGGGACACCGTCGTTCGCGACTTTCCACTCCTTCTCAGCGAAATGTTTGAATGAAAATATTGCATGCTGCGAGTGTGACGCTCCTGTCTTGTAGTTTTTCAGCCAGTGGAGGGGGGAGACTTGACCACTCTGTATTTTGAATTTGATATTTTCGTATAAACGTTTTAGTAGACAAATGTTTTTCGCTTAGTTTCAGGTTGGCAAATTGAAATTTCACCACTAGGCCCCCCCCTGGAAAAATCCTACACGATAGGCAAAATTGCTGCGTTGCATCACATACCTCCACCAAGTCCAGTTTTCCCATGTGAAGCGTCAAAAAACAGGTTGCGCTTGTGTTGCGTAAACGGGCATGTTACTTGAAAAATACTCGGCGATATACTGATGATTGATCCACGCTCGTAGATATTTGGCAGTGGTCCAATAACAACGCCTGTTTTCATAAATCTCAGATTTGTAACCTAACTGTCGTAGATGTTGTAGAGCCGGTCTGTGCGCGCTTGCTGTTTGTATTCATCTCTTGATCGGCAGTTGGACTTCTTTTTTGTGTAAAACATGATACTTGATAAGTTGGCGTATCGCCACCACAGCAGCGATTTGCTCATTGATTTAGAAAGCCCAATCCCTTATCATCAGTCATCTTTCCAGCTGTAAAGCGCACGAGTCAAACATAGGTCAAAATACCACTCATCTGACGTACTTAACGTTTCGTGACCTTTGAATGACTTCTGACTCGGCGCCCGGTATGCAGCTCGCATGAGCTCGGACGCGTTATGAACCACGCAAACAAAACACGCCGTTTGGCTGAGTTTCTCTCGTGAAAGGCATATGTGCTTTGACTTCACGCAGCAGAGACGCTGCGAAAAGGACAGGGTTTTATATAAAAATCCAGTTTCATGTCTTGCGGTGAAGTGTAACGTTAAAATTCATATTTTCCAAGGAAGCATGACCCACACGCGTTTTTCGCCCATGTCACTGTCACGATGTGCACAGCCTGTTGATGACGATGAGTGGAAGATTGAAAGTTGTTTTTAGATTTCAGTGCAGTGGTCCCGGACCGAGGTGCCGCGGCATCAAAGGTTGCCACTGAGTTTAACCAAAGGTGGCGTGTGATCTTAGTAAAGCAAACCAAGTAAACAATCAGAACTTCACAAGGGATCATGCGGTTGGTGTGATTGTGCGTTTGCTTTGCCCCATTAAAGCGCTCAATCGCGAAAACAAAACGTTTGTGACGTACATGTTGTTTATATTGTGTGTTTTCCACACTTGGTGTTCAACGAAATTCCACTTGGTAGAGCATATTTTCAGGAGTCATGATGTGTCGACAAGGAGAAACTGAAGACGGATTGGAAACTCACTTGCAGGTCAATCATCTCGGACATTTCCTTCTCGCGAATCTCTTACTAGATCTGCTAAAGGTACTAAGCCTCATTTCTTTATTGTAAAGCATTTTTCCAGGTATCTATTGTGCGAACAACATCTTAACCGTCAGTTTCATGATCTGCTTTGTGCGAAATGCTTGTTTACGCGGAAAACGACATAGACCAGGTCCAACCCGCTACTGCTAGCAAGTGCGTTGTGAGAGAGATAATTCTGTTAGCAACGTCATGCACACCAGATTATTCACGTCGGTGTCACGTTGTCTATCTGCACATAGAGTGTGGAATGGATCAGGTTTTGTTGCTGACCTGATTTCGAGAGCTACTGGTTAAAAATCTTTAAGTAAATACACTTTAGACTCTGTTTGCTAAAGCTTATCCATATTAAGATCTAACAATTTGCAGTAAACAGAAAACAATTTATTTAATAAATCTGGAGATTCGTTTGTGATAGAAAGAAACTAAGGGATGCACGGAATTTGCGTCAGCTGAAAAGCAATGAGAACTTGTATAAACTGCACGTCGAACCACCCTTTTTTCTTTCAGCATTTGAAAAGCTGCCGCCAAAGTGTCCATTTCCTCAGTAGCTAAATCGTCGCATCTATAACCTCCAAATGGCTGCAGAGCGGGATGTCAAAATAGACAACCGGACCCGGAATTAATGCAACATCACCCGCAGGGTTTTGCAAAGCGAATGCATGTGTGCAAGTTATCGTTTGGGGATGTCGCTGCGTAAAGGTTTGTTATCACGTTGGTTTTGAGACCAACATGTAACAGAAAATGTCCATTTTGAAATCTAAACAGTAAAAAATTCCATACAAACAGCTTTCAGAAGCGTATGTTGAGAAAAATTCATACAAATCTGGTAAAAGCAGACAACGTAGTTTAGTTGCATAGCAGCTTAGCTGGCAGTAATCGCGTAAATCAGATACGTGCAGTCGCTTCAAGAATCTATTCAGTAGACACGCGAAAGAGCAGTGCGTATTCTGATGCAACCAATATCATTCCTAGCTCTGTCATGAGTACAGCGCGACAATCTCTGTGGCGAATCTGTCGTTAGAAGCTGCCAAAACTCGCTAACGGATTAGTAAATTTTCAATCCTGACCGTAAGGGCTTTGCGTGAATGAATTTGGGGCGGCAACAGCGAAGTGGCAGACTTGGAGTGTCCAGCTTTCAATTGGAAGGATGGCTGTTCACGTCACGGCCACTGAGTGAATCACCGTAACGCTCTTTGGGTAAGAGCGTTCACCTCAACCAATCAGGCTCCGGCCTGCTGCCAATTGCCGTAACCAATAAAAAACAAGAAGGTTACAAGCAAAACAGTGCCATAACCTTGAAATATACCTGATTTAACAAGGCTTTACTTGCGTGATATGAACGTACAGTAAACCTCGGTTAATCCGGATCTCCGCCAAAACTGGATAAAACTGGTGGTTCGAATGATTTGTAACGTTTTTCCTTATGAAAATCTTCGGTTTATCCGGACGTTTTAATCCGGATCTTCGCCAATTCTGGATAAAATCTACTCTTTTAACATCTTGTAATCCAGATTTTTCTGCACTGCCACGCTGTTGTGTTCTTAAGTGCACTGTCTGGTCTCCAGGAAAGATTCGGCAGCTTTCAGACCCAACACAAGCGTGTTCACGATCACCAACGAACATTTAGAGTTATGATATCATCGGCCGTAACTGCGCGCAACATTCGAGTAACCGTAGAGGCGATTACGTCACACACGAGCATAGCATATCACTTTGAACATAACGCTCAACGCAAGCCGCCGCACCACGGTTTCAGTCTATTGATCAGTGTTAAATGTGCGTGTGTGAAGAGCATTATCCCTGAATGTATTGCACTCGGTAAGATGTCTGGAGCGCATTGCCTTCTAATTTGGACTGTTCGCACAAATCTCTGCCTCAGTCCGAAATCACGCATCTTCGCAGCCAAGTAAGGTAATCTAAAAATTATGAGCTTGAGATTGTTCATAACTGCCTGCATATGACGGTTCCTAGTCTGATGTACCATTGTAAATAAATCGATAAATTTGTTTTGTTTTAGTGAAAGTGTGCTGTCATGTCATAAATGTGTTCAATTTAGGTGATTTTCACGGATATCGCAGTACTTCGATGACGTCAGGCTAGCAAAAACCTTCGGTTAATCAGGATCTTCGCCTAAATCGGACAAAATCGTCGGTCAAATCAAATCCGGATCAACCGAGGTCTACTGTATGTTATGTCAATAAAAATTCATTGAAAATGAGGTTCACAATTGGGGTACAATTGGGAATGGTAGACATGTACATATTAAATTTCTGACTAATTTTAAACAATCTAATTGTTTTGCAATGTATTCGAGCGTTCGTTTGAGAGAGACTGAAAACGTATTGGAACGCACTAGCTTATTGTTTTGAAGGTATTGCACTTTCGTCAATTTCCAATAACGTTTTCCAGTTGATTTTAGCCAGAAACATTTTAGGAAAGTTACAGATCTCAATTGGTCTCGTTAAGGCTTTGTTGCACCAGTAGATTTGTTGCTATTTTCGGAAAGGATCCAGGAGAAGTGTCTATAATTTCTTCTGTCTGGCTTTTACCTTATGGAAAATTTGCAAATATTGCCAGTTTATGGAAAGGAATGTGGATTTATGCTAAAAGCACTGGAATACGGTCATGTTACAGGCGTAAAAAACATAACATTGTCTGACATATATACTCACAAGCCACACGAATTTTTGCTTTTCCAACATGTGTGTTCTGCTGGCATTCCATTTTCTATAAAATTTTGGCTGCAACTACGGACACTTCTATAGTTGCTTAAAGCCTGAGATGTTTAAATATTCGTCACAAACAAGACAGAGTAACGCCTGAAACTATTTTTCGTCTAAAATACACGAAATCGCTAAAACATGTTGCGTTCATAGGTAAGCAGGCAGGCTATGACTCAAAGCGACTCACGAAAACGGAAAAAAGGCATCTAAGCCTGAAAGATCATTCAGATTGTGAGGTACATCATTGAATAAATTTTTCATGAAATACAGGAAGAAACCAAAACAAAATGAGTGGCAATTTTGTCGGTTGCGTGCAAAGCCATATTTCAAAAGCGTCTAAATAGTTTGGTGGGCTATGAGAATCGCAGTGTACACAAATGGACTTGATAATTTCCAAGCATATAGGAGTTTCTAGATATCCGTGATAATTCCTTTCAATTTTCTTCACAACACACAAGTTATTTCCTTCTTGTTGTCTTTGCTCACCTCCAGATGAAGCTCCGGACCACTAACCCATCCCCTCTTTCAGCGGGCTGCCCGTCATTGCATTACTTGCATCATTCATGACAACGACAACTTTAAGTGTAACTGTAAAGTTCTGCATCATTCAATATTGTTCTATTTATTCTGTAATGATTTTCGTCACGCAGCTGGTCAAACTTTACGCCATGCATGTTTTGAAAGCCACCGAAGAAAGGTGACAGTGTTGTTGGGACTTAGCAAAAATTCAGACTGTGGACAAGAGGATCGAGCCAGTCGTTAAAGAAAAACACACCATCATTACTTTTTTTATGCTGTTGCCGCGCGGCGAATAAAACACGACACTTAGGAAAGTCGAGTGGCGTTCTCTGTTTGGCCTGGCGACTTATTGAGCTGGTCTGTAGTCGCGTGTGGTAATGCGATTCAAAGAGAGTGGTAGAAATCTAAGCAGAACTCATGCAATACTGCTGTACTGTTGAAATGCCCGAGTGTGAAGGTGCTTTTTTGTTTGTGAAACTTTCGAATCTCTGAGATTAAAACCTTGTTCATTCATAAACGTTTTTGCCTTTGAAGTTAATGTTGCATTGATAGCATTTGGTTTGTTCATCAGCATGGACAGTCATGTTGTCCAACCTGAGGATGGCCATAAATGCAGTTTGAGAGACTCTTCTGTTAGTTACTGTGCCCCTTCCCCGCTCATTTCTGTTTATTGGCTTGGATGTAAGTAAATTATCTGCGAAGAGAGAAACCGAATAACGCAGAATGCGTTCATTGTCAAAAGCAAACGAGCGCTTATGTGTAGGTTTGTTCAGGATTCGTTAAATGACAACATTGATTGTTATTATCGAAATCACATTCAGAGTGATGGTGAGTGACTACTGAGGAAGATTCGCATTGAAAGTGATACGAGATAAACAAAACTTGTTCCCTAACGTCGCCAAGTTTTCAAATTGCCGTCATGTTCAGTGCCGGGGCAATACCGCAATCCCAGGCGTCCAGTTCTTCTTTGTATATCTTCCTACTACATTGTAAGGGTTGAGGAACCCAATGTGCAAAATCAGAGTATCTCTTACAGTGTGGAATGGACTGAAAAGCATTTTGGTGCGCAGCCCTTTCCAAATTGGTGCCCCAACAAGTCGCATATCATGTGGAATTAAGGAAGAGTGTCCTGTTGTTTATTGGTCACTAGCATGTAGCGCCAGCGGGTAGAATGGTATGTTTTTTTAGAACAATCAAAAACTGCCATTTTTATGCCCGAAATCCTCAAACAATCTTCAAAATTGCACTCAATGCAATTGTTTTTTAGCAAACATAGAAATCGTGGCATGAACAGGGTGTTGGTCTTGGTATTGAGTCAAAAAATTCGGGTCAGATGTAGGAGTGTGCATGACTGCATGGGGTCGGCAACTATAGGCTTGCTAAAAGTTGTAAAATTTCAAACATGTGATAAGCAATTTCAACATGGGAAACGTCGTCATCTCCATAACCTTGCAACTTTTTGAAGTAGTGATTGCAGAGTTGCGGTAAGTACCGCAAAAACTGACTGGCTGTCAAACAAGCCAACGAGGTTGTTCGTTTTAGGTATGTCAGGCGTGCACATTTATCCCAAGGAATCCACTGATTAAAAGAAGTCTGACAAACGCTGTTCTAAGAAAATCTTATGTGAGATGTCGTAACAAGTTATTTTCCTTGCTTTTTCTACAAAAAGGCACAGCTCTGGTATTCGCCCTTGCTACAATAGGTGGCGTCCCGTCCGTACTAAGATGATGTATTTTTTGGTAGTATCCCTAAAGTTACCGCAGTGATGACAGCTTTTTCTGCCATTCGAAAACACTTTTTTTCAAGTGGCTCTGCTTTTAAAAAGGATGTGCTTTTTCGTGTGTGCTGTACGCAAGTCAGACTGATTGCCGTATTTTCGGGACCATAAGGCGCACCGGATTATAAGACGCAGTATCAAAAATTGAATGCTAGCTGTTTTTTTTTTTCATACATAAGGCGCATTAAATGAAGCAAAACTTAGATAAGTCAAACTGTATTCAACTCTTCCACAATAACTGCCGAGTGCCGAAGTCGCCCGAGTGAATGACTCGTCACTGGGAGTTTAATCTGTCATCACCTACGAGGGAGTTTATTCTGTCACACATGCCTAATTCGCTAGACACGAACAGGAATAAAATAAAAGTTGTGCGCGTGTTTGATTCGATGTGCGGCAATGTAGTCTGGGGCCTCGCAGAGTACTACGATCTCTGGTATGTGCTAGCTAACTACTCGCGGAACCACAAATGCTGCTCATTGCAATTGTTGTTGGTTTATTACGCAACACGATGGTCTGTTTACAAAAAAATCGTAACTAGCAATTAAATAAATAGCACCGTTTACCACATATAATTGGTTCGAGATGAGAAAGCACAACCAGATTCATACATTAGGCGCACCGCATTATAAGGCGCACTTTCGATTTTTGAGAAAATTAAAGGATTTTAAGTGCGCCTCATGGTCCGAAAAATACGGCAAACACATTTTGTGTTTGTCGCCGAATTTGCTCAGTTGTGGCGAAGTTTTGGGGGCAGAAAAGTTGAACAGTCAGGCTGCTCCTAAGGAGTCCTGGAAAAGGACTTCACATTGAAAGACCGCCATCCATCACGCTTGAAAAATACAACACCGGCTTTCGTTTGATGCAGAAAAGCGCGCCGAGTCGAATCGTGAACGTGTCGTCCATCCTTCACCGCGACGGCGTCGTGCACTGGAAGGATCTCAATCTGCGTCAGGCTTACGATGCTCCCAAAGCCTACTACCAAAGCAAACTGATGAACGTGCTTTTCACGCGTCATCTCGCCAAGATTTTGCAAGGTGACGCTTGATAATTGAGAAGTATTTTTTCTATTTTGTGAAAAACGTTCCAGTACTTGCCGTACGGGAGGACGATTTTGCGTTAATTCGAAAAGGGTTAATGCTTGTGTGGTTGTGGCGTGGAGGCATTTAGCTTCGTGATTAATATAGGCAGGCTGAAGGTTTCATTACGCTACAGGCTTAAGATTTCATCAATCGTGCGTACGCTGCATTTGGTTGTCACGTTTGCTGCAGCAGCGTGATTAGGTTGCTTTGTGGAGCATCGGTTGGACGTGGACAAGAGGCCTAGGAGACAAAACTGTTTTAACCTAGGAGACAGGAGACAAAACTGTTTTAACAGTTGTACTGATGAACTTGAACTGGAAGATTGGTGCATTGCATACTTACGGTTCATGTTAGGTCGAACACCACCAAGGCGTTAAGCAGTTGCCACTGGTTTCCAATTTCGTTCCCAGAATTGACAAAATATTTCAAGAATAAAATTTTTGTTAACTTACTGTTGCTCCTGTATGCTGAAAAATTCATTGTCAAATCAATCGTGTGGTCCAAGACGCTGATGCAGTGAAGATAGACGCCAGAGACGCTTGGCACCGAACCGGTAGCAGCTAAATGATGATTAAATTAAATACTTGCAGCTTCTAATTATGTTGTGACAGCAAAGTTTTCCTGGTTTTGTTTACCCTGAATTTGCATTGAAGACGTCCGTACTTGAGCTGACTGTGCCTTTCCTCACGCTTCACGATTCCCTCCCATTGTAAAATATCGATAATTAAGTAACTGCTTGAAATCGTTTTGCTGTTTTGATCCCACAATAACTTGCTAGTTAATAATATAGAAATACTTTTATTAAGAAAGTACTGGGCTAGTGAGCTGGGACCGTGCTGTGCAAGACAACCAAGGCAAAAGGAAGAGTTATGTACAGCTAATCGAAATACTACAAAACCATTAATGCGTGCGTGAGTAACGGAGAAACGCAGCGTAACGCAGTGAAAAACACATTGTCTAACACAGTTCGGCTCCCTGCTTTTTGCACGCATTTTCAAAGATATTGCAAACAATTTTGTATGTGGATTAGCAAAGCTTACCTGAAGAAAATTGTAAATGTTCGTATTTAGCACCCTGGGCATTGCATACTATTCTGTATCCGTATGTTTCTGATTATTCGTCATAAAGAAACCCAGTGCAAAGAAACAAAACTGCAAGAAAGATCCCTAAGTATAGTGCGGGTAGTTATGCATTTGCAAAGGCTTGAATGACAATTGCATTGTGCGGTAACTCAGCAGGGCATGTCGAGTAGTAGCGGTCAAGTCGAGAGATAGGGATGCAGCAAATTCAAGGATATTACTCATGGCGCCAAGATATTGACTCAAACAAGAGGAACGACGAGTTGACAAACGTTTGCAATCCCGTAACCGTACTTATTCTGCCAAAGACTGAGTTCCTCACATAATGGGCAGGCTTTCCTCCGCGATTCTTATCAGATACACTTGTCTTTTCAATAAATACTGACCGATAACCTCTGGGTGTCTTTTACTGCTTGATTAAATTAAAGATTTGTAATGCAATCTTTGTCTCGCATTGCAATTGTATTCATACCATTGTCTATGCGCGTTGTATAATAACAACTGCTTTGCATTATTTATGGGCGTAGTCTGCCTTGCATCGCTTGGGATCGTTCGATATCGTGATGTAAAGTATAATGCCACCAATTGATTGCCAGCTTCGTCACCAAAGTCGTCGTTGCTGAAATTGATTCGTTTCGCCGTTGATGCATAAAACTTCTGTCGTGATCTTAGCGTAACGTGCACCTGTTTGATCCGACGTTTTGAGACCTGTAAGCAGTGGTGTGTTTCAGGGGAGGTGAGCGGGGCACTTGCCTCGGGCCCCCCTTTTTTGGGTCCCCCCTTGAGGTGTTACGCGAGTAAATTTTCCTTATATTTTATGAAAAACTCATTATTCATTCATACAATGTACTACAAAACATATACTAAGTAAGTACGTTGCTTTCAAAGGGCCCCAATGCAACTGCAATTTGAAGGAAATTTGCTTTCAAATGGGTCCCCAACAGCCACTCAAATGTGTAAGTACTCTGCTTTTAAACTTCATTGAAGGGGCCCTTAAAAGAAACTGTAATACGTAAGTTCTCTGCTTTCAAAGGGACCCCCTAGAGATACTGTAATGTGCACATACCTTGCTTTCAAAGGGGCTCCCAACAGCAACTGCAATCTGAAGGTAATCTGCTTTCGAAGGGGCCCCCAACAGCCACTGAAATGTGTAAGTACTCTGCTATTAAACTTAATTGAAGGGGCCTTAAAGAAACTGTAATGCATAAGTACTCTGCTTGCAAAGGGGCCCCCAACAGCAACTGTAATGTGTAAGCACCTTGCTTTCAAAGGGGCCCCCAACAGCAATTATAATGTAAAATTCCATGCTTTCAACCAACAGCAATTGTAATGTGTAAGTGCCTTACTTTCAAAGAAGTCCCCAACAGCAACTTTAATGTGCAAGTAACTTGCTTTCAAAGGGGACCCAAAGAGCAGTTGTAATGTGCAAGTACTGTGCTGTCAAAAGGGCCCCAACAGCAACTGTAATGTGTAAGTACCGTCCTTGTAAAGCGGCCCCACCACCATCTCCAATGAGCAAATAAAGAAAAGCTTCAAACCAACTGCTATACCTAAAAATTTGTGGGTTAAAATTTCTTCCAAAAAGTTCTGAAAAGACCCTATGAAATAAGAGCAAATAGGCCTACTTACATCAAATGATAATTTTTTATACCAAATGATGGTTTTTAGAGATTGAAGTAGGCCTATTTGCTATATTGATAATTTTATGAAAATGCCACAGATGAACAAAACGTAGTCTTTTTTATGTCTCTGAGTTGAAAACGTTAGACAAATTTCTCATTTCTTGCGGTGTTATACCTTAGTGAACGTTTCCATCAGAAAATAAGACAACATGCAATAGTTATAGCAGGGACCACCCTACATCTATTAATTTGTAGGACAATTTCTTCTTAGTTTAAAAAGTAATTTTGTATTATTGCTGTTGCGCTGCAAAGACTGTTAATAAGCAAGGCTCCATTAATGCTTCTTATCACGCAGCAGAAATGGCAATTTTTGAGTATTTTAATACTCATTTTTTCTGCAGATGTTTCAGGTATTTTAGGTGGTTTGATTTAGCCTATGCTTGAAGTCACCGTTGATTTGAAGCTTGACTAGTAAATGGTTGGTTTAAGATAGACTTGCTAGGTGATGTTTAAGCTCTTTTGCCAGCTCTTAGCCAGTATAACTTGAACCGTTTTTTCTTAGCACGAATTTAATCAATTGTGTAGGCTACTTGCTGCAGTAGAAATGTGCTGCAGTAGAAATGTTTTCGATAAGGTACATGATGAATTGTTTCCTACTTTTTGCACATTTTTCAAACAACTAGTGTCAATGCAAGATGAGGGCAGCCTTGACTCATCTAGCCTCAAAGCTTTCCAAAACAAGTCTCTAACGGGATGCTTTTGTATGCAGTGTTCTTGCAGTTAAAAGGGTGAAATTTAAAACAAATTTAGTGCTTTAAATCTTCTTGATTGTTTTTTATAGTTTCATGTATTCCCACAAAGACACGAATGTGAACAAATTCAGGATACCAACTACCAAGCATTTTTTCAAAGGGGAAGGTGTGAAACTTAAGGGGTAAACTCTGTAGTTTATTGATGGTGAATGCAGAGAAATGGGACGCGAAAATAAAGAAGTGGGGACGATGTCAACTTGCTATTGCCTAACTTCGATTTGTTGCCAGCCTTGTCTTCCCAACTTTCAGTGTTTTCAAAGTTGTGTAGCCTATCATGCACACACTTTTGCATTTTCTCCTGCTATTTCAGTTATGCCGTAATCTCAGGAACAAATCCTTGGGTGGCCGTATCTTAGGCAAATAAAAAGTGATTATCACGGTTGGCTGAGTATGATGACGTCATCAGAGGGCCCCCTTTTTAGTCTTGCCTCGGGCCCCCCAACCCTAAACCCACCACTGCCTGTAAGATTAAATTTTTTCCGAATCTGAAACTGCTGCTACTTTCACGTAGTGATTTGCGTCGAACTTTTGACATGTGCACGTTACGACTTCTCTCGTTTTGGACGGTAATCTCAATCATCAGGAATTACGTTCGCGCATGCAGAAAGTGCAACAGCTTTATAAAATACGCGTATTTGAAAAAATGAAATGTAGTTAATATCTAGGAGTCAGTGGCGTAGCCACCAAAATTTTTTGGGGGCCAAAAAATTTCGGGGGGGGGGCAAAATTCAAGATTTTAGGCTAGCAACAGCATTTTTTTATGAGATACCGCCTCTCAAAGCACAAAATGACTACATAGTCCAAAAATTTGCGGGGGAGCATGGCCCCCCTGGCTACGCCTATACTGGCAGTCACTTATTTTGAACATGGAGCGGATATATAATTAATGACAACCTCCGATGCGTATTGGAAGACCACTCTTTGTTTTTTTCTTATAAAATTGGAGGGCGATTTTTGGTGCCGCAGTGCGCGCGTGACACGAACCGAGCAATACCAGGAAGTAATTCAATGCTTGAAAAACAGCCGTATGCAGGACGGCTTACCCGTTTCTTTAGTGTTGTGCTGCTTCAATATAAACTCCTTTTCGCACCGCCTGGTAGTGGTTGCGACGTTGAGGTTTGCGGCTTGGTTTAAATGACGTCTTTTTCCCGAAGGTATTTCCTATGATTGTCTTCTTGCAATCTACGTCACGTCATGCGCAGAAAACCAACCAAGCATTTGGTCTCCAAACGTTTTGAATCTGTTGTTGATATTTGTTACCTTTCTTCTCGGGCGATGATAATAATATGATTAAAACAGAAAAGTTGTTCTTTTCGTCCGAGATCTGCATTGCAACTTCAATTACTTTCTACCTGCTGGGCAGTGTATTCAACATAAATATTATCGCCTACTTTTATCATTGGTAGTAAAGCAGCTAGGGTTTGGAGTTGATTGTTTTAGCGCTATTTTTTCAAGTTAACATGTAGCGGTTAAACCTTGTGTTGCTTTTGCATGTGCTTTTCGATGGAGACTATACCTTTGTTTTTTTTGAGTAAAATTCAATAAACTGTTTTCGCTAAAGTGCGCTCAAGCTACTTTTTTATTTTTTGCATGGATTTTCAATTCCAATTTTGTTTTATTTAACGGTATGGAGTGTTATGGCTGTAAGTGTAAATGTCCAGTATATTTGGTGGTAACTAACATATGAACTTCACGAAAAAAACAAGACAAAACGAATGCAAAAACAAGGAAAGTGTCCCGAAATCCTTTTTGTGAAAAGTAGTTCGCGCTGGACCATTTTGTTCTCTTTTCACCAGTTCAGTTTATTTAGCATCCCGAACACAGTATATGCGATCAGGATGCAGAGGCTGGAAACCACGGCCAGAGGAGCGTGCCACGGCCAGAGGAGCGTGCTCATAATTACGAACGCTTAACGAAAAGTGTTTGAAATATTATTTTTTATATGTTGGTATCTTTTATTATGCAGTTGAAAGTGACTAAGTACTGTATGTATCAATATACGTCAAAACTGAGTGAAAACTGGGTTGCTGTATGCTTGCACAATCAGAATGTAAAACCATCCGCCGTCGTCTGGGCATAAGTTGATTGTCCAGTTGCGATGCTAAACTGATTCTGATAATTGTGCAACGCATCGAGCAGTCAAGTGGGTGAGGCTTATTTTGAATGTTATTGTGCAGCACAAGGAGATAGCATGAGACATTCAGTTTAACAACTTTTGTAAAACATGTCTTTTACTGCACAGAATCTAATGATGCCTACCCTGACCGGTCTTGTCGCTTTTATTGCAGGAACGAAGGTGACTGCCTACAGCGTACATCCGGGTTACGTGGAAACCGACATTTGCCGGCATCTGCTGACACCTAACGGTCACTTTTTCTGGAAGTTGAAGATCGGTTTTTCGAGGTTGCCATTCATAAAGCAAGCAGTGTGGCGGAGCGCTGAGCACGGTGCTCAAACCACTATATTCTGTTCTATCGCTCCCGAGCTGAATGACTTCTCCGGCGGTTATTACAGGCAAGTGCAGCGCTTTTTGAACATGGAAGAAAAAGTTGCTCATAAGCAGTAGCGCAACCAGAATGAGGCCGAAGAGGTTATGCCCCCTCCCGAAACAAACTTGGTAAGATTGTTCGGTGGTACCTTATATTAATTTCAACTGTTCGAAAATAATCGGAACAGTCGGCCTCAGGTTGCGACTAGTAAGTTTGTCGTGTTCTGTCACTGAACAGGTGTAACCTGACGTGACCTTTAGCGATTAGATGCGAAAATATACGACAAAACACTGTCTGTGGAAAGAAATCCTTTCTCAGCAAAGAATCAGACACTTTAAGATCTTACAGAGTATATATTTCGCCTACGATGTAGGCATCATCAGCTCTTATTCAAATAGAATCTATACGACAAATCATACAACTTTATTAGCAACGTTGCCATATATAGTGGACAACGCGACCCGAGGTGCCGTCTGCATGATATGCAAGGGCTCAGCTTTCTTGCTAAGGAGTGCACATTCATATGAAACATGTTTTAGAGGATCATTTGCACGAAGTATTGCAGAACCATATAGAAACGTCTATGGTTAAGACATGATCAATTCCAAGCCCACCACGCAACGGAGTGTTATGTAACAACGCAGTGCATAACTGCTTGATAATAATCATCTATAAAACAAACATTTGCATGTCAAAATTTATTGATGCCGACTGGTAAAAGATATTTGAGGTCATATCCTGTCGTAATAGACCAGAAATTGAGCTGTGACATCAAAATGATCTTTGTGCAAAATAGCTAAAGATTGAACTGTGACGACGTCAGTTACTAGCCACTCCCGAACAAAACTTCTGGCTGTGCCACTACTCACAATCTTAGGTGAGCAGTATAGATCAATTCGTTGAATGAATTACTCTGCGCTAGATATTAGGGTCTGTAAACCAACAATGCAATTGGTGTTGATTGAGATTCACTGAAGTAGAGAGCCTTTTGCTGAAATACTACTTCTTTTTACTATCGCGCTTTTGTAAAAATCCTGCGCTTGTCTGTTAGATTTTATTTGACGCTTTTGTGTGTAAACCCGGTCATATCGGATAGTTTTTCAAATGATGCAATCTTTCAAACGAAAGAGCTTCCTTTTCAGGCTTTTACTCGGAACATTATTTCAATTTACTAATTTTTGAATAATAATGGGTGATGCATGAATATGCTCGGTAAATTTCATAGCTAATACAGCTAATACAAGTATCCAGGTATTCGGTTTGGTGTGATGGAGATGTGTGTAGAAAATCAAAATACCCTATAATAGTGTATCTCTGCAACACTTTGAAACAATAGGTGAAGCAAAGATTTCATAATTCATGACGTGTAATTCTACACTGGATATGCTTTAGGACCCTTGAATGCTTATTACATCTGTTAATGGCATTTTTTGTACAGTAACGGTACGTAAAGTAACTACCTTATTTCAATAATGTCCTGCAAGGATGCAGTTATAAAAAATATAACTGAAAGAAATATCGTTCAAGGAACAGGTATGGAAGGTCCCAAAACCTGAGGGACATAGTATCCCTGGCCCCTTCACCCTAGAGGAGCCTGCTGCCGTCCTCAAGCACCTGAAGCCAGGAAAATGTCCGGGTTCGGATTCTATTTTCCCGGAGTTTATACTTCACGCCGGGTCAGCTCTCAAATCTTGGTTATGCGATCTCCTCACTTCCTGCATGCGCCAACACAAAATCCCCAGGACTGGAGAAGAGAACTAATAGTTGCGATCACTAAGCCGGAAAAGCCATTGGGTGGCCCAAAGAGCTATCGCCCTATATCCCTACTGTGTGTCCCCTTGAAGATCCTCGAGAGACTCATCTACGCTCGTGTCGAGCCAATCATCGACCCATTACTCCCGCAGGAACAAGCGGGCTTTCAACACGGGAGGTCGACCTTAGATCAGGTCACCCTACTGACACAAGACATCGAGGACAGCTTTACGGCTGCGAAGAATGCCAGAGCTGTTTTGTCGATCTAACAGCAGCCTACGACATTGTATGGCATTGTTTTTTTTTCGCTGAGACATTTCGGTCATTTGTCTCGAAGTTGTATTAAAACTCGCGGTAACAGTGCTTTTTAGCTTATACAGATATTCTAACCGAAATGACTTAATTTTTTTCGATCATTTCGGTCTATGACCGAAAAATGACCGAAAAAAAACAGGTATGGCATCGCAGCTTCACCTGAAATCTACTGCGATTGCTACCTGACAGGCACGTGGTCCGCATGGTCATGGAGCTGGATGGTAATTGCAACTTCACCCTTACCACCGGCAATGCCAATCGGTGCAGGTACGACGGCTCAAGAACGGCGTACCACAGGGATCTGTCCTGGCACTCCCCTTCATCATTTACATCTCTTGACCTGCCAACCACCGTCCCCAGAAAGTATGCATATGCTGATGATCTAACAATCATGCATACTGATGGAGACTGGCAGGAAGTGGAAGGGGTGCTGAGCAAGGACATGGCAACCGCGTAGGTGAATACCTCCAGACCTGGAAGCTGAAGCTCAGCACTAAAAAACGGTGTCTGCAGTTTTCCATCTCAACAACAAGGAAGCTAAGCGTGAGCTTAAAGTCAAATACAAAAACGAGACCCTGCCCTTCTGCTCCTAGCCCTAATACCTCGGAGTAACTTTGGACAAGTCGCTCACGTATCGCCGGCAACTTGAGTAACTTCGCAAAAACTTGACATCACGCGTCGCACTCTTGAGGCGGCTCGCTGGGTCGGGCTGGTGTGCTGGAGTAACAAGGGAGCGAACAGCCACCCTAGCCCTGGTCCATTCAACGGGCAGAGTACTGCGCTCCTGTCTGGTGCCGCAGTGCTCACACCCGCCTTATTGACCCCGTCATCAACGACGCCTTGCGAAATTGTGACTGACTGCTTGCGTCCTACACCACCGGACAACCTTCCTATCCACAAAGACATCCAACCTGCTGAGTTCGTCGCAAAGGAGCCACACTGTCTCTAGCACGCCGTGCCATGGAGCCTGGATATCTGCTCCACTCAGCGCTCACCTGTCCACCGAGTGGGATACACGGCGTCTCAAATCGTGACACGCATTTGTACCCTCCACACAACAATTCATAAGTTAATCTGACAACAATAACATACGTGCGGCGCTCTGGGCGGATCACCGATGGAATGCGGAATGGTTGGACAACACTACGAGACGCCGTACTTTCATCCCCGACATCGGCAGCCACCCTCCTGGAATGGTCCTGCCAAGAACAGCATGGGTCCGGCTTAACCGTCTCCACACCGGTGTCAGACGTTTCCGCTCCTGCTTACAAAAATGGGGTATGGCTCCTGCCACTTCTGCGGGTTGTAAGTGTGGCGCAGAAGAACAGACCTTCGAATATGTTGTCCTCCAATGTGCAATCCGTCGACCTCTCCATGGATTGCTTGGCCTGACGATTCTGGTTGATGAGACAGTCGAATGGCTGCTCAACACCTGACCCGCACGACCAAGCAGTGGATTAAAAGAACTCGCTCAAACGATTGAAAGAACTCGCTCAAATAAGTATATAATGCAGAAGCCCTGGAATGTGCTCTCAGACGCCTAGCGTGCGAAAAAAAGTGGAAACTTTGATGTGAAGAGGTGGAGGACATGTGTAGTCAGATGATCTCGACAAAAATTTCATGCGTTTTTTTCATTTTTTCAGTTCATCATTTTCTATTTGACTGGTGCTCAAAGGATCGCTTGGCATCAGCACTCAATAAAATCCACCTTCTGACTGCAAAGAGTAGCTACGTTAGAGTCATCGCCATCTTGTCAGGTTAAGAAACCATTTGCGTGCGTAAATACCCAAACGCAAGCAACGCTTCAGACATTGATAAACTCGGTAACGAAGGGTGCAAAGGGAGAAAAATGCCCCGGGCGCCGAATCACTGGGGGCCACCGAAAAAAACCCAACAATCTGGCAAGTACTTTCTTCAAAACAGTGCATTTGTTCCTGGAAGACGTTAGGTTCGAACATGGGGGCGCTAAATTTGTGTCTTGCCCCGGGCGCCATCTTACCTCGGTGCGACCCTGCCGGTAACGGTCGAAAATTGACCCTCAACAACGTTTTATGAATGCAGCGACTGCAAACTGACTGACGAAAGTGCGGCCGCGAAACGAGACAAAGACGCCGAACGTTTGTGGACCTTGAGTGCGGAAATGAGCGGCCTTCTCAGCAACAGCGACGATCAACAGAAAACGATCGAGAGCGACATCTCGCGTTAGAACGAAATCAGCAATGTCCCGTCGTGTTGAATCTGTACACCAACAATTTCCCTTTTAAGGGGTGAATAGATTGATCGTTGATTCTCTTAAAAATTTAAAGCATCTAAAAGAGTAGAGCCGTATTAATAATAACATCCTGTGTTGCTCAATGAGAGCAGATTCTATTGTTTGTATTTATTGTTTATGAAGCCATGCGCATCGTGATAACTACACGTGACTCTCTGTCAAGTTCTTCAGTTTCAAAGCTCCAGATTTTAATCTGCTATTTATGGAACAAAATTCGTTTGACTAGGAAGATGTTTGCGGAGAATCCAAACAAATCTCTAAAACGACAAGATTTCCACGAAGGTTTTTTCTTCTGATAACCTCGAGTCTCGGTTCGTTTGTAAATGACATATTTTTTCGGAAATAAAAAACTGATGCGACATAATTTGTCAATGGCAAGCCTGTGGTGACGTGAGTGGCCTTACTTTTTCGCGCTTCTAGTGAATTTTCCTTTACCTTACTGATTCACCTCGAAATCACGCTTTGTTTTACGTTACCGACACTTTTTATCGAGAAAGGTCTACGTGCTGCTTGCTGGATCTCTACATTTTGTGCACAATGCTAAACGAGTGCCACTGCTTTCAAGTTGGAACTCTGCTTGTAATTTCAAACTCCATTGTGATTTTAGATAAAAGACGATGCTCCTTTGGTCTGGTCAATCTTAATCAGAGACGTAATGAAGGGCGAAAGGGGGGCGCCGAAAAGTCCCAACAATGTCACAAGTACTGCAATACAGTACATTTGTTTCCGAAAGAGCTCAGTTTCGAACATGGGTGCGCCAAACTTACTTCTTGCCCCGGACGCCATCTAACCTCGTTACGCCCCTGATCGTAGCATAGAGGTTCTCAACTACTGTGCCGCGAAAACTCAAAACCCATACGTGCCACAACGCGATATACCAAGCTGGATTTGATAGTTTGTATGTGATGTGTAAAACGCATTGTCCCAGGTCATAGGTCTGCAAATAGTGGGTGGCGACAGTTATTTACGGTTTTTGCAATTACTTACTGTTTTATGTGCTAACTTTCATGCAATTTTGGGCAACAAAATTGTTGCTTGTCACTAATAGTCTTGAAATTGATGAGCATCTTCCACAAAATCATGTGCTCACGAAATGTGTGAGTCGCGAGATTATGACTGTTTTTTGGGTGGAGCCAAAAAGTATTCGCGGAGCCTTGTCTGGATGGTACAGGGGTGGAGTGCTAAAAAAGAAGAGTTGGAACGCACCTAAAAAACTATCCATTATGAACAGCACTTCAAACTCATTTTAAAATATGTTTTAATGCCTTACTCACTTTCATTGCACCAACGAAGAAAGTGTGGAAATGTGTTCTCGCCCCACAACACCTCTACGGTGGCAGTCGTCCTGGGTGCCGATTGTCCAGGTGTCTGTAGTCCAGATACCGCTGGCAGGACGTGACCACGCACGTTTATTCTTGCTGCTGGACTGGGTGGGTATCAACATTGCAGGTCCCACGGGGAACGTTTGAAAACACGTCAACACAAGTTCAGGCAAAATGTGATCCTGCTGATGAACCAGATACTTTCGTCACCGCATTGTATGGGTATCTGTTAATCTACGTAGCCATATCTCTTTGGAGACCACAGGCTAGGTTTGTGTTATCCGGATAACGGTAACCAGATAACCGAGTGTTTTTTTGTGCTATCCGATATCCGGATATATTTCTGTCGATTAACCGGATAAAAAAGTAACGTTACAAATGAGTTATACACTTTTTAACGCTTTGCAAATCTTTAAACCCACTATGAAGCTCACTATCCAGCCCGGTTCTGTGGAAGCAGAAAGGACTTTCACTGCTTGTGGACTCACTGCTACAAACCCAGGTCTCGTTTACACGACTCCACGGTCGATGCGTTTGCAAAGCATGAAACAAGAAAATTTCACTGGGCGGCAATCACCAGAGTAATTAGGAATTGTTGGCTGGGAAAAGTACAGTACTTCCGGTGATGACCAAACGAGGTTACATATTCGCAAAGGGGGGGTGTTGGGGGTTAAAACTCCCCTCTTGAGCTTGATACGAAAACTTTATTACCTGCGCAACGAGATTAATTGATTTCGCATACTTTCTGCTTGTTAATTGGTCGGCTAAATGCAAATACTGTACCACGGAACGAATTTGCATGCAAATTTCAAGGAACATTGTAAATGGGTCAAAAAGTAATAATTAGGTTTTGGTGGGAATCTGGGTTATCGTCTGCATCCAGAAACCATCTCACCACTTTTTGCAGGTCTTTCGTCCACTACGCATGTTTAAGATTGTGTTCCGCGATAGTTCACTTTATCCGAAGCAATTGTTTTGTATGCTGTTGCTGAGCAGCGCAAGTGCTGATCGCTTTGGCTACATTACCAATTTATGTAGCATGATAAAACTGTTGCACGAGCTCAAAACAGCAGTTGCTAAAATAGAAGCATTTGATAATGTCTCAGCAGGGAAAAAGGAAAACTAAAAAGTTGCTGGACTTCTATACACAACAAAAAATCGGAAGCTTTTTTTGCGTACTTTATGAGCATTTTCATTTCTTGTGTAGTTTAGCAAGATTCCATCTTGCAAACCGGGGTGCACATCAGGCAGTCCAACCGCACACTTTCTGTGCTCCACTACCTTGTATTCAACAAGACATTAGCGAAGCCTCATTTTGCAGTTGTAGATTGCTCTGACGCAGTGATGACATGAGTATGTTTTACTCCCCTGTTTCAACGCGCAGCGTGATATTTTTGCAGTGATGAACTGCTGTGTCGTAGCGTTGAGTGTATTTTCCTCCGATATCCTAACCTGGAGAGCTGAGTTTATATACAGTTCAATGACACAAAATAGGGGAGTGAGTGTGGAATAATATGCATATTATGTCAACAAACTTCGCCAAAACGTTGGTTTGGAAACAGGAATATGACGTCAAATTGTGACGCCACAAACAGCTCACACCAAATACAAATGACCACCATATGGCACTGAATGAAAATCCCCGCCATGAAAATTTTCTGCGTACGCCACTGCATATTCGTCCAACTGGGAGGAGGCAAATCACCAAAAGTGGCACGATATTTCTATACTTTAATGACAATTTGGTACCTACTGGCAACGTGTCTGAGGGCAAGGCAGATTTATAGAATACATATAGGCCTACTCTGTGAACAGAACTAGTTACATGTCCCGTGGACAATTTAGGATGGAGTGAAAAAAAAATTCTTCGAAATCGAAAAAAGTGTAGTACCAAAATCCTGCCAAATACCCTAAAACTTCCCAAAAAATTGGTTTTGGCGGGTTGCACCCTTTGGGGAGCTAGCAGCCCCCTAAAATATCTTCCGCGGGGCAAAATTGCCCCAAAATGTCATAACTCGCAAACCACTTATCGTAGATACTTGGTTTTTGGCTCAAAATTTGCAGAATTGCCATGTTTCTATAAGTGCTTAGAACTTTTTCTCTATCTCTATTACAAAAAAGTTACAATCGATAAGTCGATTTTTTCCATTTATTCACAGGAAAAATTGGTCAAAATTTCTGCTTTTTTGCAGATATCTTGTGTTTCAGAGTTTAGATTATTTTCATTTTGAAAGTTACATCTTGTTTATTGAAACAAACTTGCGTAGCCGCTGAACAAGAATGAAGACCAGACACAGTGAAGAAATCGTCAAAATTTTGCACAGTGGCACCACCTTTACCGCCTGTGAAAAGTTTCCACCTGGTGCACTGCCCACAAAACGCCAAGTTTTGGAGACTTTTACATTTTCGAAACTTTCGTACTGCAGATGCTGCAAATGATGTAGCCACTGAATTTTATGAGCGATGGCTGTGACGTAACGTTTATCCTCTGCATCGCCTTACCATATCAAAAAAAGTGCAGTCATTGGTTGCAGCTTTCAGTAAACTTGACCGGTGGCTCAAGATAAAAACGTGGCAGTTCTTTTTTGGAAAAAGAAGCAGAATTCTTATGAGATGTTGACGAGTTGTTTGATGTTTTTTGCGACAACACTGCACAGCGAAGACATTAGGAGAGTTTCGCAGTGGCGAAACACGAAAAAGTTTAGCAGTGGCGAAACACGAAAAAGAACTGCCCAAGTGGGGGGCCACACTGTCACGGGAGCCCAAAGTTCAGTCCCGTTGCCACTTAGCTCCCCGAAGAAAGCTTCGCCCCCCAAATTCAAATATGAAGCACTAGAAATCAGTGAAGTTGAGGGCCTTTGAAAAAAAATGCTTATACGCTACAGCAGGTTTTTTTTAAGGAAAATGTTAAGAACCCGGTTTGGATTTATAGTGACCCGATGATAATCTTATCTGATTCTAGGGACCCGATTTGAAATTCTAGGGACCCGAATATGTCCCTAAAACGCCTTAAAAAAACTGCACTACAGTTACTTTGGCCCCCTTTGAAAGAAAGGTTTTTACACATTACAGCTGCTGTTGGGGGCCATTTGAAAGCAAAGTAACCTATGTTACACATGTTATGACCCTTATGGGGTGACATAACAATGTGCTTTTGATCCAGTAGAATCATTTATGCATGTGTTCTCATTACTGAATCAGGGACCGTTCTCGCAGAAGCTAGGTCTGGTTAACAGCCCTCATTAATTGCCCGAATATAAGCTATTTCTCAATGGTTCACACTATAAAATATACACACCAGTGAAGCATATAATTTTTGGTTTTATAGCTTTTATTCATCATAATAAATACAGGGTGTCTCAAAATAAATGAAACCCATAAAATTGCTGATAAATATGCTGGTTTTAACCCTATTTTTTGTATTTTTCAGATTTGATAGCAGTTATATATAACAATTATTATTTTAAAACCCCATGGCTTGGAAATTAGAAGAAAATGTGTTTTGCGTCACGACTTATATACAGACTAAATCTTATAAGACTGTTCAAACACGCTTCCGCAGGAATTTTAATTTTAACACTTATCCTGGAAAATCCCAGATATTCCTGTGGTGTCGTAACTTTCAAAGCTATGGAACTGTAAACAAACGTAGCAAGAAATCAGAGATGCCATCTAGTGGAAGGAAATTGAGTGCAAGATCTGCAGATAATGTGGAAGCGTCCAGAGTTTCTGTTGGCCGGAGC
>Ga0210059_1003774_pt1 | contig 24358 bp, 13 predicted proteins | sample Ectturendosymbi2_FD_188042 | JGI IMG/M metagenome (GOLD analysis project Ga0210059, IMG submission 188042) | Ecteinascidia turbinata endosymbiont from Florida, USA - Sample 2 (SPAdes) (version 2) | ecosystem: Host-associated > Tunicates > Ascidians > Unclassified | place: Key West, Florida...
CGAAGTTGTTTTGCAAATCAGGAAGTGCCAGTGTTCCGACTCGGGTGTTTACGAAGGAAGAATCTTCAACAACGTCGGCGGTGTCGTGATAAAAACTAAAATCACCGTTTTGGGTCAGTACGTTGTTGCGCTGGATGCTTGCCTGTGGCTGTGTGATGCGTCCCTGCAGCAACTCAAGTAAAATGTTTGGTTGTTATAAATATAAGCAAAACAAGACTCATATTTTAATTCTCACCATTTGCACCAAGTGTTTTGCTGCATCACAAACAAGTTATGATCCTGAACCTGCGTTTCTCTCCAATGTTTATATACCAAACATTCGTCACAAAACAACAATTATACAATGACTTTATGTTTCAACTTGTCCGAACATCGTCAATAAACTGTGACAAAAATTTTGCAAACGACTTTCTTTTTTGAACAGATGTCGCTAATTTCGGAAGCTCCAAAATCAAGTTTGATAAAGTCTCGCCGCAAGAGGTCGCTATTTCATGGAGCGCGCCCGAGCAAGACGGGGGAAGTCCCGTCACTTCGTACATTGTGGAAAAATCGGAGGCAGGAAAAGAAAATTGGCAACCGGCAAGTCGAGTATTGCTCGAGAAAATATCTCCGTAATAGTTTAACGAAATGCGGTTTTCGCATATTAATTACCATAGTGCATAAGCACGTAAGCTCATTGTTTTTGATTGGCACTTCTAGCCGTAAGATGAATCGCTCTTTCTTTTAAATGCTATGTAAATATCTTGAAAAACGTAGGAATTTTCGTAACTTACCGAAGGAATTTTCGTAGGAATTACGTTTTATGGAAGTTTGTACCTTCAACGCAATGCTGGCATAACTTTTAATCTTGTCAATTAGAAATAATTTTTGCAAACCTCTTATCACAAAAAGTCTTAATCGACAAAGAATCAATCACCAAGGCGTTTACAGATGGTATCATTTACCTACTAAGTAGATATATTTGGTTTTTATCCTTTTCAGCGCATTTTTGTTAATGTCATGCTATGCAAATCTTGAAACATCGCACTTATTTAAATTTTTTTTCGCCTGTGATGGATCAGAACACTTACCTAAGATAAAATTTGCATATCACAGCTATGATGTCTTTAAAGGTGAACGAGGTCAAAGGTACAAGTGTCAAAACGTCATCATGCCAGCCCGGCGTCGAGTACGTGTTCCGCGTAAGAGCGGTCAATGCTCAAGGAAAAAGTGAACCCCTTGTATCTGCACCAGTGAAGTGTGGAGAGGTTACAGGTGAGCAGTGCTTGCATACAAAACAATCTGTGACCACAAAAGATTGCAGATGCAGACCGTTGGATATCTGTTTTTTTCCTTTTTTTTCTTTTTTTTTTTTATACATTTTTTTCTTTTTCGGCATCTCTTGTAACAGACATTAAAATATAAAGCTTTCTTACTCGTGCCGATATTACTTCAAAGATAAATTGTTGAAATTGTTTTTGGAAGTAGTTGAAAACAATAGCCTATTTTGTTTATTTAATAGTTTATTAAAATCTTGATTAATACAGTGGCGCCTTCAGTCGATGAAGAAGTGATAAAAGCACTTCAAAAGAATCCGCTCCAGTTTAAAGCTGGACAAACAGGTCGAATTAAGATCCCCGTTAACGGAGGTCATCCTCCACCAACTATTACGTGGGAGAAGGATGGAAAGCCGTTGAAAGGTAATTGGCGAATTTCGCATGCAGATGGTTTTCTGTATAAAAAGAATCTGACAAAGGCCTTGTGAAGCAAGACAACAACTGTAGTTGCGAAACTGAGTATTAGTATGCTTCCAAACATGTATGTATTTTCTCTTGCAAATATTTTGTCTCATGGTATATGGCGATTGCTTGTTTAGCCTTTTGCACATTTGGGCAGTGGCGTTGTGCAACGTGCTGCTGGCAGAAAGTGGTGTTGTTGACTCTTCTTCGTGGAAGAATTGCATTCCGACGGGGGGTCAAGGGGTTACATTGCCCGTGCTGGGGGGCGCCAAAAAGTCCCAACAATGTCGCAAGTACCGTCTTCAATACAGGACATTTGCTCTCATGTGACTCCAAACTTGTTTCTTGCCCCGGGCGCCATCTAACGTCGGTACGACCCTGGGTGGAAGTAACTGAACAGTGCATAGCGATTAGCGACCGACGACTGATAGCAGTGGACGTAAGCACGATTGTTATTGCTGGATGACACTTGTTGGAAAAACGTGTTCTGTGCTGCAGCCGATAAAAATAACTAAACTCGTATCCTGGTTGTCACGGTTACCCAGTGCTAGCATGCATGTTGTGAAAGTAAACAATGCTTTATTGATGAATTTGCTACCACAAAAATATTGTTTACTTTTGATTTTCACTTCATTTTACAATTTTTACGGGATAGGCCCAGTAAAAGCAATTATTTTTTCACTCCAGTTCACTTGCGGCTGTTTAAGAGAAAAGGTCAATTGTAGTAATAGAAGCACGTTGTAGTAATACAAGCAAATTGCAGTAATACACAAGGAAAAAACTTGTAATATCCTCTTTCTTATTATGTCTGCACGTGATTGTTTCAGTGGACGGAAAACGCGTGATTTGCGATCACAGCGACGAGGCGCACAGCGCACAGGTCTGCGTTCATAAATGTCAGCGATCGGACGGCGGCAAGTACGTCTGCAAAATCAAAAACCAAGCAGGAGAGGTCTGCGTACCGGTGGAAGTTAGCGTTTTGGGTGAGCGACATTTAAATTCTAATTGCAGTCGCGCACGTTTAATACTGTTTCTTCAGTGACTCTCTTCTGGAATATTAATTTCAAGCAGTAGTGCGTTGCGCTGAAGTTAGTTTGCAATTTTTCGTCATAAAGTCTTCGGTCGTTAGTGTTTATATGTTTTTGCTTGATGCCCACGATCGCGATTCCGCCTCGCCAGTGACATCATTCGCAGTGACGAAATCGTTCTTGCTGGTTTTGCGTCAGATGCACCGAAGCCTCCGAGCGGTCCAGTGGAGTTCAAGGATGTTTCGTCCAAGGGCGTAACAATGTCGTGGAAAGCCCCTGCGGACGATGGTGGTTGCGCTGTGACTCATTACATTATCGAAAAGAAGGAGACGAATCGCAAGGTTTGGTCATCAGGTTGGTGATTGGCTTGCACCTTAACACGTCTCGGTTGAAGATTGCCGCAGGGCAAGACGGTAGAAGAAAATAAATGGGCAAACAGTTTTTGTTTCTTGCTGTTTAGTCTTTGAAAGCATTTCTTTAAAAAATCAAAACTGCTACTAAGTTAAAATCGGGATTTTGGGAACAAGTCTCTGGCACGCGAAAAAAGATGGGGAGGGCACACTGAACATGCTGCTCTTCGTTTACATCTACAGTGAATGGCTGAAACAATTAGAAATCCGTTCAATCCAATAGTCAATCTTACTTAAAATATTTCTTATCAGTATTCTCATTGCCTGAAAATACCTTTGAAATTACAATATCAAAAATTAAAGTGCATATGTTATTTGTTTCGTACCACGATATTTCTGAAAAAACAAAAACATAGTTCGTCAACAAAAGTAATTGCAGTAATGTTTATATTGCTTGCAGCAAATTTTATGCGTTAAACAAATGAAACCAAGGTGGAAAGGCATTATTGCGACCTAGTTTTGACGTATTGAAGGATCATTACACAATACAATCTTCGTGCAACCCTCACTTGGAGAGATGTCAGAGTGTTCGGCGTCTGCAATGCGATACTGGTGATCCCCTTGGAGATATAATTTTAACGTATATCGACCGAATTGAAGACCACTTGACAAATAATTGTGGCTAATTATGCTGTGTTGACATGCTTCGATGATTTGTTGACACGCTTCGATGGTTTGCAGTCGGCAAGACCGATGGCGCCGCAACCACGTTCCGAGCCAACGTTCCTGCTGGAAAAACATATAGCTTCCGTATTCGGGCTGTGAACGCTGCTGGAGAGAGCGAATCGTTCGAATCGAAGCCGGTTACAGTCAAAGACCCGTATGGTATGTATTGAAACCAACTGTTGTTCAGTTATTCTCCAAGTGTTCAATCGTAACTTTCTGAAATATGTGAATACTACGGCATTTAATTGCGTAAATGGTTGAGTATATTCTAGTCTATTATTAAACTTTTTCGACTTTAGAACTTTAGCAATATGCTTTGAGTTGATTCATAAATCGGTTAAGAAGTATTTGGCATCGATTTGGAAGAGGTCATGGAGGAGGTTTGATACGATGTTATACCAGTTGATTTACCGTATATACTCGCTTATTAGCCGCATCCACAGATAAGCCACAGCAGAAATTTTAGCCATATACCGAGAATCAAGGGTAATTCACGAATAAGCCGCAGGTCGATTGACCTTTTCACCGGTGAAGCCCTGCGCGATCAATCAACCACAAAATATTGATTTTTACAGGCACATGCAATGAAAGTCAATTTTATTGTTGAAAACCTAAGAACTCTTCTTCGTCGGAAGAAGGAAGTTCGTCTATAAGTACGGTAGATCGTCGTAGGTGTCATCTTCATCTTCTTCATCTGTGTCATGGGTGTCGTCGCGAACATCTGTCCAGGGGATGACTGAAATTCGGTGATAGCTCATGCGAAAACTTTGTCCCTCTGAGTATGTTGCGCGTATAAGCCGCAGGCAAAATACAGGCCATATTCCAGGTAAAAAAAGTGCGGCTAATAAGCGAGTATATACGGTAGTTTGTTACAATTTCACTTCTTTCACATACCTCTGTATCAGTGATTCCAAAAGTTGGGCACACTCCCTACAGTGGTATATTTCGACGTTTAAATAGTGCAATTTGAGAATAGGATTAAATGGCTCATGTAGGCTTCTTCCAACTAAATAGGAGTTTGTTTTCCAAATATTAAAACTTATACGTCCCACGGAGGTCATCACCACTGTGGAGATGATTGTGTCAGACATGGCCAAAAGAAATTAGGAAAATGAAACCGATACGAACCGACGTGAATGTTTTATCACAGTCACAGCTAGTTTTATTCAATCGCAGATCCACCAACCGCAGTTTCGGGCGACATCGAATGTGTGACATCTACAAATGATTCGATTACTATTGGTTGGAAACCCGTAAGTTTAACAAGCTTCATTCGTTCGATTGTTGTTCCCTGTCTTTATACACATTGACAGCAGCACGTTTATCCCAGAACAGCGTGATTACTAAAAACTTGCGTTGTGGCCTTTTTAAGAGCTGTTGCTCATTCGTTTACGTACGCCTCTTGACATTTGGCCTAAAAAATACTGTTGGAAAATTACCTTTCTTGCTCAGGTTAGGCTCGTTTTCTTGATTCATTCATTTATTGTCCACAATGAGTACAAATTACCCGAGTAACAAACGTAAAAGCAACAGACTCAGACGATTTTTTTCCAGAATTTAGTCGAAATCAACAATATTTTATGATCGATTTTCCAAGTTTTACTTTGAAAATGATCATGAGTGATTCAGTGATGACCTGAATCTTGAAGGTTTCGAATTACGAGATTAAACTCACACTAATTTTGGTTTTCAGTAACTTGCACGTCAAACTTTAAAATTTACTGAGTACAATTCTTGGTAAAGCGTTGTAACGTCTTCCATGTGAAGACGCATAAGAATTATGAGTATCTGTTCTTTCTTTATAATGTTTTGAACTTTGAGGTATGTCTAGGGAAAATTCGTAAATTTCCTAGTTTTATGTACTTTGTATGTCATCAAACGCACAACATTAGGAAGAGTTAGGTATAATCAACGATCTTGGGCAGAGGTTGACTTGATATAATTCATGAAATGAAAAAAGTACGGCAGCTGATATTTAGTGCTAACCGCAGCTACATAGTTAAAAACCTCAGCAAATATACGCAAATCCAAAATATCCTGTAGAAATTTAATCGCTTTTTAGACGTTTTAGGCAATGTCAAGAAAAAGTTGTTAATGACAGACACTGTTTCAAACGTCCTTTAAAGTTGTATGTTGTCATTATTAGGTTGCTTCTGATGGTGGAAGTGCAGTGACCGGATATTACATCGAGAAACGCAAGAAGGGGACGTCGATGTGGTCCCGGTGCAACCCGGACAAACCTTGCACTGAACGACAGTTCAAAGTAAAATTCAATATTCGAAGTTAATTTGTTCCTAAGTTTATTAATTCATAAAGATTACTTCATGTCGTCGTAATTTCGCTTTTTTTCGAGCAAGGCCACGAACTATCACGTCATTTTCAAGAATTTTACTTTAAGGTATCATCTTTTGATTTGAGGCATCTCCCATTAAGTAACTTTCAGGAAATAAATTGATATTGAAAATTTTGAACCAACCACGTGAACAAAATGCCACAGGAAAGATTGGCAAGGTGAGTTCTGCTGGCTATACACCCAAGGGAAAGCGGCACAGTTATCAACCAAGTATTATTCACTAGGTGGCGTGATCACATCTTAACCTTGCTTGGTCCCGTCTTGGTGTGGAGCCAGCAGCACTGTCAGAGGTTGCTGTAAATCGTGAGGCATTTCCAAACCTATATTTGTTACCCCCGGGACCCTCCACAGTGTAAAAGCAGGTGTGAAAATGAATGAATGAACCAGTGCAACGTATCCGCAGGAACTGGGCAAAGCAAACGCATTTCAAAACGTCCTGTCCAGAAAGATCTTTGAAGATCCCTGCTCTAGTCAGTGCATTGCGACAAGAGCTTGATACTGTTTCAGTCAGTCAGACGTTGGTCAGTTGTAGCAGGCCCGATAAACTTGGCAAAACATATGGCGGCATGGGCGTTGGGTGGGGAGGAGCAGGGGGTCTTTTTACCCTCCTGGTTTATGAAATTTGATTTTCTCTTGGTTTTGAGTTGGCAAAATGAAATTTCAGAACTGCTGATCCGCCTTGGATAAAATCGTTCTGGCTCCCCCCTGGGAAAAAGCCTTCCGACGCCCATGTTTCGCGTCATAACATGTCGCAGTCAACCAATGTAAGAAATCTGTGATTTTACCATGTGAATTCGCCAAACGTTTTCTTAGTAGTAAATAGCGGTAATCGGTTGAGTTTCACAGCAGTTGAGCATAAAATTTTATTACTGCTATCCTGTTGGCTGTTTCTGCGCTATGTGTTCCAAGTAGGATTGGGCAACGGCCAATGTCGTATTTTGTCTCGCATTCCTGATATCACACGTACCTGAAAGCATCGGATGACCTCAAAGCTCTTCAGCGAAGCCCTTAGTGCTTTCACTTTGAATTTGCCACAGTCTTTATCTTTCACTCTTGATTGCTTTAGGCCGATAATCTCAAGCAAGACATGGAGTACGAGTTTCGGGTCATTGCTGTTAACGCTGCTGGTGAAGGCGACCCAAGCAAGGCGAGCCGTCCAATCACTGCCAGGATACCGGTCGATCCACCTGGAGAACCTAGCGGCCTGGAGCTTATTGACTCCACAACGTCATCGCTTACGTTTCAATGGAAGGATACTGACCAGCCAGGCGGTGCTGAATTGTTGGGTTATGATATTGAATTGAAAAAAGTGAGTTGATAAATCATTCTCCTTTGGGTTCGGTGTTTTTATTACGGCTGAATCTTCCTTTTTTTATTTTGATGTAAATTTATGTATATTTTATTTATTTTCATTTTTTGATAAAATTTTATTTTCACCAGACAGCAGGGCAGCCGTGAGAAGGAAGTTTCCATTTGTGGCAAAATATTTGTGATAGAATCAACAATGCCCAGATTTCAACGCTTTTTAAGAGGCCCGATGCACCCTCTCTTGGAATATTTAGACTTTGAAAAAATGTGCACAAAACCAAACATCGTCTGTGTAAATAAATTATTTGTGGTACCTGTTAGTACTGCTTTGCTACATACGATTGTCAAAACTTGATCGGCTATTGAAATTTTACTACTCTGCATCACTTTGAAAAGGAAGGTGAGTATTTATATTTTCCAAAGCAGGGGTGACGAACCTATTTGCTATCGCGGGCCACTTTGTCAGTTACCGCTGAGTAAGCGGGCCGCACAACTTTTTAGTCATACTATGAAACCTGTTAAAAATGAAAAAAATTGTTCATCAACAGAAGCAAACAACAAACGAAAGTAATAAAAAGTTCAAGACTGCTGGTCTCGCCTGAATGGTTCGCGGGCCGCACGAAATTCTTTTGCGGGCCGCATGTTCGTCACCTCTGTTCTAAAGCTTCGCTCCTTGCGGTGTTGTCTCAGATCAGTACAATAAGCGCAATGAAAAGCTTATCGGTTCATGTCGTATTCAGGGTTAGTCTAAAGCAGTGGTTCCCAAACATTTTTAATGGCGGCCGAAATCTGAGTTTGGTGAACATCTGGCGGCGACCCAAGGCTCAAACAACGTATGACAAAAATGATTATACGGATGATTTTGGGCAGTAAGTTGCTAAGTTCGTTTTCAGTATAAGCTCTCTTGGTGCAATAATTAAGTTTATGATGAAAGAGATTGAAAGAACTTGAAAAGAGGTTAAAAGAAACGCTGACAACCCAGGTTTGGATTGCCTCGGCGCAACCCGCATTTTGACCCTTCGTGACCCTTGCTTGGGTCGCGATCCATACTTTGGGAACCACTGATCTAAACCAAAAATTCCTCGGTGCATAACCATTTAAAATGTAAAATATGCGGTGGCAGGAGGGCACAGACACTTGGATCAAGTACAACGACAATCACATATCCGGAAACTCTTACACAGTGAAGGGCTTGGAGCACAACGCTGCTTACCACGTGAGGATCCGCTCCGTTAACGCCGGGTCTTACAGCAGGTACTACACCTACAAAGGAACGTTTATCGCTCAAGAATTTTACGGTGAGAATCTTTGATTGCTTTGCGAATTCTATAAACTCTTTCTCAGGTTGCTGATGTATACGATCATGTGAAGTCACTGCGAAAAGCTATACGCAATTTATTTTTCTGTGAACTTGTTTGATTTGCATTTGTACCACCCTTAATGATGCTGTATTACATGGCATGATCTCTTCTGAGGGTTCCTTCTTGTTTTCTGATAATGAAATAAAAAGAAACATTTTAGTTTGAATCAGCAATATCAAATGGACGTCAATCATGTCTCATCTTTAGCCTTTGTTCTACAAGTGCGCAGCGTGATAGCAAGTTTGATTCCACCCATCTATACCACGTCCAGAACCTGTGCTTTTCCGCAAACTGTTGTTGATTTGCTACGTTAACAACACTTTGTTCATTTAATGCTCCACATGAGTTCCTAACCAGACGTATTTACTGCGAAACGCAGCCATTCCTCTGAAAACCTAAGCCCAAGGTCGAAATTACTCGGTGCGGGACAGTTGTTACACAATTTGGCAAGCATGTATCAGCTTCATATAAGCAAATAATTTGGTTTGAAAACCGTATTTCAAACAGAAAAGGTCATAGGTGTACGAGCAGGTAAAATTTTGGGGGTGCGAAAAGAATTTTGGCCGAAATTTCCCCAAACTTGCCTGAAAAAATTCCAAAGAAAATGGAAAATGACCTCCAAAAAACGACTTTTTCAAGTCACAGCACTTCAAGCACCATTTTTGCCCAAATTTCCCTAACTTGCCCAAAAAAACTAAATCAAGACAGGATCTCCAAATTAAAAAAAAACGTCTGGACTTTTATTTTGGGTGCCATTTTTGCAAAATCAAAGCACATAGGCCTGCAGTGATTTTCGAAGGTTTTCACACATTTTGCCCAAATTTCTGCAGATTTTTCCCTAATTTTCACCAAATCAAAAATTTTGAGGGTGCGCTTGCACCCCCTGCACCCCCGCCTCCTACACCAGTGGACAAGGTATTTATGAAACTCGCATGAATTTTAGTCGGAGTGTTGCGCGAAACCCCTATATAGTTACTGCAGTTGAAATCGCGTGCTTTAGGAGATTTACTTGAAAGGTTGCTGAAAATAGTCTTATCAGCGATTTTATTGAACACACATGTCGCAAAATTCTAGGAAAACTGCCAACTGGGCAACTGCCAATTAGGACAGCTGCCAACTAGGAAAATTGCCAATTAGGACAACTGTCAAGCGTACAACTGCCAAAAAATGATTTCTACTTTGCATTTCCGAAAAAAATGTTTATTGCAAGGTTTTCGTGAAACTTGGTCTTTGTGTCCATTGCCGTATCCTTTTGGTGAGGTGTTTCGTCTGTACTTGTCGGTGTGATATGGGCCTCGAGTATAAAATAAACAATTAAATAGAAACATGTAAACTTTTACAGTCACACCAGAGTTTAAATTGACGTCGGAACTGGAAACAGCAATTCGTCACGGTTTTGTCATCAACGCAGGCGGAACCATAAGGATTCACGTTCCATACCATGTGCGTCGAAAATGGAAATCGTAACGGTTTCTGCTGCAGTTGCAACTTTCTTTAAAATGTCTCTTTTAGCTTTCTACTAGCACGTATGTGACATGAAGATTTTAAAGTAAGAAATCATTTTATCAAAAAGAGGCGCCATCACAGAAACAGGTCTTGAAACATAAATTTTATCAAAGTTGAAGGATTTCGCTGCGGTCGATACCTCCTACCAGTGATGGCCGGTTTTACGCGTTTTTGATGTAAACGAAAACCGTTCAAGTTATGATAAAAACAGCGTTAAATTCTTGCGGTTAGTGGGCTTACAGGTTACTCGTGCAGGCTCGTCCAAGGCCAACTGTACTGTGGACTAAGGACAACGCTGAAGTGGACGAAACCGTTAACATTATGGATACGGACGGTGTAGCACAGCTAGTCATCCGCAACGCTCGTGGATACCATTCTGGTTCATACAAGATCACGGTCAAGAACGCGTCAGGCGTCAAGTCATTAACATTTAAAGTTATAGTAAACGGTAAAATTTTCTGCTGTTTCGTTTGATGCTTTATGCAACGCAATCCTTAATTCTGACCAAGGGCATTACTTGTTGAAACTGCGAGAACCTTGTTTCCTAGAATGACGGATGTAATCAAGCACAAATAAATGATTTCTGAATTGACTGAGGCAAATTTCACCAGAGAGAAATTAGTTTTGTACTTTTAACAGCTGCTGGTATTAACTCTAAATTGTTTTCAACCCCGTAGACGTTCCCCCTCCACCTGAAGGACCGATCAAAGTCGTCATGTCAGACAGTGATGTCACAATCAGCTGGAGACCACCTTCGAATCAAGGCCAGCACAAGGTGAAGAAGTACACGGTTCAAAAGAGAGAAGCGCGAGGAAGGTAAATCCAGCCTTTCTGCATTTAAGGGGCAAGATATTGTTCAGAGCATTGTAACTAAACCACTGTAAATACGCTAGCTGGAAACGCATTACTGATATTTAATTTGGAATTTCAGAACTGCAGTACGTGTTGGCTTGTTACCTGATCAGATTGATTGTTACAGCATGATAGACTGAATCACTCTGTGTTATTTAGGAGCTACCTTGTTTCTGGAATTGAATTAAACCGAAAACCTTTTTGCTCCAAACACTCGGGCAAAAAATCCTGTAGGTCTTTGCAAAACTCAGTCTCAAATTTGGTTAGTTTTTCTTTTCCGCAGAATTCGCACTGTATTTTGATCTTGTTTTCCTTTCGCAGAGATTGGCAGACTTTAAGTCACAACTTGACCCAGTGTCAATATACGATTACCGATTTGATCAAAGGCCGCTCGTATTACCTCCGCATCCTGGCTGAGAACGACGTCGGATTGAGCGAGCCACTGCAGCTGAAAGACATGGTCTACATCAAGCAACATGCCCGTATGCAATCTCTTTTTGCTTTCTTCCAACATACTGCCACAACTTCATTTTGCACATTTCTTTCTGCATACTTCAAACATAGGGATTCCTAATCTCCTTCAGTTTCAGGTGCATGCAAGCACGGCATAAATCTAGTCAAAATATACCGAGGGTTCCCAACCTTTCTCTGACCCTGTACCCTTCAGCATTCTATAGATGAGCATGCACCCCTAAAATTTCTTATGACACAAAGGCTGAGTAAAATAACAAGAATCCACTTTAATTTTTAATAGAACTTTTAGAAATATAAAGGTAGACTCCGTTTTTATATCTCATTTTTGCGGCTGTATGAAATATTAACTAAGTATAAATTTTGGAAATAATATATAAATATATTTTTCCCTTCTGTTGCTAACCTTAAATGTACCCCTTTAGATAGGCAAATGAACCCCTAGGGCTATAGGCATCCCAGGTTGGGAACCCCTGAACTATAAACTGTTGTTCATACTCTGCATAGACCCATATTTCTTAGCAAGTACAGTCTACTTCGGATAAAATAGACGTTATGGTTAAACGAAAATGACACGGACGCAGGTGCTAGGTTCTCGGCTTCTCGAACCAGACCAAAAAAATTATCGAACCAGACCAATGAACCAGTATTAAAATATGTTCTTTCATTGTCATCTTTTTCTTTCAAGCGCTTGAATCCACAGAATAATTAGCTGATCAGGTTGATTCAAGAACAACAACTTTATCTTCTGATTCAACAGACATGATTGGCTGCCTGGCTCATTTCACACTGGCGTGTTGTACGTTGCTCTAGTGGTTCCTCAACTCAATGCATCAGTTGTTCTTCTCATTAAGTGCCGTAAACTTGATCTATTGGTTACAATCCTGAACAGCAGGATCAGCCGAACTGTTTTCTTAATTTTTGACAACGACATCAAATTGTCGACGAGACCAGTCCAGTAAACGCTAGCTCTTAAAGTTCAAACTGCCAGATGACGTAATGACTACAACATGCCATGCGCTTGAACCAAATTCTTTTACAACATGTAAGTAAACCTGATCTTACTGACAAAACATGCTGCAATACTTCGCGCAAAGGTTTACTGTGCTATACATTTACGTAATCAGAAAACAAGACGTTTCAGCTTAGTAACTCTTACGACGTATCACAAAAAGCTACTTGTCTGTTTTACACATTCTATCGAAAGGAATCCTTTCCCAGCAACGAATCAGACACTAAGATCTTAAAGAGCACATTTTTCGCTTACTGAGTACAAGTAGGCATCATCAGCTCTTATTCAAATAAAATATTATTCAAGTGTTTACTTTTATCCTGTCAGTTCATCGGTGTTTTGTGCACAAATGCGATTTTTTGTGCAAAAACACGCGATTCCTAAAGATACTAAAAAATGAGGGTTCAAAAACCCGAGCTCAGCTCGAAAGACACCTGTAGCAGAAATCAACTTTAGATCATTATGCACTTTCAGTTGCAGTAAACGTCTCTACACAGAAATATAGTCTATGAGATGCCTTCTGATCATTCACTCTCTCTCTAAGAAAGAACGTACGTTAAATAAAAATACTGTTAACTGTCGGTTTTCGGGTATTAAAATATGTGTTTTCTGAAGATTTACAGTTTGGAGTCGATTGTTTTTGTCAAGGAAGGATGTCCGAGTTGCTTTTGGTGAAACCATATGGTTGATGTATAAAGTTTCATTCGATTCTAAATGCGGTTGAAGTAACTGGTCATGTGTATTTTCACCCCATACAAGTAACCAAGCAGTAGCTAATCGTATGTAAATATCTAAATCGTACACAGAGATTGTTTGCAGGTAATTGCTGCAGAAAGTTTTCTCGAAAAAATTGGGTGTGCAGTATTGTGTTTTGTGTGAAAAATGGTTTCCAAACACAATTAGATTTTGATCGGCCATCTGATATTGACATTCGTGGTAAGCACTTTTTACCACCGTTTTATAGAAAAGGTCCAGATAGAGGAAGTGACGTACGACGAGAAAGATCTGCGGCAGCCGCCTCAAGTGACAGTTCCTTTGAAACCTCGCGCTGTGCCGGAGGGCGTGAAAGTTACGCTCAGCTGCTCCATAGCTGGAAAGCCGCACCCGACTACAAGGTGCTGGTCTTGTGCTTGGAATGTACGCTTTTAACATCACGAATATAGTTTTGTTTGTTACAACTGCTTTGCGTTGCTGGATTTTCGAAGACTACACTGACCAACAACAATACCAAGATAAAACCTTTTATCTGGCCGTAGCGCAACTTCAGGTTTGCTGATCAAAGCCTGTTGAGCTTGGATCATTGCTAAGTCACGTAGACTTAGAAAACGTTTACCTCTACAAGAATGACAAAGATCTTCATCACGTAATTTCCATACTTTTTATCAAGTTCTAGCATCTCTAGCCCGTTAGTTCTACTTCATGGTCACACTGCCATCATGGTCTAGTCCAGTGCTTCTCAGCCTTTTTCGAATTGTGATGCACTTTTACTGAAAGTTTATTGCGGGGTCAACTGTTAGATATTGCTGTGAAACAACAACGATGAAATTCGAATATGAAAACGAAACAAAAGATAAACAGCACATGCAATCAGGGGCGTGACGAGGGGGGCAAGGGGGCGCAATTCCCCGGGCGCTGAGTCACTATGGGGGCGCCGAATGATGCCAAAAAGTTCGGGGGCGCCAAAAAGTCCCAACAACGTCACAAGTACTTTCTTCAATACAGAACATTTGCTTCCGAAAGACCTCAGTTTCGAACACGGGGGCGCCAAACTTGCTTCTTGCCCCGGGCGCCATCTAACCTCGTTACGCCCCTGCGTGCAATTTACTCTTTATGGAAAAGTTAGGCTTTCTGATTAGATATCATAAGACTTTCCGATCTAATCAATAGAAAATCGGATAATTTTCAAGAAACTTTTCAGTCAAATTCTGGAACACCGCAACATTTTGAAATGTTTCGCGGCCCTCCTGAACGCAGTTCGCGGACTACCTGGTTGAGAAGCGCTGATCTAGTTTTTGTCACAGCTTGTGTTGTGAGTCACGCACCACTGTTATTGGCTAGAGTCTATCAACAAAAATTGTCTGCAAGTATTTCAGAGAGTTAAAAGAATGTCTTTCAGGTGGTTTAAAGACGGTCGCGACATCACAGACGACAAGAATTTCTTCATTGAAAATGTCATCGGACTGTGTCGGTTGGTGTTGACCAATGTGAAAAAATCTGACGCGGGAATGTATAAGGTCTGTTCATGTTAGTAGCTTTCCGCACCTGGAAGGTGCTTTCTTTAAATCAGAGGTGGTCGGAGTCAAATTTTCAGACTCCGACTCCGCTCCTGTTCCAGAAATTTTTATCCGTATCCGGCTCCGAAGTTTTTTCATATTTGAGAATCCGACTCCATTTCAAACTCGGCAAACCATTAATGCAACCGAAATTCAGCAATCTTTGTACTTAAAGCATTGACATTTATAAACACCACGCAAACTCCTGCTACTGCCGAAAATAAAAAGTGACTCCGGATCCGGGACCGGTTTTTCATAAATTTTTGACTCCGGCTCCGAAAAAAACGAAGAATCTTGCTGGAGTCGACTCCAGATCCGTGTCCACCTCTGCTTCAAGTGCTGATGTCTTGTAAAAGCAATACTCGTGTGGCAGTGTAGAAGTGTTTATTGGTCATGACTAAAAATTTTAGGCAATTGTTCAAAAGTGTCAATTCGTTTAGTCGATTACATCGTAGTTGTGGCTCCACAACAAGCTGTGTTGCAATGCATAGTCATGCGTGCAGCAGTGCTTCGTTGTTATTTCTTTTACTTGAAGATGTGCACAACCGTGTCTTTCGAATGTGATCTTTCAATACTTTGGATATAATTTACATAATTTGCTTTTGACTTACTTCGGTTCTGTGTGATAGCGTCATATGCCTTGGTAGATGATGCGCTGTAGGAATGATGAAATAACAAACTTTCAGCAATGCCTATCTGCAAATATCCAAATGTATTAACTAGTTTATATTCTGTATCTCGCTGCATATAAAAAATGAGTAAATCATTCTGGAAGAAAGTACGTTAACGCACGACCTTGCTCGGAAAAAGTAGAGATTTTAGAATATAAACTGCTCGAAACAATTTATATGCAAGCGATGCTCCAGGTTTCGAATGGCAAATTGCAATTCCTTATGTCCTCTTTACTCATCCAATGCTGTTCTTTCCAAGGTCGTCGCGGAAAACGACGTCGGCACTGCAACTTCTGAAGCAAACCTTCAAGTCATGGTTTAGCGCAGCTGCAACTGATCCGCCACGCAATGCATCTGTTCTTCTGAACCTAGGCTGTTTCTTCATCACACCGACCTTCCTCTTCCTCCTTTTTTAACCCCGGTTGTAGAGCGCAGTTTAAACAGCGTTCCAGCGAGCCTGTTATTATGTGTTTAGATCCGTAAAGTTTTCTGCGAAAACTGCAAGCTTTGTGTTCTCCGTTGTTGCTGCACACTTCACACCAGGGGCGGGTCCAGGAGGGGGCGATCGACTCCCCTAAAACCTACGGAAGAAACGTTATTCACCATGATTTTTTACAATTCGGAAAACAGCATTCGCAATATAAGACCAGTTTGTCGTCCATTGTTTTGTCACAGCAGTGGTGTGCAGTATACTTCCTCTTACAGTAGCGAAGTCGTTATGAGACTTGACTACCAAATATTACTGAAATCGTCCCCCCCCCTAACCTTACTGATTGGATCCTTCCTGCTTCACTATGATGCGCCTAGCGCCGTAGTTCGCTCGCTATTTGCAATGACGTTGAGCTGTTATCAAGTTCTTGGCTTACGCTGTAACGCCGGTCCACTACTGACGTGCTGCGTGTTCCTGCTTTTTCTCCTTGCTGGCTTGCTTTCACAGCAGGGCTTGTACAGAAAGTGTGGCAACCTGCTTATCGCTTTGTTGGAAGTAATGTTTAAGGCAAGCGCTGTAGTTGGGCTAGTGTGTTATTTTGGCTGTAACTTCGCTGTTCAAACTCAATGGATGCCTATTTCATTTTCTGGTCAACAGGCTCAGTCCATGTACATATGTATATTTCAGCCACTCTCCACTTCTGTTAACGAAACATCACTTTCAACGGTTTACTGGTATTACAGAGCAGTTGTTTGGTAAATCGTTACCATAGTCTCCACAGAAGCACAGAATTGACGAATGCGTTTAAAAAGTCTGTTTTAGTTTTTCTCGCTGTTATTAGGTAGTTTGGTTGTGTGGCCTGCGCTACGATGATGCCACGCACACACTAAAACTTGTTTTATGCTTGAATACAGTGCCTGCTTTTACAATGTACATAAAAGACCTGGGAGGCTCACAGAATATTTCGCAGCCCAGTACGCTACGTCCACTTGCATGGCTGTCGACTTGATTGCAACCTGTTTATAGAAGATGTAACACAGCGATACCGATTTTTGCATGAACTGCTTTGCAAGCTTCAAACCTTCTCGCAGAGAGAAATTTGACTGTACGTTGCTTGCAACCTATTGTTTGTAAATGAGAAGAAAGTTATTACGAACTGATTTTTGCCTCGCGGCTTGCAACCAAGCTAGGAGAGCAGTCATTGCATCCGCCAGTCAGTGTTGTTCCTTGCTTGAATCTAGAAGCATGACGAGTGGTTTGAAGTGACGTGTTTCGCGTTTTCCTCGAAGCCCCCTCTAGCGGACATGAAAATTTTGCACATAGTTTGTCATTGGTCGACGTCAAATAAAAGTTTGAGCGCACATTGAAAAACTAAATGCGGTTAAGCAGAATTTGTTCAAGGAATCAGGTTTAGCGAAAAATACGCGCTCGAATCTATAGTTTCCACGATTGCAAACTTCCAAGCCTTGGGAACGTTTATAGATGAACCCATTATAGTGCGGGTCTTCTTGTCAAACTTGGATAAATTACATTGTTTCAGTTAAATTACAATCACTCCTTTAAAAATTTAAGTTTTGCGTTAATTACCACTTACCGATTGGAAATTTTTGTTTTTAAACCAGGTCCAGAGTTCATGCAGAAGTAACAAACAGAAAAATATCAGTGATAAGCAAGGCTGGCACAAGAGTTACATAATAAAGGAAACAAATCAAAAGAGAAAAAGAAAAATACGAAATAAATGTTGAAACTGCAAGGAAAGTGCACAAAAACATAAGACAAAATGAAACACACAAAAGAAAGTCACAATAGTTGTTCAATATTCACTTTCAACCACTGTTAAAATCTAAAATTCACGAACATGACTGAACTACACTTGATAAGGCAGCGAAAAGTGTTTGTACGCAGTACGTTTCTTCTTTGCAAAGTGGACGGACAGTGATGCCCAAAAACTTGTCTTGTTTCTATTTGTTCAGAGATCTGTATTAGGTAAACAAGTGGCAAAACAATACGTTAACGCCACATTACTTCTACCTTTTGCTGAATAACTGTTGTATAAGGAAATTACTCGTTGTAGAACGTCTTGGAATGACAAGCCTTAAGATTCAGCGCTCAACATAAAGTTTCTAAATATTTGGCTGTTAACAATCTTTAGTGTTAGCTAGCAGGGCCGATGAGAAAAATCCCGCGCCTGGAGAGAAGCGAGGAACATGGGTTTGGAATTAAATCCTCCCGGATTTTAATTTTTTGATGGAATTGGATTTTGATTTAATGTTAAGGTTCATTGCTCCCAGATGGGAGGATATGTAACCCCTTCGGATCCAGTAGTAATCTAAATGTGGGTTCGCTCTTCACTGAATCCAGGTCCTTCATCACAGAAGCAAGTCTGCTTGAAAGGCCTCATGTCTCTGATACTTTCATAATTTTACGCTAAACAACACTCATGAGTAATATTTGTTTTATTTTTTATTATTCATAAATGTACAAGATAATAAATATATGGTTGTACTCACCAAATAACAGTATTCCAATCCCGAATACTTCTCGAGTAATAACGCTCATGCAACTCTCTGCTTATGTAGCTAATAATCTTTATAAAATAAATTAGATCTAAGCTATGTCCTAAATATGGCTTAATTCACATTAGTGTGACTATGATACTGTCTGCTGTCACATCTCGACTTTCTGCATTATGCTCTGATCTTTCAAAGCATTGCTGGAAACTTCTCAACGGAAGTTTGTCATTAATCAATGCTGAGGGTAATTTCTTCCACAGCTGAATGTTTTTAGTTGTTCGCCTAGCATTACTCATGCATTAAAACACGAACATAACTGGTATAACAGCACGTTTTGGGCCTATTCTCAAAGTGCTGTTTTTAGATACAGCAGTATTCTTATAGGTGGGTTCGCATCATTGCCGTATCAAGGACAGTAATAACAAATCTCACTCGTTTGTTAAAACCGCCCTGCTTGCTTCTGATACCTCATTAAACTTGTCAACAACATAAAATGCAATCGGTATTTCCTAGTTAATCGTATTTTATTTGATTTGATACGCAAATATAAACAACAACAGGTACTCACCAATATAAAGTAGATGACTTGCAAAGAACTCTCTCGAATCAAGTTCACAGACAAGAACAATTCATGCAACCACTTCAGCAACCAGCAAAATCTTTCTTATTTCCTAAATGTATCCTAATTCTTTAACATAATTTCAGAGATACATTTGATTACTGTAAGTTGTTCACATTCCGATCAGCTTCTGCCTGAGTCTGATCGTGTTGAAGTCTTTTGACAAAGATTTTAGTCATTAATCACAGAGTTAACCAATTTCCTATGTAACTGTCACGTTTTTCAGACAGTCCGTTTGAATGCGCTTCAAGACTTAATGTCAACAAAGAGGTTTTAGGTTGACGCGCATTGTGTGGTAACTGGAGGAAACTATTTTTTGGAGTTTCCAATTTTACGGCCCTGAGTGGCATAGCTTCGCCTGGACATGCCACTCGTGTTGTCCGAAGCAAGTCTTTCTCAAGGACTTACCCAGTCAAAAACTCTTGATTGTGAACGTGGGCGCCACGAGGTGACCACTAGAGGTTCACAACTAACCGATCAAGTGGGGTGCTTGGCGGCAGAGTTGGTTTTACTTCCAAAGCAAAACTTTAAGAGTTTAAACTCCAGAAGGAGACTAGTACCGTCAGAGGTTCGTAAGTACCAATCTGAAATCCTACTGCAAAAATCGTCCTATTTATACTGAATTTTCTCCCGGGAAATTCCCTGCGGGTATATAAAACCTCATTAACGTACGTATCATTTCCTATTGAGTGGTGCGTCTTATTGCTTAGCAACTACACCATTGATTGTCTGGCTTTTTGCCAGAATAGATCGTGACAGGAAGCTTGAGAGAAGGCGCGCTTAATGCATGCTCGCAGTAAGGCTTTTATCCGTTATCAACGCACGCTCCGCGCCCGGCCGACCCCAGGCCCGCTCAGCAGCTGTTTCAGTCTTCTGATGCTGGACTCCGTTCGTCTATTGTTATGTACTTTTGATTTTCTTTGTGGATTGTTTTGTTGTTCAATATTTTAGTTGTAGTAGGCAATAAATGCCTGCTACACTAGCTAACAATCTAGCCTTACAGTATTTCGTAATGTCAAGACTTGCAATGTGATGGTGTATCGATTTTAGTCTGACAGAGTTTCACTTGGACAGTGTAAATGTCCTCACTTTGACTGACAGGGATTAACCCAGACAAGCTAATTCTTGTCGTCCATTTTAGCAGGGGTTATTCTAGACAAGCCTAGTCTAACCTGGTGAATCATGCTAGGACTAACCAGTTGTGAAACCCTTAGCTGACATAGTGTCTGGTTGTGCAACGGATCACTACTTTTTCTACACCTTATCGATTTCGGAAAGGACGTACACAATTCTCCCACCGACTGGCATGGCGTCTGGTCGAGCTGAGGATCACCACTTTTACTACTCCTGATCGATTTCGGAAGGGACGTACACAATTCTCCCACCGACTTAACCTGGGACCGCCGGTCCAATGCAGGCAGAGTAGGCCAGTTTTACTTCCATCCAGGACCAAAGGTTCGATGAACAGGAGTGAAATTCCTTTTGAGTGAAATTAATTTCAACTGCTTTTTGATGCAAATTCGAGGCCTTTTATACTCGAATTCTTGGACACTCCCCGTTCATTCGAGTGTCTTGATTGGTTCCTAATAATATTCGATTAAGTAATTACATTATCATTGGTCATTTCAAGTGCTTGAATGATGCTTAATTGCATTCGGTTGCCTAGTACCATAAACGGCTTTGTTAAGGCATGCTACGTCTTTGCGTCACGTTTTTTGTGACTGACGTCAGGATCGTTCGATCGAATGGTGCGTTCTGATTGGTTGGGATCATTTTGAATCTTGTTTGACTGGATTTGAGGTTAGTGCGTGTTTCTGCAGGCTTGGCTTCTGTACAGCAATATCTGTTAAAGACAAAACTTGCCTGTAACATTAATAACTTCTGCTTAAACAGAGAAAATGTCAAACAACCAGTTGGACGAACACTTTCACAAGATGCATCCACGCAATGCTATCAAGTTTTCGTAAGCCCCTAAACATCTTACAATTCATGTGATAAACAAACGTTTTTTCTATTTAACGTCTTTAGTCCCCACGGTCCTTGCACGTTGACAACATAAATTCCCCAGCTCACTCAGCGTATTCTTTACTCAACTCACCAACGAAACTGCACTGTGGAAATTGTGAAGGCAGTTTAGGTATTATTACGTAACAATCGGTTCGTGATGCATGGTGTCGCTCAATCATGGGCCGCCAACGTTTAGTGATTGTCGACCACTTGCAATCAATGCCATGCGTCAGTACACTTGTGCCTGGGTACGCAAACCGTTGACACATTCATCTTTCAAATAAACCACGCCAATGGGAGGATGTACTGATACTTACAGCAGTTACTTAACTTTCAGATTTCCCTTCATTAGCTGTCAATTTTTTATGGAATAAAGTCATATTTTAAAGGTTACATCTTGCTAGTTTACTCGGATTTTGCTCTGACAGAGACTCATAACCTAACTCAACGTTAAAAATATAAAAATATACTCGTATATCTACATGTCAAATTAATGGCTGTTTAGAAGTTTTGAGCAAACACTCAGAGCCGTCATAAGATGTGGGCCCGATGGGCACTTAAATGATGGGTAGCGTAGGGCCCTCTGCGAGTTAAATCTGACGTTGGAAGTTATCAGAGATGAGAACGTGCTCAAGATTGAGGCCTGCACGCGCCCGACACAGACTGTAACATCGCGAAATCCCCTTTAAGGGCTCATTACCTGTCTCGTGGCACGTAAATTAATTTGACGTGTTCTGCGTTCCGTAACGGCCACTTCAGGTTTCAGTTGTTGTGCCATTCTCATTTTTGGCGAAACTGGCCCAGTGCGAACAGCTTTAAACCGTACGCTGGGTTCCTATGTTTGAACTCGCTTTAAGTATGCGCTGTCAGCATGTGCTTGAATAAACTAAAGGTTGTATACAGCGAGAGTGTATTCAGGTAGTCGAATTCGGTGCGTTTAAAGGGCCAGGTCGAATTTTCCTTGCAGCGTGAAGACGCTACAGTAGTTTGAAGCTGTTATCGTAACGAACAAATCTTGAAGCTGTTCCGTAGCGAAGAAAGTTATAAGCTGTTCGTCAACAAGGTTTAAGCGAACAAAGATTGCAGCGGATAGCTTCCACGTGTTTCTGGCAAAATGTTAAGTGAGATTCTGAAGGATGACGGAAATCAGACGAACCCAACCTCCGCTTCCCAAGAGGAGAACCTTAATGAAGATATCCAGCATCAAGATAAAGTCTCGTCGAGAGAGATGCTGAAGGATTGTTTGCTTACAACTGCTTGCGATGTAATGGATGCTTCCCCTGAGAAGAGTGGGGGTACAACTAGTGCAGATCTAGAAGTTGAGAGGGTTTCGTCAGCGTCATCTCAATCTCGTAGCATAACCTCTTGCAGTAGTCGGTCCAGTTCCAAAAGAAGCTCAGCTACAGTCAAGGCAGCCCTGCCAAAACTCCGTTTGGACCAAGCTGAAGAAAGGTTTAAGCGAGAAGAGGAACTTCGCAAAGAAGCAAAGTTGCAAGAAGCTCAGGAAATTGAAGAAAGCTTTCGGAAGGAAAGTGAAGAGCATACGGAGAGGCGTCGACGTCAAGCTGAAGAGTTTGAAGAAAAGCGCCGCAGACACGCAGAAGAGCTCGAGAAACATCGCCGTTTAATTGAGAAACGTCGATCTGAAGCGAAGAGAGAAAGAGAGCCTGAATTGCTTCGCTTGAGACATCGGCACGAAGCAGCCGAACTGAAACGAAGTATCTTAGATCAACTTTCCGAGTGTAAGTCGAATATAACCATTAACCACACCTTTCCCAAACAGGAAGGTGTGTCATTGCAGTTTTATCGCTCCGTCAACGTGGCCGGACAACAAACCGCTCCGCAGTGACTGACATACATATGCAATGAAGAAAACGTTCGAGGCAACCAGCAGGGTGAGGAAGGAGACAACGTGGTTGAGTGCAGTAAAGGTCTGCGCGATCGGACCTGCACATTTTCGAAGCGGCATACTAAGCCGAATCCAACTTCTTCTCATCTTGCCCAACAAGGTTCCGAATCTCGTTGCTTGGAAGACACTCGATTAGAGCCGACACTAATAAGTTATACAGCGGTGGATCTTCCTACTTTGGTAAGACACTTAACTAGACCTACGCCTCAGTGGTTAGAAACTGGGGATTGAGGGGTCCCGCTCTTTTCTTTGTTTGTTTATTATATTCACCGCTCAAAAATGCCCATTTCATCAGTCAAGCGTATCATTGAAATGCCCCTACAGGTGATGACGTCACAAGCACTCTTTCAGGCCTTTGGCCCCCGTTCCCCAGATCCCCTCTGTCTTCCCCAGAGCCCCTCTGTCTGTCCTTGGGTGTTTCTATTTTTAGCTCATACATCATGGACCGTCGTTGTCGTTGTGAAATGACCGTGGGCAAAAGTTTCTATTTTATTGTCACAAATTTCTCGTTTGTCATCATGAGCAGAAAGGGCGATTTTGTTGACTTGCTCTGTGAAAAGCTCATGCTTTTGATAGTGAATGATGTTATGGTTCGCAGTTGTGCTTTTTCACACTTCAGTGACTCTCCCAACCTTTGCATGCGAAGCCAAGGTATGTGGTTTTTCATTGTCAAAAGGCGTGACGGTTGAAGGCTGCCTGAGCGCACAACGGTGTTTTATATTACCTCAGAGTTTTGTGCAGTTGGTATTAGTTTGTAGAAGTTGTCAGGGGCAGGGTGATTAGGTTTGCATGTTTCTAACTTAATTGTTTGAAATTTTGTATTCATTTTCGGCATAGGCTAATAATGGTTCATGCTGCTTCTGTCTTAATATGAAAAAGTGTATAACTAATATATTTTATCCGTATTATGCATTCAGAGTTATTCATTTTTTAATAACAGAGACTGAGTATTCATTAGTTGTAATTAACCTGTTTTTTCAAATCTGAACTCAAAAAGATCGCACAGAGCTTCTCTAGTTCAATGTTTTAGAAATTGCTGGGCAATAGGTTTAAGACTGTGTAACCTTTGCTTCTATTTTAAGGTATGGCTGTAGCATAATCACTTTTCTTTTTTGTTTGTAATGGTTTGGTTGTTATTGTTTTGCTTGGATTTTGATTGGTATTTGTAACATAATCAATGTTTAAGAAATTTCTAAGCAATGTGCTCTGTGTAAACCCTTTTCACCACCAAATGGTTAGATTTGTTTGAGG
>Ga0210059_1003775_pt1 | contig 24353 bp, 17 predicted proteins | sample Ectturendosymbi2_FD_188042 | JGI IMG/M metagenome (GOLD analysis project Ga0210059, IMG submission 188042) | Ecteinascidia turbinata endosymbiont from Florida, USA - Sample 2 (SPAdes) (version 2) | ecosystem: Host-associated > Tunicates > Ascidians > Unclassified | place: Key West, Florida...
AACAAACTGGAGGGAAAAGAGGGACAATTCATGAATTCACACTCTCCGATAGATACGGTTTCAAAAATTGTAAAAAGTTAACAAACTGAGCTAGAGCTAAGAACATTAAATGTGAGACAATGCGATTGTTCTTCAAGAGCACACAACTGGTACACCCCTGTGCACCCCATCACAGTGGTACACCCGTGGAAAATTCTGGTACACCCTGGGGTGTACGATACACCCGGTTGACAAGCACTGGGCTATAGTATGAGGTGTTAAATTTAGACAACTCAAGTTACTCAAGTTGCATTGCCAGAACCACTTTCGGAGATAGTGCAAGTTGCCGTAAGTAGCCTATAGCCTAACGCTTTTTGGTTGATTTTGAGATGATGGTTTTCAGAATGTACCGTACGTTTTTTTGTATTTTTTAATTTGTACGATACAGGATGGGCCAAAAGTAGACCTGCTCTTGATTGCTTATTTACACTTATGGCTGAAATTTTGGGAGGGTATTGACAAATACTGGAACGTTCCGGTAAGAAAATTATTCTACTTTCACCACTGCCGAAATGTCTGTAGCGTACTCTCATCCAAAGCTAAGGAAAATGCTTCAAAGTTTCTAGCTGCATGAAGCAAAAGTTCCTTCAGATTACTTGATAAGCCTTCCACTCTTCTGGTGATTGTATTGTCACTTAGTATCACGGAGTTAAACACACCCTTTTCTCTGGACTAACAACCTCAACCACTGCATTCAAACACTCCTTAACGTTCAAACACTCCTTAACATAAAAGGTTTTATTCTTTTTGCAGTTATTTGTGAAACTACATAACTTGCTTTAGTTCTATTCTCAGATGCTGAATCCATTTTCACAAATATGCTTTGCTGCGAAGAGAGTTTTTTCTTGAAGTCACAAGCTTTTTGGACTCTTTCTTCTCTTTGTAAAGTGTCAAACTGCAAAGCATGCTTTGAGTTGTAATGTCGTTTAATATTGTTCACTTTTACAACAGCAATAGTATCCATACAAATGAGGCATAAACTTTTTCCATTATTCTTAACAAAGAAGTAACCTTTTGTCCACTCGTCTTTAAAAGCACGATTTTCAATATCAACATTTCTTTTTTCCCAGCCATTTTCAAAAAGGTTTTCACAATAAATAGTCCTGCCCAGCAATACCAGAACACGCTAATGTTTCTGGAAATAGGATTAAGTTTATCACGGGTATATTCTGATGACTAACGTAGTCTACGTAAAGAAAAATTTAACACATCTTGTTCTCCATTCCGGTTTTACTATTCGCTTTGTCTACCCTTACTCCTCTTCATATACAATATATTATTGCTCTTTAACTTTTTTTGCCTTGGGACTTTCTACAACTTTCAAGAACCTTGTATACCTCACCAATCACTATGACTAGACTACGCAGATTATCAAATTCCGGTACCCAACAAACTTGCATGCAATTAGCACCCATTCCTGTTAAAACAATTTACAAACTGCCAGATAATGTTTAGGCTTCAACCTCCAAATGCCTGCTACAAATCACAAATTTTGAAGCACTTTTGCAAGCTATTGCAATATAGAGTTTACAGCAGTATAGGCGCCAAGCACGTGTGCATTGTGCAATATCCATGGAAAAAGCAGCAACGACGCAACACTTGCCTGTGTTTATGTTTACTTAAGTCTGTGTTGTTCGCAAACATTACAAAAGGTCCCATGTAAACTCCAAAATTTTTGTAGTTGAGCTTTTGATCAAAGCTTGGTTTGTTTTGGTTTGTAAAGCCTATCGGGATGGAGTCCTCAATTACAGAAAATGCCTTTGGTGTAACTACATCTTACACTAAATCATACACTTTGCACGGATTGTTAAAATAGTAAACATTCCTAAGAAAGCTCGCGGACCGGATTGGAACCCTTCGCGGGCCGGATCTGGTCCACGTGCCGGACTTTGGGGACCTCTGCTGGAGTCGAAGCTTCTCTGACACTCTCGTTCCTTTAGAAATACTAGTGTTAGTGGCAGCAAATGAGAGAATATCGTCCAGTGTTTTCTGTTTTTACTGTAGATTTAACCTGCTTCATCGTAGATGATGCACGTACGCTCACACATGTATATGTTTCCAAAGGTCGAGCGCATATTTAGTGCGAAATCTTTCAGTTTAGGAAATCTATCTTTGCTGACTAATTTCCAGAAGCTCTTTACCGTCTCTAACAGTGTTAGTATTGTTGCCTACATTTTCATTAATAGATGTTATGCTTGTTCTACAGTAATTAGAATTACCTATTGCAGATGGGCAATTAATTAGGCTCAAGGGCCACTTTGAGAAGGTAGCGTTTAGCTGATAGGCAGGGTTGTCCATGTGACATATTTATCTGTCCCATCCCATAGCAATTTATGCCTGTCCCATCCCATGCGATTCCCACTAAATTATTATAATATTAATATGGAATACAATTCAATTAAAATTATTAAATTTATGAAAGTTTAGGTTCAGTATCTACTAAATACGACTACATGTACAAAGAGACATGCAAAACGACAAAATTTATTGACTTTAAAATTCAGAAGTATAGTCTAAGTAGGACAATTCAGTAACATTCTGACACTCTCATTCTATTTCTGAGTCTCATGGGAAATACAAATGTGTGCTTGCCTATCCCATCCCATGGGACGTTTCCTATGGGATTCACATAGGAATGACATTCCCATGGACAAACCTGCTGATAGATAGACAGATTTGTTTGGGGGTATTGAGTTCATTGTGCCACTGGCGCCAGGTGTACCCTTCAAGACAACGAACGCCGGGGCACCGAAAAAACACAGAGGTTATACAGTGAGGTGCCTCAGCGAAGAGTTAGGGGAGGTCCATACCTTCGAATAATTGATCGTAACAAATACAACCTCACACGCTTTTCAACAAATTTCAAATTTGAAGATTTTTCTGAATTCTTCTGCAGGCCACAGAAAATGCTATAGCGGGCCACATGCAGCCCGCGGGTCTGTAGATTGACCACACTGGCTTAATGAAACTACGCTTATGCAGTCTTCTTTTTACCCACTGCGTGGCTTGTTATGTATGCAGGCTTGTGGAAGTTTACATAAGACTTAGTTCTAACTTCTGAGTGAGCAGGTGCAAAGCTGTATTTGCTCTGGCGTGTTTTCATAATGCATTTCCACAATTTTTAAGCCTGCGTGGTGTTCTAACTTTAGTAAGTTGTCTGATAGTCCTTGCCAACTTACAGGTCTACTTCTCATTGCTTGAAAGAGTTGTGTGAGAGTGTCTAACTTCTGTGTTTTTTCACCGCTGCTGTTGTTCTGGCCGTTGATTATTCTGAAATTATGACTTATTTTTAGAAAGTGCTCTAAAAATGGATATTACTAGTTTATGAAAAGAAAAAGCATTTCTGATAGCCAAAGTGTGGAAAACATTTCAGACTAAATTTTGGGAAGTGGGGTTCAACCCGCACAGACTAATGTGAGCATCGCAAACGCGGTTGTTGATACTTCCAGTCCAATTCAGACCCGGTTATCTGCAGTTCACAATCATACATATGTTGGGTGATACCCCAATTCAGCAAAAGCTGTAAAGGATGGCAAAAAGTACAACCTTTTCGCAAACTCGAATTCAACTCCACCTGATGGGTATGATTTCATAAAATGCGAACGGAGCGCGTGCTTTCAAGAGGAATTTTCTTTGTGGTGTAGAAAGAGTAAAGCGTTTCGTAAAGGTCCATTTGCATTGCATCGCTCGCAACCTGAAAAAGGAAAACGAAATGTCGACATTGTCCTCTCTGGAAAAATATCTGCGGAGGCCCTAGTGGATTATCAATTTGCAAACCAACTGAAACTAACTAAAGCAACACACCTTTACAAAAAAAGACAAATTAAGAAACTGTTTGGTTTGAAGCAAAAATAATCACTTGGAACTTGAACATTTCACCGACGCTCACAAACTTTTAAGCTGGCCAAGATAGACAGGTTCTTTTGTGGATATGTTCTGCGTTGCTGTACTCAAAACTTCACCCCACTCTGCCAGTTTTTGACGCTGCATAGAATTATAAAACGTCTGTCTACCTTATTCAGGTTGAAGTTCATGAGGCAGTGTTTGCTAAGAGTCGACAAATATCAATTGCCATGGTCACCGACATCACTTCTTTGCTAACAATAGCTCGGACGATAAAAGAGAACTGTACTACAAAACAAATACCTCATTTCTACGACACAGGTCCGAAATATTGTGGTCAGCGTCCGATGGCCGGATGATCACCATCAACAGATGAATCGGCAGAATTACCGAATGTTTAATTAATGAGAGAATCTTCATAATTAATGACAGGACTTTTCCAGATCCACACTTAAATCTATATATGAAACACGCGAATGGTAATTTATATTTTTTAATACTTTAAAATAGTCTGTGGAAACCTCTGAGAGTTTGAAATTTCTTGCAATTTCAATAAAGCTTCCAAGAGTTAGCATTAAGTAAAACAGTTTATAAAACTCTGATTGCCGTGGAAGATCTTACCATAAAATCGCAACGGGAAGTTTACTACTTCGTCTTTTTCGTCGCCTTTTATGATGAATGTCTCAAAAGCACAACAGATTTTTGTCTGATAGGAAATATCCGTGAGAGTGACATCATTAATTGAGAAACCTGAACCAAGTTGAGCCAGGCCTACAGTAACTCATGGTGCAAGTGATGTGACGAAAAACCTTTTCAGTGTGTTGTTCATGGGCGTCGGAAGGATTTACTAGGTGATTTTTCCAAAATTTTTCCAGGGGGAGGTCAAAACTAGTGAAATTTGTTTTTACCACTCAAAACTAAGAAAACAACCTTTTTTTCTGAAAATTTCAAATTCCAGGGAGGGGCCAAGCCCCCCCCCCCCCTTCCGACGCCCGTGTTGCTTTTGTATTGTTGACATTGTACTTACACATTGTTCCCTGTCTCTTTTGATATGTCTGTAGGCTTGGAACAAGGCAGTAATTTGTATATGCCAGGTGATTAGCATTTTCTCTACGTAATCGGTATTGCTTCAGAAGATTTAAGCTACATTGCCATTTTCTTTCTGAAAAAATACACATACCAAAGCTACAGAAGTATGACTGAAAGCCCGGACAGCATTGCAACTACTTACACGTCTTCCTTACCGGAGGATTATTCTTTACAAGCCGCAGATTTTGCTGTGATTGGAGTTTATTTCGCTTTCATTCTGGCTGTAGGAATATGGGTAAGATGCAAGTGGCATGCCAATTTGATATCAACGTTCTTCACTTTTGACTGGCGCAGAAATCGCGTAGACAAAACAATTTTTAGTTTTCTACTGTAATTGAAGAAGAGCTGATGATGCCTACCTTGTAAGATCTTAGTGTCTGATTCTTTGCTGGGAAAGGATTCCTTTGGATAGAAAGTGCTTTTCAGTTTTTTTTCTGTTATTTTATTGCTTGCTTTCGCCTTATTCGTAGTTTTACTACCCGGGAGCATCTTATTAAAATATCAACAGTTATCCGAAGACTGTTGAAAAAATTTGCTTTTCGCCATTGAACTAACTAAGCTTGAGGCAAAAGTGTTCAGCAAGACATAAATCTTGATGTAACGTGAAAGATCGTTTATACAAAGCTTATTTACGCGTTAAATTGATGTTCCCTGCATATCTACACAAATTTCACGAACATCAGTAACAACAGCGTAATGGCATTACGGTTAAGGATGAATGGCACCTTCGGAATTCGTGAAACAACGCACTTCATAAAATTCGAGTTAAAACTAAATGTAAACGTCTCTTACAGCAAATGACAGGGAAGAAATGTGGTTCTGAATTATTGCTTTGATTTGAAAATAGGGTCTAAAAAATCTTAGTTTTCTGGGCTAAACTTCTTGATGGAATTCGGAATGCATGCGTTTTCACCAAAACTAAAACAATAAGGTTTAAAACCACACAGCTTAATATCAACATAGTTAAAACTAGTAATTGCCACCTGAACCAACATTTTCAAAAAGTTTTGTTAACCTTTGTAATGGTTGTAAGATTTGCCAACTGCTCAAAATCTTTTTCGTACCACTTTTTTGATTCTGTGGCTTCTTCATACTTAGCGACAATAACAGAGCAGAAAGTATCCTGCATTTCAACACTTTTGATGTAGTGTTAAAAGAAGATTAAATTTTTACAACTCCGCGGCAGGCTATGTGCAGTACAGACAGGAGCAACGTCAATGGTTTCTTTCTTGCTGGAAGAGGAATGATCTGGGTTCCGGTTGGAGCATCCTTGTTCAGCAGCAACATCGGAAGTGGAAGTTTTGTGGGACTGGCAGGGACTGGTGCTGCCGCTGGAATAGCTGTTGGTGCCTTTGAATGGAATGTAAGGTTTCACTTAAGCTGACTATGCGTTGTAGCCCCAGGCGGAAGTTTGTATTTTGCTTGTTCGTTTACCTTTACTTTTATTTCGCAAACCAACCGCTTAGCAGCAAAACATTCACTTTTCAACTTTGGTTCCATGAAGAATACTGCGGGGCTAGTTATACCTGTATTTCTTTTTAATCCTTCGTGGAATTTGAGAGCCTTTCAAGCTAATTGTCTTTTCGCTGTATTCTCGTAAGAGTCGCCAATTTTCGCAATTTTAAGCGGATTTTTCAAACATCGTGTTTACAGCTATGTTTAGCCTAATATCTGAATTTTATTTATGCAGTTAAAGAAAAGATATTTCATCTTTGAAAAACTAATAGGCTGCAAACATCTTTGAAATGAAAATATTAATCTATTTTCGTAAATAAGATTTTTCTTGGTTTTCCCGAAAAAAGGAAGTTGAGTTAAAATTTCTGTTCATTTTGCGTCACACAGCAGAACTTCACATAGTAGAGTAAAATCACATTAGGTTTGAATAGATGCATTATCCAATGTCAGCAGAAAGGAAGACTAGCAACTGTAGCATTTACAAAAACGAGAAAAGTTCAAAATATGGACCAACCGAACATACTAAAATTTACCTCTTCTTCTGTCACATCAAAAATTAGTCAAATTTTGATGAAGTAAGCATTGTACAATTACAGATTTTTTGCCCCAAATTGAAATTAATGTTCTTTTTTGGCTTCGCACCATTGTTAAACAACAGAGTGCCTGCCAACATGCACTCATGAATTTATGAAGGACCTTTTTCTACATGTAGCATGACATGGACTTAAGAAGGATAGATATATTAAGTGAGATCCCGTTACTGGCCAAACTTGACACGGGCCCTTTTTCGAAAGAGCTTTCCAAGTAGCTGCTCATGTGAACGACGGTTTTCATAAAAAAGGTGCAAATCAAGAAAAAAGACGCAGCATGAAACGTAATCTTATAAGAATGGGAAGTAACTAAAAAAGAAATGCAGTCAGGCGTACAACTTTCCTGTAGTGTAACTGTGCCTGGCTTATCAACGTGTGTTTATTAAACTTAATCACATTGACCCCTGGTTCCCCTCCCACGCTTCCCAAAAGTTTATCCTCGTTGATCTTCTATTCAATTCAGCCCTTGGTCGGTTGATCTAGTGGTCATTTAAAAACTTGGCCAGTAGGCTACGTCCATTGTGTTGCTATAGAAAGGACGCTAAAAAACAAAGAACAAAAGGTGAAAGTGGTCACAGGATTTAACTGACCAATGGACGTAAGCGATCCAGGCTTTTTAGTCGCAGATAGTTCCAAATAGCCAAGTCTTAAACTGACTGACTTGCTTTTTGTCACATCGAACTTTGAAAGGCCTAGGATCACATTCCTAGGCCTTTGGAAGGCCTAGGATCAAAATAGACCTAGGATCACATCAATGCTTCAAACAAAATAAACACAGGAGCTGAAAGGAGGACGTATTTGCGCAACCAATAATCGAAATGTAGAATTTAATATTGTTGGGTTCTAAATGCACGTTTAAAATAGCATTCAGCCTTACATAGTACAGAGTTGCTTGCTACTTACTGATGTTTATTGAGAGCTGTTAAGCGCGAAACCCATAAGCTAAAACCATCAACAACCGGTTCTCAGAGTCCAGTAGACAAGTGAGACTTTTTTGGGGTAAAAAAAGCGGTCTCAACAACTCTGAAAGAATCAAAACCTTTTTTTCATTCAGGCTATGCTATGTCTTATGTTTCTGGGCTGGATATTTGCACCACTCTACATTGCCGCTGGTGTCGTGACTGTGCCAGAGTATCTGATGAAGAGATTCGGTGGCCAGCGCATTCAGATGTACATGTCTGTTCTTTCGTTGCTGATCTACATATTTACAAAAGTTTCGGTAAGCCTTTGCTCCTGACAGTTCTGCTTATGTCGAGAGTCAAAAAACTTCTGCACTTAAAGATGATGAAAAGAATTGTTGTTCATACTCTGCATACTTGCAGTTACAAGACTTTGGTTGCTTTTTGTGGAGCTTTCGACGCAGTAGTGCAGCGGTGGCCAAATGTTTTGACCCGAGGGCTGAATTCGCGATTGTCTTGCCACTGCAGGGCCGGATACAAGGCGATTTACGTGATCTATGCAAAAACAAGTAGTTAACATCTACAAAAATAGGTTGTAAAATCTTTAGTACATCAATAACAACGAAATCACACAATTTTATTTGCACTTTCATCCAACGCTGTTGCACTGCTGTCCACAGTCGGAAACGTGGTGCTCAAAAAAATGTGCAAGGTATTTGGCGAGACGGATTAAAATGGTCGGCGGGCCGGATGCGACCCGTGGGCCGTAGTTTGGCCGCCCCTGCAGTAGTGGCATGACGATCCAATGAGTTCAAGGTTTTCATGAGCAGGATACTTCTCGTCACACCAGCAGTTCAATTTTTCTCGGTGTGTTGCAAACTTATACTGTTTTGAACAGGGTTTTCGCGGCGTTTCCAAATCGATCTACTTTATGATGATGACGCTCACTCACTGGGTGCGGTGATCATTCAACGTCAGTGCAATGAGCTGCAAACTTGAAATGTTTGTGAAATGCTCGAACAATTGACTGCCCGCGAGAGGGTCCACAACTCTTCTATAACGGAACACCTCTGATTAAAAAATTTCTGTTTCAAACTAGCTGCTATTGTGCCAGGAAAGATATACACAGTCTGAATTTACAATATATTAAACGTTGTCAGATTCCACCGTGGAATTATCAGCTCTATCAAGGGTTCAACCTGGAGTCCGTGAACCCCATAGGGATCCATGAATGTGTTTGAGTGTTATAGGGGGTCCGTAAACCGAAATCCAAACAAGAAAATCCGATAACTTTTATTCGTCCATTCAGGCCATTATTCAGCTTAATCGCACCACAACTGTAATCTTTGATGCACTTTTAGGCCTATAGGTAATTCCGAGTACAACTTTTATGATGTAATAGTCCACACTGTCCACGGAAGTTTCTGCTAAAACTTTGCGCATGCATTGACGTGAATAAAAATGTGTATGTCTCGTTTATGTGTTGGCCGTCTATTGTTTTATTTATTGTTTGGTTTAGGGCAGGGGTGGACAAACTACGGCCCGCGGGCCGCATGCGACACGCGACGGCATTTCGCGCGGCCCGCAGGGCTGAGGGCAGCCACACATACGTGGTACATATTTGGAGTCTACGTCAAAGTAATTTTATCGATTAGGTTAGAACTCTAGAGATTTTATTCCACACGTTTCATTCGAAACCGTATTTTTACTCAATCAGAAGTTACTATTGCTACCTTCATTTTGTGCTAACTTTTGTTAAAGCTTTTAAAGCGATTATAGATGTAATCTATGCGGCCCCCCGTAGTATTTACGTGGCCCGCCGTAGAAAATGTTTCCCCACCCCTGGTTTAGAGTTTTCGCGGTCCGCAAAAAATAAATATTTGACTTAGGGGTCCACGAAATCGAATCATTTGAGAGGCACTGTCTATGTTATATCGCAGCAACAACTATCCAATGTGTAAGCAGTTGTCGATCCCATGACCAGGTAAAAGTAATTTTCTTTTCAGGCAGATCTTTTTGCTGGCGCTATATTCATACAGGAAGCATTGGGCTGGAACCTCTACGTCGCCATTATTGCGCTTCTTGCCATCACGGCCTTGTACACTGTCACAGGAGGATTGGCGGCTGTGATATACACCGACACAGCGCAAACTTTCATTATGCTTATTGGAGGCTTAATCATGATGGTTTTGTGTAAGTGGTTGTTTCACTTTTTGCAAAAGTCAGCTTTGTCTTTGAAATTACACCACCTCTAAAGATATGTACCAAATATTTCGTGAACTGCAATGGTTTCATTTTTTTGAAACCACTGAGTCAGCCGCAGCGTCGAAAGTCTGAGTATGCTCTTGTAAACGATTGTGGCGCAACTAATCGAGGCTTCTGTTTAGGTGTTGCCAAACAGATAGCATCTACTCAACAATTTAGATTTCGGGCAGATATTTTGTGAATGTAAGTTTTTTTAAGAAAGTAGGGAATAGCGGATCAAAATGAAAAATTGTTAAACGATCCCTTTGGTGTATACTCCATATAGTTTATTACTGGGTTACTGTTGTTCTTCAATCACTTCCTCTTTTTGACAGATATTTAAGTAAAAAATGATTTACACTGCAGCTTAGTCATCACCACCTGATAAAATCTGGTTGTTTAGCAAGTTATATATGGCCGTAGATATTCGTACATTACTATTTATAAATCTTGCGTTTTGAAACCAAAATGAGCTTTTACAATGTCTTCAGCTTTTCAGCGAGTTGGAGGGTACGATGGTCTGGTGGAAAAGTACATGGAGGCTATACCATCCGATCGACCCGAAAACACTTCTTGCGGGATTCCCCGTAGTGATGCTTTTCATGTATTTAGAGATCCGGTAACAGGAGACTTGCCTTGGCCTGGACTTACTTTCGGTCTAACTATTCTAGCAACTTGGTACTGGTGCACCGATCAGGTAAGCTGATGACTAGTTCTTGTTAAATTGATCGACGATCAGGGACACCGGAGCAGTACATGGACAAGGCGGAATAAAAAAGATTTAAGACATTAGTTGTAACGCGTATGTGGCTGCAGGTTCCCACCCAGAATTTGGGTAAAGTTAGGGCCGGCTGAGCCCCATATTTCAAAAGGAACATTTAAAACGTGGGTGATTCCCTTTCAATAAAATCACCAGACATATGCCATTGTTGGCTGGATAAAGAAATTACTGTACTACTACTTGCTACGAACACAAGATGATATTGCTGCGCCAGTGAATGGCAGAGCCGCATGTGTTAATTTTAGTAATAATGCGAAATGTCAACAGTATCGACAACTCCAACTATTTGTGTTCGCAATTGGAGGGTCGAGGAGCAGTTGCTTCTGAAAGCATTTGTAAATCACGACTTGTTCATCAATAAAATTGCAAAAAGAACCAAGGCACATCAGCTCCATGATGAATTAACGCTTGGATGTGTTTTGCCAAAATTTGGGAAATACAGTAATTATGGATGATATGTTTTTGTTTACGGTCTTTCGGACACAAAAACAAAGAGAACGTTTAACAAAAATTGCTATTTATAGGGAAAATACTTTCCACTTTGAGATAAATTGTTAGGGGTTGAGCAAAACGTTTTCTTTGGTAAAAATTTTTTTTGTTGGAAGAAAAGTTTTTGTTGCAAAAGATATTTTTGTGTGGCCACCATTTTCAATTCCCTCAGTCTTGACAAATTCCGATTGTGGTGCGGACATGTTCTGCGCAAGACAACTATGCGCACCTGTTGGAAAACTTGTCGCTTTTACATGTTCTGCGAAATTTTGAGTCAGAAACAGAATGTTTTAACCGTGCTGAATTTTGTAAGTAGACCGAAACTTGCATTAAAATACGTTTCATTTTGATCGTGACATGAATAAAGCTGCCCTTTGTCGATAAAAAATTCCTCTTTTCCGGTATTCTTGCACATATTGTAGTTAGTTTCTGAGATTTTTATAAAAGTTTTGTTGACGGCAGGTCGGAGCCTGAAATTTCCTTTATGCGGAACAATTGTGGTGAACGCTCTTCCCCAAGGAACGCTAGGGCGATTTACTAAATGACCGTGTATCGAACATCCAACTTTCCGATTGAGAGGGGACACTATACCACTGAGCTTCCTGAGAAACATTCACGTTTTCTTAAATATATCTAACACGCTCAAATCTTTGTGATTGATTAAAACTTGGCGATGAATCAATCAATTTGTTAACTAAATTGTTTCAGGTCGTTCACACACTTTTCGATGTGTTCTACTGCGCTTAGCTGCAGATACTGTAAGTGCGGCATCCACTGGTAAGTCACACGATTGACAGCGAACGGACGCGTCGAACGTTCGATTGTCACCTCCACTGTATTATTACATTGCATCTGTCTACAGATGCTGTAGCGTAGGTCCTAGGGAACTCCAAATACATTCTTCCAATTGGGCAGAAATACGATGGTGCATAAAATAGATTCTATTCGAAAACTTTTTAGGACTAAGGATGCGTAGTGTTACGTGAAGTCGATTTCTTATTTTTAAAAATTTGGTAATGGATTCCAACTCATCGCCATTGTGGAGACCAGTTACTTCAATAATATAGATATGTTCGAGATTGAACCATCGCGAAAAGAAGAATGGAGAGCCAACCGGTTGATTACCCGAAAGGTTACAGCAAACCTAGAGCTTTTAATTCACCCAAATAATTGTTATTAACTTATTATACGCTTCAATCGTTATTGTGTCCCACGCCTTATTGTCTAGAATTTTTCGATTATTCCTGGAAGAATCGATTGGTTCGAATTGAAGTCGGAGAAATCTACTTGACCTTAATTCTAGAAGCAAAAAACAGAACATGGCGCCGAATTACTAAATGAAATATTCAGTTAAAATATAAGATTGGCTGTAGCAAATTTAGTTCCAAGAAATGGTATGATTTTGCAAATGACTCGGCAGAAATGGGCGTTGTTGGTGAGGTAGTGGGTTGTGATGCTATAACACGTGCTTCACAAGAATAAACACTGTCTCGCTTTTTAAACCAATACCATCCACCAGAAAAAGGATATAAGAAAACGAAGTTTCGAGCAATGGAGAATCGTTCTCCTTGTGCTGTGATTGTGATTGCAGAATCATTTCATGGGTTTAAAAATGGATTTTCATTTCTGAAATGTCTCACATCTTGTTTTCGACGGCCCTGCCTCCAACTTGATCGCTAATGTTTGTGAATTAATTGCTAACCTATTACGACAAATTTACATGACATGCATGCCACAAATCAGAGGTGGAAAACCTGCGGATCACGGAACACATGCGGTCCGCGTGACCATTTAACGTGGCCCACGTCATATGTTTCGTCACGCAACTTAGAACACGACATCGAGTCAAAACGAAGCTACGAGAACAGCAGATAACTCTAGATAGATATAACTAATAGTCAAGAGAGAGAACCTGTCGCTATTCTTCTGTCTTGTCCATTCAAGTGAAAAAAGACCTCAACTATACTGCACTTAGTTGCGCTTTTCATCAAAGATAATTTGAAACGTTTTGCGTCCCCTCGTGATTTTGTGTAATTCACGCGGCCAGCGACAGTAAATAGGTTCTCCACCCATGGGCTAAATCAAGTCTTTATTCATGTAATGAGATGAAATCAAGATAATTACTCTGACAGACTTGGAAAGGTTTATTGATTATCCTGTGTAAGAACTTGTGAATAACATTTGTTTGGAAAATCAAACAATACAAATTAACCAATTTTTCATGTGTTCCTTAAGTAATTTGAAAGCAACACGGTATGCGTTTACTGGTTCTTTTATAAAATCTTTGGAATTTCTAACTTTTTTCGCCATGCATCATTACGCCCTTTTGGGTTTTCTTGGGCAAAGACAGGTCGGAATTTAGATTTTTCCGTGTCCGGGCTGCTGCAACCAACCCGTGGCTATTTTTTCGTCAAATCCGTGGCTATTTTTATCAACTGCGTGCTCCGTGACATGTCATAAAAACTTGCCTTGAAGCTCATCGCTATGTTATCGGGCCAAGTCCGTTCTCAGCGAACAAACTGTGATAGTCTGATCCGCCCAGCTGCAGTGGATACCGCGATTAAACGTAGTCAGTTGATTTAGGAGTTAAAAACTGGCAAACCGGAAGGTTTTTTTTTTTCAGAAAATGACATTTTAAAATCAATACCTTACCAAGGTAAAATACCATGAATGTTTCTAGCCATGTAGCAACTTTCCATTCAAATCGAACAAATGCTTCACTTTTAACGTATAAGATAAAATGCGTTTCAGGTCATCGCACAGAGAACTCTTGCCGCTAAAAATCTCACTCATGCGAAAGGTGGTTGTGTAATGGCGGGGCTCATTAAAATACTCCCCATGTACATGATGGTGATGGTGGGCATGGTTAGTCGTGTCGAATTTCCAGGTGAGTCGCATTTGCAATAGTTTAAAAGATGATGAAATTATGTAAGTGATTTAGATAAGTTTCATAGAACCAACATGTGATGCATAGCTAACCTGGGTGCCAGAAGGATCTTTTCAAGGGCGGCCTGCAAACGGGTGGCATAGTGGATATTTCCAGAAGAATCCAAAAAATCAAAAGGATTTTTTCAGGGGGGAAAGAGTGGTGAAATTTCATTTCACAAACTCGAAACTATTTCACAAACTCGAAACTAACATTTTTTGCTAAAAATTTAATAGGAAAATAAGAAAATTTCAAATTCCAGGGGCAAGGCCCTCCCCTACACCCCCTTCCTACGCTCGTGTTAGCAAACAGCTAAATTAAAAGGTGGCAAGATTTTTGTTTTCTCTGCGCACCAGGCCCGTGGTCACGGGGCCATTCAGGGGCAGTGCCCCCATTTATTTCCCCAAAATTTTGTTGTGCCCAGAAAAATTTGTTTTAAACCTATAATAAAAACAAAAATCTTTCCCCCTTAAAAATGTATTTTGCTCTCCCAAACCTTTAAACCTTTCTACGGGCCTGCTGCACACAAAGGTGGTTGAAAGCAAGGACCACTCTAGCAATACGTTGATGTTGCTGCGCGCATTGTCTACAAAAGCCTAAGATCGCATTTAGTGCTTCTGCTTGACTTGTGTGTTTGATACATTCCGCTTCTTACTTTTTCATGTGAAAGATGAGATTGGTTGTGCCAAGCCTGACTTATGCGAATATTATTGTGGAAACCGCATCGGTTGCACCAACTTCGCCTACCCAAGACTCATGCTCAAAATCATGCCAGTTGGATTAAAAGGTCGTGATTTAATCGCATTAAACCTATGCGTGAAAATGTTCACTGTGTTGTTTGCAAATTGATAGCGATATATCTACCTATAGTGAAACAACCATGAATTAGATTTCACGTGTTTGATGGTATGTGGAAGATATTGCTGCTATTTGGGACCCACAGGGTGCAATCTTTACAGTTTGTATGTCTCGTCCAGTGGCGTATCTATGCAAAGTGGCGCCCATGGCAAAATAATATATTAGATATAGACACAATTTTTACTGAAAATAAATAATGAAGAAAATAAATGTTTTGAAGCGGAAAATATGTGTGTTTATTTTTGCTTTAAACTTTTCAGCAAATATAATATAGATTATAACGACTACAACATACCTCCATAGTCATTTATTTTTATTGTGATGAATATAAAAACATTGGAATAAAAATGTTATCATAGTTTGTAGGTCTACATAGTGTTACCTGACAAAATTGTATATCTTGCAAAACAATCAAACAACATATTGCAACTGCAAATGACAATTTCTTTTAGAATGGAACACATTTTTATTTGAATTGCACAATAAACTATTTAATGCAAGTCATGTATCACTTATGTTTGAAAAACACAATTCCATCGAAACATAAATATATCCAGACTTTTCCGGTTAAATTACAAAAAATGCGATTAAAACAACATTTTCTGTGCCCTTATCGGAGCAAAGTTGTCATGATGTCATCAAAGTAAGGTTTCGCTGTTTCGTCCCTTTCTATTCTCATCAAAGCTAGATCACACAACCTTCCCTAACTTATTGTTAGTCAATGAGACCCCGAGGTATGAACGGACCAGTTTCAGTTTACTGAAAGATCGTTCGCAGTTTGCAATACATACTGCCATCGTCAGTATTATTTGCAAAGCAATTCGAAGAATATCAGTAGGACTTCAGGACGTGATAATTTTAAGGCGTACGACTTGAAACTAGCATATTGCAATCTAGAATCTTCTCGTAAAATTGCTTGCCATCTGCATCTGAACCGTACACAGCTTCTAAATTGTCACACGGACATTTTAGTTTTTCACAGCCAGGACATTTTCACAAGGCCTTGGACATCGAACAGAAAGCCAAATTTGGACAGCAAAAGCTAGACCTAAACAAGACTAACAAACCACTTTCATGAGTTAACATCTTTTGCTCAACTTGTACGGTAACGATGCTAACTGCCAGTGGCGTGCAGAGGTCTAGTGATGCCCGGGGCGACTGCTTGATTGGATGCCCCCCTGCCAAATTCTAGTATTAAGCAGTGGCTCAGTTCTATGGTGGTCATTGTTACTGGATATACGCTATATTCACGTTTGCAAACCAATGTTTTGGCGAAGTTTGTTGACACAACATGCATATTCAGGGACGCCGGAGCAGCGGTATGGCAGTGGGAGCAGTAAAATGCTGAGGGCAATGGAAACCTATAAAAAACAAAACAAAATCGTTACCAATTATGTTTGTTTCTGTTCATCAATAATGTTGACCTCAAAAATAATAACAGAAATTATAGAAAATCATTCTGAATTTTCTGGATGCCCGAATGGCTGCAATAAATTTATTTCAAGTCGATCTTGATAAACCATGAAATTACCTGTGATACTGTTATGAAAAGGCACCGCCGCCCCCGTTGCACCCCTTTTAAAAGGGCAAAGGGGGCAATGCTCCCGCCATGCCTCCATTCTTCGGCGTCCCTGTGCACATTATTATACGCGCACTCTCTTTACTCGTTGTAGGCTGCAATGTGTCACTGTAATGAACATATTATCAGCGGTCTCCTGAGACAGGGCAGTTCATAACTGTAAAAATATCCGGCAACGCGTTAAAACAGAGGAGTACAACACACTCAGTGCTACGTCAGCGCAGTTCACAACTGCAAAAACAAGACTGCGCGAATGTCTCGACGAATAGCAGTCGACCAGAATGTATGCGGTGGGAATGGCGGACTCCCAGGGTTGACAGTTTAAAACTTGTAAACTACACCATAATTGAGAATGCGCATGAAGTACGCAAGAAAATTTTCGTTTTTTTATGTGGCTGTGAAATGTACAATTGCTGTTGGAAAGAACAGGTACGGGCTTGTGTGTGCCGTTATGATCAATCCACTTGAACTGCCAATTAATGACGAAGCTCGAAACGAAGCACATATTGTAAGCACAGGTGTGCGACGGTATTAGCACAAAAAACGAAACGGGGAACTAGTGATACATCATAAAATCAGCTAAACCAAGCACGTTGAAATAGGACAGTTTTGAAATTTGACTTAAAATTAATTGAAGGTCCATAATTATCTTCAGAGTTGATGTAATTGGGTCGAACCAAAAAAAACACCCGGGTGTTTCAAAAAGCCCGCTTAACACAAACCAATAAAATCCACTATAAATCCCACTCTTTTTATTTCCTTTGAAAAATGCACTATGAAGTTAAAAGTAAATTAAGCAGCACACTTGTACAGTTAACTGAACATTTTTTTATGAAACGAAACGAACAGCAACGAAATTTGAAGGACTTGACAAAAAGAGAAGAAAAAATCGAACAGTTTGAATACATTCTACTGGTTATCTTCTTCAGCTCTGTAAATCGGTATATTTTAAGTTTAACCAATTTGTCTGCCTTCTCTGTCTCCAAATTGTTTCTGATGTTGGACCATACTAAACCATCTGTTGAAAAAAGAAGCTGCATAGATGTTGAACTAGAAGGGCATGTAGGCTACATAAACTTGTCGTGAAACGGCAGAGTTTGTGTGGGAGTTGCTTTTTTCTGTTTGCTGTGTGCATGCTTGCCAAGCCTTACCACTTTGGAGTGAATTGACCAACAACACTTTGCGAAAACAAAGATGGGGTACATTTCTTTACTCTCAGATTTGAGTGCCATGATAATAGGCATAACAAGTTATTGTGTAATTCTGAAAATGGTGATATTGCATGATGCATTAAAACCATTCAGAATAGGGTTTTTGCGTTATTTCTAAAAAAAGAACAAAAACCTGTTTCTTTTAAAGAAAACCCAAAAAATAGATTAAAAAAAACAAAAAAACATGTGAATTGCTTTTCTAAAACCCGCTTTTTTTCAACCCTGATTGTCTTTCAATCATTTTTTGTGATTTTCCCTTGATCGCACGATCTAGAACAAGCCACATCACTATTGGTTTGATTGGGTGTGCACCGCACACCTAAAGTATAGGTCCATGGTATTGAAAAAGCTGAGAATTATTGGCATTTGAATACGTAAAAATTAGTATTGACAACAAAACAAGTTTCGTAAAATTAAATCCATGCAACATGTATTAGTAGACTTGCAATAGAAAAATAATCTAGTTACAGCATTTCAATTTTTGTAATTTCACTCTTTGGATGCCCGCCCCTCTGCACGCCACTGCTAACTGCTAATTTTTCGAGGATTAACTAATGTCCTCTACCTTAGTCTCTGGACTGGGGCATTGTATTCGGTCTATTTATCGGACACTAGTGGCCATCGAAGAAGTTTCGTAAAGTCGGAGTGGCCGCAGCAGTAGGCCTATAAGTAATTTATAAATCTGTATGACCTCAACAGCAGTTATTTGCGTAACAGTCAGATTCTCACAGCCACGGACTTGAACTCGTCTCAGCTAGATTCTGATTGATATCTTCTTGCCTGAAAGGCAGCAGCACAGACTGACTTATCCTTTCTTATAGCGCAGGGGTCTCCAAACTGTGGTCCACGGGCCAAATCCGGCCCGCGAAGATATTTCATCAGGCCCCCGAAGACATTTTGTCAACAATGAAAAATAATATATTTACAAAAAAATTGTTGATTCGGTACATTGTAACATAGACCGAAGCAATCACATTACGTAAGATGTCCGGCCCTCGAACTGTTGTGTAACTGTAATAGTTTATGTGGTCCTCTGACAGGAAAGCTTGGAGACCCTGTTGTAGCGTGAGAAGGACGAGGTCTCGTAGATATGGAATGCGAGCGTTCTTGTTTTGTCACAATGTCTGACCCTCGTATTATGTCACAACACCACAATTTTGTCATAATGCTAGGCGGTGCTTGCGTAACACGCCCGATTTAATGCATTAGGTAAGGGCGCTGTGTTGCTGCAGCTTTGCAGTTTATGAATGCATGGGGCGCAAAACAGAGGTTGAAGAAACTAAGTCACAAATTTTAATTTTTGCCAAGCATTTGTTGCGCCCCCGTCAAGTGGCGCCCATGGCACAAGCCATATCTGCCATACCCTAAATAGGCCACTGGTCTCTCGTCACTATCTTTGTTTTCCATAAAAACGCTTGGCAAGCTGTATTAGACCAACGTCGCGCCTCACCACAATACGTCATAATAATTAACTAGTACGAGGATCCAATTACTTGAGAAAATTGGGAACAGAATTGCAATGATCCCAAACGAAATGCAGAGAAGCATAGCCTTCCCTGTGCGACTGCGCACCCGCTTCCCGTTAGAGATACGAGGCAATTGCAAACTGTTCTTGCAGGAGAGCTTCGTTGTCATGTGAAAAATAACTCCCGCTGTTATAGATACGCTGTTCTCTTCATCTAACCGCCACAAGCGCATACACCAGTTTGAGTGACTATTACAAAATGTTTGAAGGTCTTCTTCTGGCAGCAATGATAGCTGCTCTGATGTCGTCTTTAACATCAGTGTTCAATAGCGCTTCTACTTTGTTTACCTGCGACATTTGGCAGAAGTTTCGAAATAAAGCGTCCCAGCGGGAACTGATGATCGTAGGCAGGTGAAGCAGAATGCTGTACTGTCCGGGAAACCTTGTGCAGTTACATATCTTTTCCCTTTTATCTGAAGAGTATTTATGCTGATTATGGTCGGAGTGAGCATTGTGTGGGTTCCGCTTGTCCAAACTTCAGCAAGTGGGCAATTATTCGACTACATTCAGTCCGTGACGAGCTACTTGTCTCCTCCAATCTTGGTAGTATTCGCAATGGGAATATTTTGGCCTCGCTTCAACGAACCGGTTAGTTGTTTTTTCACCTATAGCTTCTTACCTTGAAAGCATCTACCTGGAGATTTTTTTGAAACTGAAACACCTCCAACTGGGATTTTTCAGCCTACTCTAGTTTGACTTTTCTCATATGAATAAAATCAGTAATTATCCCTGTTTTCAAACTTGGATCATAGTTTTATTGGGTTTACAAGCATAAATCAAAGAGAATCTTCACGTAGTGACAGTATCTGTTCTCCCCATCTTCAGTGCAGTGCTTTTATGTGTCAATGTTACGCATCTTTAGCCTGCACCTGAATTAAAATTTAAGTTAGAGTACAACACTTAATCTAACTTGACAGTTCATATGCTGTTCAAGTTTAGTTATTACATGGAAATGCTAAGAGTGCAACTGCAACATAAAATTTGTTTAAGAATTTAACAAACTACAATTTACAGCAGCATTCAAACCGAATTTGGTAATATTAATGCAGGTTTTTTTTAAGGCAGATGTTAGGTACCCGGTGTGGACCTGTAGGGACCCGATTTTCTTTGATTCTAGGGACCCGATAATAATTTTTTCTGATTCTAGGGACCCGATTTGAAATTCTAGGGACCCGAATCGGGTCTCTAAAACACCTTAAAAAAAACCTGATCAATGATACATTACAGGGTGCATTTTGGTCATTAATGGTTGGACTGGTAGTTGGCGTGACAAGAATGATCATGGACTTTGCATACGGAGCTCCGTTGTGTGGAGAGGAGGAATACAGGCCAGCTATTTTGTACAAAGTGAGTTGACACAATAATTCTTTTGTGCTAACGAATTGTCTTAACAGCTTAGTTTAAATAATCACTTTAACTTGCTATGTGTTTGTAACCTCGATCAAACTTATATTAGCTTGAGAATTTCTGGCACATTATTTTTCGTGGAAGTTTTTTTTCTATAACTGCAAATCAAGTTTCATCAAAGTAAACATATGTTCCGCTTTCTCGAAACTGATCAAGGGTTTTTGGGGTCATAACAAACATTACAAATTTGGCTGATTAGGACATGGTCATTTCATGCAACATTTTTCGATTTTCGCAAGCAGCCCATTCACTGCAACAGATAAAATGCAAATTATTTACAAATTTCTCGTATTTTTCAATGACTGCAAATGGGGAATTTGCAGCTGAAAAGAAGAGAGATTTTTCTTTTTCTATGCCAGCGTTTTGAGCATATTGTAACCCCAACTACAATCTTGCTTCAAAACCAAAAACGCTATAGGCAAGTCGGCTGACTGAAATGTCATTGAGAGACTTTCGAGAAGGATTAGATTTCAATAAAATTTGGTCGCAAAAATCCATAGTTCCTACTTTTCAAAAACATGGCTCATGAGTATACAACCAGTGCCCAAATTTTCTTCTTGGCATAAAATATTAAGCATTGTTCATAACTACAGATAAAAAATTCGCAACAACATGCATTGCTTTCGTGTTTTAGGTTCATTACTTGCACTTTGCAATCATCCTGGCTGGTCTCACCTTCATTGTAGCTGTTGTCATTGCGTTGGCAACCCCTCCAATTGATCCAAAACATGTAAGTCCAGCTTTGTTTGAACCGTTGCCTTTATCCGGACCTTTTGTGATCGAATCTATTTTACATTCAGCTTCACCGTTTGACGTGGTTCTCACGATTCAGCAAACGCACTCGTACACCTATCGAGGATGTAGACACAAAGGTAATTGTAGTGAGATTTAAGATTAGCTGGTGCAAGGCATATTGACGTCCACGCAATGTGAAGAGTGCAGAAGTATTTGACAGAAATTCTGATAAGATCGAAGCATCAACTAAGAGTCAATTTTTGTTTCTCTCTTATCCATTGTTTGGTTCATCCTTCAATTGATACGGAAAAACAGACATTGATTAGTCTTTATTTTTAAAATAGCACTTTCAAACCAGGCGTTGTGAGAATACAAAACTTTTGTTGTTTCGTAATACATTTTGCATAACAGTTGTCCGAAGTGGATCTACCTGCCGACAATTTTTCACACTGCAAAGAAGATGACAAGAAAAGCATATCAGATACCGATTACTCAGGTAATTTTTGATCTAAGGCTTCTTTACCGAACAAAATCAGCAAAAGTTTGTTTCGAAACAACCTAGCATAAGGAACTTATTACGTTTGGTAATGAAAAACAGATGGTATAAGAGAAAAAAGAGAGATAAACAGCATTTGCATTTATACAGGCAAATTCGCAAATGCATACCAATTATTTAGTTGTTAGAACTGATGGGCAGATAAGTCGAATTAGCTGTTATATATATATAAATAGAGTATGCTTCCGCATTAATTTGTTTCAGAAAATAAAAGATACGTTTTTCCGGCCACTTGCAGACAACACTGAAAACTGGGCCCTTTTCTCCAGTCAAAGTTTAACTATATATAACAAATAACCAAGTATATGTTGCGAAATTAATATGCGAAATCTAACAAAGTTTTTCTCAATTGTAAGCAACGTCGGACGGAAGACCACTGTGGAGGAAAGCAATCGATCTCTTCTGTGGAATTGATTCGAGACAAAGCGACCAGCCAAGCAGCATGTCCGATTCACCGGTTTTAACTGATATTCGTGAAAAAACTTGGCCATCACTGATAGTCAACATCGCTTGCGTTTTGATGTTATGCGTGATGGTTTTCCTCTTTGCATACTATGGATGAATAGATGTCAGTCTCCGTGGTAGGAACTTGAGCAAAACGTGTCATTGCACAGAAAGATCAAGCTAAAAATCCTGCTTTGCAAATATCAACCCCAGATCTGAGATGTCACGTTAGTTTAGTACTTAGATGCAATTGAACAATATTTGTTGCAATCAGTATTTTCGTATTTTTCAGAATTTTTCCACTGCTTTTGAATCTAAATAAAAATTTAAACGTTGCCATTCGTCCAAAAACGTTGACAATCTAGTATGACATGGCCTAGATTGGAACATATGTGCTTTTCGGTAATATCTTCGCAAAAATCCATCGACATATTCGAGTATCTTATCATTTCTCTGCTTTGCAGCAAACACGTGATGAGTATGCTGATGTCAGAGACTAATGCCAAAGCTGCATTTAAGCTTCACCATTGATGATTTTTCTGAGGTGCATTTTGATTGACTTTGTTTACACAACAATTTAGAGCTACGTGCCTTTTCTATAAATCAGGGTCGGCCCGAGACAGCTCTGCGCCCCAGACAAATCTAAATATTTACGTCCCCGTTATACGTCACGCTAAAACATTCCGGACATGGTAACCAGAACAAAGCGGATTCTGTGCCCCCTGAAGGCTACGGTCTAGCCTGCCGTCTAGTTGGCTTAGTGCAAGGATGTCCGAACTACGGTTCCTGGGCCCAAACTTGTCCCGTGAAGCCATTTCATCTGGCGTGCAAAGACATCTTATCAATAATGAGAAAATAACATGAATACGAACAATTTGTCACATAATTACGAAAAGTTGACATGGTAGAAATGTAACATATGCCGAAACAATGACATTACGTAACGAGGCCACGTGAATGTCAGTTGGCTAAGTATTGCTGCGTCGCAAGCTGGCTCACCTTAGCTATAATATGTTGCCGTAATCAGAGGTTTTTGTTAATATTGGGTATATCTCATCTGAAGCCAGATTTTCCTACTACGCTAAAATCAAACTCGCAATTTCACCATTCTTTGTAATAAATCTTCTTTTATTATTAAACAACATTCATGTTTTGGCTATCCTATATTTTGGACCGGGAGTTTATGTCCAGTTTTTGAGAAGTGGTGTAATAGCTTATGCGGCCCTCGGCCAAAAATGTTTGGATACCACTGGCCCAGAGCAAGGGCCGGCCCTGTCTGTAGTCATACAGGGTGACCCAAAAAAAACAGAACCCACACAATTTTTATTAAATCCTACGAAGATCTAATAAACTTCAAGCCCTTTGCATGTTTCAAACTTCAGTTTGTGTATAACAGTGTTTCTCAAACCATGGGTCGCGACCCAAATGTGGGTTGCCAAGGCCTTATGAATGGGTCGCGAACGGCTTTGTTCAAAATTGGATTTAGCCAAAACAACGTCTTTAAGCAGTATTTTATCTCTTCTTTTTTAAAATGGATAGCGACTGTAAACATCATAGAGTGAGTAAAATCATTCTGGATTGAGCATATCCAATCTTAGCCACCCTCTGTGATGTCATAGACTTGACTAATCAAAGCTTTGCAGAGAAAATACGTGTTGCAGGCTGCAGACCCAGTGTCCCTGT
>Ga0210059_1003776_pt1 | contig 24352 bp, 15 predicted proteins | sample Ectturendosymbi2_FD_188042 | JGI IMG/M metagenome (GOLD analysis project Ga0210059, IMG submission 188042) | Ecteinascidia turbinata endosymbiont from Florida, USA - Sample 2 (SPAdes) (version 2) | ecosystem: Host-associated > Tunicates > Ascidians > Unclassified | place: Key West, Florida...
CCCCCGTTTGGCTCCCCCAGTTTTTTTCTTAATTTCCCGTTTAAGTTCATTTGGTTGACACATGTAAGGTTGCCAAATGCGTTTTGTAAAAATACCGGCCAGTATGTCAACAGCGCCAGATCTGAGCTGTGTCATAATTCGTAAGCGGCACAGGGAAAACAGAGAGACAATCAGTATTGTTAAGCCACAATTAATAATTTGCCCGTATTTTAGCTGGCTCATTACATTTTCAGTGTGCGTGTGACGTGACATCGCACCAGGGATTGCGTCAACAGCAGCAAATAAACTTCGCCGAAGAAACTGTCCTGACAAGATTCCCTACAAGAGTCATTATAATTTGAGAAATTCTGCGTTAGTTCTTTTTGGAGTTACGGCAAATTATTTATTTTCACAATTCTGGCTTCAGACGCTGACTTTCAAAATACCGGCCTCTGCTAAAGTAGCAGTAAAATACCGGCCAGGCCGGTGAAATACCGGCCATCTCACAACCCTAGACATATGCAGTAGATCACTTTCGGCCAGCAATATTTTAAACCATAACGTAGAAACCCTCTAGCCTGCATTCAGTATTTCCCAAATGCATGATAAGCTGTGTGGCTGTTTTCGACGGTTGGGTAACTAGAGTTATTTATGACGACACACACCAGGTGTTGCTCGGATCCTGCGTGAAATTTAGTGAGACAGTGGTCGTGGTGTTGAAAAACTCATTTTGAAACTAAGAAACAGCCACAGAAGTGGGAAGATTGATCTTTCGTGCATTTCAGTGTGAGATGGAGCTGGATGATATTATTGTCAGCAGGTTGTTGCTTGTCCTAGTAGCAAAAGGTTTGTGAAAGCATCAGGAATTGGTTTCAGTTAATTTATCTCAATTTATCCTGGCTGTGGTATTGAATTCGGCTTCCTTGTGTATACGACTTCGAAACATCTTACGGAAGTGGTTCGTGACTACAGTTTTAACTCTACCCACAGGTCCTGCAACCTCATAGAATTTTGTACGGATTTTCTGCAATGATTCAGAAGCGATTCTTTCGCGTAAGTAGGTAGGAACTGTACGTTCAAGGACTGTTTGGACTTTTCTATTTCTTTGTTTGTTTATTATATTCACCGCTGGAAAAATGCCCATTTTATCAGTCAAGCGTATCATTAACGCCACAAGCACTCTTCCAGGCCTTTGGCCCGTTTAGCTGAAGCCCTTTGCCCCTTTGCCAGTTTCCCTCATGTCCCCAGTTTGCCCCTCTATTCCCGTCCTCCTAGGGCCCCTCATGCTCGAAAGCCATAAGCTAGAGTTTGTATTTTGTCAGGTTGAATTATTCTCTTGTCGTCATTGGCAGAGAGAGCGATCTTGTTGACACTCTCAGTGAACAGTTCATGTTCCCGTGAACGAATGACATTCATCTTTCGATGTTCTTCTTTTCCAGTGAACAAGCATCGCTTGTAATCCTCAAGATGGATTGATTTTGAAACGATGGGTTTCTTAACCCCCTTGCATCATTTCTCCTCTTCTCCATCTTTTTTGAAAGCATACAATTTTGCTCGAAGCCTACAAAATTCTGAGATGATTTCTCCGTCACAATCATTCTTGAACTTGCCAGGAACCTTCTTGTTCATTCTCAGAATTCCTGAAGAGTGGTTTTGTGGAAAATTCGAGGTGTCAAATCTTTCCTGAACATCTTCTCTGATGTCTTTGTAAAAATCTTTCGTTTTTACTTCATACATTAGTGAATCTGTGTCAGTCATCAGAAGTTTACAGTCGTCTCCGTATTTAACTTTCATATAATTATAATGAAAGTCATACATGCGAGTTTTTGAGATATCGAGAATCGCCATTCCAAGATAAACTGGCTTGTTGAAAACAAGTTCCGTTTTTTTCATATGAACGGCGATGAGATCTTCACTGAATATTGTAGTTCGTTCATAATTTGGTTTCGTAACCAGCTTTTCCGCAGACTTTTCACTTGTTCGAAGTCTGACATCAACACGATTTCGGATGTTTTCCATGGTTTTTCCAAATACTGAATTGTTCATCAGTTTGAAAAAATATTTTTCGAAATCGTTTGTTGCCTTTGTTCGCAATTGAGTATTCAACTCAATATATGGTTTGAACCAAGCTTCTTCGTTGAATGAAATTCCGCGGTGGAATTTCGTAAGTTTCAAACCCATCTCAAGATATTGTTTGAGATTGCTATATTGGAGAACACAGTTCTTCTTATCACTAAGAGTTGGAATCAACTTCTCAACTTTATTCACAACAACTCTCTCTGGTGCAAGTGGGAGATCATTATGCAAATTATGAAGTTCTTTCGGATACTCCAAATCAACCTCAAGAATGCAACCTATCCCTTCCTCAGGTGAAATTTGGAGCCATTTTAACAGCTCATTTTGAAGTTGTTGAGAGGAAGTGGTTGCGACATCGCCCAACGATACAGCTTGTTGGCATCAAAATACTGAATAAACTTTGATTGTTTAGTTGGATCAAAATTTTTCATATACTTGTTATTAGCTTTGGAATATCGTTTTGAAATCATTGAGACTCCACCGCGAATTCCCTTTTCAATCATCAACAACATGTTGATGTCACTCAACAGTTCAAGTTTAACTCCCGTCTTCTTGAGACATGCATCCCAAGCAAGTCCAGGCGCGGTGTAATACCAACAAGGGTCCAGCTTATAATTCTCCATACTAACACCTCTGAAACTTTCAAAGATATCTGCCAGAAGAACATCTGTTTTGAGATATAGATCATGATATTCACGGAACGTTTTCATTCCAAAATGATTCCAAACTTTTTGAGCATGCTCATAGTCTGAATCACTTGTTTCAGAATCATTCAATTTTGAATAAAATTCCTCTTTTGGTGGAAGTTTTGTTTCCTTCAATTTTTCTAAAGAATCGAACCAATCATAAGGAAATACACCTTTCCTTAGCAAGAGATCACACTCATCACTGAATGTTTCTCTCGCATGTTTAAATTGGTTTGGTTCGAGGTTTCCCGCAAGTTTATCAAGACTTGCTGGCAAGAACCTGAAACTATCGATAAAGCGAATTTTGTATTTGAATTTCTTTTCATCATCATAAATACATTTTGAGAAACTGATGTATAGCTCTTCAGTATTTGGAATACAGTCAATATCACCTTCTCCCATCATGTTTAGATTTTTAACAAACAAATGAGCATCATAACCAGAGAGATTATGAAATTTCACAGGCACAAATTTTGGTTTCTTGAAAAGTGCGTCACATTTTTGATGAGCAGCACCTCTGTATTTCCCAGTAAAATGACAGTGATCACGGACATTTTATCTTTCTCGGTAAAATCTTTTTGGCATATCCAACATTTTTTTGCATTGTCAAAGTCGGTTTTATCATCCTCTGTTATTATCATTGGTTTAACTTCAGAAGACCAAACTTTTTCAATTTCGTTCCGAAGTCTTTTACAAAATATTTCAGCCACGTTTTCATCCTCAGATTGTTTTGTATACAAAACCGGTTCCAGTTTTTTCCCATCACAGACAATATGAAAGCAGAATCTAGAGGGTTCGTGCTTTTGATATTGTTCTGTATATGAGTGTTCTGAATTTGGTTGGCAAATTTGAATTGGTTTTGTCATACACTCAAAGTCTGCATAAGCCACAATGGGGACTCTCATCGAATGCTTGTGGTTTTTAAACTCGAGAATTGAACCTTTTTCAGGCATCGTAATTTTCACAAAGTCATGTTTCCCGCAATATTCTCGATGTCTGTCTAACACTTCCTTCTTTGTGAAAGAATTCAAACATCTCAAACAGAAAAACCTTTTTTCTTCATAATTTGTCATTTGACTCGTCAAAAGCCTTGATAAATCATTAATTAAGACGTAATGTTTGTCCTCGAGCAACAGAAGATTTACTTCACGTTCTCTTTCAGTCATTTCTGAAATCCTCAAAGGATGAATATTTTTTTCTTCATAACCGAGAACATTCACCAAAATTTTAGGATTTTGTTTTTCAAATTTATCAATCCCTTTCCAACTCAATGGAAATGCTATTCCATCAAAATTGAGTGTTTTTGCTTGTTCTTCCAATTGCTTTGTTATTCGTTCAGGATGAATTTTTACAAGATTCAAAGCTCTTACAATACTCCATTTAAAACACTGATTGTCCTCTTTGTTTTTCTTTTCACTTTGCAACTTCATGTTTATCAGAGCTTTTTTTTTTTGCAAGAACTTTTGGAGTCGGAACCCACGAACCACCTCTCAAAGGCTTATACTTCTCAGTGTGAATATCAAGACTCACAATCGAGTGAAACGTCCAGCCAGACCCGTTCATTTGAAAAACTGATATGTTTTCTAAAATTTGTTCAACCATCTCTATCCACAATTCGTTCAAGTTGGTGGATTCTAAGACAATTACCGTTTTGGATTGGAAATTACGAACTTCAACAATTGAACTCCCGTCCGTCGGTGAAACTTTTTCCATCCTTGCTTTCAGAACAAGTCTTACCTTTGTCTGTGGTTTGAATTTTTGCAAAGCTTTTTGTTTGACCACTGACAAAAACATCTTGGGATCAAACGTTTGATTTTTTGGTGCTTTGATTGTATGGTGTTTTGTGAATCCCTTCAAAGCTGATTTTTTACTTTCTTCAAACTTTAATTGTTGTTTCGGAAACAAACTCATGACTTTTTTCTGGAAGGTATCAAAAGCACTGTTGATTGGTCTTTTCACAGGTTCAGGAACAAACCTTGTCAACCAATCAAGCCATCTTCTCAGTTTTTGTGTTACCCCTTCTTTTTTTGGTGGGGGAACATTGTGTTGGTTGAAGTGATTGTTGACTCATTTCTGGAATGTCATCGTCAAGCAAACTTCTTGTGATTCCACTTCCCATGATTTCTTCATAAACCATCCTTGGAAGACGATTTCTCAGAAGCGTCTTCAGATCTTCTTTTCGAAGTTTCGAATAACCTCGAATATTATTCCGTTTTGCAACATCTTTCAAATATTTTAAAGTAACCATTTATTCTAAGGTACAATTTTTATTTAACTTAAAAAAATTTATCAAAATCAACAAAACAATTCTCTCTCCGATGAATTGGGGAGAGAATTCTTGTGGAAATAACAAATTATTGATTAATTATTGTAATTTTTTTATTCTCCCAAACTCTTCCATTGTTGTATATGAAATAAATTTTAGTTTTCCCAAAATACTTGGAAGCTTCTGATAAACTTGGGAAATATTTTGTTTCATTTGTGTCAAGGTCAACAACCTCAACTGATTTTCTTGCAATTCTTCCAGAACCAGGTTTTCGTTTCACACCTGTTTCAAGTTCAAGAGCTTGATCAACCAGCCCTTTTTCTTCTATGATTTTCCACATTTGTTTCCGATTCATATGAGTGTGGTATTTTCTTTCAATACTGAAATCATCGTTGGTCTCGAGATTTTCATTTATATTATGATAAATTTTTTTAACTAATATTCAATACTCATTTTTTGTCCATCGCTCTGGAAAATCAATGATTTATCTGATATCACAACGGCGAAAGCTTCTGTGTTTGCTGCTACGTTTGCTGAAAACTGGGCCTTTATCTGAATGTCAGTCATAGAGTTTTTGAGTTTTTCGCTCTGTTTTGTCACATCAAAGACAAAAATCGGGAACAGTTCCTTGTAATCTCCTGGGGTTATATTTGGAGAAGAAATCAACTCTTCAACATTGTGAAACTTTGTTCAGAATGCCGCAGCATCTCCATAAACCCTTAAAATTTTTGCTGAGTAAAGTTCGTGTCGTCATAGTCAATCTCAGGATACCTTCGAGAGTTCAACACAACAAGCATATTTGTGAGATTACAGTGATCGAAAATTGATGGGTTGTGTTGCTGGTCTCCAGATTTATCCGTCTGAAACGCCACGATTATCCAGCGAGGCTTCTCCGGGGCTGATTTCACCCAAAATCGCCAGGTGAAATTTCTCATTTGTGGGACTGGGATCGAGTCGCATTGAATCATTCGGTAGCCAACTGGGAGACTTGATTTCGATTCAATTGTTTTGGAGAGTGCAAGTTTTTCTTGCAAATTTGGAGTCACATGTGGCATATACCAAGACAGTTTTGTCAAAAACCTTCCCATCATCGAGTTCTACAATTGCTGGAACGTCACCGACAGTCGCCACTGCTCCAGTTTTGAAAATTGCGTCATTATCACCTTTCCTCACAAGAGTGAGTTGATGTTTAAAACCATAAACAACTTTATCATAGCCATCACAGAACCCAAAGATGTGTTTCGGCGGGATTCTGAATAAAAATGTTCCGTTCGGGTCAGGCTTTTGAATAATATAGGTAATAGGCGTAGCCACGGGGGGCCAGAGGCGCCATGCCCCCCAAAAATTTTAAGAAAACATAGTCATTTTGTGCTTTGAGAGGCGTTTTTCCAAACAAAATAGTGTCATTCGCCTAAAATCAAACATTTTGGCCCACCCCCAAAGTTTCTGGCCCCCACCAAATCTTTGGGCTGTCTGCGCCACTGGCCGGCCGCACAAAATGCCCTCACGGGCCACATGATTCCCATGTGTTTGAGACCCCTGGTGTAGATCCTAAGTGAAAGGAAAGTCTTCGCCCTGCCTTCCCTATTTCCCCGCATTTAGTGCAGATCCTGAACGGAGGGAAAGTCTTCACCTTTCTTTCCCTACTTTCGTACATTTAGTGCTGAACCTGAACGTAGGGAAAGTCTTCGCCCTGCTTTCCCTATTTCACTGCATTTAGTGTAGATCCTTAATGGAGAGAAAGTCTACGCCTTTCTTTCCCTATTTCTCTGCATTTATTGCTGAACCTGCACGTAGGGAAAGTCTTCGCCCCGCCTTCCCTATTTCCCTACATTTAGTGTAGATCCTAAGTGGATCCTAAGTGTACATTTGGTGTAGATTCGAAACGCAGTGAAAGGCTTCGCCTTGCCTTCCATGTTATCCTGAACGTAAGGAAAGTCTTCGCCTTGCTTTCCCTATTTCCCTTCACTTAGTGTTGAACCTGAACGTAGGGTAAGTCTTCACCCACCACAGGTGCACAGAGTCTGCAATTTTTGACTCCAACTCCACTCCTGCATCGGCTGAATATACTCCGACTCCGAAACATTTTTAAGATTTGGACTGTGACTCCTGCTTAAACTCCAAGGTGAATGCTATAAACTTTTGCCAGTGTCTAGATGACCGTATCCGGTTTTCCCTTTAAAAAGACTAAAAAACGTATCAAATGAAATTGCTGAGTTCTTCGAAATATGTGACCTCTTCTTTACATGCCAGTTGCTTCTCAGATTAAAGGTGGCTATTAATTTTTTGTAACCCTATACCCTAACCCTAAATGCTAACCGTTAACCTTAACTGTAAGTCCTAACCCTCAACGCTAAACGCCAACCCTAAACCCTAACCTTAGACACTAACACAAAACCCCAACCCTAAATGCTCAACCTAACCTTAGTCCAAAAGCTTAATTGTAAACCCTTGTCTGCATTTCGAAATATAGGCCTGCATCACAAGGGACCAATAATTTTGACATACAGTCTTGTGAAAGTACATCAAAAGAAAAATCAAATACGACAAAGGACTGACTCGAACTGACAATTGTCTAGTCACTTCCCACTCGACCATACTGATAGCAGTGAGAATTTCTCCAACTCAGATTTGGCAGAAAAGCGGATGCGGGATACGGTCGTTTTGTCCTTCGAAACGGACAACTGGATGTGGTTGTTGAGACACTACCTAAATTGTTTATGTGAGCTAAATTTCATTGGCCAGTAGATTTTCAACGAATCACCAGGAACAAGAAATTTTCCAAATCTTTACACACATGAAGCTCATCAACCTAACCTTATTTACATCCAAGTTGTATTACAAATTTTGGACTTCCTGTGAAGTAGTTTTTCATATTTGAAATTTACATTACACATGCTTTGTGAAAAAAACAACCTACAATAATAATAATCAATAATAAGCAAACTAACCTCAAATTTAAAAAATGACTCCGGCTCCAGGCCTTTTTTAAAATTGGGTCCGGGACGTGAAACGTTTCACAAAGTTAGGATCAGGACCGGATTTGGACTGAGTTAATGGACAAGATTTTCGTAGTTTTTGTCATTGAAAAGCCGTAGTTTGTTAATTTTTGGACTTTATTTGGACTTGGATTTTAAATTTCTTAAACGTTTTTGGACAAAAGACGGACTTGGACTGAGTTTTACAAAATTAAGGCCTGGATCTGGATCGTAAAATATGACAGGTCGCTCATCTCTGGTGCTGATCCTGAACATAGGGTAAGTTTACACCTTGCCTTCCCTATTTCCCTACATTTAGCGCAGATCCGAAACATAGGGAAAGTCTACGCCTTGCTTTCCCTATTTCCCAATGGTGGCCTGAGTCACTCTTTCAGACTCCGACTCCTCTCCTGTTCCAAAATTTTTGAATCTGAGTCCGGATCCGGGTCCGGCTATTCTTCAAATATAAGAATCCAACTCCTGTTCAGACTCCGGCTACAATCATCGATCCAACCGTAATTTACCCATGTTTTTACCTAAGAAATGACCGCACAGACTCCTGCTACTGCCGAAATTGAATAGTGACTCGGGATCCGGGTCCGTTTTTTCCCAAATTTTTGAATCCGGTCCGGGTCCGAAAGAAAAACACAGAATACTGCCGGAGTCGACTCCGGTTATCCGGATCCGGTCCCACCTCTGTTCTTTACCAGACAAATCATAAATATATTAAGCCTGACTTTTGCGTTGTGTATAAAACTTGCTAAGAGTATGGTTTGCATCTATCAGCCGTGGCGTAGGTGCATCCTTGAGATGTACACAATACATTTCTGAGCAAGATTTTCAACGATTCATTACTGGATTTCGATATGCGCCACCGAAAATCCACTGGGTCAGATCGCGCGCTTAAGTCGGTTCATAAAACCTGTTAACAATCGTTAAGCTATACACAAAAAAGTATACACAATATGGGTATTGGGAGTAGGAAAACAGGACTGGGAAAATGCAGACGATATGTAAAGATCCTAGCCGAAAAAATTAGTCCAATTCTTTGGGGACGACGTGTTGGAAAATAGTTCAACTCCAGAGACACGACGTGCGAAGGAAGTAATTGCAAGAAACAAACGTCCGATGGTAACAAGTAACACATGACTGCTGTAATAACCAGGCTACTCTATTCTGAAGAAATAGCGAGACTGCTTTAATCTCTCAAGGAGAGTTCTGTGAATAACATGCCTTCGATATATGGTTGAGATCATAGATGCTAAGTATACTGTTACAAAAAAACCTAATATTTACCAAAACTAACATAAATCACATGTAAATGACAAGTTCTACCATTTTTTTACATTTAATAATGTATGTTGCTAGAATATAAGCTAGAAGTGTGTTATATTGATTAAAAATCTCAGGTCATCACACAAAACAACTATCGAAGAGTTCCTTTTCTAAAACGATCATTGCAAATCCACTGTAGCGTTTAATCTTTGCTAGAAATGTGAAATTATAAAAAATGCTTTAATCGCTCCTAAACAAGAACTTCACTGCAATAGTGACATCGTTGTAACACTAAATTCGCTCGTACTGAAAACAGTAAGTGGTGCTATTTTAATTTACGTCATTGTGAGTTTTTTACTGGTCCATACGACAGGTTTTGAATAATGTACATTACAGTACTTAGGAAATGTTATTATACCAAAGGCTTACTGCTAACATGTGATTGCCCCTCTTAAAACTTGTCGTTGCCTATTGTTAACATATTATGTGTCATAAAAGCTGGAAATTGGATTTAAATAAATTTGCGAGACAATTTGGTAAAGTGAAAATATTTTCCTCTTTAAAGCGCTAGGCATGTAACATTTCCTATTGTTTAAGTTCCTTCCATTTTTTTTCAGTGATTTTCGGAAATCTTCGTCTGCTGCGTCAAAAAGATTGCTTGGTGGGGTCCATGACAAGCGCAAAGAAATGCAATTTGCAAACGTACTTTGGAGGAATATCTGCGCACGAGCCGAGCATGACTTAAAACGTCCTTTGGCAATGCGGATACGGCTTATGTCTGCTTTTACGAAACGATGCAAAAAAACATCAAAGAAGAGCTAGTGATGCTCCACAGTAAAGTAGGTCTCGTGTACATCGAAACCGAGCTTGGTTTTCGTAAATCTGGTATAGAAGCATTGGTCAGAGGTCTTGATAATTTTCCAGAAGATTCAAACTTGCCGCAACGTGCTGTCTCTGCATATTTGCAATCTTGCCATATCAAACCAAATTCAAGAAACATTAAAAGAGTGAAAAAAGAGTGGCCTAACAACCGAACCAAAGAAAACTGAAATTTAAATCTGGACCAGAATTTTCAGGCAAACTTGAAAAATGCAGAAGTACTTTGCCAACAACGCCAAGCATGTGTCGATTCATTTTTCATCCTGGAAAGCAGCACTGACATTTCATGAGCCTGCTGGCTTCCTTCATTTGGCATCAAGTGCCTTTCAACAAGTCAAATATATTGGAAAAGGCTCTAGCATTGCGGAATTCCAGCTGCCTGTCCTTTCTTGACCTGTGCTCGCTTTGCATTAATCCAAGAAGTAAAACTTTTTCATTGAAAAAAGTATCGAGGTAATGTCTTCTGATTAAGAAACAACAAACGTTCTTGGTGTGCAGGCGCAAAATTTTCGTAAACTGCTTTCTCAAATGCCACGCAATGCATCAACACGAGTTCCTTTTCGCTCAGTAACTGCTATTTCGCTTTCTGGTTTTTCAGGTTCCGAATTGCTATTCAACAACACGTTTCAGTGGCATTGTGTCATCGTGGAAAAGCACGCAATTGAAGACGTTGAATGTAAAACTTACGGAGTCTTCGTTCAAATCCCTTGATTTGAATACTGAACTGCACCTTGCGTGCGAGACTATGGGTTCCTGCTTCTTTCAGAACATACACCATCAACAATTTTGAATTATTAAATACTATGAAGCCGACACGAAACCACATTGGAGCAACGCAAAACAAACATTTTAATGTGTTTCGTGTCTGCTCGGCCTCATGGCAAAAATACAAATTGTGTCAAAACGTGGTCTGTTTCAATCAGATCCGATAAAACAAGCAGGATAAGTGGAAGTTGTTTGTGAAAAACATTCACGTTGTCTGACTATTGACAACATATTCAATGCTTAAAACAATTGGCATGATGAAAAACAGGTATTGATGCAGTTGCAGTAACTGACGTTCCTCAATGTTCGATTACATTAGACTGACATATAAATGCGTGAGAAACATGGGTTTCAACTGTATTGCCAGCTTAATCAGAGGCCGGGCGTCTTCTTAATGGTGATATTCATAACGGGAACGTCAAGGCAATCAAAATCCACTATACATTTTTTTGCCCATAGTGTGGGAAAGTGGTTTAATTTTGATTTGAAAAACCGCTAAAAATTTCGTTTTTCTCATAAGACATTTATTTGGTAAAAGACAGTAAGTTTGACTTGTTGGGCTGGCTTAATGAGTGTCGGGGCGCTGTTTTCGTCATTATATTATGAATGTGGACTTGAAGGCAATCAAGATAGACTATAAATTTTTTTGCCCCCAGTGTGGGAAAGTGGCTTGATTGTTCTTTGAAAAACCGCTGAAAATTTCGTTTTTCGCATAAGACCTTTACTTGAGAAAAAACGGTAGGTTTGACTTGTTGGGCTGGCTTAATGAGTGTCGGGACCCTTTTTTGATCGTCATAATCTTGATGTGGACTTCAAGGCAATGAAAATCCCCTTTTATTTGTTCTTGAATGTTTTCGGAAAGTTTTTTTCCCGTTGCTTTCAATCGTGTAACGCTTTGTTTTGAAAACGGAGTAGTTTGTTGTCCGCAATTGTGCCACAATGACAGTGGTCTGCAATTCAGAGTTACCCACTGAATTTAGTTCTTGGTATGAATTTTTAGTCATTCGATCCAATGCCTCTTAAAGGTTGGAAAACTACGTATGAGAGTTGCAGAATATTTAGAAGAGTCACTGGTAAAGTTTGTATAACTTGCCAAGCAGGATTCTGTAGTTGCTATGTAGCCTATCCTACTGCAAACTGTGAAAAAATGAAAGGAGAAACTAAATTGAAACTGCAAATGTGCTGTGCTGTTGCTGTATAGGCTACAGCAGAATATAATGCATTGAACCACAAATACACAAAAAGACAATAGACATGCAGTTGCAGGTGTTGGAAGTTTGAATATTCCAGTGGTTAATAAATCTGTCACTGTTGAAGTTTAAAAAGTAGAAATTGAGTTAGCAGTTTCTTCATGGATGATGCCACTGCACAACAACAGCTGTTGATCATCTGAGTGAAATACTGTAGCAAAAAAAGCATGGAAAAATCAGCATTAAATTTTACGTTTAAGTTACAGATAAGCGTCATTCCATGTCAAGTCACCCAATGGGCTGAACCCTACCCTTTCAGAATTGAATGAAATTTGGCATACGTGTTGGTTTCAGCCCCCAAACCTCAAATCTAAACTTTTTCAGTGATCGGATCAGGATGATCGGTTTCCAAGATATGGGGGTTAATTTTTTGAAAATTTTGAGAAAATAAGGGGGGGGACTTGTTCAGATGAATATTAAATGGATCACTACAATTTCTTTGTTGCAATGAAAACTTTTTAAGCAATTCTTTCTCATGATGGAAACAAATGGTTTGGATATGGTGTACTTAAATTTAATTTGCAATGCCAACATTTTGATATTTTTTTGATATCTTCTTTTCTTACCAAGGAAATGTTATGCCTAGTGGTATGTTTTTTTTCTGGTTGCAGGGTTGGACATCAGTGTAAAACTTAACTTACTCATCGATACTGAGATGTTAACAACCTTGCATACCTTAAAATACACATCTCATATTGTCATATGGTTTAGGTAGCATACATTGAATTGGGTACATAACTTTTGAACATTGTCATTTTACCATGGGAATATAGTTTTGCTATGTTAATTTGACCTTCTCTGATGTCCTAAAAACAAACTAAAACCCTAATCCTGGCATTGAGGTTGTGCATGGTAAAATGATGCCCTTTAGAAGACATGCTTTGCATTTTATTTGCGTGATATTAACCAAAACTGTCTGCTTAGGCTAATTGTAATTTGTTATTACTCAAAAATGAAACATTTTACGTATTCCATCTTTTGATATGTTGTAGGTAACAAATAGGGCTACGATATCAGATGGTGATCAGAATTTTATAATTTGATCCACAGGGTCAATATCAAGGTCAAAATATAGGTCAAAAGGTCATCACCCCAAAATTTACTAAAATCACAAAATTGATGTCAAATTAGAATTTCTGGCTTTTTCCCCTTTATAAAGATACTTTACTTTTCCAGATTGGACCACTAGTTCAACAGATATGGTGTTTTTTGAAGTTGGGCGCCCCCTCTTATTTTCTCGAAATTTTTTAAAAATTAACCCCCATATCTTGGAAACCGATCATCCTGATCCGATCACTAAAAAATTTTAGATTTGAGGTTTGGGGTCTGAAACCAACATGTATGCCAAATTTCATTCAATTCTGAAAGGGTAGGGTTTAGAATTGTTTTTTTATGGGTGATTTGACATGGAATGACCCATGAATTTGGTACATATTTGGTATATTTTTAGACTAGATTTGATATATCTGTTGTAAGAAGAGTTGGTAACACTGTCTCAGAGCTTATCAACAATTGCTCTAACTGATTTAACTCTAATTTGAATTATTTTTCTGTGGTTTTGTTTGCATGATAGTTACTGTGGTAGATCAAAGTATGTTCTACATCATCATTGTTTCTTGCATTGTTTTTGGAGCTTCATATGGATACAAAATAGAAGGACGGGTAAGCGTTCCAGGGGAAAAATCCTTGGCAACTACCACAGTGCTGGTTGACGATGGTCATTTTAAAGGATTTATCAGGTGAGATTATGCTGAGTAAATTCAAGCAATTTTACTTACTTCACATATATAATTGACACAAGACTTTTGTTGACTAGCTTGCCAAGAAAATTAGGTCAATTTTTTGCTGAACACCAAATCAGAAAAGAACCATACTGTAATAAACATGTTAGTGGACTCATAATTACGATGCAATGACAATGGACAAAACCTGTTAGAGGTGAGTATTTACGAAGTTACGAGTAATGAAAATGTCACCTTAGCTGATGTAACATTGGCCTACCTCCACAACCATGCACAGCCTCAACATGGATGGCTGCAGCAAAGTGAGAACTGCTGAGTCATTGCATTGCTCAGGTCAGTGCAAACCCTGATCCTAACACTATAACCCTCACCCTAAGACCCTACAACACTAACCCTAAACCTAAAGGCAGTGGCTATATAAGGTTTGCCAGATGCCAGTGGACCTTCATTTTTAAGCTATTTATCCGCCACCTGTAACATGACAGTAGCGCACAATGAATGTGCAGTAGACTGCACTACACTTGGTAACAGGGGTGCATCCAGGGGGTCTGTTTGGCTGTCATGACAGACCCCTTTGTATTGCAGGCAGGCTACTCAGCATTAAAGCTGATGATAAAATATCAAACGCTGTCATTGCAGGTCTCTAATGTGGGTGGTTTGGAACAGGCAACAACCTACATTTCCCTTCTAACGTTGCACAGCACTATTACAAAACAACAACGTCCCTGCCTTGTCTATATGGCGCCTGCGCAATGACATGAAACTTCAGCGAAATACTTTGGCCTAGAGGTTGGACCCTAGGCCAGGTAGCATGAGCCAAAATGGCCCAAAAACTACTTCACTTATGACGTCACTCACAAAAAATCTGCAACCCCCAACCAAAAAATTTTTTTCGAGTGCAGGCTAGATGATTGGCCAATCCGTTTGAGCCCCTGAACAGCTCTCTAGCGCAATTGATGGAGGAGCTATGGCGTTGGTAAGGCAACTGACATCTGCTGGTTTTAGGCACAAATATATCATACCCCAGCTCTCAAAGTGTTAAATGACATAGAATCTGTGACCTCACAGTTTCTATGATTGATCAAACTTCAAGTGGTTTTAACTTGTATCATCAAAAGAACTCTTTGCCTTCTACACTAATACTGTATAGGCCTATTAGAATGCTAATTAAATGTGTCATAGACATCATGCAAAGCTCTAAAACAACATGACTTTTTTGCTTTATTTTTTAGATTTTTATTGCTTGATTTAAATCATGATTTTATTGCTTGATTTATATCATGATTTAAATCAATTAACCCTGGTCTTTATAGTCTTAATTTTAATAATTAACAACAACAGTGATGTCAACACCACTGTGAAACTTTTTTAAACAGTTGATTATCAGCTTTCTTCCAGAAAAGAAGCTTTTTCTTTCCACAAACCATGGTTAACCAAAAGTTTTAACCCTTTCGCGTCTGGTAACGTCAGAGGATTTCGTGCCCAAAAACGGATTGCACCTGGCTTTGTGTGAGCACAGCTCTGGCGCCGAAAGCGGTAGAGAACTGTTCAAAGGCTCAAAAGACTCGGCAAGTCGTCTAGTCTGTGAAAAAACTTTTACAATACCTTACTGGTGCACGTAACTTGAGCGGTTTGCGAGTTATCGCAAAAATCGTGCAGCAATGTCAATATATTGGCTTCTGCGGTCCCTGAAGGGTTTCTTGCAAGAGTAACAATACCAATGGTCTTATTGGAGCTGCCTTTTCTTGAGATTTTTTTAATGAGAAGTTGTGGTCTAACGACAGTGCCAATAATGCTGTGTTTCATGCGCAAAAAACAAAAAATAAATGATTGGTGCAATGTTCATTGCTGGAAAATTTGAAACCCATCAATGCCTTGTTTGATGCTGTATTCATTGTAATTTTTGTTCTTTTCAAAAATCTACCATTGTTCTCAACAGAGCTGCCTTTTTGCGAGATGTTTTTTCTTTCGAATTTGTAGCCTCCCAACCACTTCAACGTTGCCAAATTTCTTGTGTACACAAACAAGTTGAAACAACAAAAAAACTTCGTGCAGTGTTCATTGCTTGAAAAATTACCGTGGAATACTAACACTGTTGGTATGTCACATGAACACTAACCCCATGTGAATTTCACCCATTTTCGAAAAATAAAAAAAACATTACTTTCTTTCAGTTGAAATTGATTACAAAAACTACACTAAAAATATAACTCCTATTCAGTGGTTTGCCAAGTGAAAGTTTTAGTTTTTCTTGATCTTTTTGGCCAAGGTTACCAACAGTGAAAGTTTTTGTTTTTTAGCCTTTATGGCCAAGGTTACTAATGGTTAAAGTTTTTGTTCGTCTTGGCCATGGTTACCAACGGTGAAAGTTTTAGTCATTGTGGCCATGGTTACTCTTATTGGCCATTTTGGCTATCAATACCAATGATGAAAGTTATGTTTGTGATTTGGAGTTTGCTTTTGAGCAACCTCTGGGATCCCGCTCTGCCAAACATGAGTTCGCGTTCGCTGGAGGCAATCTCTGGCACCCCACTGTACAAGCAGGTGTTGGTGCTCTGGGAGGCACCTGCTGGCATGGGATTGGAAGTACGAGTATACTCGTACACCAGTAGGCAAGCATTGGCAAGAAAGTATGCTTATATTCATACCACGGTAGTCAAGGTGTTAAAGACAATACGTTTTTCACATCTTATTAATGATAGTTTACATGAACAATACATCAGCTTCCAATTATGCCAGCCATCAAATTTTAGATTCCAATGTGTCCCATAAGTCAAAAAGTTTCCCCATACCTGATCTACATAATATGTTTGAGACAGTATAATTGCACTTTGGTCAGGCAGATGATGGTAAAAAAATTCTTTATAAATTCTTAAGTCAGAACATAGTGTCCACAAAATTTGCAAAACTTGGTGAAGTTTGCATTGGAAATCAATAATCTGCTCAAGGCTGCTAATCTTTCGTGGACGATCTTGAATGGTTGTAGCATACTGTATTGTTTTCATGTCTAAACTTGTCGACTGTTTCTGCAGAAGTACATTGCCTGTATAGTACCTGATATTTGTAGTGAGCTTTTTTGATCCAGTTATGGCTAATTACTTGTTTGTAAGATAAATCAATGAAAACTTCTGTGCAAGGTACTTACTGCTAAGTTTGTCAACATGACTAAATCTTATGATGCAGTGTTTGTTACAAGATGTTGCTGAAGTAACAGTTTTCTACATGATAGTGCACTGCAAACATTCCTATTATAGGCTTTCATAATGGCTAAACAATCATGCAAGAATTTGGCTTCTGATGTATTAATGCAGTCCAGACAACCTTTAAACTGTGTTGCTTTTTTATTCAAATGAATTTTTGTACATCATCAGTTCAAGATGAAAACACGTATAGTGTTGCAATCGGAAAGCCCAAGCGGCAAGTGTGCAAAGCTACACACTGGCAGCAAGCAACAATAGAGATCACATGCCATGATCACTCTATTTCTGCTTGTTTGCGCCACATATATGGGTGTTATTCTTCGTGCACATGCTGTTTGTGGTGAATCACACATTCAACGCAACACTAATGGAGAGGTTGCAACAACATCCCCTCCTTTTTACAACGAACCGCACCGATCACACGTTCTTTTTGTGAAGGCTGCGCCTGGCATGACCTTCACATCCTGGTTACAGCACCATTTTGTTGTGATTGGAAAGCCAAGTGGCAAGTGTGCAAATCTTCACACTGTGGCAGCAAGCAACAACAGAGATCATATGCCATGATCACTCTATTACTGGTTGTTCGCGCCACATATATATGGGTGTTATTTTCTTCACACACATCCCGTTCTTGGTGAATCACACATTCTACGCAATGCCAATGGAAAGGTTGCAACAACAGCATTTTTATTATAATTGGCTTGTGTTGCAAGATGTCTGAATGTTTGATGGTACAAACAAAATTGGCATGTGGGTAATCTTTTGCCAATCTCTAAGGAAAATTCCTTATGCTGGTTTAGAGATAATCAAAAGTTAGAAAATCCAGGCTTTTTTCTCTATGATATAAAGCATTTTAGGTAGCTATTAAAAACATCTACAAAACATAGGCATAGCAATGTAGCCATTACTCATGGATAGTACTGCAGAATATTTTTAACTGTAATTATTAAGAATACTGATTGTTTGTCAAGAATATATGCAATCCTGGTAGAAAATGTAAGGTGTAAACTGCCTGGCTCTGTTCGTGACCAGCTATATCCATTGTAAGATTACAGGCATTTGTTTCATGCAACATAGAATGTCTAATAAGGCCCGAGGGGACGAGTTCTTCAATTGGAGGCAACAAAGGCCTTTGCTGGTGGGCCATGTGCAGAAACCTTCACCAGGGTAGGTATGAAGAATATCACTTGCTCAGTGGTGCTGTTATGCTGACAACATGTGTCAAAAGCATCTTGACAGGGGGGCCACAGACCATGACAGTTTGAGAACTTCTGCCTTTGGGCATTGAATTCAGTTTGGTATTCTACATAATTGCAAAATGGACAAGTCAGTGTGGTCAGATGTTTTAAACAGCAGTGCTATTATCAGTTCAGTGGCCATCATTTCGAAGAACTTTAGCTAAAATATCATAATTGCAGTATGAACTATGTGATGTATGTTTTGCTTTAAAATATTCAACTTCTTGCAGCTTTCCTCATAACATTAACTGGTTACCTTCAGTCATGCAATCACATGATGCTTGGGTAAACTAATCTGTAAAATTGTTTGTCATTTTTGAAAACTGTAGTTCTTGTGTGTATTCTTGGTTTGAGCCAAAACCTTCTGTGTTTCAGAAATGATGGTAGCTTTGTTGTTCACAATGTGCCATCTGGATCATACGTTGTTGAAGTAGTATCTCCAACTTACATGTTTGAGCCACTTCGAGTTGATATATCGTCTAGAGGAAGCATGCGTGCTCGGAAACTGAATAATTTAAAACCAAGTTCCGTTTCTTTATTGAAATATCCTTTGGATTTTAAGCCACTTGGAATTACAAGATATTTTCAAGTGCGGGAAAAGTTCAGCATATTTGACTTATTGAAAAGTCCAATGGTAAGGTTCCCTAAATTCTGCAACATCTATGCTACTGTTCTTGTACATTATGCTGTAAAAAGGATTAGTGATTTATAACTGCTGAAAACCTTTAGCAGGGAAATGTAACAAGTCATAATCTTAGTGAGTTTTTGAGTTAGTGACTAACAGCATAGGTGTAGGAGCAATCAAATTTTTGGTGGTGCGAAAGATTTTTGCCCGAATTTCCTGAAACTTGCCAGAAAAGTTTTTGTGCAACTTTTGCCTACAATTTTTTTTCCCAGAAAGATCATGAAAACCTTTTTTTGGTATCACCTCAAAAAAGTGTTTTTGTGCAAAGGTTGGGTGCCATTTTTTGAAATCAAACAATGTTGGGTGCCATATTTTTGCACGGATTTCGCCCAGATTTTCAACAAATCATAACTTTGGGAGATGGCTTGCACCCCCGCCTCCTACACCACTGGGTAACAGAAACCTGACTTGGGCCTTGAGAGGTAAATGCTCTTGCCCAAGGTGTGTTACAGCAATTCACCAAGTAGTTGCAGACTACGACTGCACTTTTAGTTACTGATTTACAACCATAAAAGGGTTTTTCTTCTATGGGGTAATTTCATGTTGTTAACAACATACTAATAAACTGTTAAAAATGGGCGTGCTGAGCAATCCAAAAACCGTGCCAATCATAGTGATCGAATTTATTGTAAAAATGTACAGGAGTGCAAAGCAGTCCTCAGTGTTAGTTCAAATTTTGCCGACATCATGTCGGTATGGTGTGCTTGGGGTCATAGACAAGCCCAACTCCATCAGCGGTTTCCTGTGAAGAAACCTCGGTTGCTTCTTTTACTTGACAATTTGATATCAAGATAGTTCATGGAATATAAGCTTACTGAAATAGTGGCTGCAAATCGGTATTTTTTTACAGGTTCTCATGATGGTTTTGCCAATGCTGATATTGTTTATACTTCCGAAAATGATAAACACCTCGGACCCTGAAGTACGGAAGGAGATGGAAGAGTCCATGAAAATGTTTCAACCAGGACAGAATCAAATGCCAGACATGGCTGAGTTTATGTCAGGATTGTTCAAATCTGATTCTCAGAAGAAGCAAACAAAGAGTGTAAAAAGTGCAAAGACTAAAAAACAGAGATGATGTGTTTTTGCTTACGTAACATTGACAAACTTTATCTGCCAGTTGCGTTGATCAAAGAGTTGCAGCATTTAAGTAGGTCTCCTTTCACGGTGGTAAAACGAAGGTGGTTGTCTTTTATGCGGGAACGATGCTTGGGTAAAATAACCTCAATTGAATTTTTACAGACTGCACCTATACCCACGAACGCCGTAAACACGTAACCACGATTGTTGGATCTGTTTCGTTATAGCTACGAGCGAGTCATTTTTTATTGTCAGAGTACAGCAAAGGATTAATTTTCGACTATTCATCATTGAAGTGTTACAAATAGTTGTTGTGGTTCAAAAATCCAGCGTATAGACCTACATGCGAAAGCTGTCTGAGTGCTACATTTTCCCAGAATTGAGCACATCCACTCGAACGGGTGGTGTTGTTTTGCAGTCATACCGAAGTTTTTATTGTAAATGCAATATTGTGTGGTAAGCGCAGGTCTGAATTCTCCGTGTTGATTTCACAAGTTAATCTGGTATCCGGCATTCAAACAGAACTTCATGTCAGTTGCATAAATATGCTCGCGGGCTCTAAGCCTACCTCCGTTGTGCATGGGTTATCATGCCCGTTGAGGTACATAGTACATCTACCCTACTTGTTAAAGTATGTTTTCGCGTAACTGCTATTTCATAAACAGTTCTCCGGAAATACTTTGCTGGTTAAGAGTATTCCGACCAATTCAGCACTCAATCTTTGTAAAATATAAGCGAAAAACACTAGCGACTTTCTGCCAGATAAAGTGGATCAGCACACACGATTCCAAACATCCATTTTTCGTATTGCAGTGTTTTTTAATTCGGCGTGAAACACAGTATTATACGTAGTTTGTGCCGTGAAGCCAGTGTCATCGAAGAGCTACAATTGAGGAATAACACTTAAAGTGACAGCCCGAGCAAATTGATGCTGGATTTGTGCAATAAAACGTGGCTCACGTCGGCACATCACAATACCTGACTCCAGCTGTGTAACGCAAAACGCAGCGCAATTGGCATGTATTCATTTAAAAAATGAGGTGTGATTTCTTGCTTCTCCCTCGCAAAATGAAATCTCTCAAGTCTCAACCCAGCCCTCAAACCCAGGTGACTCATCGCCGCTTATGACTGCGGAGTGAAAATAAGTTCAACTTGATTGGCCTAGGCCTGACTGTGTCTCTAACGATAGTAGAGAAACAGCATTAACGCCCTGATTTGAGTGAAATATCAGTTGTTCCTCAAAAACGCTTTGCATTTCCGTTTCATGATCCAGATCCAAGCAGCCACCACGTCATGGTACCCAACTTCTCGGCGCGTATTGAGAGTATGATGCAATGCAAAAGCACAGGAATAGCGTTGCTCACTGATATTTGCACTTGATAAGCAGCGAACTCTTTATGTAGGTTGGGATCATGACACCGCTGTGCAGGCATCCATTGACTGAATTACCTTCTGCTGGCTCTGAATTTCGAAATCTTTTTGGGGGCGTCCGCTGGCGGTTTCGTATTCTGCGGCACGTGTTCGTGAACAACTTCCGAAATAGCCTGCAGATGATAGGAGTATATACCAGCAGCTGTCGTCCGTGCGCATCAAACCAGCAAAAAAACAACATTAACAGACAAATGAATCCGTTACGAGAGACAGTCAAACACGATTAAAAAAAGCAATCGAGAAAGAAAAATTCTACGGCCAACTTCACTGTTGGCTGAAAACGATATTGTGTAACTACGGCAAAAAAACGAACTTTGTATTTGTGGGAGTGTATTTGTGGGAGCATGAATTTCCACATACAATTGTTTTAACAGTGGTTGCACGCTCCCTTCCGTACGCATTCGAAGTTATTATTATTTGACATTTGTCAATCGACGAGTTCTCACCTGATTTTCGGGAGCAGATCGCTTTCCAACGTCGCCAGGATTGAGGTCTGTATCGCGGTCCTGAGTGCGTCAGTAAATATTACCATTGAATTACTATAGTATTTGAATGTAATTTTTAATAAGGGTATAACATGAAGGACATAGTAAGTAATGATAAATAACCAGGTGAAAATTACCATTGGTTCTTCAAACCGATGTCAAGGGTTAGCAGCATCTGGATTAAGAACTCAGCCTGACGACCGGAAACGTGGGGAGCGAAGTGTGAATCTCTCAAAAATGGTTAAATTTCATTTTACACACTCGAAACTAAGAAAACGCTTTTTTACTAAAAATGAAACAGGAAAATGTCAAAACACAAAATGCAGGGGGCTTGCCCTTCCCTGTCCCCCCTTCCGACGCCCATGCTTGACAAATGAAACTGTTTCCTGCTACTAACTTTGCACATGATAATTGACGATGATGACGATGACGATAACAATCTGTTTCCCAGGTAATGTTCTCCATACGTTGTTATGCCTGAGCAAGGGCTTTCGAAATATTAACCTAAATCGCAACTGCAGCAAAGCACACTTGCAATAATTTTGAAAAAAAAATTTTGGTTTCTTCTGTCCACGGTGGGGGGGGGGATTTTGGTTAAAAGTAACTGTTTACAATTCGGAAGTGTTGCGATCGGAAAGCCCGAGCGGCATGTGCGCAAAGCTTCGCACTGTGGCAGCAAGCAACAATAGATTTCACCCGACGAGATCACTCTCGTCGTCACCATGAGCAAGTACTATCAACTGTTCACTGGCTTCATAAGCATTATTAGAGGCCACTCACCAAAATCACTCTATTATTGCTTGTTTGCGCCACATATACATGGGCGCAATTTTGTTGCAAAATGTGGGGGAGACAGCTTGGTGTGAAACCAATATATTCATCCGGTCGATGCAAATACAGATTCTCTAATTTGTTTTTTAGAGGTGTTTTGAAAGCAGCACTAATCACGCTTTGCTTTATCCTTTTAACGTCAAATTTTAATAGGTTTAACGTCAAATTTTAATAGATGGAATTAATGCCAAAGTTCCATTCTTAGAGTTATATTTGTATAAGAACACGAAAATATATTTGAGATTAAACTGAAATCAAACTGCACAACGGTGAATTGACAAAAAAAGTACCAAGTTTAACCTGCATTAACACGAAAAGAATGTCCAGCTAAACCAGGTGATACGTACCTGTAAAGCAAATGTTTTGCACTTGGATGAAAACATTGCTACATTGTGGGTTTGATTAACTCAGGCAAATCAAATGACTTGCGAACCCATACATTCAGCACAGGCACAAAGTCGCAAAGTGAAAGAGTCACGGATAAATATCTTTTGGATTGGTTAGTCACCATTGTCATGACATTACAAGAAATGAGGCTAAATATATAGCCCAGCGTGGTCCAACTGCTTTTGACCAATGGGCCATTTTACAAAAATGTGACACCTTACGGGCCACGTCGACAAAATGATGTATAAAACAACAGGGTTCACAAGATTTAAAACCAAATAAAAGATAAGTGAGTGTGTCATTGAAATTATTACACAATAGCAAATAGCAATTTATTACAAATCCCTATCAACGTGATGCTTGTGATCGAGGCTTCTCTGACACTATCGTTCCTTTATCAATACCAATGTTGATGGTAGCAAGTCGGAGACTATCGTCCAGTGTTCCGCCTGCCATTCGATTTCTGTTTTTACATTTTACTTGCTTTTTCGTAGAAAATGTATTCCCATACATATGTATTTCCAAACATATTTTTATTGTGAAATCTTTCAGTTTGAGAAATCTGTCTTTACTGACTAATTTCCAGAGGCTCTGTACAGTCTAGTGTAACGCCGTTAAAATTGCATATATATATTAAAAATTGTTATGCGTACTCTGATTAAAATCACTTGTTGCAACACAAGGCAAAACATTACGAACTAAGCTCGCAGGCCTTAACAATTCGGTCTGCGGGCTACACAGGCCCGTAACCAGCTTGGGACACCAGGGCGGCGAAAAAATTTCTAGGGGTCTTCTCCCCCCTTCACCCCCTGGTTACGGGCCTGGGGCCCGTGGGCCTGTAGTTGGACCACACTGGTATAGCCTATTTTTTATTTCTACACAAGTCCCTAGGTTTTGAGTCATAGGCCAATATGCAGCTAAGTCAATGCTTCTCCAACTTTTTGATTTAAATCCAGTTTACTAATGGTTGAAGACGGTCTTTTGCAAAACTGCCAATCCTCAACTAAAACTATGTCTCCACAGTGGTTCTGCTTTTTGTTTTCGACAAATACTTCGCAGAGATTTGCCTGCAAATGAAACTTTTTAACATTATAAATTTGCATCTTTCAATTTACGTGA
>Ga0210059_1003778_pt1 | contig 24351 bp, 18 predicted proteins | sample Ectturendosymbi2_FD_188042 | JGI IMG/M metagenome (GOLD analysis project Ga0210059, IMG submission 188042) | Ecteinascidia turbinata endosymbiont from Florida, USA - Sample 2 (SPAdes) (version 2) | ecosystem: Host-associated > Tunicates > Ascidians > Unclassified | place: Key West, Florida...
GACGGTTTGTTCTTCTGCGCCACACTCACAGGTCGCAGAGGAGGCCATACCCCATTTGTACAAGCAGGAGCGGAAACGCCAGACATCGGTGCGGAGGCGGTTAAACCGGACCCAGGGAGGTTCATTCCGGGGGGTGGGTGCCGGTGTCTGGAATGAAAATGCGGAGTCTTCTAGGGCTGCCCACCCCTCCGCATTCCATTGATGATCCGCCCACTGCGCCGCACGAATGTTGTCAGATAAACTGATGATATGTTGTGCGGCGGGTACAATGGACAGGACAACAGTGACATTGTAGAGACTAGCGAACCTTTCACAATCACACAAGCATGGGCGCAATTTGGTGGGGGACACGGGGGACGTCTCCCTCCCACTTTTTCAGACGGGGGGTACATAATATGCCATGTACCCCCACTTTTTTCTCTTTAGGTTTTGTATTAGGTGAGGTTTCAAAAATAAAAGTGATATTTGTCACGTTTTGTGTGATGAGCTTTTCATGTTAGATGGTAGGCCACACACAGCCATGTTGATGTTGAAACAGAAGTTTGGTGTGGTATCACTGATTCTGTTAGTTTCTAGGGTAATTTTTAAGTTTTCTGTTTGTTTGCGACTCAAAATAGATATTTTCTGCCAGAAGAAAGATACACAGCACACCAACAAATTAACAATACAATTTTTTCTTGGTTTTGGTTATGAAGTCAATGTCCATTTTAATTTCTGTAGTCAGCAGACGCAAGCATGCATGTAGGTTTCATCAGCCATTCTGTTTCGTGTCGCTTTTCAATCGCTTTATAATTGAGAAAACCCTTTCGCAAAATACGAACACGGGGATCACATCTTCAATGCAAAGTCTCCTAAGCGGGGGCAATTGCCCGGTTGCCCCACACTGGTTGCGGGCCTGGTTACCCTTCAATTTTTTCAAAATTGCTTCTCTAGAAGTTCCGTGGTATTTTCCGTATGTTTTTTCGTGTTTGGTGCTGTAATCCAAGTGCGATTTGCTTTACAGATATATCACACCTACTTTTGTTGCACATACTTTTCGTGTTAAAGGTGAAACTTGGTACATTTTTGCCAATTCACCGTTGTGCATTTTTATTTAATCTCAAATATATTTTTGTGTCGTTATGCAAGCAGAACTCTTAGAATGAAACTTTTGACATGGTGCATAGTTATAAGTCTGGCCAGGCATTTCGGTTCGGGCTGGGCTGGGCTGGGCTCGGGCGTAAGTTCGTCAAAATATTTCGGGCCTGCATACAAAATTTTTTCAAGAGTAACGACTTTTTTCTTTCGTGACACAGATTTGTTGTGCTCACCGCGGTAACTTCTATGAGCGAAGTGTTTGGAATTTTTTTTAGACTAATTGTGTTTGCAAACACAGCTGTGTTTTTATTCTCTGCTGGGATTAGTCTCACACTGTTTTTGAGAAGGCGACAGCGGTGAGGAAACTAGCACGCGATGGCGTTGCGTCGAAAAGATCAATCACTCACGCGATTCTTTGGCTTGTTTTGAAGCCTACAAGCCGGCTTTTCATATCTACAGAGCTATCCTAGAAAGTTTCTTTTATGCCTATGGCGCCATCGTAGATAATTTCTTGGTAGTTTCTTTTTTTCTTGAGAAACATATTCCGCGATATTATCGTTGAGTAACATGCCACGTTTGTGCCAGATCATGCCAATGTTTTGGTCAAGGTGGTTGCTATTTTCGGTGTGATAAACCGTGTACCTGCAACTACACCTGCACACGTTTTTTGTTACTCCGCAGTTGCGCATATCTTAACTCCCTCGGTTAATTTGGCTTTCAATCCTAAATCTGGCTTCAAAAATAAATGCCGGGCTCTAGCCGGGTTCGAGCTTGTAACTTCGGGCTCGGACCGGGTTCAGGCTTCAAAATGAGGCCCTTTTACAACTCTGTGTGGGTGTGCATGCAAGGGCCAACAAGGAGAGATTGAAAGGATACATCCTCCACCCACCAACAGTACAAATAGATTGAAATCAATTTGTGAAGTAGGCTACGATAATTTTAAGGCCAAATGTTTTTGGTGCTGGTAAGAGGATATCAATGGAGATTTTGGTAGGGGTGAGGCTGCATGCATTATGCCCAGTTGCAATAAAAAGATTTGTAGCTCTTTCAAAAAACGGAAATGTGCAAGAAAAATATCGTCTTTGTAACGTTAATCATCTTGAACAAGACATCAAATCCCGCTGTAACCCACACTTCTTATAAAATGCATGAAAACTGAAGTGTTCTACTTTAAGAGTGATATGCACTTGCGACCAATGTGATTAAAGATTTTGTGCACTCCAACTGACAGCTCTGATAAAACCCAATTTATGTGTTCTACTATATTTCTGTGCTTGTTTACATCCAGATACGATTTTAATGGAAGCAGGCTGAAGTACAGTACCGTGTCCAGCAACAAATTTAAGTATATTAATATGTAAATCATCTGCAAGGAAAAAGCGTGATTAGCGTTGCCCTCAAAACACCTCTAGAAATAAAATAGGGAAACTGTATATATAAAACATCACTTCTGCATCGACCCGATCACTATATTGGTTTCACACCAAGCTTCCCCCCACATTTTACAACAAAATTGCGCCCATGCACACGAGCTGCATTGAACAAACAAATTATTTCGTCAAACGACCATAACTGGCTTAAGCAAGGGCTAGCGAATCAACTGGGAAGTTATATCTCAGATAGTCTTAGCGGTCCAGAAAGTAGTGAGAATTTTTTTGTAAAGTTTCAGGTGAGCTTGAAAAAGTTTGTTGCAAACTGAAGTGAATGTAGCAAGCAAGAAATTATCATTTGTGTTGTGGTGTTCATGCAGGCAATACTACCGTAGAAAAGCAAATGCTGTCAAATTGTGGCCTACGAAAGATGTTCACTTCAGAAATTGATATGCAACAGGTAAAATCAGAATTTTACTAAGTGCATTATTTTTTAGAGTTTAAGAAAATGCCTCCGTTCACGCTAAACACTGCAGTTATCGTTTATCATTTAAAGTAGGTTAGTTTGCTAATGCTTAGCACAGGGCTATAGATCATGCTCACGAAGCGTACGTCTATAGTCTGTTTGAAACATTTTCAAACCAACCATTCTGCGGTGGGAGCTTCATTGAAATGTAAAGAAAATCACATGAAAAATAAATGCATTGTCATAAAATCGTTGTTTTTAAAAAAATGTCATTCGAGAAACCCTGCCATTAAATATGCGCTTACGAATGCAGCCTAGATCTGCCACTGTTGACAAAATGGCCGGTATTTCTACAAAACACATCTCGCAACCCTACAAATAGTGCTCCACATGTTAAACGTGAAAACAAATGTACATTAGTATTTCTTTCGTCTTAAATCATATTTATCTGCAAATATCCATATTAAGTAAGATAGTTTTGTTCAAAAAACAAGTTAGTCACAAGTGTTTCACAGATACTTCTTCAAAAAGTGCTGTTGCTTTTGTTACTAAATGAGAAAACCTACGAAAATTCTGAGCTCCATAGATCGTCAAAAGTGAATGGTGGCAGTTCCGACGCAATGAAATCCACGACATTTTTTTCCGAATTTTGACTTCCTGTCTTTGCGGATTCTGCAAAAGGTGTAGCAAACTTTCTGTTGAAAGACTTTCCGAAAAATCAGACGAAAAAAGGTTTTGTAGAAAAGTGCAGCGAAAATTCAACAAGGAGATTTGAGCAAATAGTTTCGAGGGTGAACCAGCTGTACATTTCCTAAAAACAGCATTATGAAGTTGATGAGTATAGAAATTGACTGAAAAAAGTTTGCTTAAACACATTTCTAATCATTCATACAACATCTGAGGCAAGACTGTCGGCTTTGGTTAAGTCTAATAGTATTTTTGTTCTTCAGAAGATCCACTTGATTATAAACGAATTGCATTTGTTCACTTTTCATATTTTAATCAGTCTTTCCGAATGAATATGTTAAAAGGTTGGCGCAAACTACCGTTTGATCAAATACCTGTGATATGTGGAGCCACCATGCAAGTATGCCTGCACTCAAGGGCTTAACGAAGGGGCAAGGGGGGATATTTCCCCGGGTGCCGAGTCACTATGGGGGCGCCGAATAACTGTGAGGGCGCCGAATGATTGCAGGGGCGCCGAAAAGTCCCAACAAAGTCACAAGTACTTTCTTTGAAACAGTACATTAGCTTCCGAAAGACCTCAGGTTCGAACATGGGGGCGCCAAACTCGCTTCTTGTCCCGGGTGCCATCTGACCTCGTTACACCCCTGTCTACACTACTTTTGTATTTTTTAATATTAAGCTTACAAAACAAGAAAAAACCCTAGCCGCATTACCAGTTAATGTTTTAAATCTTTTAGATAATTTCTTCGAATATTTATGTTTTGCTATTGCTTTAACAGACTAATGCACTCTGCTAATCGTATTAATTGAAATCATAGCAAACACCAAACACCATGAAACTTTAATTGGCTTTCACAAACTCTAACCGCAATTTCGAAAATCTAAAAAAGTTTTTTAAAAAGTGTAACCGATTTCAGATGCAAAGTGATTACACATAAAATCATTCAAGATGCTTCGGCTTAGAAGTTCTAAAGCGAAGTTCAGCTGTCTTAAGTGGATCGCGTTGAATTGCCAACGATGCGGCAACAGTTTTGCATATTTTGTGCGTTTTTATCAAAAATACGCAAGATATTTATTCACTACGCCGAAAAGATGTACAAAACGAATTGTGAAACTCTGCAGTGACGATCAAACAGTACACATTTTAAATAGCTAGTTTTCACTTCATCAAGGGATGCATGTGATTGAGCAGCAACAAGATAAAGAAAAATGCTGTAATTTAACAGACAATAGTTTTAAGGTCGTTTTAGTCCATCAGTACAAAGATTTACTTTTGAGAAATAATTTTGCTTGAACCAATTCAAAATAGAACGAAACAACTCAAGTGCACTCTTTACCTACAAAACTACACTAAAACTTACCTCAAGGTGTTTAAAAATGAATATGATCAGCCTTAAATTTTTTTCCATTAGCCATTAGATTTACTAAAAAGTTTAAAATCACGTCAAATAGGTAGGTCGTTGTGAAAGGTAATGTTTTCTGTTCATTTGCATAAAGTAGCGTATTAAATTTTGCAACAACAGCTAATTTTTAATACTTACTTGGAGATATTTTCAAGTAAGTTCACTGTGTACTTATTGAAGAATGCATGTTGCGACGTATTTTGCTTTTTCTTATAAAATATTGGCAAAATGCGGTCCATACTCAATTTTACCAAATGGTTTAACGCTTTCTTTTATTAAAGTGTTTGGTATCTAAGTATCTTTTCTAAAACCGAGTGACGACATGCCTCTAGGATCCCGCACCATACAAAATTGTTAACAGTAAATTTTTTATGTACAAAAATAATTTTTTATATTCTTCGATGATTATAATCATGGGTGGAAAAGAAGGACAGTCTGTGGCAGAAGATTACGTTGAGCAAACGTTGATGTCTTCTTTTGCTCTTCGCTTCGAAATAATTCGCTGGCTTTGCGTAAATGTAATTGCGATCTGCTATTATTTCAAGCAGCAGCGAATACTGGATTTTTATGGAATATCACAATAAGTAAAGAATATTAAAAAGTTCCGTAAGTTCCGAATGGTGAACGCGACGTTGCAAAAATAGTTCTAAAAGGCACTGAAACTTTCACACAACGACACAAAATGTAAAATTTCACTCACCTCTCGGTTGTGGATGTGGTGATGCTTCAATGTTTGAACTAAAACAGCAAATCATTATCATCGCCACAGTCACAGCGAACCCCATGCTACGAGCAAATGGTTTCATGCACCGCGCTTGCATTGCTCTACTGCAATTTTCCTTTCGTTAAAAGCAGATTAGTGACTAAATTTATCTAATTTATGGACGTATAAATCTTTTTGCCTTGAATGAAATCTCGTACAACTGCACAGTTCACACAGAAAAATCCAAGATAAGAAGCTAGCTAAATCTACAGAGCAATCGTGAAACTCTGAATCTCACAGATTACTTTTGAATTAGGTCACAGCAAATCACAGAAATTATAACAACATGGCTTTAATGGATTTGTTCATCGACGCTACAGCAACAAGACTAGATATGCAGGAGATAAAAGTGAATAAGTCACTAGGTTTGTCTCTTGCGATCACAGCAGTTTGAAAAATAACGTTTAAACAGAACCAATAAACAGGTATTTTAGAACCAATAAACATATTTCAGAACCAATTAAACAGAACTCAATGCAAAAATAACTTTTAGGTAGGAACTTTCAGTTTAACAACATACTTAGTCACGCTACTCATGTTTCACAACTTTTACCGCACTGCACTTTGTTAGTTAATGATTAATTATAAAGCCTGCTGCAACAAAAGCGTCGAAATTTTGATGTCTATCATATGGATCCGTTTCAGACCAGTTTTTTTTAATACTGGGAGTGCAAACTGGTGCGTTACAGAATTTATCCGTACCTGGGTGGAAGTTCCTTACGCTCAAAATAAACAGCCCATTTGGAAAATGAGGCAAGTCTGTTAGCATAGGCGTAACAACGACAGTGTATCGGGAGAATAAGACAGTTGTCGCTAACATGGCCCCAGTAAGCAGCTTTGCACACATAAAAATCAAACAAAACCATTCCCATATGTAAGGCAGACTACGTATACGAATGTGATAACAGTGTCGCTGCTCACATCCAACTAAATAGCAATGTGTATACCCAGGGACGCCGGAACAGCTGTAGGGCACGGGTGGGCGGTAAAAGATTTGAGGGCAATGGAAACTTGTAAAAATATCATTACCAATTATGCTTGTTTTTGCGCAGAAACAACGTTGACCTCAAAAACAATGGAAGAAATTATAGAAAACCATTCTGAATTTGATGGGTGCGCTAATAGCCGCAATAAATTCGTTTATCGATCTTGATAAACCATAAAATTTGCTGTGATTCTGCTATGAAAGGACACCTCCACCCCTCTTGCACCCTTTTTAAAAGAGCAGGGGACAATACCTCCGTCATTTCACCGCTTTTCGGCGACCCTGGAATTACCTATGATGCTGTTATGTAAGGGCAACTGTGACCCCGTTGCCCTCCCGTATCAAAGGGCAGGGACAGTGCCACCGTTCCAGCGTCCCTATGTACACCAACTTGTACTTATCCGCAAAGTTCGTCGCTGCAGCCCTGCCATTAACATGTGAATGGTAATACTCCACAAAGAGTCATTTCTACCGCGCCTAAAAATATTTCAATTCATACAAAAACGACATTGCTTCACAACGCTACATTTCGATAATGCGATCACACTACGCAGAGCGTTTATTAGGCAGAAGGGACCAAAATATCCTGTCCCATCAAAAACAGAAAAGTAGTAACGTAACACATAGCTTCTACCTTCCAGGTACAGTGATTGCTGCACGTCGGCTCATGCAGTAGTGTGGCGTGGTGATTCGCCACGTATACCGACGAATTCGTAGCAGCAATAGCAGGGTCTACCTAGTCGATTGGGGATAAGTGGCGCGACCGTAAGTGATAAACACTGAAATGCACAAAAAAGATCAGTGCCATCGGGCAGGGTCGTAACCAGCTCATATTTTAGGTGGGGCAAAGTGACTGTAGCTGGAACGTGCTGCACTATTTCGGGGGGGGGGGTTAAAATGATATAATTTGTTGCTGTACTTACAACTAACCATATTTTTGAAAATGTCAGGGGTAGGAAATTGCCCGATTGCTCCTACCCCAGGTTGTGGCCTTGCTAAGGAGCATCCATCCTGCCTTTGCATGCGTCACTAAGGGCAGCATTCGCTTTACAGAGGAGTGGAGTGGCGAACTTATACAGAGGAGTGACGAACTTTGACGAAGGCCCTAAGAAGCGTTCCACCAGCTGTAGCTCAGTTCTGGTAGTTATCCTAAGTAACTTTGGACTCTTTCTCGAAGGTGATTCCTGCAGCCGTGATTCTCATGTGATATTCATGTTCAGGCAACCAGACAACTATAACCGTATAACAGGTACCCTTCGAAAAATTTTCAGCCTGCTTTAAATCAGCCATCCACAAGTGGACGTCCCACTTTGCGCGGCTGCACTGCTGGAGAGGCGAATGGGAACAGCACAGAGTGCTTCTACTCTTGAAGGCATGAAGGCTTGACGTAAACGGCGATATTGTCATAATTATAGTGGATACATTGGTGTTTTATTGTTTTGTGCATTCTCACTGCGTAATTCCTAGTAATATTCCATTTGTGATTCAACGCGATGTACTTATCTGCGAACAGTCGAACAGCTGACACGATAGCCTGCAAACGTACATAACCGCAGTTGATCACTGTTTCCTGTGGGGCTTGCTATAACGCCCAACGCCTTCACCGTTATTCTACAGAATCTACACCAAACGGTTTAACGTTACGTTGTTCTGACTTCACATTCAAGTGTATCGGAGCTTTTCTTTTATATCTGAATATAATCGAAAGATGCGATCAATTTACAATGCTAGTGGAGAGTTATTAACGGACAAAGTGGTGAGAGCCTTTTATTTCAACTTGCATTGGTTTGGCAACATCAAGACGTCAGGTTGCTTAGTTGGCAGATTAACCTATGCTCTTGCAACAACTAGGTTGACCCCTCAACTGGTAGGGATCTCTGTGGAATCGCAATGGCACCGCTGCCAACCCAGAACCCTACAATGGTTCTTGCATCAGAACCCCACATTAGCTAGTGACTGGAGAGAGTATTTTAAAGATCGTTTGAACCCCGTCACTCTCATACCATCAAACGCACACGAGGTCCTGCAGCCAGGAGAGGAAAAACATCCCTGCGACCGAAGTCTGCTGACTTTTCAAAACGTTGAAGGCTAGAAAGGGTGAATATTGAATTCCGACCAGAAATGCATAAACTTCGAGCATAGAGAAGGAATTTTTGAGCTAACTCGTGTGGGCCAAGGGGCTTGGCGTTCTAGGAGGGCAACGAAAGATTGACAAATTGAGGTTATCATCCCCATGTACATAAAGGCAGACAGTAGAAAACGCACCAAGCGTAGGGTCAATTCGATAGTTAGTCTTCCTGGAAAATTGATACGATTTCTCTTGCAAAACAGTTGTCGTGAGATAATTGAACTTGATCTACTAGACTAGAGATACCCAGAGCGGTTTTTGTCGTAGTCGCAGAACTATACTTAAACTGAATTTTCACCCCCAACAAATTTGACCACGAAAAAGCATTTGACTGTGTCCCTCGACAAAAGCTTCGGGGAGTATTGTGGGAATACGGTTCTAACGGTCACCTCATAGACTAAAATAAGATATTTTCACTAGGCCGCAATCACGAGAGCTCTCAGAAATTTTAGTTGGCGGGTAAAACCGCAGTATCTGGCAACTCATGGTACCAAGCAAATCATCGAAAGCGGCACGATTTTTTGATACTTTCAAGATTCAAGGCAATTTTCCTCCTGACCATGTTCCTGACGAGAAAGCAAATACCAGATTCTAGCCAATTGGTTTTGTGAACACCACTAGTTTTTGTCATTTGGAAATTGAAACGTGACCTATACGGACGCCACAACTGATTTCTTCGTGACAGGAATTAGTCGGATAGGCTCTAAGAAAGGTGTAAAGCGCACCATCACTTGATGTGGTTTTATCGCAGAATTTTTCTTATTTTGTGAGAACCATTAAAGCTCTATCAGCTACATGGTTCTCTATGAAGCAAACCTGCGGTGGAAAGTCTCAATTTGCGTAAACAAGATCAGTACCAATTTTCAAGTAAAACCGGTTTTACAAACTAAAAAAACACTCCAGAAACGTTCGCGTCGTATCAAACTTTGTATCCTTACACTCTGGGCGCCAAACTCTTGTGAAAGTAATATATATTTGGACCTATGCAACATTTTAAAGTTTCACTGCGTGCGTATAACTTATCGACAAGGTCAGGTACAGTGGCGTACGCAGAAAATCTCCGAGGGGGGCAAAGTTTCGTCACAATAGTGTGACGTCACAAATCAACTTTAAGGGAAGTGCGGAAGGCACAACCATAATAAGGGGGCCGGGGACATGCTCCCGGGAAAATTTTGCAAAATTACACCAAAAAATACGAATTTTTGTGCATTCTGGAAGCAAGTTTTAGTATAATCCTTTTACGAGACTTATTAGCCGGTGAGACAGAAAACTGAACTTTTGTTGTCTGAGGCTCATGAAATAAACCTACAGTATATGCATGCTTGGATGTTATAAGTTTTAGACATGTATCGCTTATCGAAGACGCTTATTGAAGTTTGTGGGCTCAAATCTCACGCCAGCCGAAGCTTTTTTCTGGTGTTCATTGTTACCTGTGTTAAGTTACTTAACAGCTACGTGTGAAACAATTTTGTCAGTGAAAGAATGAAATCGTAAAATGAATATCAAGCAGAGGAAATGTACAATAGTCATAAAAAATTTGCGTAGTGCGTATGTCACTGACCAGAAAACAAAGTCAGTTTATTTTAAATTGAGGCCCTTGCCCCCGCTTACTTACACCACTGCCGAATACTATTTATACATTTTTCATTTTTAGGGTCTGAGGGTGGGCCATGGCACAGTGGCCGCCCTCCGTACGCTAGTGGTTGCGGCATTTCTTGAAATGTTTACTAAACCTTTCACTACGAGAGCACCCGCGCTCCTGGAATGGTGCCGCCTCCGCACCGGTATCGGACGTTTCCCTCCGGCTTACACAAATGGGTATGGCCCCACTCTGCGACCTGTTAATGTGGCGCAGAACAACAAACCGTTGACCATGTTGTCCTCCATTGTCCGATCCATCGACGTCCCAATGGAATGCACGGTCTGACGGTTCTGGAATACTGTTTATACACGGTCTGACGGTTTCGAATACTGTTTATACATTTTTTATTTTTAGGTTCTGAGAGGGGGCATGGCACAGTACCCACCTCCGTACGCTGGTGGTCAGGTACCAGGCCTGTAACCAGCTTGGGACATCAGGAACAGGGTTGCCAGATTAGCCTTTTTTAGGACAAAATTCTGAAATTTGGCCTTGTTTCAAGTTGGTTGGCTGAAAAAATTTTAGTTGGCCTTTGGTCTTTTTTTGACCTCATCTTAAGTCAGCTGGCCTTAAAAATTCGGCCTTTTGACTCTTTTTTGGCCTTTTTAATGCTGGAATAGGTTCTTATGAAGGAAAATATTGCTACTCCAATATTTTCGGCAACACATTTGCAAAGTTTTCGTGATAAATGCTATATCAGACGCCGCATTCTGATATTAGTAAATTTGATGGATGTAATTCAAAATCAAGTTTTTTCGTACTCATTGGAAATGGGTGCAGTCACTGCACTGTGCAGTGCCTATTGTGTTGTAAGCACTAAACAGTCTCAGCACTTGCAAACAGGTCTGCGTTTTCGCGATAGAAATGCCATCATTACGTCGAAGTGGAAGTGCTCTTGTGACCTCAAGTTACGCTAGTAAACTCTTGTCACTTCAAGTTACGCTAGTAAGCGTTTTGCCGCATGTGACCACGGCTCCTACTGAGGGTTTTTTCCCACGCAGATCTGTTTCTTAGTCGGGTGTCAAGGTTTAATTATGAAAAATCGCGTTAAATCTGTGTTTTTTGAAGTGATAAATTCATCAGCAACTTCAATGTGTTCAATAATATAAAGATAACTTTACATACAGCGTTTGCATGCGCACATCAGGTGAGAAAGTACTCATATCGGATGAGGGAGAACGTGTTCAATCGGTTTAATATTCTCATATAAGATCATTGTCAGGGTTATATACAGTGGTGTGCTTAAAGGAAGGCAAGCGAGGCACTTGCCTCGGCCCCCCTCAAGGTATTTCACGTGTAAATATTCCTACTTTTTGGTGAAATAATTATTATCCGCTCATATAATATTTTCCGAACCACAATTCAGTACTCTGCCTTCAAACGGGTCCCCAAGAGCAACTGCAATGTGTAAGTAGGCTACTCTGCTTTCCAAGGAGCCCAAACAACACCTGTAATGTGCAGGTGCTCTGCTTTACAAGGGCGCCCAATAGCAACTGCATTGTGTAAGTACTCTGCATTCAAATTGACCACAATAGCAACTGTAATGTATTAGCCCTACGCTTTCAAAAAGGCCAACAATAGCAAATGCAATGTGTACGTAGGCTCACTACACTTTCAAAGGGGCCCAACAGCAACTGTAATGTATAAATAACCTACTTTGCTTTCAAAGTGGCCCCCAACAGCAATTGTAATGTGTGAATACCTTGCTTTCAAAGGGGTCCAAAGTATCCGTAATGTATAGGCTAAGCACTTTTCTTTCAAACGCCCCCCCAGCTTCACTGATTTCTAGCGCTTCATACTTCACTTTGGGGAATCGAAGCTTTCTTTGTGGGGCTAAGTGGTGACGGGACTGAATTTTGGGCACATGTGACAACGTGGGCTCCCCCAATTGGGGGTATGGAGTGCGGCTGATACGGCTCTGTTTCCCAGTAAAATTTACGAGAAACTGTTCTAGCTGATTTAACTAACATATAGAGTTTCAACAAGCAATCTGTTTGCGGGAAATCTTGTGAAAACAACCAAACGTAGGATCCAATACTGCAAATATTGCTTTTCATCGGAGTTTTGCAGCGTCTGGCTGTCCTGTGTTGTTGCGAGGTTTTTGTCAGTGGAAAATTTAACATCGATTAAGTAAGTTTTTTTTCTTTTTCTGCAACCGCTTTCATACAGAAGGTCTGCATCTCTGTCACGCCCAGATGCACCGTAATGTCGTGTTGTTACTCTACTGACAAGAGTCCAGAGTAGACATTCGCATTTCTGCTCGTTTCAAAGTAAATTGTGAAGTTATGCCTCTGCGCAGTCTCGCAAATTTTTAGATATTGAGTTGTCATAGGAAAGAGTTGCGCGGAGCCCCCAAAAGCGCGGGGCCCTAGGCAGGGATGTAGTGGGGCAGAAATGCGTGGGAACGGCGTTCCCACATCTTTTTCATGTTTTGCTTTAAAATGAGTTTGAAGCTGTTTCAAAATGGCTACTTTTTTGGGAGCGTTCCCACACCTTTTTTGTTAGCTTTACATACCTGGGCGTAGGCCATGGCCTATGCGAAAATCCGTCACTTCTGATAAAAGATTTGAAGCGTTGATGTTTATCAACTGTAACAAAGATTTCAAACATTGATTATTATTTTTGTTTAACCAATATTTAAAGTGCTTGTTGCAGTGGAGTGACTGAGGGGAGGGAAGAAAGCGATTTGACTCCCCTGGTCAGCTAAATGTAAAAACCAGGCCCCCACTTACCTTATATTTCGGATTTAATATTCTTTTAATTGGTATTTAGTAGGCTGTCGTCTTTTTGCGGTTTCGGAGTATTTTCCGTTGATTTGGGGCTTTAGTATAGCCATCCACACCTGGATTCACCATTATTTCTCAATTTTTCTCTGAGTGCTGACTAGTAGGTCCCTACAGAGGTCATTGGGCCTCTTTCAGCTAAGTTTCCCCTCTAGCTCAAAACTCTAGTTACGCCACTGGTTTGTTGACTGCACGAACATCTCAGTAAACAATCAATTTTTTTTCTTTTTTCCGGTGCTTGATCCTTACAGATTAGTAATTTCGTTTATTGCATTGATTCATATCGTATATGTTGTCTGAAAATATACTTACAACAAACCATGCAAATGGGTTTTGTTTTCATTACAAAGATGTTTCAAGACAAATGTAATCGCGATTGTAATCGTGATTACTTTCAATGTAATCGTAACCGATTACATTGTGATTTTGTTTATTTGTAACCGTAATCGAGCAGTGGCAAGAAATCGCAATCCATAGGTGTGTAGGAGCAGGTAAAATAATTTTGGGGGTGCGAAGGATATTTTGCTCAAATTTCTCCAAACTTGCCTGAATAAACGACCTCCAAGAAAAACGACTGCATTTCATTTTGAGCGCATTTTTTTCTAATCAAAGCACATCAACAATTTTGCCCAAATTTCCCCCAAACTTGCCCGAAAAAAAATACAAAAGAAATGACCTCCAAAAAAAACGTCTGCACTTTGATTTTGGGCGCTATTTTTTTAACCACAGCACATCAAGCGATTTTGCGAAGGTTTTCACACATCTTGCCCAGGTTTCCACATATTTTAAGGGAATTTGCCCGGATTTTCCTCAAATCCAAACTTTTGGGAGTGAACTTGCACCCCGCCTACACCACTGTCGTAATCGATCACATTTGTGATGTAATCGCCCCGTGTCTGCATAACTTTGTCTTTCACAAATATTGGGTGACAATCTTCGTTTACGTTTTAAGTCGATCTATTCTTTGCCATGGTGTTTTCAGTTATTCTAGTTTCCACTGACAATTGGTATTATTTGCATGATGGCTTTTTGCATTGTTTCTGCTTATTAGCTGAGTCATATCAAATAATACATCAATCAAAACATGAGCTTTCCAACACCTCAAAGCTTTCAGTTTCAAATCAGCTTTTGGTCTGATACTCATCTATTGTTATTAATATAGATTTTAGAGCAGGAGTGGGCAACCTGCGGCCCGTGTGAACATTTGAAATGGCCCGTATCAAAATTTTCGTTACCCAATTTAGAGTACAAAATCGCGTCAAACCGATGCTCCATGACAAGCAGATACTGAGATAGTACGTCAACAGAATCCCTTATAGTTAGATAAAGGTTGAATTTTTGGATTAAATCAATTGTTTTTGCGGCCCGCCAGCGATAATCCACCATTCATGCTTCCCAAATAAATAGATTCCCCACACCTGTTCTAGAGTAATGTCTGAGAGTGCTCTCTTTAAGTACAAGCGGCAGAGATTAGATTTTTGCGAAGATTTCGGGCCGTGACACTTCACAACGAAGTGCGATTTGAAAAGTGAGTGAGAGGTAGCACTACTCCAAAAACCGCACTTTAAGCGAGGTAGGAGTTAAAATACAAGATCCTCTAACACAGGGCTTCCCAACCTGAGGCACATGTACCCCTGGGGGTACATTTGCCTATCTCAAGCGGTACATTTATTGTACAGTGGCAACAAATCTACTTTTAGACATGAAAACGGAGTCTACCTTTCTTGTTCTAAAAATATATAATTTCTATTTTAATTTCATTCAGCTTTATTGTCACAAGAAATTTTAGGGGTACATGCTCATCTGTCGAAATGCTAAAGGGGTACGTGGTCAGAGAAAGGTTGGGAACCCCTGCTCTAACAAATCACCTTACAACATTTCAAACTCCTGTTTAGACGTAGTAACCTTGAGATCAATGCGTTTAAATGAGCACTTTGTATCAGCCCCATAACTAGCTTGGAACACAAGGAGGGGCGAAGAGTTTTTTGGGAGGGGCCCAAATTTTTCGAACTATGTCCAATAGTTTCAAACGACGTCCAACACATTTTTTCAGGGGGTCGAAAAATTTTCTAGGGTGGCAGGCTTTTCCCCCCCTGGTTACGGGCCTGACTTGTATGAAGCAGTACCGCCAACATAAAACGATTCTTTGGAAACAGCCCCTTGCGGATGTCATAATTTCGCCGCAGTGGTTGTCTACGCAAGCTTACCTTGCAAAGCAGCGCTTTGCAATTTTCACTGTTCAAGCTCAAGTAGAATTGTTTTGAATACAAAATTGAAAAAAATCTAAGCAAAATTTTCTTGGCGTGAAGATGCTGAAACGATCTTTACATCTTAGCGTTAGTGCGGGTTTTACCATTTTCAAAAGGCTGGTCTACGACAGATGCTACAACGAATGCCGTGATGCCGGAATAGCAAGACCACACACGTTTGCTTAAAATCTCGATATATTCCTATGTTTATCAAAAATGCTCAGAACGAACAGGCTATTTCGTCGCAGACGACGAGGAACTAATGCATGCGAAGCCCAGTGACAGCAAGTCCCTATTCGAAAAACAATAATGCAGACAAAAGTAAACTTACATTGCAACTACTATCAAACGGACGGCTAAAATCAAGCAAACAATAAGTCGGAAAGTCGTCGCTCTAAAATTTTGCGACAGCTTGCAAAGGAAAACTGTTCCGAGGTTTCAAATGGTTTTTCCTCCAACCAAAAATCGTTTTACTTCCACAACAATTTTCACTCTTTGCAATTCCTGTTGAATTTAAAGTAAAAACGTCGCGTTACGAAAAGGGTGCAGTTATGAAAAAATCAGCCAATGTTTGTTCGATGAAGTCGATGCACAGGATGTATTGCATTGCATGTTTCAGTCTTGACAGCAAACGAAAAAAGCCCTAAAATGAACAAACAAAAATGCGAACAAACGCATAATGGAAAAATGGGTGCGGAGGTTGTTTTCATACGGATTGTATGGAAATTTCAAGGGTCGCACCCACCCAAACAGACAACACCTGTCGCTGGTTCTGAACGTTACCATCGTACTGTGCACGCTACAAAAGTAGCATTGAGGGCGTACACTAGCAATTAGAGCTGTAGATAGTGGGAGCGTGCTGAATGCAATAAGCAAAAACACGGATATAGATTTTCTACGAGAGCATATCAAACGTTAGACACGTGTGAAATAAACTAGGATAATATGAGCGCTCACCTATGAAAATGCGGATGATTTCTAATGCAGGTGGAAAGGTACACTTCAAATTAAAATGGACTGTGGGGGTAGTTGAGACAAAAAAGACTAGTCTTCGATGCGACAAAATGCGAGCAAGCGGGAAATCGAATGAAGACTCCACGGAAAGAGTATGATTCAACAACAAAGGTAAACACGATATCAAGAAAAGCAGAGCAGGATGAAGCATGGATAAAAAGTTAGGTGGGATTTTACACCCCTAAAGCACAGCGCGGTAGTCACCAAACAGTTACGGGCGTTCAACTGTGAGACATCACACCAAACATGGGATAAAGCATATTTATCTGTTCCCATGGCCGATAAGTGATCTATCGCATACAACTACTCGAAAAAACAACGCGGCTATAAACGTGGCCAGAAAAGATTGACACAACACAAAAAAACCTTTGGTTGATGCTACGATGGTCGAACGGCATAGGTCACGTTGAAATGACCCAATAAAACACGTTGCGATGTTTTCGCAAGCGTGTTAATGTATATTGGGCTGCAGCAAACAGGACACCCGTTACTTGTTGCAGTTGTCACTGTTGCAACTTTTTCTTGTGCTGGCAATGCAGCTTTCACAACTACAAAGTTTGCTTTAGAACAAGAAGCGAAGTTACGACACCACTTGGAAAGTTAACACCGACGATAAGAGTGGTTCAAACGATTTTCATCACAGCAATCGATGCTTTGCGCGAAGATATGACCGGAGGTCTGGTTCAGATGCAAATGCGAACTGTGATGACATTTGTACGGCCTTCGCACGCTTGTAAAAGCTGGTACTGAAGCCTTCTCAACAGAGCAAACGTTAAGGGCAGAGGTTTGCCAGGAAGAGCAACGCATGTGACTAGAAAATGAAGCACTCAAAGAATGAAAGCGAGCTAGATAACTGGTATGACGCAAAAAGGTTCGTCATGCGTAGAAAGCTAATTAGATCAGTCGCGCATCCGTGTCTGACATGCCCATTGCCCACATGCTTATTTTGCGTGCGTTTTAATATTGCTTGTGACCGCTTCTTACCTAACAATAGTTTTTACTTGAAGCTTTGTATCAATCCGAGAATTCTGTGCAGATTTAAGCCAGGTAACAAATCACCACCAATTCGCATGCCATCTCCAAAGCACAGATTTCAGACATGGCGATACCTACCGCATACGCAACGCGCAAAACAAGACAATGAGACGAAAACAGCTTTGCACTTTCGGCGGCTCGTCCTTCATAGAGGGAACGCAAGCGACGTATGTTCCGATTCGAGTATAAAAGTTGTTTAAATACCGGTGCGGTTCCCGGTTGGTTTCACTCAGAGTCTTGTCGATTTCGCGGCAGAAAAAAATGTAACATCCGAGAGAGAGAGTGGCTTGAACTGAGCCATGCCCAGAAAAAGAAGCGAAAGGTCACTGATTGCACGCAAACAAGCACTGCAACAGAATAGTTCGCAGGAGAAAATAAGCGGCAAACGACGCCACTATCACAGATTAGCAGCGAAGGCACTGTGCGGCTGTGTGAGGCGCAAAGTAAATCGCACACGGTCAACTCGATAAATATGTTACGATGGCGTTCCGAAGGCACAAATTTAACAAATTGCAGCATTTCTTTGCGGCGACGACGGACGAAGCTCGAGAGATGCGCAGGGGCTGAGAAACCCTTAACACTTTGTCCCACTTAATATGGAAGCATCAGCGCAGAAATGTAAAGAACGATTGCACAGAACTTTATTCGGAAGACGCGTCTCAACACACTTTCAGCATTTAACTAACGGTGAATGAAGAACACGGTGGTCCTAAGTTCAAAGTTACAGTGTGCGGCAGTATCACAGAAAGTCTTCGTGCGAACACCAATACGCAAGCACTTTACAACATCAAGGTCACATTTAATCCTTTTTGAAATTAAAAACGCGACTGTTTACGCCTTAGTACTCACGAAGAACATATTTCGCGTGAAGGGCGGAGCTAAACGTTGTGTTGTCGCTGTAGCGACGTTAGACGTAGGAATAAAAAAACTCTCACCTTGCGCACCATTGCATTTTTAGTTAAAGTCAAAACAACTGTTGTTTTTTTCTTTGCCGAGAGAAATGGTCCCATTTTAGAACTTGATTTAACCTTTCGTAGGCGCTTAGACTGCGATGGTAAACTCGACTCTATTGTTTAGTAGAAGCATACGCACATCAAATCAGACAACACAGCTGTCAGTAGTAAGTGCGTTCACGCAATGCAAATGACTGTACAGAACAGCATATATCATATGACGTGTCACGAAATGTAGTATATCGCCATTTCGCCGCATGTAGTTTGAGAAACAATTGCAACGCAGTAAAACGTAACCACGAGAGTGAAATAGGAAATCCGCCATCAGCATGATACTCCTTGCTCGCTTGGCTTCTACCTTTTCCAAACTTCTGGAACGTGCTTCACCATGAGCCTGGGTAAATACAGAAAAAGGGTAAGCGTGGCGATTGGCAAAGCAGAACGTTGGCAAAGTAACTTCGATTCATCCAATTTCACAAGATCTCTAATTCGCGCACTATGCTTTCTCCAGCATCTGCGAAAGCAGATCCCGCCCACGGTCAGTTAGCTCCTCTGGCTCTCGACAAAAAAGCGTGACCAGAGTGAAGTCTGACTTCCTGCAGGTTGAGTCACACACCGGCCGCAAGTAGGTAACGCACGCGCGACCAATGAGAGCCTTAGGTTGCCGATCGCAAGGATACCACGTATAACCATCGCTGTTGCGGCTCGTCAGCATTTTTAGTTATAAAGTGGACGGGCTCTTCGCGGTGAGCACAAAACAACCAGGCGTGGGTGTTGGTACAGTAACCAAGAGCATACTGGAAGATGCCAAAGAGCAAATGTTCAAACGCTACGGATGACCCAAACTATCGCCTACAAACCTTTCTGTACAATTAAAAGTTATTACGGCTATCGGGCAGCTGAGCTCCTTGGGAGAAAAAAGAAAGCAATGCCAACTGTAGTTTGTATTATGGGCGAACATTCGCCGTACATAGACAAACACACTCATCAAACTGTCATAGTTTCACGGAAAGACAGTAAAACGTAAATTCGTTGCACTGGAGATGTTTATGACAAACCAGTTACCTACGAATAACACATACGAAAAAACGCATAACATTTTTGTAGAGAAATACATCTGCTTCAAGCATTTTGCACAACCCAGTTTAGCTTTAGCAATGTTTTGTAAGCGTTCGATAACTATGCATACACTAAAACTTTAGGCCGTGAGAGAACCTCTCTTTTGCGTCTAGCGCAAAAAAACACAGGCGCCTTTTCAAAATATCTCAACCTGTTTCCGCGCAATGGATCCGTTAGTTGCTTTTTCCTCAACTCCGCCACCACTGCAAACAGACTTCCTTGACTTAGGCTTATACCGTAATTTACGCGTAACACAGCGCTATGGTCCCATGTAACCAACCCAGGTGTCAATTAAAGGGGCGCCAGCACTCCACGTTCAAATTCACTGTTCTGGTACCCTGGTATGCTACGTTGTCTGCATATCAGTGCTTTGTGAAACAGCAATGTCCTAATGCAGTATTGGACATAACGCAGTATTGAAACGATAGCAACAGATGAACAAGCGCATTTAAACAGAAATTTCACAAAATCAAATCCTAACTAGTATCGACCACACATCGCGCACGCTGGACGAGGTCGCCAAATGAATTGTTTTCTCCAGAGCCTGGTGAGGCCAAATCAGGAGTGAGAAACCTGGGGTGCGCGGGCTAAATACGGCCAGTTATGGCCCACATCAGAACTTCCGTTACCCAATTTAGAACAATACATCGCGTCAAAACAAAACTCCATAATAAAAAGATACTTAACAATAAATCAAGAAAAGTCTTCCTCACTGTTTCTCGAAGTTTTTCTCATTGCTTTCCTCAGGAAGAGAAAGGTAAAATTTTAAGATAAAATTAATCAAGGTTTTTTTAAAGAAAATGTTAGGTACCCGGTATGGACCTGTAGGGACCCGAAAAATTTCCGACGAAATTTCATAGATATTTTCCTTGATAATTTTCTCTGATTCTAGGGACCCGATCTTCAATTCTAGAGACACGAATCGAGTCTCTAAAACACGTTTAAAAACCCTGAAATTAATTATTCTTTTCGGCCCGCAAGCGACATTCCACAATTCATAGCGGCCCGTGATAGTAAACAGGTTCCCCACCCCTAGGCTAAATAAAGAGGGTAACTCAAAGTGGCAAACACTGAGAGACAGGGTTGTTGGAAAAAAAACGACCCAGTGGGTTTTTTTTTAAAGCCCACTCAAAAAAAAGTAATAAAACCCACCAAAAAACCACTCTACTTTTCCTTTGAAAATCTACTAAGAAGTAAAAAATAAAATAAGCAGGACACTTGTACAGTTAGCTGTAATTTTTTTTCAATCAAACAAAACGAACAGCAACGAAATTTAAAGGACTTGGAAAAAGAGAAGAATAAATCGAATAGTTTGAGTAAATTCTGATAGTGTCTTCTTCAGCTCTGTGCAATCGGTATATTTTAACCAATTTTTCTTGCATCTACACTTTTTCTGATTTTGGATCATACCAAATCATATGTTGAAAAAATACACTCTACAGATGCTGAACTAGCAGGGCATGCACATAAACTTGACGTGAAACTGCGGAGTTTGTGTGGGGGTGGTTTTTCTCTGTTCGCTGTGCGCATGCTTGCCAAGCTTTACCACTTGGGATTGAACTGACCAACAACACTTTGCGAAAACAAAGATGGGATGCACTTCTTTACCCTCAATTTTGACTGCCATAATAGGTATAACAAGTTATTATTGTGTACTGTAATTCTGAAAATAGTGATATTGCATGATAGAATAAAAACAATTCACAATGTTTTTTTCCGTTTTCTTTAAAAGAACAAAATCTTGCTTCTTTTTAAAACAAAAAAAACCCGGCTTTTGAAAAAAATAGGTGGGTTGGGTTTTTTTGAAAAAAATTGATTTTTCTCAACCCTGCTGAGAGAGGCTAACGAATGTACTACACACTCAGAGTTTATTCACTAAATTTCTTAATGCAAGGTCCTAAGACCTATAAAGAGGATGTCAAAGTTTGTATCACAAACCTTAATCAGCCACATGCATTATGACCTCAAAGGTATTGTGATGTCACATGTCATTAGTATATTGCGCGGGAAGAAATATATGACCAATCCACTCACAGCGAATAACTCTACGCTTGATTAAGCTTTATACGATTACAGTATATCTAAACTATAGCGCTTCTTTGAAACATAACCATGGTTGGGATGGGCTCACGCACCCCCAGGGGGGTTCACACACACACCGGTAAGAGAACCCCCGCTTCAGAAAAAAGAATGTTGAAATGCAAATTAAGTGTAACAACGTAATAAAATTCCGAAACTTCATCAAACAGGCTGGCGAATGCAGAACGACTGATGAATGAAAACAAATTTGAGATTTAACAATAGTAGAAGATGCGGTAAGTCAGCAGCACATTGTACGCTTTTAAACACTGGAGTTTAGGGGAGGGCGACCCACGCAACTGAACGACCAGCAGTACCAATTGTTTGAAAAGAGGCACATTTGCAGGTTTTCGCAGCAAATCAGTTCAGCAAAACCAAAGTACCATTTTCGGCGCTAGGTAAACAAAGCAGACAAGCAGCCCGGAAAGTCACACAACCGACAACTGCGCCCTGACGAAAAGTGACTCAGAGAGAAACGCCCCACCAGGAAAGAATTTATTGACACAAAGGCCCTGTGTCTATTTCAAACGCAAGAACTCCACTGAGGCCAAAAGCTTTGTGTATTGGGCAAATAGCTAGCGTGACTGTCTGTTAGGCCATCTTATTCACAACACAAATTAAAGCTTATCATCAAATACCGAATATTTTCGTGAGCGCTAAAAGTGCCGACGTGGCAATGCACCATCGCCACATTGCCTGAAGTGGCATTCATTCAAAGCATCTCGGAACCTTCATCGTGGTACAAACAACATTCAGGTCTACAAACTGTGAAATACATCTATTGTGAAATAGTATAAATAGCACAAATTAAACTGAAACAAAAGCTTATAAGTGTTTACAAGCATCGTGTCACAGATTGAACAAAATTACACGTCGATTGTACAGCAAGTCCATTTATTGCACGCCTGCTGGAAAAGTACGTTACACCCGATTGAAAACATTTGGATAATTGGCTTCTGTCGATCCTATGGGCATTTACCAACACTTGGCAAAAGCATACAACTATTGGTGGTGAAGTGTTTGGGTAACCTAGCAACTAAGTGACTAGAAACCCTGAACAAAACGCAATTGGCTTTACAGCTCTATCAGCAGCGCATGATTTTCTCTCCGCCGATCCTTGCGGTGAGCCTGATCTTTCCGACAATGCTGGACTTCGCGCAGAAACAAACAAATGCGTTCTCCAGTAGCTGGCAAGTGAACGCTTGCGCTAAGAGCGGTAAACGAAGTGCGACCTCAGCCATAAGTAACACGAACAGCGCGCGAAGCCGTATTCATTTTACAGTGGTATACTGTGCATAAAACCTTTGTGGCTTTTTGCAGCGTGTAGTAAGGTCCAATTTGTGGCTTTTTGCAGCGTGTAGTAAGGTCCAATTTTGAAACGTTTTGCGTACTTGACTGTTGGCGCTTATTTTTTTAACAATTGTTATTATTAAACATTTTAAATTATTGTATTTCTTCACGATATTTTACTTGTGTTAGCTAAGCACTGCTGTCATTAGAAACACCATTAACTGGAAACAACACTAATGATAAGTCGCAGCCAGCGCAAAAATACCACATGTTCACTCACAGATGGAAATTTGTAGACCCCTGGCCTTTTCCACCACGAACCGCCACTGTTTCTTAGTGATTTATCGGTTTTACTCATTGCATTGCAGATGTTACTATTTCACTCTACGTGTAACTGACGACGCTCTTTTGAGTGAAATTAACGTTCCATTGCAAGCAAACTGTGATCCGATTTTTGCGAAAGACTCGTTGATTGTGAGACTTTGCGTGAAATTATTGATAAAGAACATTTATCGTCAAAGCGCGTGCGATCGAGTCCGCCCAGTAGTCAGGCTGATTCTAATACACACCTCAGGGCAACGCTAGAGTAGAAAAAAATCCGGTCCCAAGTCTTAAGAATGGCAAACCCCGATCCATGCAAAATTATACAATCTGAGACATGCCAGAAGCGACTAAGTTAAAAATTTTGTGAGATGAAATTACGGTTCGATAAAGAAAATCCAAGCTTTCTCACCAAATTCCATAGCAAAGGAGTAAGAGACTGACCGCCAAGCCTACCATGGAATCGAGGTACCATAGAAAATGATTTGCCTCCGTTGCTTGCGACGTCACTACCATGGACAAAGCAATGATAGCGCCGGCCGAAGAGTTTAACGCTGTAAAAAAGACATACAAAACATTTAACTGTAGGTTGGCGGCACACAGCTCTGCCCAAGAGTAATGTTTATTTCAAGATGTCGCGCACAACCACTTCGCATCCATTAAAACGGGATGTCAGTATTTTTACGGGCAATTTAAATCTCTTTTGTTGGCCTTGAACAAGCTATTCGCGTCTGTTTTTACAAACGGTGGGCTGCGTATCAAAGCGTTTCCTCGCATTTTATGGTACAATCGTCGGCAGCAACGCGGATGTCCGCGGCATTACCATTGTGAAAGGCGGATATCCATCGTCATTCACATGAAACCCAATCAGCCAACACAAGTTCCCTGGAGCAATTGGTCATTTGCTTACATGTGCACAGTACGCAACAACGGTCGGTACGACTGCATGGTATAGCGCAGGGGTGGGCAATTAGCGGCCCGCGGGCCAAA
>Ga0210059_1003779_pt1 | contig 24346 bp, 4 predicted proteins | sample Ectturendosymbi2_FD_188042 | JGI IMG/M metagenome (GOLD analysis project Ga0210059, IMG submission 188042) | Ecteinascidia turbinata endosymbiont from Florida, USA - Sample 2 (SPAdes) (version 2) | ecosystem: Host-associated > Tunicates > Ascidians > Unclassified | place: Key West, Florida...
ACTGGGCCAACAAAAGCTATTGGATTCATCACTCCCATCAGTAAACGTAGGTGCTGGTGCAAGTATTTCTGCCCAAACATCAGACAATTCAGACTATGATGCTTCTCAATCTTTGTCAAAGTCTGAGCCGATGTCTTCAGAAGAGTTGTTTTCACAAGAACCAAATGAGCAAAACAGGATGGAGTGGCTAAATTTAGCTATGATGTCAGAACGTTTTCAACTACCTGACAGGGCAAGTGCAGCTGTAGCAAATGCGGCACTGAAAGATGCTGGCTTAATTAGTGCTTTGGACAAAACCTATGGCATTGACAAAAACAAGTTGCGAAGAGAAAGAGAAAAATACAGAAACATAATTAGTGAAGAAGAAGCAATATTTTACAAGTTCATTGACGGGATCTACATTGATGGAAGAAAGGACGCTACCTCACTAACTGAACATGACGCACAAACTGGCAAATATTATCATAAAACTGAGCTCCAAGAACACATTTTTGCTGTTGTTGGGGAACCTGGTGCTTGTTCCTTAATGCATGTCTCTCCACAAGATGGTAGAGGAATTAATATACCAAATGAGGTATATGATGCTATTAAAGGTACCGAGTTAAGTGACACCCTACAAGTTGTAGGAACAGATGGAACTGCATCAATGACGGCAAACAAAGCTGGATTCATTGGGTGCTTGGAAAAGAAACTGGGGAGACCATTGCAATAGGTAGTCTGCCTTTTACACTGCAACGTGTTGCCTCTGAGGCATGTGTTTCTTGAATTGGATGGAACAACTAAAAGTCCTGACAGTTATTCGGGGCCTGTGGGAAAAAAACTGAATGGAAAAGTATCAACTTGGCCAGTGAAAACTTCGAACCAATTGAAAATGCAAATTTTCCAAAATTGCCTGATGATATTGTGAACGATCTTAGTTCAGATCAATATTATGGATACCGAATATGCCTAGCAGTCATGTCAGGATACTTAGACCCTGATTTGAAAAAGCTTCAGATCGGCCCTATTGTTCACTCAAGATGGCTGACTTTGGCCTGCCGCATTCTTCGTTTTTATACATCAACAAAACAGCCTTCAAAAAGTTTGGTGCAATTGACAAATTTTTGTTTGAAAAACTGGAAAAAGAAAATAACATTACTGATGGGGCAAAAATTTTTTTCAAACTTATTGAAAGAGTGCGTCAGTTTCCAACTGATAAAGTAAGGGACATTTCAATGAAAGTGCTACAGCGAAACGCATATTTTGCACATTCAGAAAATGTAGTTCTTGGAATGTTAGCTGAAGATGATGAGACTATTCGTCGAAGAGCAGTGGATAAGATTTTAGAATTGCTAAGTGAAGCATCAGCAACCACAGATATGGAATCATCTACGTTAGAAATCAGCAGAAAAGATGTTGTCCGACAATTTAAGGTTCCAAAGAACAATGTAGAAGCTACACACTTTTATGAGCTTACAAATCTTGACAGCATCAAGGATATTTCTCAACCACCTGCCGTGATGGATTTGGATGATACTTCGATTGCTCAAATGCTGACCAAACCTCTGGTCCTGCAGCACCCGTGTCACAACCAAGCTGTGGAAAGACACGTTAAACTGGTAACTGAGGCTGCTTCGGTTGTGACCGGATATGAAATTTCGAGATGGCACGATCCGCCAAAAGATTCAATCCAGGCTGCTGATGAGCAAATTTGACTCAAATCAACAATTTGTTTGAAACCAACATTTTACATACAGAACCAGTAGTTATGGTAGCACAAACAAACACTGCAAAATGTATTGTACGGTTTGACCGTGTGTGAAAGACAATTTTATATGTACTTTGATTTGCCTGCAATTATGCTGAACTTGATTAATATTGTAATCTCAATCTGTTAACTGCTAACTTATGCATGAGAGACTGAGAGAACCAAATCTATCCCAAATGCATATAAATCTTCCTTACATAATGCAATTAGGTTTGACATGTTGCAAATGTGACTAAATACAAGCAATATAAAACAAATGTGCAAGACAATGGTTAAAAATCAATTTTTTTCAAAAACCACAAATATTGTTAGGTTTACGAAAAAATGTTCTCAAGAAGCAGATTAATTTTGGTACTTCTGAGCATTTTGAGACCAAAATGAGCTTTGTGACTAAGTGTGTCAAAAGTTATGTCAATTTTATTAAATTTGACCTTTTCGTGACCTTTGTCACGTGACTGCACGGCTGTTGTTACGGGAAACCATGAAAAATCGGTTTAAAATATGTTTTTAGCTGATTTGCCAGGATTTAAGAACCCCCTTTTTTGAATTTCCAAAAAAAGTTTATTTTTTACCCTCCCTAATAAATATGTCGATATACTTTCCTTTCTATTGCTAACCGTTTATGTCTCCCATCATATAGACAAATGTACCCTCAGGATTAATGTACACCCCGATCTAAGAGAATTAAAACCACTACTGAAATGTGAAGTGAACAATGGAGATCATATTATTAAATTCATTATTGTAGCCTGCTACATCCATATATAGGCCTATACCTTTTTAAGTTAAAGACGGGAACACTACAGAAAATATAAACGTACATAAATGTTTACATGTGTTAAGTAGGTATACCGCCAACACTTCTCTAATTTTTGTTTGATCCCCTGGAATGCGTAATTAAACTATTAAAACCAAGTGGTGCGGCTTGCCGGAGGCTAAAAGTCAAATAGGAATATTGACGAAAGATGCTTTATTATTCCTTATACCTTTTTTAAGCACGAAACATGATCTTATTTTTCATATTTGATTCTTGTAAGCAAAATGTGATAGTGGAAAGGGCGGCACTTTTACGGTCGGCTCAGGGCCGCACTTTGCCTCGCTGCGCCGCTGTTCGGATCCAGCCGTGTATTTTGTTAAACAACGTTCGTACTAACTGGAACTCCTCATCGTTCCCGCAATTAGCGTGCTGCTGTTCAGTACAAACTTGTCACAATAAGATTTACTGTCGTTTCATTTTTACCGGATGTACACAAATTCATCGGCATTTGTCTTTCAAAAAAGCGGAATAGGACAGAATTAAGGAAAATGCAGTGGTACGGCAATGTCTGACAAGAACTGACAACACCCGTTCAAACGTTCTTTCCGGTGTTGCCACTCTGTTGTTACGGAAAAGTACTAGATTTCATGATAAAAAAAACACTACAGTAGGTTCACAAAAGGAACACAGGGATTACAAAAGCAAATTTACACACAGTGAAAATGCCCAGAAAATGTGTTGCAACACCAACCAACGACATTGTGCAATTCATTGGAAACCAGAGACAAAGAAAACGGGGATGACAGCAACGCTTGTTTGTTTGCACAGGTTACTGAAACCTTTAAGAGATGACCAAATGACCCTGCAGCTATTTAACTCAAAACATATTATATTGTCTTGTGCAATTTAAGATTTCATTAGGCAGAATTTGTATCAAATTACAATTGCACTAAATCAAAAGGTCTCATGTACAGTTACAATTACACAAAACTGTGCAATTAATTACATTCAACTCACTCATAAAAAAAGCACTAGATAGCCATAAAAAACACTAGAACACTAGGTGTAATGAAAAAACACTGGATCTAGTGGAAAAGCACCAGGAGTGGCACCAGTGGTTCTTTCTCTGCGAGTTGTATTCTTTGCTGAGACTGCAAAATAAATTGCGCTGCTGAAACAAACAGAGATTGTCAACTAACTAAAGTGCAATAATCAGTCATGCGGAACTAAGTTGTGACGAAACCGCAACGAAGCCCGTTTTAGGTAATGATTACATTACAGATAGGTTGTCAGACGTTCTTGAGCGCCAAGGACTTTCCCTGAATTCGCTATCATAACCGGTTATGTCCTTTCTTGACCCTTGAAAAACATTTTGTTGTCTTTGAGTATTTTCCAGCGTCCGTGAAAGTTCCTGAACAGTTTTGAAATTGGTTATTATTGAACTATTGATGACATTTAACATTCAAGAATCACGATTTGACTATGTAATTGATCAGAATATCGTGTAGATTTGTTCCATCACAGCATAGACCTCCGCATCTGAGGCGCAACCAGCTCTTCATTTCGGGGGGGGCAATTTTCATGAACTTTTCATTCGATGGCGTCATCGTGTTTATTCAACAGTGGTACAACTTTTTCGCAAACTGTCACAGATATGTTCTTTTCGCAACATTTCCGAAAATGAGAACTTATTAGTCATAATCAGGCCCGTAACTAGGGGGACGAAGCCCACTCTAAAAACTTTTCCGCCCCCTTCGAAAAATGTGTTGGACATACTTTAAAACTATTGGACATAGTTAAAAAATTTGGGCCCCTCCCAGAAAACTCTTCCACCCATTCTGGTGTCCCAAGCTGGTTTAGGACCTGCTTTCAATCAAGATACAGACCGAACGATCAGGACAGAGTAAAAATTAATAGCCTAATACAAACACCTGGTTCCGTACTCAACTAGTGCAGTCATGGCTTTATTGTGTTAGATGTATAGGCTACTAGTAAACTGCCTAACTTTTCGGCTTGTTTTAGAAATTTCATCAAATCGTTTATCAAGATTTTTTAAACTTCAGTTGAGTATATTTGGAGTGAGATAATTTCTGCAGACGATACTGCGAGTGGTGAAGCTGTCAGACACAAGAGACTATTGTCAGGATATATTCAATCAATGATGCTATTGTTTTAATTGTAGATACGCGACTTCGTCGGCCAACTGAAATACTCCTGAAAGTAATGCAGCAGGAACAGGGCCCTTGAGAGGAATAAAATGTGCTGGTACGAGAGCTGTTTTGGGACCCTTTATAAATTATAACTAATTAAGAGCTTCACTAGCTTTTCAATACTATGACTAGAAAATGATATGCTTTATTTGGTATTTTACATCATAAACATTTACCAACGTTATTACTAAATTTCAAAAGATCCCAGGCTGATCTCAAATAAGGCACATAACACACAGTTGCTTTGCGAATTTCACAATTATCCATAAAATTTAACATTAAATAGGCTGTAGTAATTCTCACTAGCAAAGCAAATTTAATACGTCTTCAAACCTAAGACAGTAATAGAAGGACACGAAGAATTTCGGTACTCGCTTTGTCATGGATTCTAACAATTTTTGAAAAGTTTACTTGAGTTGCTTTCGCGATGCCAATTCAGGGTTGCGGATTGGCAAGGAATCAGAAGCGGTTCGGTGGAGTCGGATTCCTGACGACACTAGGGGTGGGAGCCGCACATTTTGTCCGACTCCGACTAAGGAAGTCCAATTGGATCACTTTTAGAACACACTCCTAAGTTGGGAATTCCTGTTGAATCGGTACAATTTCTTGCGAAACTTTTGTTGAAATAGAGAATTCTTGCTGTGTACCACGATTTCCATTGAGTGTTAGTTGCTACAAAATTCTTGGACGCCAAACTTCATTCACTTTATGTTAAGGAGTCAGAGTCGGAAATTTGGGAAGGTCGGAGTTGGAGTCAGACATTTTACCTCCGACTCCGCAACCCAGGATGCCATACTTGAATGATGGCCTCTATTAGCTTGGTCATGGTGGTGCGATCGAATTTTTGTTACCGGGATTTTCTTACTGATCACAAATTCTCAATGGGGTTAAGATCTGGCGAGTTTCCAGGCCAAACTATCGCATTTAATTTTGTTTCCTGAAAATCGTCTTCACTTTTTCAGATGAAAGACACGGGACAACATCCTGGAATTTTTCTCCATGATCTGGAAATGCTTTTCTCATGTCTGGAATGGTTTTTCTCTCAATTACATCAATGTATTTGTATAAATTCATCATACCTCAATTGGCATAAGTGAAGCTACTACTGAAAAACTGAAACTGCCCCAGAACATCGTTTTGGGTTCCTTTACTAGCTCATTGCAATTGGCAGGACTTAATTGCTCACGATTCCCGATCCTAATAAATATCTGCTGTGTTTCCCTGGAACAAAAAAAGACTTTCATCTGAAAACAGGACTCTCTCCGGTTTTCTACAGTCCAATATTTAGGTTATTTTTTGCACATTCTTGGCTTTTCCACCAGACTCCGATTGGCGGCGTCACATTGTACTTGAACGTCTGTAAACTTAGCATGCACCAAATCCTTCTGTAAATCAAAACTCGTCTTCTTAGCACACCTTTTGCAATCGCCTTTTGGGTATAATTTCAGTGTTACGAAAGCGTAACAATGCAACTCTGCTTTCTATCTGCCATTAAAAATCACAGAAATTCCAACATGTACAACTCTCAACCGGGGGTGGGTATTAGACTTCAGGGCCAGAGTAAAAATCGCAGAAAGCTACCCTAAAACATTGTACAATTTGTGATATGTCATTTGCACAATATATGGTCTTGAAAAAGGGCCCATTGCCCCTATGTTTGTTCACGTTATATCAAAAAACGGCTCCTATATTTTACACATGCCACACAAAAATTTTACTTGCTGAAAGCAATTCAAATTTTTCATTTTGTCTGGAATTTTGCTTCTGCGCGAAAGTCCATTTCACATTGGAAATTGCTTGAAGTTATTGTGATAGCAACACAGTATTTATCGTTGACGTTTCAAGAGTGTATGCAATCTCTTCCTCAGAAGATGGTAAGAAACAAAATCAAAGCGTACACACACACTGCATTTCTGAAAATTTTCAGAATGGTGCACGAAAAAAAGGATAAAAAATACCTTAGAAATAGGCTACCAACATTTTAAACGATCTCCCAATTTCAACATTTTGTGGTTAAATACCAATCATTTACAAAATTTTCGATCAGATGGCCTGTCTCAAGATATATCTTGTAAGGAGATGGTTAACCAGTAAGACAAAATAATATGTAAATAAAAATTATCTTAAAAATTATTGGAATACAAAATTTCAACTTTATTATTTGAAAGTTTCCTCAAATGTCAAAATTGCTATGCAATGTTTTGAAAATTTCGGTGGGGTTCAAATGCCCCAAATGCCCCGGTTGCGCACCTGCTTCGCATATTGCATTATCCTTGTACTGCATACAATATGTACTTGTACAACGTACAATACATGTATTAATTACTTTGCGTTCTTAATAAATGTGGTTGATAGCCCATTGTTATTCAGCAGTGTTTGTTTGAAAATGTGCTACATCACTATACCTAAAAAGTATTCAAAGTGGGCATGAAGTAAAGCTTCAATAATTACGAAACGACAAAATGTTCTTGAAAAAATTTTAAGTGACCTGGCAACCCTAACAATAGATCAGACAAAGCCTGAATTATTTCAATGAAAGATCGACCTCTTCAAAAAATCTGTTCCTAAACTTTTTAAAAGAACATTGAAGGGGAAACTACGCAATACAAAATATTGACATTCTTCGCAGTATAGATAAAACATTAGCCTATGCAAGAAATGCATGGAAGGAATTCTCCATTTTCCAAGTACACTACAGTATGTGCACCAATTCAATCTGGTTATTCGTCAAAGCATTTCATCTTTCATGTTTTCCTTTTCCGTTTCAGAAGTGCAGTCGCACTTTTCAAGTTATTTTTTATCATTAGGCCTCCCTAAAGGCTTTAAGTGTTGACACGCTTTTGGTTTTCGTGGGAGAATTTATTGGCCATGGGAGAATTTATGGGAGAGAATTTATTCGTGGGAGAATTTATTGGCGTCCACAACGGCTGAGAACCAAGGCCCGATTTAACAGATGCGACGTCCTAGGCTAATCCACTTGTGAGGACCTTCTCCCAATGTTGCGAGGAAAAAAATGGAAAGCGTTAATCAATTTGCGAAAATCCGTAAATGACGCTCTGAAAGTACGGTTAGTAAAAAATTCTAAATCATTACTGGAGTACCTATGATCACTGCGTTTGGTGCTGCCTCCGACGCAAAAGCGTTAAATTGCACGGAATTGTTGAAATCCTACTTGGCTGGCGGGAACAGGATTATTAACGGCCACAGGAAAACCAAACGAAATCGCCACAATTGAAATATTTGACAAACAACATGGTTTACGTTTTTTATAAGAATCACATCTGTTTTTTCTTATCTATGTTTTAAAAAAAATAAACACACTGCACCTATATAGCATGTGTGGCACATAAAGACTTTAAAGCACAACATGAGGACCACGTTGCAACTCGCTTACCACCACTGTAAAAATCTCACACACACGAGAAAAACACGTCACGTAAAACGCACCCAAGTGGTTGTAACTGTTAGGTTCACGATTCGCGTGTTTTTTACTTTTTCAGACTGGTAAAAATCGAACACAACTAAACTGTCGCGTGAAGAGATGTGAAGTTTGAAAACCACAACCGTCACCAGAAAGTTTTGAATAGGAGGTTTAAATTTGCGCAAGGGGACTTGACATTCTGAAAATTTGATAAAATCTTTACTGATTTATAGTGTTTCATATTTAAGTTTGGAAGGGCTGAGCTTACCAATGCCCACCGTGGCGACTGGATTGGTTAAATTTCGCTTATGCTGCCATTATTGAAATACGTATAAAGAAATAAAAAGCTACAATCATCGAATCAAGTAAGGTTGAACATAACACAGCAAACAATGAAAAGGTTTTGTCCTGCCTTTTTTATTACAAAATTATGTAAGAATTCATTACAATTTGTTTGCTTAAGTTTGTCACTTTTAATGTATGGAATGCAGGGGCGTAACGTCGGGCGGGCAAGGGGGGCACAATTCCCCGGGCGCCGAATCAATACCCGGGCGCCGCATCACTGCGTGGGAGGAAAAAAGTCCCAACAATGTCACAAGCACGTTCTTGAATACAGTACATTGCTTTCGAAAGACCTCAGGTTCGAACATAGGGGCACAAACTAGCTTCTTGCCCCGGGCGCCATCTAACCTCGTTACGCCCCTGATCGAATGCTTAGTACGAACAACCTCTCATGGAATATTACGCCCGTTTAATTCATTTTTAATTCTTTTGAATCTTGAAAACGACCTTTCGCCTGAGCAGTTAGTGACCATCAAGCTTAGAAATAAGGCTTCGCGTGGTTGCATCAACTAAGAACCACTAATCTAAGGCATCAGACCCAAACGCGCTTTTGCCAGTTTTTTTGCTGTTTCCCTGTCTGGTTGGGGAAGAGTTCTGCGGTTGCCACTTGGCAAAGTGGCTTTTGATTGGTGTTCAAGCACATCAAGATCTACTTTGATTTGCTTAGCATAGGGGCAGTATCAACATGCGCAAGTACTCAATAGCAATCTGATTTCTGAATGACTTTACTGAAGAAATTTCAAATGCGAAAAAATCATATCTAGAAATACCAATCGAGCTTCACGCGATAGAAACGCTGACAAAACTACTGTATTACTCAGTCACCTAAGAAACAACTATTCTTTTATTGTAGATACTGCTGCTAGCCCTACACATAGCTCTTATCTGTAGTACCACTTGGTGCAGTGACGTAACTAGAGGTTTGGGCCAGGGCGAAACTTAGCTGAAGGGAGCCCACTGGCTAACAATAATCGAGAAACAATAGCAAATCCGGTATTGAACGGCTATACAAAAACCCGAAATCACCGGAAAACACTCCTAAAAACGCAATAAAAACATCTATTGAAACCAAAAGAATAGTAAATACCAAAATACAAGCCAGGTATGGGCCAGGTTTTTACATTTATCTTGGGAGGGGTCTGTTCGTACTCCTGCCACCCGTCAGTTATGCCACTGATTAGGTGCATTTCAAACATGAACAGCCACAAGTTCTTTTGTTAGAGTCACACGTAACAATCGATACGATTCAGCAAACGCAGGACGCAGCCAGCGTGCTTTGAGTATATCGACACAATAGTTGGCATGCAGCTTGACCAACCGTCATATTGAGATTCATGGAAACTCGTTGGAAGACTTTGGCGTTATCACCACGAAAGTTGAATAAAACTAAATTTCGCGAATAATAATTAAGACATAAATTTTTGACGAAGTTTAATCTAAATGATCATACACCGGCCATTGACTATGCGTACCACAGTTTGTTGGAGGCCCCCTTTTGGATCTTGAGGCCCTAGGCTTAAGCCTATTATATAGCCTTTTGGTAAAGCCGGCCTTGCTGAGAACCAACGAAAAGCTACTGTCGCTGCCCACTAAAACCCTTCGTTGACATTTTTGTGTGTCAGCCAACTGCCACAGTTGAAATCAGTCATCACAAAAACGCTTTGCCACTGATGTCACACCTCAGCTAAAAACAGATTTAAAACCACGAGTTTTTCTGTATGCTTTTGCGGAATCAACCGACTGCGCTCTGCTTTCATCTTTTTGCGATGATTCAAACTTGCACATATCCATATTCAAGTACGTACTTACCACAGTGGGGGTAAGCAAGGATTGATCAGCAAATTATTATTAGGATCCCACTGTGGAGAGCACGTACTAGAACACAGCTACTAAATTGCAGTATCCTGGCGCATTTGGAAGCATAATAATCGACAATGGCACTCGTGCAACTATAACTGTTTAACAGCAGCCCACTAAACTGCCCAAAATTGGTCTGTCTAAATTCTCATATTTGGTAGCATCGGCTATTCTTCACCTTCAAGAAAATTTTCTCGAACTGCCAAGGCCAACTTTGATGATAATCAACTGCTGTTTGCAAGCATGGTAGTGCTGCACCATTATCTCGTGCGTTTTGCTGTGGCTGCAGTTTGTGATAAGCCAGCGTCATTTTGCACTCCCAATTTCTGTGTTGCCTCACGCCTCAGTAACACTAGGTAACCTTTGCTGACCTGTGGAGAGGCTTCCGTACACAACACATAGCGCCATTGACGCGTTACAACCTATGGACTTTGGCCTTGCGCAAGACGCGTACCGTGCAAGATGCGTGCTCCATGCGGCATCTCTTGACCAATCGCTGCGCGAGTCGCGGCAACCTTTGTTGCTGTCTGGAGAGACAAAGACGTAAGGCAAGCTTGGCAATATTGAAAAAATAATTCAAATAGGGTTAAAACCAGGCGCGCAGCCAGGGGCAATGGCTGACCTTTACCTGAGATATAAGCTCCGTGTGGACGTTGGTAATTATGAAATGCAATCTTGTATCAAACCGCTTGTAATCACGAACCTCAAGTGAAAACAAGGAGTAGATCTAAAGCTTTTCGCAGTTGTTTCTGCTGCATCCACTTTCTGCATCCAACCTAACGCCTGACGGTGATGTCAAGTTTCATTTTAAGATCATCGCAAAAATTACTCCTTGATAATCCTGGCGTCCTACAAATAAAACTTATCCTTGTTTGCAATGTCAGCCGTAGCCTTAAACGGATATTGTAGTTTTTTTGTACAGTTCTAAAACTAAATGCGTGAATATGATGGTGATATATATTTTTCAGTATATCTACTGAAGCTCAAACTTTTGCGAAGAAGCGATTCATTTTCAGTCTTTTACTCGCTCCGCTAACCTTTGAAACCTGGGTATATGGGTGACACCTGCCAAAATTGCTATTAACGTTTTAGGAGCACAGGCGCATTTTTCAACAACTCAGCAATTATTTTCAAGCTCATCTGACATGAAAAAACAAACTTGTATTTCGAAACATATTTCTTTTTCAAAACAACATATTTTCCGTGGGAGGAATGCACGGTGACTCCTGTCAAAATGGCAAAATCCCTTTTACAGGTTCAACCGAGGTCAACTACGAATGAGCAATCCGCGTCGACTAAGCTTGTCTCATCCGCGAATTACCTCATGGGACGCAGTCACGAAGCTTGCTCGTCCATCAAAATGCCAGACTTGTTTATGCAAAAATGGCATTGGAGACTAGATGTTGTACATCAGCACAGCTTTTGTCATCACACCTTAGGCGCCCACTGGCTTTTTTCACAAAATACAAAACGTATGCATGTTTCGATAGGACTGCTCGACAGAACGCTTCGAAAAAATCAGCTACTGAGTGAAACAGAAACTAATAAGTGTGTTTCAAGTCTTTTTAAAATTTAGTTGAAAACTGCTGTACGCATATTTGTCAACCGTCGCCTGAGCGGGAAATCACTGTTTAGCAACAACAGCATTCATTCTAGATATTTACTTGTGATGACATGTATTGTAACGGTTTAGTCACAATTATGTGGCAACTTGAAGTTTCAATCGACGATTCCTTGCCGGCGAGTAAAAAAATCAATCTTGCCAAGAAACCAGGGTCCGACATGCGCATAGTGTCACCTTATCTTGCAGTAAATAATATGAAATCATTCAAATGCAACGAGAAGAGTCGGCAGCATAATCCAACGTACGTAGCAAGATGCTTCTTATTTTGTAAATGCAGAGGGCATTGACATTGCCATTACTTACAGATAGCTTGCAATATTTCTTCTCGATGGAGTGCATGTGACTAGATTGAAACTAAATTTAATTTTTCCCATTAGGACTTCAAATTGCGCAAACAAGTTATTGTTTTTCTAGATGCCCGTGATTTGTACAAATTTAAGTACAACGTGTAGTACCAAGTTATCTTTACATACAACTGAGCGTATTCGATACATTTTGCAATACTGGCGTCACGATTATTTTGTAACAGTCCGCCTTCATGATAGATTATTCCATAACAGAACACATTCTTGAAAGCTCACGTTGTTAGCAGACCAGTAGGCTACATAAAAGATCATATCATAGCAGACCTATTATACGTAAGGGATAGCCTTAGTAAGAGATAGGTGATTTTTGCTCTAAAGAAGACTGTTTGTTTAATTGAAGACTCACGGGATAGTAGCGTATGTGGTTGGCGGTTTATTACTTCAGCAAAATACGAAATGCAGTTTTCTGCCGTGATATGAAGCAACTCCTGCTGATGTTACTCTTTACGGTAACGACCAGTGTTTTTTGTGGTTTGCTTGGGAACAAAACGGTCTCCAAATTTTTCCAACGGTCCCTGAAAATACAACAGAAACTGTCTTTATTACAATCATCAAAATACACCAAAACTTTTGTTTACGACCGTCTCTATATTCAGATAAAATTGTTACGGTCTCTCAAAATATCTTTATGGTCAGCAAGGTCAAACCATTAAAAAAACCTGGTTAAAAACAGAGAGTACTGTAGAATAATAGCTTTTGTCACGTTACATACAATTACTAAGCACTTCTACGAGAGTGAGAAAAATTCTACCTCCACCTGGATGACATAAACGTTGGCCTACATCGCTGGCATCCACTAATCCAGATAGGTCCCAGTGATTATTTCCATAAAAACAGCAATGAATACTTTGTCACAATTTCACGTGAATGCGCAGCATTAACGAGCTTTGCGCAAGCTTGTCTTATCTACTTCTGTTCAGACGCTCGTCTGTTTACGACGCAGTCGTTTTTTTACATTTCGCGTTCACGAACGTAACGTTTGCAGTGTGCCACACCCCGGTATTAATTTCGCCACCGCGACGTGTGTAACCTTCGGTATATCGCACTAATCCGGGTTGCGACGAAAACCGCGTTGTCACCCATTTTATGCAAAGCAGAAGAAAATAAACGAGACCAGGAAAGGCGAAATGCTTTTTTTGATAAATCTTGATTTTGTTTCGAGCTACAGTACTCTTGCAGTCGCGTGCGACTTGCAACATGAGCCACGACCTTGCAAAGCGACCATTAAACTCATCACGGAAGATTTCAGAAAGTTCTCAAGTGAAGACATTTTTGCTGAGAAAAAGCTTCAGTCTCGGGATTTAAGCTTATGCCATTAGATCCTTCTGTTCTTTCTCCGTAGCCACCTTCAGCTTCTGAGTTCCTGATGTTGCAATTGATCTCGTCATTTCCCTTTGCAAAAGCTGGCTAGCAGTTCCTTGTGCACTGCTTTCGTTCTGCACATATGCCACGCTGAACAAAACCTTTCGCATCACACACCAACAGCTGTTTCAAACAGTAAATGGTGATGAATCCGTCTGCCTAGACAAGACGTTAAAATTTATGCGCAGCACGGGTGAATGTTGCAACTATTCAGCAGATTTTTCTTTTATGGTCAAACAGATGTTGTTATTTACCCAATACCTAGGTATTTCGCAATGCATTTTCGTATTTGACATGTAGATATGAACTTACCAATCATTAGTAGGGAAAATGCAAGAGTCGAGAATAATGTCAATTAAAAAAAAATTAACATGTAACAAACAACGGATTTTCATTACGGTCTCCATTTCACGGCCACCCTGGGCAATTGCCTTTTTTGTACCCCTTCAATTCACTCTGGTTATGTACGTGATCTGTTTTCAAATGTGATCTACTATGAACGGTTCTTTTATGAACCGGTCTGTCATGAACGTGGTCTAAAACGTGGTCTGTTATAAACGTGCTATCGCCTTGTGTGTCAGTGTTCGATAAAAGTTGCTGTTATATGCTCTTGCATGTGATAAAAAATCGAAGGCAATACAGTGTACAGTGTCACCTCTCAAATCCCCACCCTGCTTCGTGTCTCAAGCAGCCGCGAGCCTGAATGACGACTTGGTGCTCTCGCAGATCAGAGTGAATCAAATGCACTGATTGAACTTATGTATTTGCAGAGTGAGACAAGGCAACAAAATGGCGCTGTGACTAGGATGTGACGACAATGTTACATGCAACGTTCACAAAAGACCGCGATCGGTGCGGTTCTTCGTAAAAAAGAGGGATGCTGTTGGAACCGTAGCTGGTAGGCGCGGATTGAATGCGGAGATGCACCTCCAGCAAGAAATGGATGTGCGCTAAGAATAGCACCTATTGTAAGTGGATCATGCAATGGCGTGAGATTCTACTTCTGCTTGCTGCCATAGTATGAACCTTTACAGGCTTGCCGCTCGATCACTCCAATGGCAACATTTTCAATCTTTGCACTGGATGGGTATATCGTTTTTTAATATTCTTGTATTTTATGCTTGTAGTGTGTACTGTTTTTGCAATTGTCATGGTTCCTTGAAAACAAGGTTCCTTCCTCATTTCATGTATTTTTGGCAACATTTGCGAAATTGTCATATAATAAAGGCATTTGCGCACTCAAAGCTTCTTTCTGAACATATGATAACATTTTGTCTTCAGTTGTTTATTTTGCAATTAATTGCTTCTTGTAAACCTGAATATATTTGCCAAATCCATTATTTTATAGTCAACAGATCGTTTTTCCATCGCCAATAGTATTTTTTTCCTTCTGGCAGTACACAACGTAGGGAAATCCACTGGCATAATTGTTCAAGAAGATCGTAAGTTTCGTCTTCCGCTGCTTGATGCATGTTGGTCGGAAAGACATTCTACAGGTGGTGGCCAAAAGCATTTTTCCAGGGGAGGAAAGAGTGGTGAAAGTTACAACTCGAAACTAAGAGAAAACATTTTTGGACCACATAAAAAGTAATCAGGAAAATTTCAAAATCCAGGGAGAAAGGCCCCCTGCATCCCATTTCCGACGCCCATGGCTTGATTCACTAAAAATAGAGTAATTTCCTCTGTTTTGGCATGTGATTCTAAAATTGGTATGATTATGCAAAATTTTTGTTTAGATTTTGCGAGTGGATAACTTTTAATGACGTCTCAGTAGTTTTGAACCGTCCCATTTGGGTATAATTTAGTCCAGATTCTCACAATTGATGCATCCTACATAGTTCATGTATGCCGTGTAGTCTCGTTATCATAGATATCTGTAATATTTTGTTCAGTAAAAATGGATCTTCATCTCCATCTGTCTTAATTAGGGTTAGTTCGGATATCAATACGCTTTTGCTGTGCGTATAACGGATATATTCGTATATTTGTATTTTAGCTAACCGGTTAACCGCATAATAACCCCTAATAGTTGGCTTATCGATTTCGCGATATTTGCGTGATGAATTGATTATAAGATCACAACACAGTTATATCGTAAATATGCACATGCACCGCGTACGGGCGCAAATGAAGAAAATCATGCATTGGTAACATTTACTTTTTCTGCAACGCAGTTCTTATGAAGCACGACGCATTGACTGCGTAAACGAGGATAAAGTAGCCCCACACAAGGTTCTCACTTTTAAAAGCGTTTGAATTCCATTTCAGTAGCTCTTAATAATTGGCCAGTTCAAAAATATATATACTGTACACTCGAATTCAAAACTTTACAACTGAATCGCTTTACAGCCTAGCTTATACTGCACGGACTACATTTGCAATGCGAAAGCACTCTTCCGTTAAACTACTAATTGCGGGGTTTTAGTAGAACTTAAGTCGCCCGTGTCTTCAGTAAACAAGGATTTATCCAAACTTTCTGAAGAAGTGCAAAACGTATAAGTAACGTTAGCTTTTTGTTCAGTTTAACCGGAAGAATCATATCCGGATATCGGACAGCAAAAAAACTCGAGATTACCCTGTTAACCGTTATCCGAATAATCAAACACTGGTTAAAGTAATTTCGCCTTTGAATGTTGCAGGATTTTGATCGTTTCTGCGTCTTCCTTCTCCATGTTTTTTGATTTCTTAAGTTCAGGTTTTTCTCTTTAAATTTTTTATTCATTTTCATAGACATACTTCTGCTCGTTTTCCTAAAACTGTAAAAGCACCAATCAAGTTGATAATTTTTCTGTAATGTTTCGTTGAACGTTTCCTAAATTACACTTTAGAACTACGTTTTTCTTCAAATGCAAACCCTGTTCCACGGTTTTGTCAAATTCATAGGAACCCGCGTAATGTTCTGGCAGATACATGTTACATTCTGCTTCCTTCCAGTGACAGTTCCATCCTAGATGCTTTTCAAATTATTTCTGCAGATTAAGCGTTTACTCAGCATTTTGTCCATTTGTTTTTCATTGCGCCTTGGATCGCCAAATGGTCTCTATACGACGTTTAGGGTATAGGCTCCATGTTCAGCAGCAACTAAACACATCAACCAGGAACTTTCAGTGCCTGATGGAAGTTGAATGGCTGTGGCGCCAGCATTCCAGACTGGTAGCGTCCCTATAATGTTAGCAGGTTGATGGTGTGATTTGCAACGCATACAATTGCTGACATAAATTAACAACAGTTCTGGAGATGATCGGCAAAATTTTTCACGAAACGAAGCTTTCGTTGTTGTTCGTCTTCTCCGCTTTTCGACAAAACACCCGCGGAGCGAGCCTGTAACACAAAGTTTGATGATTGAAGGTTTGTTAGATATTGATGGAGCATGGACACAACGCTGGTAAAATTTTTGGTTGCTGGCATTAGACGATCAAATTAACCATTTGCGAATGCAGGTATGATTTAAAAACATGTTTAATAGTTTGTAAATCGTTAAATGGTTTAATCACATAATCAGTAACGACCACCTGTTCTTCGAAGTAGCAAGAATATTGCAAATACATTGTTTTTGTAGAGCACGAAACAATGAATTTGAAGCGTTTCGAAAAAAGAAGTTGCTAATATTTTCGAAACAACATTTTTCAGTTTTTGACATAGCTGGTGAACGCACTGTAGTAATAAAACAAGCGGACTAAATATACGTGTATACCTTGGAATTGTTCGTAATCTTATATTCAAATTAGGGTAGCGGAAAATAACGCACATATTGTTTAGACCAGCTGTATCCAATCTGCAATCTAGTCGAAGTTTAGTGCGGTCCAGTTGAAACTTTTTGTTATTGTGTACGTGCAATGCAATAACAACCCGCCTTTATTTTGGTAAACCTTGATTTCGACATTTTTGTTGCAGTGGTGCTTAGTGCCTTTTTATCACGTACTGCGTGCTGGCACATTTCCACTTGACCATTGACATCTAGACGCCACAATGGTTTCTACTCATGTGTCCCTCTGCATTGAACTGATTTCTAACTACCCTTGATGTTCAATTGGCACTAAACGCATCTATACCATAACAGTGTGGAGTCAAGGTAACATACAGTCGTTATCATTAACGAATCCTAGAATTCGAACGGTTTGAGACTAACGAATCCTAGGATTCGAACGGTTTGAGTATAGCTGTAAACTTTGATTTGCCAAGTTTGTGAAAGTAAGACATTCAGTGTGCGGCACTCATTTGCGATATTAAGACAATTTTTGGCCCCGTAAGGCATTTTAGCAGGACATAGCTGGTTTAGAACACGTTTTCTAACTTTTCTTGGTCTTTTGCTTCTTCCATTGTTTGCGGAAGATTCAGGCCTTTCGTCTCCGGAAGAAAATATACAGTCAAAGAAGCAATGACGGCGAAGCTCCCCAGAAACAGGTAAGGGATGGATTCGTGAGCAATGTCCCCTGAAGCGAATAAATCACGTAAACCGCGTTGTATCTCTGTAAGAGTCACGCAACAATTTTAAATCTGGATCACTGTAAACATAGTGTTCGTTGAATAACAAGAAGAATTAAGACGTGCTTTCACAAAAGTATAAAAATTTAAAATCTTAGTTTTTTCTAGTAACCATTGAAGACTCAATTAGTACTTGTTTAACAACAGTCGGGAATCGAGGGCAAAATGTGACTCTGATTTCAATTGATCTAACAGTTTTAAATTAAGTTGTATTTCCTAGAAATGCAGCAAAATCGGAAATGTATTCACTGACAGAAATTAAAAACGGTGAATGGTAATTCTGTAAATAACCTAACTTTTTAAAAATTCTGTGTTAATGTTGTTTTATTTGAATACCTGTAGAAATTGGTTATTACATAACGAAAACACTGCAAAAAGAGAGTCTGAGGTTTTGCGGAGTTCCGACAGTTTATGTTTAATAGTCCCAGCAATAATAGTTCGATAACTTACACAAAAGATTCAAATAACTTTGAGATCGGCTGAAAAGAGACAGACTTCTCTTACCAAGATACAGCACATACGGAATCAAAATTCCGCCGATTCTTCCGCTAAATGATGCTGCGCCATAAGCTTGATTGCGAAGAAGGGTAGGAAAAAAATCGCCGGTGAAGATATAAATAACCATGAAAGATATGCTGATAAAAAATTTTCCCGTTAAAGAAGAAACAATTTCACCGGTTGGTCCCACTTGAAAAAACAAGAAAATTCAAAAATTACTCCCATGGTTTTTATTCACTTCATCTAACCTCTGGAACATCGGTACACTTTAATGAAGTTTATTTATGTTTGTGAAGACTGTCTACAAGAATAAAACGTATCCACAGAAACGACAATGTGATATTTGACCAGAACTACAAAATAAATTCGAAGCTTTTCTTTACATGTTATCAACTTTAAAGATCACTTCAAAACCAGTTCTTTTACAAAAAGACTGTAAGATTAGGTAAAAGAAGGATAAAGTAACAGCAAACGTCTGCCATAAAAGAGTATCAAATATAGCAGGCTTTCTTTGAGAAACTGCTTGTTATCAAAACCGATATTGACAAATCTGTTCAAGATGTTCACTTGATGATGAAATGCGGATAGAATGTTGCTGGGGAAATATCGCTTAGTGCGTTTTATTAGCGAACGGTATTTCAGACTGTATTGAATAGCTGCAGAGATAAAATAAGACGCAAGTGGTTTTAGCAAATCTCCTATCAAATGAAACGTTTGAGAAAGGCATTCTCAAATGAGCACCTTCCTTCGAAAAACTTTGACTAGTATCGGAAAACCTTCCACTTCAATGAATTTATGATTTGCAATACATATTCATAGCTGCTTTTTTACGGTCGTTTGATAATTTCTAGCAGTACAAATATAAAACAAAGAAACAATTCTTTGTAGTTTGCATCTCACCTGACTTAGCAAGCGGGGCAAAAAGTAAACAAAGACCGCACATGCCGGTAGAGAAAAAGAACAATTGACGATTTGAGTATCTTCTTAGAATAACAAGAGCCACACCGTAGCTTGAAGTTTCCACCAAAGCCGTATACACGGCGTTGAGGTATATGCTGCCTCCTAACCGGTTCGCATTTAGGGAAAGTCCATAGTAAGATGTCGAAACTGCAAAACTGCTGGCAGCGTAAGGTGCACTAACATCTTTGAAACGAACCAGCAAACACGGTAATTGCAATTCAAATATTTATGTAAGTTATGTCGCAAAAAATTTAGAAACGGTAACACTTACAAGGTAATGGGTATACGGCGAGCAGCTAATGCTTAAATCGTGTTGTAATCGAAAACACAACTCCGAAGCGGTGGACTACATGTCTATCCATGCAATTAAAAAGCTGCTGTTGTAGGAATCAAGTGTTTTTATTGGTTGCATATTGTAAATAAGCTTGCAGCAGATCTACAGAGCAAAACTATAAGTAGTACGTTGGAGGTAAACGCTTATTTCGTTAATGCAGGGTAGACGAAAATGAAGTATACTAATTAACCGTAAAACTAACAGAGCTAGTTGTGAAATTGAATGACCTTACTTTGGTTACAGTTTTATGATTTCTAATCAGAGCAAGAGATAGAATACTTGCTGTTGCGTATGATGAAATGATTTTGCATCAATCGCAGGATTTTAAAGCATATTTTTATGAAACATTTATTGCCTTACTAAGCCAATCCCAGTTTTAAAAGACGACGTCGGAGAAACGATTTCTTAAGCAAGTCGAAATAGCTGAGATTTTTGCTTCCATTTGAAGAGGAATCGTTTGCATGAGTTTTGTTCTAAAAATAAACAAAAATCAAGCTGTAGTTTTTTACCAAAGCCGTTGCAATTATACGAAGCCTGCTCACCTGCTTGTCGTCAGAGGTAATAAATGGCAATTGGATTTCCGTTTGTACATCATTAACGCGAGATATTGTTTTAAGAACTTTTGCAGCTTTATGCAATCGGTTAGCCTGTATGAGCCAAGCCACAGTTTCTTCTATGAACCTAGCAAACAATAAGAAGGCTTCAGCGCGTACTTTTCTAGCGTTATCAGACTGAATACAGCTTTCAAAACGAGAAGGATGCTTTTGGCAAGAAAAATAAAACTGCTGCTTCACAGCTTTCAGATGTGAAAACATCGGACACATAGCACAAATAAACCTAAAAAAGTAAAAAACTGCTAGTGCTGGCCAGTAAATCAATTTTTCATTTATTTTCATGCCCGTTTTTCTATTGGGGAAGGTTGTGAGAATAACAGCCCTATGACGACTCCAAATACTTTACGTTTTCAGCAACGTTAGATACGAAGAGGGGACCAAGCAAGGTCAAAGATGTAATCACGCCACCTGGTCCTTGGTCGACATCTGGGTCGCTTTCCTGTGGGTGTAGCCAGCATGACTTGCCTCGCCAATTTTTCATTGAAGGTTCTGGTTGCAAGGCCGAACCAACGTAGCTGGAATCCCTTATTTGGAGAAGTAGCTCGCCCTGCAGTGTTCCGCAAATTTCTCAGTTCTACACTTTGTCCCGAAACGCCACTTTGCGAACTCCAAGCAAAATCCGATCTCTGCCCTTGTACTTGAGATAGCGCTCTTTCAGTGATTACCCAAAATTCACGACCATAGTTGATTATCAGAATAACAACCGATTAATAACCGGATAGCTTTCTCTCTAGCATACACGAATATTTTTGAATGTGTGAAAACAGTAAATATTTAAATTGATAACTCTACACCGTTTTCTTCTGGTGGCTTGGCTTTGCCTGCAATACATTTTACTTCAATTTACCCTGTAACCGCATTACTCATATTACATTTTATACCCAGAGCAAAAGACTTTTACTAACTATTATGCACTATTCCCTTTACAAAATAAGCAGTTTCGTTCTTGGGAGGTCTGCAGCCTAGATGACCCTTGGTCCTTCGCAGCCTCCCACTCCCTCATGCATTTTGTAAATCGATGTACTTGGAAGTCATCGCAGTTCTACATTATAGTAAGCATGATGACGTCATTCATGCGTATATCTCAAAAGCTTGTACTTCATCAAAGTAAATGTATTTGCGCCATCAAGCGTATACACTCTACTACCGCCATGTATGTATCCTCGTCTTCCTTCATGTATTTGCGTATTCCATGGTACTGCGATGCATGCTTAAATTCAAGCGCCTTGCGTGTGGGAGTGACGACGTAACTCAGTACAATGAAATAACGCAATAACAAAAATAGCTTGGGTGTATCAGGAAAATTGCCAAGTGGACAACTGCCAGCTGGATAAGTGCCAACTAGGACAACAGCGTCTATGAAGCGTAGTTGTGATTAGGTTCTACATTCAGCACACACTTCCTTTTAGTATATATGCCAAAGCCAATATGCATGACCGCGCTATTTTATGCCTTACCAGGTTCGTGACCTATATGCTTCTGTAGGCTTTCCTAGCAGTGCTTCATAAATGAAGGCTTAGCAGTCAAAGCATCTTCTTCTTCATCGTTTGAGCGAGTTCTTTCAGTGCATTGCTAGGCTGCACTAACAAAGATTGTCAGCAGTTTGTTCCTCTGCGCCACACTCACACGCTTCAGAAACGGGCCACGCCCCCTTTGTGTAAACATAATCGGTAACGCCTGAACCCGGTGCGGAGGTGGTTGAGTCGGTTCCATGACTATTGAGACCAATTCATTTGAGACCATTCAATTGATAACATTCGTTTGACACCACGTTCATTTGAGACCACATTCACATGAGACTTTTTCATTTGAGACCACATTCGAGACCTATTCATATCAGACCTATTCATTTGAGACCATATTCATTTGAGACCACATTCGAGACTTATTGATTTGAGACCACATTCATTTGAGGCTTTTTCATTTGAGACCACATTCATTTTCGGTCACATTCATTTTACGCCACGGTAAAGTGAAGCTGTTTTGATTTACAGTGTATTAGATTTTTATGATGCACCTTCCACTTCTTTGCAGGGGACCTGAAGTTTTGCGAGGTGGTTGTTCATTCGAAGTTTTGCAAGGTTACGCCTTTCCGTGTCCAGAGGTTACTCACGCTGGCTTGTAACTGCACTCGCACTTTGAAACACCGCGGAGGCCAGAAAACGCTTCATACCTCGGGTTAAGAAGGGAGCGTTGCACCTCTGAAATGTCATTTAGACCAAGTCAAAGAATTTTATGCTTTGCGTTCCAGAAGCGTCGCCAGAAAGTTTTCAATAGGTGGGCTTTGCGTTTCTGCGGGGGGGCTTTTAGTCTGTGCGGGGAAACTTGACACTAAAAATTGACAAAACTCAACTGATTATAGTGTTTCATGATGCAGTTTGAGAGGGCTTGGAGCTTTGTTTGGGGGGACTAAGCCCTCAAAAGCCCCCCGTGGCGACGGGACTGTTGCGTTCCTGTCCGTTTACTTTATCGAGGCGCCACAATAGTTTCAGTTTTTAACTGAAATATGAAAGACGAGAAAAGAAAAATGTCTTTTTGCGTTTGTCGAAAGAATCAGAGGAGAAAGTCAAATTTCATGGATTTTGAGAAGAGAAATGCAACTGCGTATGAGCAAAATGTCTGACGCGTGATCTCTTACAAATGAGACTGTTTTAGTAGATAACGCAATTTCATATGAAAATCTCACAATGTCTGAAATAGCACATTGCTATTGGGCCAAACAATGAGAACATGTTTCTCGCCCGAATTTTGTGCAAAAAATGAAGAAGCGGTGACTTCTTCATTTTCACTAAATATGTTTCGAGGTGATCGTCATTTCAACATTTTTAGCAAATTTCTGCTATTCTTCGGAATTAACGCGCCTCGACAAAGGAAACAGGCACGAACGCAAAACATATAATTCTTTGACTTGGCCTAAAATATGACATTTCAGAGGTGCAACGCTCCCTTCTAAACCCGAGATATGAAGAGTTTTCAGGCCTCCGTGCTGTTTTAAAGTGCCAGTGCATTTACAACCCAGCGTGAGTCACCTTGGACAGGGAAGGGCGTAATCTTGCAAAACTTCGAGTGAAGAGTCACCTTGCAAAAGTTCAGGCCTCATGCAAAGAAGTGGAAGGCAAATCATAAAAATGTAATTCGCAGTAAATCTAAACAGCTTCAATATGTGGCGTAAAATGAATGCGATCTAAAATGAATGTGGTCTCAAATAAATATGGTTTCAAATGAACGTGGTCTCAAATCAATGTGGTCTCATATGAAAAAGTCTCAAATGAAAGTCTCAAATGAAAAAGTCTCAAATGAATGTGGTCTCAAATGAATAGGTCTCAAATGAATGTAGTCTCAAATGAATTGGTCTCAATTTTCTGCACACCGGTTGGGCCGGATCGACGCTGTTCTTGTAGGTGCTGATGTAGGGGATGAAAGTACGGAGCCTCGTAGTATTCTCCAACCACTCCGCATTGCATGGGGGATCCGCCCAGAGCGTTTCCCCAAGAGCAAATGTAATGTGCAATTACCGTATTTATTCGAGTATAACGCGCAAAATTTTGCACGGAATTTTAATCAAAAATTAAGGGTGCGCGTTATACACGAGTTTTTTCATCAGCACGCTTTATTTTTATTTCTTTTTTTATCTTTAAAAAAAAATAAAAATTATAAATCCAACTAACGTGGGATCACTAGAAGACCATTTCCAGCACTTAAACATCTTATGCCTTCCCAAACTATATAGCTTTTCAGTAGGCAAATTCATGCACTCTTATCATAACAAA
>Ga0210059_1003781_pt1 | contig 24338 bp, 17 predicted proteins | sample Ectturendosymbi2_FD_188042 | JGI IMG/M metagenome (GOLD analysis project Ga0210059, IMG submission 188042) | Ecteinascidia turbinata endosymbiont from Florida, USA - Sample 2 (SPAdes) (version 2) | ecosystem: Host-associated > Tunicates > Ascidians > Unclassified | place: Key West, Florida...
TAACTGGATTAGCCTTCAAAGGCTCCAAAACCCCTAAGTGTAAGGGACATTCAGGTCCGCCGAAGTTAAAGTTTACACTTCTGTGTTGCTTCAGAAACTCGCGGCCAAGGATCACATCCCACAGCAGACCATCCATGATAGAAAATGCGACATTTTCATAACTGCGGTCAAATAGTTCAACTAGCGTGGAACAGGAACCTTGCGTCTACACGCTCGCTCCTTGAACCGCTAATTCAATTTCATCAGCACTGGTTGTTCGAATGGGTACGTTCGTTTGTTTAGCGAATTTCATACTAAGATGATTGCATTTTGCCCCAGTGTCAAGCAATCCGTTTGCCTGAACCACGGTTATCATAACGGTAACATGTACGTTGTGATCATCTGAGGCTTTATACGACGTGGCAATATTCCGCTGCTTTTGTTTACACACCGCTAAAGGCTGACCACAGGACAGCTTTTTGCGTCGCGACCGACAAACTTTAGCAAAATGACCTTTCTTACCGCATACGAAGCAGGTGCAAGTCTTCGCAGGGCAATCTTCCCGCGCATGACGTTTCCTTCCGCAGAAAAAGCACTGCAGTCGCTTCACAGCTAACATTCAAGTTCACCATGCATTTCTGTTTCGGAGGAGGTCTCACATGCCGCCATTTTAATACGGCTTCTATCTCATTTCAAAGCAAAACAGGGAACTAGTGTGGGAACCCTGTTTACGCGCGTTCCCGACCCACTACACCCCTGACCCCCAGTACGTTACACCACTGCTAATATGGGAGATCTCTAAACACGTCTCGTAAAATATGTGTCTCCAAACAAGTTTGTAAAAAAAACCAACGACTTTTTCTACGGTGAATGTGGAGGAAGTTGAAAAACAAGTTTTACCCTCTGAGAGACCATAATCGCGCGGTTACAAATTCTGCGCATCGATTTTCAGTAAGGAGGAATTAAGTCACCAGTTTTTTCAGATCATCTCCATTCTTTCTGACCGAACAGGTCAAGGAGCCAATTTGGCGCCGCGGCGGTATTTTGCTCAGGACTGCTTTACCGATTTGCCGGTGTCAAGCGAAATTTCTGACCTCTGCAAAATTTCTGATCTGTTCTTGTATGTCAGATACTTCACTTCTCGGAGTAAAGAAATAAACTTTGACGATGAAGTTTTTGATGTCTGTTGCGAAAATACAACCTTTTGTTTAGATGTTAGATAGTTCACAATAAGCGACAGATTATTGACTTAGTTTTAAAACCCTATTAAACCCTAATTATCACGTCTTAGCACACTTGATATCTCAGTGAACAGCCACCGCTTGCGAAATGCATGATCTGGAACACCAACTCTGCGCATGCGCAGATGGCGTGAAGGCAGCGAATTCGCACGTCAGAGATTTCGCTTGACGCCGGTCAAACGAGGATATCCCGAGTATCAGATAATGCGAAAACCCAATCGGGTATTCTTTTGACGTTTAGCCGCAGGAAGGTGTTGGTGTGGAGCCGAGTATTTACAGCTTACTGCTGAAAAAATACGAACACGAGCCGACTGATCAAAACCCAGGAAGAAACCCTGCTGCTAGGTACGGCCCACGTTTGCCAGCTTAAAAACCTACGTGCTCGTTTTGGAAAATATCCGCGATGGTAAATGAAGAACAGGCAGGTGAAGAATGTTGGGATTTTTCGACGACTGCCCGCTCCCGCTCCATCGGCGGAAAGTGGTCGACTGACCCAGTTCTGACCTACGCAGAAGAGTAACTTAAACATCGAAGTGCAAACTGCAGCAACACTGATTTCCACTGACCAACTGATATCAACAGACCTGGCCAACCAGTAGCCGGCCAACAATAACATCATCACAAACGGTTTTTTGAAGATTTGACCTTGTGGATCGGTAAAACATTTTGAGAGACTGCAACCATTTTATCTAACGAGATGGTCGTAAAGCGTATCGCGTATTTTGGTGGTGGTAATACAGCGAGGTTCTACTGTAGTTTGAGAGACCGTTGGAAAATTTTGAGAATCCGTTTCGGTCTCTCAACACGCCTTAAAAAACACTGACAAAAACCTTTATCTTGACATAATCCACACATTTGCAAAACGCTGCCTACAACAGAACCCCGCGCTTGATTTGAACACGCATACGTCCTCCACTTCCACTATACAGTGAAGAAGACAGCACGATAACAATGCTGAGCACATCATATATATTTTATTTGTATATAAGGAAACGCATGGATGATGGCAAGGCCTGCTACGGTTCGAGTTCCTTGCACCAGCGGCATTGCTCAAATCCTGCTTGCATGACTAGGTTTGTAAAAGTGAAAAATACTGACAATGTTGAGGGTATTGGCTGTGAATGGTTGGTGTGCTCAAACAGCGGTGCGATGAATTTCACTCGAAAGACGTAACGACGAGCATGAAAACACGCAAAATTCATGTCAAGAGCTCCACAAGCACAAGTTGAGATGGTCAGCATCGAGTTGCGACAAGCTTCGGTGCAAACGTTTGAGCGGCCATTTCTATAAGTCGTTTTCTAGCCCTTTTTACAAGGCATGTTGTGCGCTTGAATTTTGGATTTACGCTACTCCAATTTTTCAAGCGCTTGTTTGAGAGCTAAGCTCGGTTGTATTGTGTTTGTTAAATTTGTATCCGCTTAAATCATCGTGTATCTCGCAAACTGTAATCTGCAATCACTTATAGTATTCGATACAGAAAACGAATTCCAAGCAAGCATGGCTGAGCAGAAAACAACCGTTGCGTTGCTGATTCATGCGCTCCGTTGGAAAGTCACTCGGAATGAATGTTATGCTGCCCTAAAGTCACGCAGGCCATGATCCGACAATGTCGAAGTTGTTTTTGCATATTGTCAACACTGGTCGTGACGCAGAATGACTCGAAACAGTTTCATCGACAAATGGATCTACGCATCATCTTAACATAAGCTACATGGCGAATTATAAAGCTATATAAATTAAAAGCATACTACTGCACGGAAGCAAATACAAATGGCACCGGTGGTTATTCACGTGGATAAACTAAACTAATAGGGAACGTACTGTTGCGGCACCTCAGAGAATGCGAACACACGACGATAAAAACGCCAAGTCTCACAAGTTAAGCGTCATCAACAACTGCGATCGACCGCTCGACGGAGGTCACTTTATTGTTGCTAATGCCAGTTCACTCTTTTATGAGATATTCTTGGCGCGCCTTCTGTGCTACCTCGCACAGACAACATGTGACGTTAGTCATAGTACTATGATGGTTCACTTTAACAATGGAAATACTCCATAAATATGCGAAAGATGCGGTTAATGGTGAACGTGCTTCTTGACAAAGCAGCTTCAAAAGATGCTTCTATGAGTACGCATCTGAAAGATCTACAGCAAGACCGCTGCTATCGCTTCATTCATCTTGTTTTACAAAGCTTCATGACTTTCAGCTAAGGATGGAGTATTCACAATATATACCTTCAATTGCAACAATATTCGTCTGTACCAAAGACACCAGAAAAACTGCTTTTGCTAAGTTACACGGAATGAGTAGAGAAACAGTCGTTCCAGCCATGACGCTTTAAAAAATAAATAGGAATCAGCAGCGATGCGCGACCACCTTCCCGATCAGTTGTTATCACGAGTAATAAAATCCCGAACCAATATGATCCGTGCCTTGTCTAATCCAGAATCGCATTAAGTAGCTTTGGGAAGTGACTGATAATACTCTACCAGCACCTTCCACGCTGCTGGAGCCATGAACCCTTCAGGCAGGTTTTCTCCATCTCTTGCGGTGCGTCGCATCCTGATTAAGTAGCAAAGAACAAAAAGATTGGGCATAAACGTACATCCGAAGTAGCCAGGTAAACCAACTATTAAAATATTTCGTAATATGACAACTGTGTACATTTTGCATCAGGAAGCGCAACAACAAACCAACCCATTCATCTTCACCTGGTGCCGGAGATAAAATCGAATTCATCATGTCGGCTTTCGTCATAGAAATCCATCTTTTTGGACACTTTGTTGTACGCCGCAACTCGGAAAGGAACAATTTCTAACTGACTTAATCCTGGCGCCATAGTGAGCACCTAAACCCAACGAATTGCATTAAAACGAATTCACAATAACGAAAATGTTTAAATAAGAAAAAAGTTCCCTAAGAATGCGGTAAACGCCGCTTGACGAATTGTCCCTATTACGTTCCCTACGGATGTGTACAAGCTACGAACGGAGCCTTGCGCATTTGACCACAGAAAACCAATATTCCCTAACATGGGAACAACAACAAAATTCTTTGTTGCTCACGTAACCTAAATGGTTATTTGGGTTAAAACAACGCGGATCACTAAGTTGTTACCACTGGGGTTTTTATAAAGTTGTGGGAAAGGAGGAAATAGCTGACATCGCATCAGCAACATCCCCTTTGTTAACACTTTTGTAATCACCTTTTTTTAATCAAAAGGCAACGAAACGCAATTGCCTGCGAGGACTGATTCGCACACGCTAACAGTGAAACCAACAAAGGGTCTTATTACAAAAAACTACGCAGTACAAGGCGGTGAGGGACGCAAAAACCAGGCTGCAACCACCATCGCAGCAATCATGTCTGTCTGTGCCAATCCGGCACAGGCTGATCGACAACAACCGCGAGCATTCACAAAGACCGAAGCATCACTGCGTTCAATTACTGCTTACAACACTGACCAGTGAGGAACAGAGGTGGCCACGGATTCGACGGAGTTCCGGAGTCGGATCCAGCAGGATTCTGCGTTATTTTTCGGACCCAGAGTCAAAAATTAGTGAAAAACCGGTCCCGGAGTTACTTTTTTATTTTCGGCAGTATCAAGAGTTGGCCTTTATAAATGTCACTGCTTCAAGTATAAACATTGCTAAATTTCGGTTGCATCGATGATTGCTGGAGTTTGAGCAGGAGTCGGATTCTCAAATTTGAAACATTTCTGACCCGGATTCAAACTTTTCAAACAGGAACGGAGTCGGAAAACGTGACTCCGGCCATCTCTGGCTTGCAACAGACTGATCGAAGCGTCATCTTCGCCACAACACAGCGAAGTAGCGATCGCCCACATAAATGACCGGTCTAATCAACCACAGCACACGTGATGAAAACGACAGCGTCACCAGTGTCATTCCCACGCTGTGTGTACCTTACCTTGCGTCCGTGACTATGATCGTAAAGGTCTCGCTTTTCCTCAGGATGAGGCATTCCAGCCGGGTCTCGCCCAACAATGTAGAAGGTCGCACCGGTGGCCATGCGGGCCTTGGCATGCCATTGGACCTGAATGAAACAGAAATTTCGTTACTCCCGAAACTGTGTGAAATTTTCGCGTTGAGCAATCGTTCGGGATGACAAAACATCAGAGGCGATGGACGTCGCGCTACGGGTCTCATAGCTACAACTAGATGACCAACAAAAGCTCATTTTCACTTGGCACAGGCACTCCAACTAAATATTTTCAAAAGCTGTTGTCCAGTTTTTCTCAACCTGTGCGAGTTCATGGACCACCAGGCCAATTTAGAAAACTCTGTTGACCTCCAGAGGACCAAACCAATTGAAAAGGCACAAATATTCCCACATAGCATTTATTACAAATTTATGCGCACGTTAGTTTACTGTAGATGTGTTTCCAGGATTTAGGATGCGCTTAGCGCTAACAAACGTTTCGATGCTAGGAATGGTATCAGGCAAGGTACAACGTAGATCGCTTGCTGCTACAAGACTGTTTGTTTGGACTTAATATTCAACAGAGATGAAAAATTACATCCACAATAGTAAGTTGATGCAAATGGCAAAATACATCTAATTGCGTAAGATGACACATGTGGGTGATCAGCTAACGTATCATTCCAAACTTTCTAATTTGGATTGCTTATACAAATCGTCATTCTTCGGTTCCAAGATTTTCTCTTGAAAGCCTACTAGAACCGTATGGACTTCAGCCTATCCCCACCACAGCATTCACACGTGGGAATCAAACTAGGTTGTTATTTTCCACACTTTCGAACCCGAGTTGTAATTTTCTAACAAAAGCCTTTCACTAAGACATAAAGTCTTAGTGAGAGAAAAATTTTGCGTGTTTCCAGTGCAGTTGAACATTCAGTTTATTCAAAATCGAGAAAATGCCGACAAAGTATGCAATTCCCAATTCCGATTTTGTAAGTATATTTTCAAACCTTGTTTCCCTTTGAACTGAAGAAATTGTATCAATTCTTCTTTCAGTCTAAAATTTATGTTAAATACGTTCCCAGCTGCCGACCATCGCAATGAAGTGTAAAACAGCAATACCTCACAATCAGAGACCATGTCCTCAGGTATTTTTCTGAAAAGCCTGGTGTTGATTGCCGCTGATTTTATGTAATTAACCGTTTTCACCAACCATTTCAAAATAGTGTTCATGTGATCTGGAAGTGTTTTTGATGCCGATTCCTCTATGAATGAAACAGTGAACATGAGTATGGCAGGTGCACTATCAGTGATAACATACACTAATATGTTGACCCAGTCCACACCATTTCCTTCAAAGAAATTGCTAACGGCTTCTGACACATACTCAGCTCCAAATAATGATTTTGATAGACTCAGAACTAGACATTCTTCCTTGAAATTTTCCTCCATCACCTGTCGCACAAACGCCATAAGCTGAGAATACTGCGAGACATCAGTTGATTCGTCCATTTGTGTGGCAAAGAAAGGGGATGTTTTTTATTTCATCCACGACTTGTTCGTTAACGTTCTGTGCGATCTCATTCACACGAGTCGACACAGTGTCATTAGATACGGAAATATCATCAGGCTTCCGAGTTGCATCCTCAACAGGCAATACGCCTTACCATTTCCTTTGCACAGACTAGTACAATCTTTTTAACAATAGTGTGAGATTTTCTGTGCTGAGCCACCTTGTATGCGACAATGTGTGGAGCAAGCACTGCGTTGGTTGTCCTCTCGCAGTAAGCACCAAACTATTTAGAGACGTCGCTGTTTAAACGATGATAATTGACGCTGAGAATAACTTTTGTCCTGTTGTAATAAACTGTGGTGACATGTGTTGAGAGATGAAGTTGGCTAGTTTTTGTGAGTCATTTCCAGTAACCTTGCAGCAAAGAACACACTGCAGTAAATAAGCGCCGTCCTTTCCTTGACAAAAATTGAATGTATGTTTCCAAATACCTATGCTTTTTAGCCATGAAGGTTTTGTTGTACAATCTTTGCATATAAACTTTAATCCCCAACTAACCAATCTTAGGCTGTCAAATAAGTTCATTCGCATATAAATAAGAAAAACCATATTGTTTATTCTGTTTGGTATTCTCTTCCTCTTTCTGTAACTTTCTGCTTGCGGTTCAGCAAAATGTTTTCCTTGAACACGCCCGGCAGCTGCTCGCCAGTCGCCTGAAATCACGCAAGTACTCACTGCATCCCCAACTTGCGATGCTGTAAATCGCTCTTTTATGACATCACATAGGCAAGATTGCACAATGCACAACTGTTACTTGTTTCAATTCTTTCAGGCATTATCACAATGACATTGGTTCTTCAAACAAATTTGCTTGTCCGCTTATCGGCAGAGAAATTACTACTTCGAAGCAAAGTCCTGTGGGTCCCCGTGCTTGGTCACCGTGCGCCCTTTGGTGTTTATGGACACCCAATTGAGAACCCCTTCTGTTCTACAATTTTACAGTTTCACTTCCTGTTTGTATTCGAAAGTATTGAAATTTTTTACCACAAAACGATACCCAGTTTAAATTGATTCGAAACAAGCACTACATGCGCGGTGCGACCCACCTCAGTAGGACCAGCATACATCATGGGCGATGGAAAGATGGCGACCACAGTCGAACTTGGGTCAAGAACACCTTCCTTCAAAACTGCGGCATGTTGCTTCATCCGAACGTCCAGAGGAACGTCATCCGACTTTGTCCATCCACCTGCGTACGAAGGTCAGGGTTGGGGCTGTTCTTTCGAAAAGTTGATTTTCAGCAATAATACAAAACATTCCTGTTGTTCGTCGCGAATTGAACGTTTTACGACGAAGAGCGGAAAAACACAAGCAAAGTTCGAACGCTGCGAGAATATAATTTCATTCCATACTGCCATACGCGCGTACAGTGCTTAGGTTGGCGGTAACAACAAGTGGTGCAGAAAATTTTGCCTACATACTGTAGCATGTGCGAATCAAGAGTACTGTCACGGAACCATGGTTCCTACGCAATTTTGAAAATAAATTTCCAGATTCTTTCCGGAATTTTCCCGACTTAAATAATCTTTTCCGAATGACATACCAGTTCAACTATAGGCAGTATAATAATTAACACGATGGAAGTAAATCTATCAATCTGGAATAAAATATTATGAAAATGCCTATCAAACGATCAAGTTCGGAAAATTATTTTCTTTTTCCATACTAACAGATCAATATAACTTTTTTCCAGACATTTTCAGACTCCGTTTGAACTCTGCGGAACTTATGCGGAAACACTTTTCTCCCGTTTCCATCTGAGCAGCTGACGAAGCGAAACGCAAATGCTTAACGCTATGATCGGTAACACATCAACGCAAGCCACGGGCAGCTTAACAAAGCAACGCAGTGTTTACCCAATGGATGTAAAAGCAGCACAGGGTTTCTGTATCCACGTTCGATGAGGGAACGCCTCGTGTCTTGCATGAGCAGTGCGTGACCGTTGTGCACCGGGTTGCGCAACTGGAACGCGAAGACGGCGTCGGCGTTGAGCTCTTTGAACTTTTCTTGCAGTTCGAGCGGCGTCAGTCTGTGAAGAAGAAAGTCTTGTGTATCGTTCACCCTCACTACCATCAATCGCCAGAGCATCATCTACGCACTCAACGCTTTTGTCCGTCCTGCGTAACACAATTCCAACCTCAAAAAGTCACCTGTACTTATCTAAGCCGTCGTCCCATGTGATGCGTTCCAGCACTTCAAGGTCACATCCGCACAACCAATCGCCGCTCTCCATCACCATCTGCACAACAACGATACCAGGTTCATTGTTGACAAGTGAGAAAACGTGTTTGGACAAGAGGTCAACGTTCTAGACAACGCGATCAGCAACGCAGTGCAACGACCCCGAGCAAATATCGCATCGTAAAATATTCAATAACTCAAAGGTCGTTTTGTTTCTGTCGTATGACCTGCACTGATGATAAAGCAGGCGATTCGTGACAATTCCAGTAAAATCGATTCGTGACAATTCCAGTAAAATCCTCCGTGACTTCGTGAACGTTGCTATCCCGCACTTACGCTCCATCGCCGCAAACAAAATAGGAAAAGTAATGTGGAAAAACCAGCCATGGCCGCTTGGCGAGCGTAACACCTTAGTTAACAGTGAACAGTGTTTTTCAACCTCTTTGCTGCAGCGTAACCTTCCGTAAATGTTTGCGTTGCTCATGGAACCCTATGCAATGATCAAAGTTGCTGTATTACTACAACCGCATAGAACTGTGGCTGCCGATTTCGTCCCAGGCAATCTCGGTCTGTGTCGGGGGAAACCCCGGCAGCCACTCGCGGAACCCCGGTTGAAAAACACTGAGTTAACACCACGACGTGTTTAAGTCACGGCAGGTTTCACTCGTGCACATCTTTCTCGCTCCCCCATCCCTCTTTTAGTTCGCTGCTCAGCGCATTCCTTTTTGTCAGCGCATGTGTCTCCTCAGACCGAAGGTTGAGCCGCAAACACGGCCGCATACCGTGCAGACGGTTCCCTGCCGCCTTGTTCGGGGCGGGTTCCGATGTTTGGTGTCTGCGCACACGTTTTGCTTCTGCCACACCAACATGTTGCTGTTCGAATGTCGACAGCCCCTTGTCGCTAACTTGTTTGCGTACATGTTTTCTAAAATCACGCTTGAAACGCACTTCACCGTACTGCACAACGGTGAAGTACTGTATAACTAAGGCTACATGGATAAACACCTAGGAGGCCTTGGTACAACCTCGTTGCCTTCACGTAATTTGCCGTAACGTAACTTACGAAAGCTACTTGCAAACTTGCTGCTACAGGAGACATTAAAATAGTGACAGGTTTCAATGTAAATTGGTGAGTTATGCAAACACAAAGACCAGACTTATCAATGACCATCAAACTGTTTCATAACGTAGTTGATTTGTGGATCCATTAAAAATGCCTCTGACGTAACTCCACTAGACCAGAGCGTTTATGGCAATTGCACCAAGGTAGCTTCTGCTAATTTCGTACACATAACACGTAACGCAGACGTCTTCGATGTTTTACATCCATAGGTGAAGGGTGGGGCGTCGTGAAAAACGAACGTCAGTAAAGGTTTAACAAAATCAAATCTGATCAATGTCTTTTGTAATAAGAAACTAGAAAATAGTCATTAAACCACTGAAAACCGAAGGCAAATATTTCTATTGTTAAATCTAAAATGATCAACTGAATACGTCAAAACTAAAAACCAGTGGTTGAAGGCTCATCGACAAAACTCGGCATGGAGGCTTCTGAACAAAATCCAAGGAGAGTAAAGCTAAACAATAGTACTAAAATGATAAACAACAAATTTCTAGGTAAGTTGGAAGACAAATAATTGTGACTAACGTCACATGTTGTCTGTGCGAGGTAGCACAGGAAGCACGCCAAGAATATCTCATAAAAGAGTGAACTGGCATTAGCAACAATAAAGTGACCTCCGTCGAGCGGTCGATCGCAGTTGTTGATGACGCTTAACTTGTGAGACTTGGCGTTTTTATCGTCGTGTGTTCGCATTCTCTGAGGTGCCGCAACATAACCAATCGTTCGATAGATTACAAGAAATTTGTAGAGTCACGACCGAGGGTTTCAGGTCCCACGCCTTTGCCCGCAATGAGCTTGTTGGAAACCCCCCACGATGAGACTAGAGAGCTGCGAAGACCCATGCTTTGCGATGCAAACTACAGCCGATGAGCAACTGAACATGAGCATTTTTCACCACGGCGCAAAAGTTTGCCATGTTACCTTGATATATGGATGGCCTTTATTAGAGGTACCCCACTGTCGCGCGCAACGCTCTTCTTTTCGGTGTTCATAGAATTCAGGATTCTCAACAATCGCTTTTACGTTTCCGTCGTAAGTCAGCGCGAAAGCACCAACGCCCTGCAAAAAATAAATACATTTTTCGAAGTTGTGCATGTTTTGCATTAACCGCACTAGGTTTTGCAGCTCCACATGCAACTACGGCTATTTCGCCGAAGAAAGAATCTCAACGCACAAAAATCTCCACTGCGCACTTCAGTATAGGGACACATTCAACACAAAAGCTTGACCATGCAAAAATACTGAAATCAGCTTGTGGCGAAATCTAACAGATCATCCCACATCTGCCGACGCTGATGATTGAGTAGAATCAATTTTACATACATGTATATACATATAAGCAGCCACTTAAGCAAGATAACAATGTGACAGACCCGTGGTTTTGTTTTTCATGTTGCTTATAAACGGGCCCGCCGACGTTTAACTCGCAATTGTGAAATGTGACTCGCCACAGACCACTGCTGTTTAATGCAGCGACCACTCCACCGTCAACAATGGCGCACGCGATGAAAATTTCAGGGATGGGTCGTGACGCAGCACATCCAGTGCATGACAAGCCGAAAATACAGAAAACTCACCGTCACGTTCAACGTATTTGAACATATTTAGAAATGAAACAAGCTTGTTGACAGTAATGAAACGGCAGTTTTTGTATAACGACCTCTGTCACACTAACCTTTACACCTGGTTGGCTAAAACGCTGAGTTAAACTTCGACTGATAACACTTCCCGGCGACGCTACGTCACACAAGCAGTGACGCAAGGAAAAATATGATTTGTTCGCAGAGTAGAAGAAAAAGTTCAGCGGCAAAGCAGACCAGCGACTCGAACCGCACCTCCAGCCGTTTTTTGTCCTCACTCCGCACAGGAAGCACGATGGGAATCGACTGATTGGTCGTGTCACTGAGCAAACAACCAAAATGCTGGCACTGAAGGAACTCCTTTTCTCTCATGAAGCCACCGAGAGGCGTTGCCCAACCTTCAGAAAGAACCTGTACCCACTGAAGATCGAGCTGTAAAATAAGGTAAGCAATGGAACACGGATCAATACAAACTTGAAAAGTCAACTCACGTAAGATTTCTCACAAGCAGTTTTCACGACACCTTCAAACGGATCCGTTAAACTTTGTACAAACTTTTGTACATTGCACACAGTTTCGTGTACTTTTCGTTGAATGTGATAATAGCGTTTAACACCATATCAAACCTTGCTGATCTCAAGTGCAGGCAGTGACTCAGCGTACGATTTTCTCTCCTTGAGGTCTTTCGGATCTGTAAACAGCTCTCTCACGATTTTTTCCGAATCACGAGGAATTATACCCTGCAAAGTAGATATCGTTGTTGTGGTGAAGCAACTTCCCAAACCCAACTTTTCCCCACCTACAATCTGATTAACTTGCTACAACGAACCACTTAAATATGACCGGGTGACGCTCAGCAAGATTCCCAGAAACCGCTTCAGTACAACTGGTAAGTCGGCCAGAAGACATGTTTTTCGGAATCGGTAGTGTTTGTCGCGAGTTTTTGTTTTTTTTTACGTTCAAACGACGACGTATGCTTGACATGCAATAACAGAACGCCGGCGCTATCGCATCTTTAATCAAAGCACTCTCTTCAACATTTCCCCAAAAAAACTTTGGAAATCCGGCATAAATTTTGACAGACCAGCAACAACAAACAAACCATCAGTTTGGAAGTGCGAAAGTTTTTCGAAAACGTTGCCACAAAGTTTAACAATTCGTGCCCGTGCGCCATTCGCAACAATACAATGAACAAAAAACAACTGAGCAACAAAAAAAAAACAAATGACAAGTGTTGTGAGGGCGCTAAAACAAGTCACGTGGCAAATCACAGTGCAAGAATTAATTTGTGGCTTACATCATGCTGAGGTTAAACAAGAACACCGATGCCTAAAAATTAGTTGATGGTAAACATTGTTATGTTGGTGGTGCGTAAACATACAGTAAACCTCGGTTAATCTGGATTCGATTTGACCGACGATTTTATCCCGTTTAGGCGAAGATCGGGATAAACCGAAGGTGGTTATTTCTAGCCTGACGTCATGTAAGTACTGCAATATCGGTGAAAATCACTTAAATTGCAGATATGTACTACCCAATAGCAGACTGTTGCTGATGCAAAACGAATTTATTGATGCATTTACAACAATGGTACATCAGACGAGTAACCGGCTGTTCCAGGCAATTATGATCAATCTTAAGTTCATAATTTTAGATTGCTTGGCTTGCGAAGAAATCTGGGATTTTTGACAGACGCAGATTTCTGCGACTGGTCCATAAACAGTTCTTCTATTTGGAAGGTGATGCCACTCGGGGATAATGCTCTTACACACGCACACTCAACACTAATCAATAGACTGAAACCGTGGTGCGGCGGTGTGATAATCAACGTGTGGAAAAACTTCGAGATGCCCGTGTGTGACGAAATAATCGTCTCTACGTAGTTGAATGTTGCGTGCAGTTGCGGCCGTTGTTATGGTAATTCTAAACGTTCGTTGTTGATCGTGAGCGCTCTTGTGTTGCGTCTGAAAGCTGCCGAATCTTTCCTAGCGACCAGCCAGCGCGCTTGAGAACACAACAGCGTGGAAGTGCAGAAAAACCGGATTGCGAGATGGGAAAAAGCAGCTTTTATTCGGAATTGGTGAAGATCCGTATCAAAAATTCCGGATAAACCGAAGATTTTTATAAAGAAAAACGTTAGAAATCATTCGTACCACCAGTTTTATCCGGTTTTGGCAAAGATCCGGATTAACCGAAGTTTACTGTACATCACTGAAAGTTCACAATCACTACCAGCCTACTATGCCTTACCTTTTCCATCAAAGCCCTGGCAACTTGCATCATGCATTCGGTAATAGTTTGTTCAGTAGTTCGAACAACCACTTCAGGATTTTCCGGTGGTTCATAAGGTGAATCAATGCCAGTGAATCCTATAAAAAAACATCAGTAAGCTGATACCTACCTGTGTTTATTGTTGAAACGACATTCAGATGCGCAACGACGTCTTACAAAACAAGAGAACCAGCAACGAGCAGCGAATGAGTCAATTTAAAAGCAGTGGTTGGTCTGTTGCGGTTAGCAACTACGAAATTACCCCATCACCGGTCTTTTTACCGTTGCTTTGAAGCCCCGCACCTGTGCTTTCGCAGAAATCCAATTGGATATTTGCTTCTACTACGCATGCCCTAAATTTACAGAGAGATTCAAGCACGCCTGTGTAACTGCATGCAACAAGATGTTTCCGAGTTTTTGTATATGGCAGTTTCTCAACCACACAGTGCGATAAACGAAGCCTGTCTACAGGAACTTATATCCAGTGTACTACGTAAAAGATAAATATGATGGTACCAACGAAAATGCGAGGCAACACCACACAAAAGTAACAGCATGCACAAGCGCAACACAAAAACGTAATAAAGCAAAAGCTGATGGCGATGCTTTCGTGATCGTGTCTTCATGTATCTACTTCTGTCTCTATGCAATGGACCACTGCATTCGCAAAACAGGAAACACTGTACTTTTGACACTCAGTATTATACTTTACCGCAGTACTACAGCATTAAGACCGGATCGTTTTGCACAGTAAGTTCTCCAGATGAAATAAGATCACTACCTCACACCAAAACACAGGTTCAATGGGAGATGTTCAAAAATTGGTAGTTTAAATGCTGATTTGAAATTTACGCAGCCTATATTAATATATAGAGTGGAAATGTTTGTTCGCTTTTCGCTGCGAAAACGCGCAGCCTATGCGCCTTGCATTGGGTTTCACTGGAAAATATAAGTTAACTTCATTGATGGGGGTTGGTATTACAACATGCTAAACTTTCAGAAGCACGCAATGTGTAACGAAGTTAGCCCGCTTATTACGTGGATATGGAATACTGCAGTAGCTAATAACAAGTATAGGTGTCTAAGTAATCAAATTAACATGCAGGTAAACAACCAGTACGTTTTCTAATGTTTTTTCAAGAACCTACAAGAAAATTAAAAGGCCGTTTTTCACTTCTTTTGAACGACTGCCAAATAAGCGTTTGTTTCGTTTAATTCTGCAGTAAACGGTAATCTATTGTAGATACACCCGAGAAGTCAAAGCATAGGTTGTTTTGGAGCAATGCTGACCTCAAGCCATTCCCCAATCAAAAGTAGAAATGTTACTAGCATACTCTTTAGCATAAGCATATTGATCCAGGGCGACATGCGGAACATTCGCATCAATTCAACTGAGCACTCAGTGGTGATTATCTTTGGGGAACCAGTGTCGAAAAAACATCATCATTTCCAATCGAGCTAAGCATCCACCAATATTAAAACAAACAGATCGTTTGATTCACAAAGAATTCATAACTTCAGTACCTTTAATAATACCCTGACGGGCTTTTTTGTAAAGGCCCTTGACATCACGTCGCTCGCACTCACTGATCGGAGTGTCAACGAAGACTTCGAAAAATGGCAGATGGCCAACTTTATGAGTTGCGCGGGAGATGTTGCGATCCTAAACAGACCTTAAGCTAAAGTGCTGAAAGACTTAATTGGTCGACACAAGTAAACCTCCTGCAGAGAAGGGAAGCACTGTATGTAAACAATTATAGTTGAGTAAAACAGTTTTTATCCAGTTGTAATTGACCGCTTGTGAATAGGGGCTATGCATGACAGATTGCACCTACTTCCATAAAAAGCTGCATCAGCCTTTGTACTTGCAGGTGTCCGTGGATATCGATATTTCATCTGCCAATACGGTTGCTTACCTACACCTTAAATATAATGCCTTGGCTTATGATGTGTCTGAAGGATTGCAGCGAGTTCCACAAAGACCATTATCAACTTTATACTTGTAGGCGTCCGTGGCCAGGTCGATATTTCACCTGCCAACACTCATGCTTGTCTGCGCTTAAACTGAAATGGCTTTACTTGCACGTTGTCACTCAGACCACATGTTGCTTAAGTCAATGGCTTCTTTTGCCATTTAATTTTTTTCTCAGTTAAAATTCAGTGGCTTCTTTTGCCATTGAATTTTTTTCGCAGTTAAAATTGACTTGCGCCCCGCCTGACCGTCGCAGATAGAGGCATCAGTCGCTCCGATTTAGTTAAATGTGATCCGATTAATCAGTCTTTTTGCTAAATTTGATACACGAAAAGCGGAAGTGCTGAATAGCCTTATAATGAAAATCACGGTCAATGAAAATGATATCAACGACATATTGCAAACGTTTCGATAACTCCTGTTATCAGAAACGTTTGCAATATGTCGTTGATATCGTTTTCATTGGCCGTGATTTTCATTATTTTTGCTAAATGTGTCCGGTATAATATTTTTACGAATGGCGGCCCACACCACACTATCTGCCCTGGCACCAAAGCCGTAAGAAGCACTACTGCTGCGCTCACAACGATTAAAGGTAAACGATGTGCAGAGTCCCACCAGCAAGAGCAGCAAATGTTCTCATTTACTTATTCATCAACATGTATCTGCGATTTTGATGATTTTTCGACACACATGTATCTTTCAGTTTTGTGATTATTCTTTTATTTTGTAACAACGGTTGCATTTGTTTTTATTTTTAAAATCAGCTTTGATTGGCTTCATCATCACAGAAAAATTGTGAAAAGACAAATATGTGCAACCAAACTGAGAACGAACAGCTTTCATTTCTACCATGTGAGATAAAAAAAAAGAAAAACACCGCAGGCGTCGAAAGTTTAATGAATTGCTTGCTTGCACAAATGCGCTCGTGCAACTTTTACCCGAGCGAGACTATGCTGAAAAGTTTGCAAAATGCATTATTGTTATTTTTGATCCAATTGTTACATGGATGTCACCAAAATACCATGTACTAAATTCTAGCAAGATAAATCTAGCTTTAAAAAGGTATCAGTTTGCTTCGATTCATAAAAACTATTTAACGCGAAACCGCGAATATGTGGCTGACTAAATTGATTTAAGGTGAAACCTTTAACACGCATCAATGACCACACTGAAGTTTGCTATTATCGGCTATGGAATCACTAATTACCGCGATTCCATTGAGTCGTGCTGTTACGACGGAGATGGCATTTTATGGAGTTAATTTTATCTTTGGAATTTTGGAACACACGAATAGAGCAGCAAGTTTCTGCGTCAAGCGCTGCTCTGTAACATGTTTGCCTCAATATGACAATTCACTTGCCATCTTCTTCGCCGGTGAGTTAAACAGGTTTTAATGTTTGCGAGGTCAAGATGTGGCTTCTGCGAAAAAAAGCATCTCCAAATCCCAAAAAAAACATAGCATGTGCATTCGTGGGGTAGTTAACCAGCAATGCATTTGGGAATGGCGGCGCGGCAAGTTAGAGCAGCATGCACAGCAGCGTTAGATGAGAACAAGCAAAACAAATGCAGCACATGCAATCAAACAGCGCAAAAAATTAGACCAACTAATTGTCCTACCCTTAATTTCTCCTTTCCTTGCCTTCTTGTACAGTCCCTTCACGTCACGTTGTTCACACACATTAAGAGGGGTGTCCACGAATACTTCAACAAACGGAAGGTTTGATTTTCCATGAATGCGGCGTGCGCTTAATCGATCCTGATTTTTGCGTTTCAATATCAGTAAATTAATTCAATGAAATTAACAGCATACCTTGCAATAACACAAATTACGGCTCCATGCGTACAAAACTCCTGTACGGAGTTGTTTTTGCTCTTCTTATTTAGCACCCATGGTCGGATGCAAATCGAAAACTGGGAATTCTTATCTTTAATGTCCATTTAAATTAATCTGTATCGTCTAGAGTAGAAAACTAGCGCACAACCCTGTGGTACGTGCGTGCCCAGGTGTATTCCCGACGTTTCATCAAAAGTCTTACGCTGTTACCTGGAGACATCTTGAATTTGCTAATGAAGAAAACGATTCTCAGAGCAAATGACAATGCGGCACAATACGGAAAACCTCGAAGCATATGGAATTTTACCACGAAGTTGCTTCACCCTGACAAAAATATCTTTACTGGGATTAACAGACATGCAAGGTATTGAAATTAGTATTAAAAAATCAAAATCAAAAACCGAAATGTTACTAGCATACTCTAGCGGGTTTGATCAGCAGCTTTACGTTGAAATCGTGGTCGACATTGTGTTAAAACCACAGAGCGCGGCGAGCCCCAGATAACAATTATTAAGCATGCTTCAAACAGTTAAAGTGAGTTAAAGAGATTATCTGAATGATATTGTTTAAAACCAATTTTTTCGAATTACTTAACGAATGATCCCTGACATGTAACGCAGAAAAGTAGGAAAACAATTTTTAATTGCAGCAGGGAGAGATTGTCTCATCGTGCAAAATACGCTCCTGGCTACGCAGTATAGCCCAGGGTTGGGAACTTGGCCTTTTCGCGGTCATATTATGAAAATTTGACCGTTTTGAGAAGTGTTTTGACCGCAAATATTTTGTTTGGCGTTTTGCCTTTGAGTATTTTTTTAATTTGGCCGAATTTTGGCCGATTTGCATGTGATACCCCATTCCAAATATATATATATATATATATACATTCAAAATGTCCAAAGAAAGATTTGTACTATTAATTCGCTTGCAAGCTAGCCTAATTGGATTCAGAAATCAAAATCTGGTCAAGTCCGGCAATATTAACTTGCTAACTTGTGCAAACGAAAATATTCATAAACATGAATAAAAACCATTTTTGGCTTTAAGCACTAAGCTTTGGACGTTTGTGAGAGTTCGCCTGGCCATTGCGCTGATTAAGTATTTACCAACCCTGGTACAGCCCGCAAGCTAAACAATTAAACAGCGCTGCTTTTAGCGTGCAAAAAATTTAGCACGGAACTGCGCGGCATTAATAACATTGATAACTGAAATGGTCTTTCAGCAAGACATAGAACCCGATCGAGCGATGCTATAATTACTTTCGCTCTAAGAATTGTTTCGTGCAAACGTTTTCAGTTAAAATTGGTTCATCACCATAGTTCTGTCTAATTCAGTAAGCAGTGCAGTTTTCATTTTTTAGCTGGAATTTAAGCCAACACCCCCAAAGTAACTAAAACGTCGTTGCTGATAAAATACATTGAGGATAACACAGCAACACTCATGACACTGTTTCAGTTGTAGTGAATACAGACACAACCTGCTGAGGTTTACAAACAGCCGGCAACGCGAATCACGTTTATCAGTCAACTGCTTTCAGTATGTGGAAACGAGCGTCCACAGTTATGGCGTTGCAAGAAAAAAGGGAAACGGTTAAGAAAATAACCATTTTCAAAATGGCGTTCTTATAGCTTTTCAGACATAACTAGTTAAAATTGTCTGGCGTTAGTTGTCGCCGATTACAGCCGCCCACACAGCAATCAAGGCTACCAAATAGCTTCGCAAATGTATACCAGGCAGTGTTTCACACACTATTTTTGATACACGACGTATCAAATATGTCGGGGACTACAGCGAAAACACTCGCCGGATCAACCAAGATATTAATAGAAACAGTCAGTGCAACCTGGTAAACGATAGTATCCCAAATGCAATTTTGCCAGATAAGCCAAAACAAATTTAGATCGAGTAAAAGAGACAAAGCACCTTTCTGTAAGGAGATATAAACGAAACTAGGCACACAACTCCAGCATCAGCAAAAAGTTTTGCGACTTCACCAATTCTTCTGATGTTTTCCTCGCGATCGCTTGGAGAAAATCCTAAATCCTGTAAAAAAGCATCACAAAAATGCGTGAAGACATTAGTAGAGGTATAACAAGTTTATCAGTAAATCTGAGCGAACGCAGACCACTAACTTGCGCATTTCACGTTGAAGGACACATTAAGAAGAAATCCATAACAAAATATAAACTTTTTGAAAAAGCACTTGAAACTTTCTCGAGCCACCAATTTTTTCATGAGACACTGACAACGTAACTACAAAGCAAAAATCGTGCTCATTCCACTAATCCGCAACACATCAAACTGGCACAACCACGCACCAAAGCTACCTCTGCGTTACTCCACTCTATGACCCTAGGTTACAGTCGATTTCGTTCAATTTTTAATGTGCATTTCACACGTTCTTCTTATCCACGAACTAGCAAAAACTGGAGAGGAAGTTAGTACTTGCAACTGAACCTTGGTGCAAATAAGCCCATCGACTAAGCTTATCACCGATGAGCTTGCCGCGACTACTTTCATAGTCTCGAGGCTTTCTTGGCCTCCACACGGAAGCCATGTCGAGGTTTAAGGCATATTAATAAAACGCTGATCGTTAAAGATTTACTAAAAACAGCTGCGTCGATTATTAAAGATTTATTACAAACAGCTGCGTCGATGACAGGCGTGCTGGCACCTGCACCACACGACACGACTTTAATGGATCAATGTCAATCACGTCACGCTCGACCAGGGGCGGATCCAGCCAGTAAGGTTAGGGGGGTGATTTCAGTGATATTCGGTAGTCAATTGTCGTAACAGCTTCGCTACTGTAAAGGCGGCTTCACACAGAATCCGGTAACGGCTTACGATCCGGCTTATGGCCGACGGCAGTCTTGACACAGGCTTCGTTGGTTGTATCCGGGTGAATTTTCGCGGTTTCGACCGGCTTCCGGCTTACTTCAAATTGTTTTAAGTAAGCCGGATTGTAGTGGTTGTCGGTGATGGTGTTCTTGTTGCATGTGGGAAGACTGACGGTGGCCATAAGCCGGTTCGTAAGCCGTAACGGCATTCTGTGTGAAGCCGCCATAAGACAGATGAAGTATACTTCATAACACTCCTGTGACAAAACAATGGACGACAAAATTGCCTTATATCGCGAATGTTTTTTCCGAATTGTACAAAATCATGGTGAAAAAGTTACTTTCGTACGTTTTAGGAGGGTCGATCGCCTCAATCTCCCTCCCTGCGCTTGACAATCTAAACCACGGATTACACAGTAGTGATCGGAACTGCGGCTCTGTGATGTTTATCTAAGCTACAAAACCAACTTCAAATTGGGAAAATTATTCGTGTAAAATAAGTAAAGTTGATCCTACAGCAATTAGCCTGCAAACAGCAATATACCTAGTTAAAAGGCTTGACTTTTGATTCGATACAAAACACGAAAGGAATTAAACCGTAATCTAAAATGGCGCTGAACGGTATGCAACACACAACAAACAGCAAATTACCTTGTTCAACCCGTGTCGAATGTTGTCACCATCTAAACTATAAGCAGGTATTCCTCTCGAGCACAAGTACTCCTCCAGCTTCATGGAGACTGTTGTCTTGCCAGCACCAGACAAACCTGAAGAAAAAGAGTTTCAAACAATTTGCTCAAAGACACACGCAAAAGAAAAAATAGTGACCTGTAAACCAAATGGTGCATCCACGAAAACTTCCACTTGTCCCCATAACTTGTCCCCGCTTGTCGCGAGACACATGATGTTGTTGGTAGACGATATTGGACGACATCGGTGCCTGCAATTATACAACGAGCATGTCGTTTCAACACACATATGACTGCCAAATGTTGAATAATAATGTAATTTACAGTGAACACCCCCGCATTTCGGTAAAAGAAGTACAAAACGATAGTTTTATGACAATATGCCAATCAGTCGCAATGAGCAAGAGCAACAATTTATTTCTGGTCGCTCACCCATGCACACTGCTGGTACAAGGTATAAGTGCTTGTCTCTGGCTAACATCGTGATAACGCTGACGCTGCTGCTGCAACCTACGGAAATCGGCTAAAATTTACAAAGAGGGTGCAGGTTTTTGCTATTCCGCATGAAAAACGACAAAGAGAAAGGAAAAGAAAGCAGCACGTTAAGACAACTAAGAGCTAAGTGACGCCTGTGTTGTTGAGTGCATTTAATTGCAATTGAATTGTATTTCACGTTGGGAACGCATAGCATATGTTAGATCAAATAATCGAGTTTGTCCAGAAAGTATTAAGAAGTCAAAAAACATGACCGCTTCATTTCAGAGAAGTGAGGACACAAATGAGCACCCAGAGCTATTTCTGGCTTGTTCAATATTTTCGTTGCTGTGGAGTGCTGATGCACGAAATTGAGAAGTTACTGTAGCTACTGCACCAATGGCTCAGGTTTTAATATTTGAAAGCATATGAAGAGGTATGAGGTAGCAGATTGCCAGCTGCTTCAGACAATTTATGAAAAAGCACGTGGGACTGTAATGCTTAAGCAGTCACACCGTCACTTCAAAAACACCAAGACATACACTTTAAACGTAACTTATCCGTGACCGTAAGTATCAGAAATTCAATCTCATATCTAGAGCTGACAAACAGCGACGAAAAAACGGCAACGCGAATATTAGCACCACTATGTTAATAGTCTCATACTGCTTTTCCAAATGAAAAATCTCTGGTCGTGTGAAACCAGTTCTTAAAGTTTGATACCTTGCCAATTTTCTTACTTTGGTTTTAAACTCGAATCTGCCGAAAACAGTTAGAATGAAACCTAATGCATGAAATAATTTCAACACACAGAGAACAGGATGTTACTGACGAGCATAAGGTACGTAAAAAAGCACAGCATGAGACAGACGTTATGGAAGCTGCAGTGATAAGGTGTTTGCTTGTAAAACTAGTACAAAAAATCTCCGCACTAATATTGCCTTCTATCCCTTCATCACCACGAAAACTTTACAAATCGGAAGACAATATGCCTCTACCATTAAGCAAGCATCATGGGAAACGGGTGTGTAGTGTCTTAAAGAAGTAAGTATTTTCTATGGTCCCTTCATCGTTTCTCCAAACACAGTGACGAGTGCACTTTTCGAACACAAAATTAGCGAAACGCGTACCAGGAAAACACTCGTCACTTGCATCCCAACAAATTTAAACAAATTGAAAACGGCAAACTGAAGCAATAACATTGACAAGGAAAGCAAAAACCTGCTTCACACACGCACACTAAGCCGCAGTTTTACACAGCGGTTGGCAATTGGACATGTTGCATTATGACCATATCGCTATATCGGCTCGCCATTGGTTGCTAGATGTGAAACACGTAGGTGTGACAAGGCAAAATCACAGCAGGCCCAGCCCTCGGTGGCAAGAGCCTGCAAGCAAGGCAGACCAGTGGAGTTGTGTTCAAGTCACAATGATTAGCACATATCCCAAACAATCCATTAACAATGGTGCGAATGCCTCACTGATCGCTCCGACAAACTAACGCCATCGGAAAGCGCACTGCCAGAAGCTGGAGCGCACAAAACGTGTTTGAGTTATAAGAAGTTCTCAAAGCACATGCAAACGTTCCAATTAATGTTGACAGATGTTCGGTTCGTGCAAAGCAAATCGAGATGCGTAACTTTAAACCGGAAAAAAAGGCAATATGTTTCCCACATGATAATGATGTCGTGGTGTTCACGTTTTCCTGCTTGACAAAGTGAGACCTACGCGAAGAAAGCCAACCAAAATATAAATAACTTTGTTAAAAGCATCCCGGGCATTAGCGGTGATTTGCAAAAATCGTTCGACCAACAAACCAGATATCACGGGGACTTTCAACTGATCCTTAAGAGTACAACAAAAGTTCACAAAAAGTTATTTGGGCTAGACTAGATACTAGCTAATATTCAAAACAAACACATCTGTACTTACCAACAAATAATTAACGTCACAACACACCACAAACAGTATGGGTTACTTGGATAAGCAACAACTGAAATAAAGGTGGAATCACAGTAACATAAAAAACTCAACAGTCAACGTGCTAGTCAAAGACTCCGCGAAAATTCATCGAAAGTTGGCCAATAATCGTCTTCGATCAGGTTAATTTTAACACCTCGGTTGCGTTTTACGGAGCAAAAAAAGACGTTTTGTGCTATTTTTATTTTTGAACGCAAAAGTTGGTCGTGAAACGCGACGATTGGTACTTAAGTGGGGTAAAGCAATTAGGTTTCGTTTTAGAAAACTGCTGTTCAGCGAAAGTGCATCTACACGTTTATGCAACAGCTTGTAAAATAATTAAGGATATCGCTCGATTCTGCTGTATACCGAAATTTCCGCATTCTTAGCACGATCTAACTTATTAGCCAGCTTTTAGTTGCGAAAGTTTTTGATTTGGATGTTTTCGTCATTTTTTTACTATATGCAGAATATGCGAAGATTTTAGAAATCTACATGAAAATTTTTGCATGAAATGAACTGAAAACAATAGGCGACTGGTAATTTTAGTTGTCGACTGTAACAGAGAAAACAAACGTTGTATTGTTGCAACCTCTCCGGTGGTGTTGCGTTGATTGTGTGATTCACCACGAACGGGATGTGCGTGAAGAACAACACCATACATATATGTGGCGCGAAC
>Ga0210059_1003782_pt1 | contig 24337 bp, 17 predicted proteins | sample Ectturendosymbi2_FD_188042 | JGI IMG/M metagenome (GOLD analysis project Ga0210059, IMG submission 188042) | Ecteinascidia turbinata endosymbiont from Florida, USA - Sample 2 (SPAdes) (version 2) | ecosystem: Host-associated > Tunicates > Ascidians > Unclassified | place: Key West, Florida...
CGGACGCAAACTCAGTTTTGGCGCCCACACCCAGCCCGTTCATGGCTGCATAGATGCGAAGAATGAGTTGATGGAAACAGTGGCGTACCTGGGGTTTCCCGCGCCCGGGGGCAAACTCAGTTTTGGCGCCCCCACCCAGTCTGTTCATGGCTGCATAGATGCGAAGAATGAGTTGATGGAAACAGTGGCGTAACTACTGTTTCCCGCGCCCGGGGGCAAACTCAGTTTTGGCGCCCACACCCAGCCCGTTCATGTCAGCATAGATGCGAAGAATGAGTTGATGGAAACAGTGGCGTACTTAGGGTTTCTCGCGCCCGGGGGCAAACTCAGTTTTGGCGCCCACACCCAGCCCGTTCATGTCAGCATAGATGCGAAGAATGAGTTGATGGAAACAGTGGCGTACTTAGGGTTTCCCGCGCCCGGGGGCAAACTCAGTTTTGGCGCCCCCACCCAGCCCGTTCATGTCAGCATAGATGCGAAGAATGAGTTGATGGAAACAGTGTCGTACTTAGGGTTTCCCGCACCTGGGGGCAAACTCAGTTTTGGCGCCCACACCCAGCCCGTTCATGTCAGCATAGATGCGAAGAATGAGTTGATGGAAACAGTGGCGTACTTAGGGTTTCCCGCACCCGGAGGCAAACTCAGTTTTGGCGCCCCCACCCAGCCCGTTCATGTCAGCATAGATGCGAAGAATGAGTTGATGGAAACAGTGTCGTACTTAGGGTTTCCCGCACCTGGGGGCAAACTCAGTTTTGGCGCCCCCACCCAGCCCGTTCATGTCAGCATAGATGCGAAGAATGAGTTGATGGAAACAGTGGCGTACCTGGGGTTTCCCGCACCCGGGGGCAAACTCAGTTTTGGCGCCCCCACCCAGCCTGTTCATGGCTGCATAGATGCGAAGAATGAGTTGGGAGTAAAGGGGAGAAGAAAGCTGAGTCGGACCTCGCATATAGTTGTTTCTAGACTCGTCTGAAAGTTTCACATGACTGTGACGTCACGGAATTGATGTCAGGACCTTTGAATCTTGGAAATCATTAACTATCGTAAAGGATCTAATCGTTTCGCGTGGAGCCATCATCACTTTAAAATTTCGATCACGATCGATTGCGGTAATACATTTGAATTGTAGGAATTAGTGAAAGAAAATGCAAAAACTAGGCAAACGTTTCCCGATCATCTGCAAGCATCTGCATGAATTTTGATGACATAATTTTATGGGCACAGAATTCTTCTGATAAAACAGCACAATATTGGCTAGAGTTGCCCATTGTTTTCTGAAGCACAGGTTTCTTAGAACCTTTTGAAGACCTCGAATGTGGCGTACCCACTTGTTCCCCTCTCTCGTCAGGCCTGGGGGTCACAATAACAGCAGATACGACCTGTTGGGTGCTTGGAATATGAACTCCCAGCATTTGAGTTTTACAACGTCATGAGGGACTGACAGAAGACAAACTCACGAATGCATAAAAGATAAGAACAGACAGAAGAATAAATATGTAAAAGTGAAGACAAACGTTTTTATGTAAAACTATTAGACAAATAAAAATTGCACACTACTGAAGCATTTCTTTGGATGTTACACCCTGAAACGTAAACAGAAAAGAAATGCTGCGATGTAATGTTTTAATTGTAAGTGTAATTGATATCCAAAGTTATAGACAAAGTTTTCTTGCCTTTGCTGCTGAAAATTTATCGATTATATCGTCAAAAAACTGATATAATTTATATGTGTTACATCACATGTATTAACCTGTGAAAAATTTAAGACCAATGACGCTCCGTGAGACATTTCAGGCATGGGCGTCCGCACGGAGTATGAGCATTTGCCCCGCCCCTGGAAATTGGGATTTAGAACCAAAAAAATTATGGAAAACCGTAAGTCAGCAGCTTAATTCCGATCAATTGAACTAATTCATGCAATAACAGTTTACTTGGCAATATGATACTCACACTGCTCAAGAGCCAGGTTGATACTTCTGGTGTTACGCAGTGGTAAGGTTACAGTTCACTCATGTTTGTTTACTTTGTCAGCAAAGGTAGTTTGCGAAACTTGCAAGGGGTTGTTCTCCTATTAGTCTTTATTAAGCAACAATACGATGGCCACAAATCTTCAAAAGTTCACTTGCTACGTAAAATAAAGTCGGATCATGGCAATGTTTCCTTGAAAAGATTTACCCTGATTTTAAAAACTGTATATAGCCTATTGTATAAATTATTGTAATATATCTGGCTATTTCTGCCAACGAAGCGCTTTTCTGGCGGTCGCCGCGACATGGGGCATTTTCTTTATGGTGTAGTTGTAGACAAGAAAAAACCGTTTTGTGAACGTCCATATGCATTGCATGATAGCAACCTGAATCTGGGAAACAAAAATATCAGCGTTGCCACCCCTGGAAATTTTTTTGCGGGCGCCCATGTTTCTAGGTTAACAATTTTTGACCTGAATTTCGACAATCATGTGCATGGAGATCCTCAGTTTATACGGCGAATTAATATAAAATGCATGCAGTAATAACTGAACAGTTAGCGATTATAATGAAATATACTGTACTTTGCAAATATACTCAGCGCTGCTGCCCACCTGCAATTAGAATCTTGAAAGAGTAGCCACTCCACTATTTATTTAAATTTCAATTCCACAAATAAAACTCATAACTACCTTCAGAACCACATCACATCCATTTCAACACGACGTTTATTAAACCATCAAATCTCAAAAATTTTCGTAAACATCACCTCTACCGTCGTAACAACATACTGTACGTTTCATCGCTGCTCTAACAGCATGCGCAGCAGCATACTGCATGCACTGTGAACGCTAGCTAGATTCCCGTCCATTGTGACGCAATTATAGATTGAGAAGGAAGTTGGAAGGTTCGCAACCCTGATAACCTAAAAGCATTGTGACTGATGCCCCGTCAGTCAAACCACATGCTGGCGCTAATTGCTGGAGACAGTAGCTCCACCTTAACGTAACCAGGGTTCATAAATATTCGCTTCGGGAACCACTGCAATCTTGATGAGATTTCGCAACTGAGTAGCAGTCGCTGGCATTCGACATTTTCTTTAATCGTAATTAATTGCATCCGTTGACATTTGACATTTCGTAATTGTTACGTAACATTCCCACCTCAATTTGGCGCCCCCAAAACGCTGCGCCCGGGGGCAGATGTCCCCCCTTGCCCCCCAGTTACGCCACTATTCACATATGAACAAAATTTTTAAAGGCATTTTAGGGACTCGAATCGGGTCCCTAGATTTGAAAATTGGATCCCTAGAATCAGCGAAAATTATCATCAGGTCCCTAGAATCCGAGAAAATCGGATCCCCAGAATCCGACAAATCGGGTCCCTACAGGTCCATACCGGGTACCTAACATTTTGCTTAAAAAAAACCCTGCATATGAATATATGCTATTTTGCTTCATCTGGCTTGACTAAATAGTAAAAAGTTGGGTTTCACATTGTTTTTACGTTATTCCCACAAAGGTTGAACAGCAGCTCTAGTCTGTGACTCGGTCTACTCTCTACTAGACTCAGGCTGAGTCTTCTTTTTCTACTCTGTCCTCTACTCTGAACTGTACATCGGCAACATCGTATAACTGTGATGCAACAATACCGTTCTTCTTAATTGCACAACAATGAACAACAAGTGACGTACAAACAATCAATATTTCTTGTTCCGCTATCTGCACTCAACCTCCTCTATAACTAACTGGCCTACTTGGAGTCTGAATGCGGCACGGTGATCTAAAAAATTTCATAATGACGCATCAACATACTGAAGCAAAAATCCTTTCCCCTAAAAAACGAGAAACTCTCACGGAACCCCACTACATGTTTTACGGAACCCCTGTTGAAGAACACCGTTGCAGAAGACGAAGCGGCTTGACGTGGCTATAAACTTTTTAATAACAACCAACATGTCAAGATTTCTCTTATCACTTTGAAAGTTTCAGCAATTTGCACGGTTCAACAGTAATGTTATAAAGTTTCATGAGGTCAAAATGAGACATGTTTCAGAAAAAAGTGGCACACGAACAAAAGGATAAAAAATGACTTAGAAATACCAACATTTGAAACTATCTCCCATGTTTTGGCAATTCCAGCATATTTGTGGTTAAATACCAATCATTTACGAAATTTTCGATCAGATAGCCTGTCTCAAGATAAATCTTGTAAATAGATAAGTTACCAGTAGGACAAAGAAAAATTCAAATAAAACGTTTCTTAAAAATAATTACAATATAAAATTTCCATTTTCATTCTTTAAAAGTTTCTGCAAATTTCGGGGGGGGGAAACACCCCATATGACTCCCCCTGGTTGCGCGCCAGATCTGTTGTTTTATGCATCATTTTATTACAAGTGGCCCGCGAGTTGTCACGTTTTTGTAAAATGTCCCGGAAGTCAAAAGTAGTTGGTCCACGCTAATCTAAGCCATTCTTTTTGTATGTATTTTAATTTTTTGCTTGTCATTCCTCCATGCACATATCCAATGTTTATAGACAAAGCTAAACTCAGCAGTTTTTTCTACTTCAATTGTTTTTTTGTTCTCGTTTTATTTGATATTTCTTTGTCCACGTCGAATTTCCTTATTGGGGTAGATCCACTTTCCTCGTCTACAACTCTACATAGGAATGCTCTTTTCATCTTTAATTTTACCTCACCGTGTTCTGTATCTGTTTGTTTGTCTTTCTAAATGTCCTTGTTTGTTTTCAATTGTTATTTTCTAACACTTGTCAAAATGCATCAAACAAGGTTGGTTGTATAGATGGCCTCCATGGTCTTGCACCAATCCTAAGACAATTATTTTTTTACAGTGATAAGTTCTTCTGTCATTGTATTTTCATTTATTCTAATGTCCACTGAGAATTGCTACTTGCTTGCATGCTGGCTTTTTGCGTAGTATCTGATTATTAGCTGAGTCACAAGCAATAAAATCTTTCTTTCTACCCCGAGAAAAGGGGATCTTGGTGGCAAACTCGCGAAAAAAGGGCCAGCCAAGAAGAAGGTTGCTTGAGGACATCTTCAACGTGACGTGGCTCTGTCCTGGTGTGGAGCAAGTAGTACTATCAGAGATTGCTTCGAACCATGATATGTTTCATTCTAGGGCTGTGCCTTAATAACAATCTCGAGAATAAATTCGGGTTTGAAAACGAACGAATAAATTCAACACACTATTAAAAATAACGCTTTAAGGAATGCTGGTCGGCGATTAGCTCAGTGGAAGAGTGTCCGCTGAGTGACTGAGTGGCCAGCCATAGCGCTGCTTGGGAAAGATGGTTGACCTCAACCTCCCTGACAAAAAGCATTGTTCAGGCTTCAGCCTGCCGCCGATTGTCGTTTAAACAAACCCGTCGCATTGCATGCGATCAAAAAATGCTTCAAAGAGTCTGAATCGCTTGTCCATCGATGTAGTTTTTATGCTTTGACCCCAACTTAAGCTCAAAATGCCTTGGGAAATGTTTGTCATTTTATAAACGCACAAGAAAAAAGTCAATTTTTTTTCAGAGCAATGTTACACGTTATAAACACGCACACAACTATATCAAATTACAACACAAGAAATTACCTGTTTTGAATTTTTCCAGCAACTCATCGAGAGTAATGTCGTGAAAGACGAACTGGGGAGGGTGTTTGTAAAACTTGCAAACCGTGCGAAGCGCCGTACAGTCATCAGGATCAACGAAGGCCAGATCTTTGACAAAAAGTATAGAAACAACGTTCGATCGCTCCTCCTCGAAAACTGGTATACGGGTGAAACCGGTCTCCAGAATTGTCCGGATAGTCTGCAGTGAAGTCAAGCGTACCCATGTGCAAGACAGAAGTGTTTGTGAAAAGTAACAAAAACCTATGTACTTTGAGTATAGGTGAAACCTATCTTCATGGTTAACGGAAACTTTTTACTTGGAAAGTCAAATGGAGAAGTACTTCAGTCGATGGACTGATATTTCTCTAATTTATTTCCTTAAAAGAGAGATAGAATTGCTAGCGAACTGTTAACACTTGTGTGGCTCTTAATCGACCTTTCATTTTGCGACATCCTATAATAGGCCAGTCAAATTGGGAAAATAGTTGGACAAAATTAGTAAAAAGCTGAAAATTGGTATATGTCCTCTCCTCAACAACCATGACAACATACCAAAGTCCCCGTGTATCCTCCTTTGAGCTTTCACCGCTATGACATCACAACATCAATGATTATTATGTTAATAGAAAAAACGCTTCACACGGAGATATAATTTAGTGAATGACGGTATTTTATTTGATTATTTTTTTTAAACGGCTATAAAATGCATTGAATTATTGATGCAAACATTAATAAACGATGGAGCATGAAGTCGTAATATCATGAACTCGCTATGACGTCATCGTATGATTGCATCATCCTGGAATTACCTCATAGCTGGGATTATAGGGATTTTTACTGGAATTTCGATCAAGAAAAAAAATCATGCAAGAAACCATTATGCAATCCAGGATAGGTGCTCCACACAACATAGGCGTAGCCAGGGGGTCTTTGGGGTCCATACCTCCCCCCAAAATTTTTAGAACATATAATCATTTTGTGCCCTGAGAGGCGGTTTCCCAAACAACATAGTGTCATTCGCTTACAATCAAAAACGGTCTCAAACATCATGCCACAATAGCATTATTATTAGAAACAAACTTTCACGGCGCAGAATGAATGTTGCAAATAAGTCAATAACAAGTTCATCACTACAGTAAATTGCTGATACTAGCAGTGATGAATAACAAAACATAACCTAAGTTGATATAAGCCTACTTCATTCACAAAAACACATAGGCAAGTTTCTTGATTAGCTTTCTTTCACAACAAACTGCAAATTTAAGAAGCTTTGAAGATTTTATAAGCTGTTGTACTGCTGGTGCCGAACACGTCATTGCTGATCTGGTAATTTTTCTGTTTTCAACGTTACGTAAAAAGTTGCGTTTGGAATTATACATGCTTCGCGCAGGGTTACGTGATATTTCAAATGGATTTATCCAGTGCATTAAAAGCATAAAATAATGTTCCAGAAAAGGATGCAGGCCAAATGTAAATGGTTAGATATAAGTGATATTCGAATGCAATGTAGAACTCGCATGCTGAGTACAACTGTATCCAGGTACGCGCGCTTCCGGCGCGTGTGTGGACCAATGCTCACGCAAATAGAAGGATACAGCATAAATTATAAGTAGAATTTGCCTGTAACGACTTCGGCTATAACCACGGTTCGCCTGGAATGACGCTTTTTCGACGGTCCCGGCGGAATTCCCATCTTTTACGTACATTTGAGTTGGGCTGTATGGTCACTTCGCCTATAATGACGCTTTTTGTCGGTCCCCGTAAAATATTTTGCTTGTTTATGACGACAGTTACAAGTTTTCTTCACAGTTTGAAGTGTAAGCTCGGCTATGTGCAGCCACCACAAAATAGTTTATGACCGAATGGGAGCACAGTAAAGTCAAGCGGCCAGTCATTGATCCGTGACAGGTGTGACGTAAGAATGACATCAAGGATTGCGCCATCAGCAGAAATGGAGGCAAATCGTTACATGAATTTTACTGTAGTGTACATTCTTAGGGATTGTTGCGACTGTAGTCAGTTTGATCGATAGTCTTGACGGAGCAGCGGGTAAATTGTCGAACAAAAGAAGCAGCAACCCATTATGGAAGGAATATGACATCATCGTTTCGCTCAATAGCGAAAATCGTACGAAAGTGCCAAAACTTGCAAAATATTTTGATATTCCAACAACGACGTTGACTACAGATTCGAAAAATAAAGACAAAATAATTTCTCACTTTTTCTTATCAGAGCATACGCGAAAACATGATACAGTAAGCAGCAATCCTAATCAAAGAACACTTTTAACCCTTGCCAGGCTTTGTCATTGAAATAAAAGAACATTTCAGGAACGATTTATTGTAGTTCGGCCATTGCGACAGTTCGCCTATCTATGCCGACGCTTTTCCTCCAGTCCCATGAATTGACGTCATAGGGCAATTCTACTGTATTAAAAGTGCAGGCAGTTTATCGCAAAAAGAACAAAAAACACCATTTGAATGTCTCAGTTGCAAGAGTTTAGTTTTTCGTGTAACGTTGATGCATTTGCGGAAGCAACTGCCTTCAAACCTCATGATATTCAAGATGTTCCTAGACCGCTGTAAAATTTAATTTGAAATAAAATTGTTCAACACACATTTTAGATTTAATTGTAAACCAACTTTTAGTGTAGGCTTTAAAGTGATAAGTGCAACGCAAGCTGAAGCGCACAGAATTACCAGTCTACTTGTTTGCAGTTTTAGAAATATTGATTGTGTAAAGGTCCTGGAATGAGGCTGGCAGATCAAGCAGGGTTTTCTGTTTAACCCGACTGGGATTCGAACCAAGCCTACCAGCACCTGCCGCACGTGCTCTATTCCACTAGGTTACTTAAAATTTAAACCGGAAAGTAACAAACCAAGTGCAATGCTTTCTGCATGAGTGCTAACTGCTAAGAGTATTTAATTGTCTGAAATAAGTGTTTTGATGCCCGTTTTCATCAGGCAAGAAACGGAAGATATTTAGCCAAACTTAACTCTAAACATCTGTTTGTTTAAGAAAAGTACCTCGAAATTCAAAACGGAATTGAGCTCCAACATGAAACAGTCGTCTATCGGTGTCATTGTTTGTTCAACAGTTTTTGATCGTAGTTCTAAAGCACCTTGAATAATGTTGACTTCATTCTTGTGTAAGTCGTTGTACGGATCAGTGATCTAAATCAAACAACAGGGTCTTTCTTTTATACTGTAGAGCCAAAACTTGACGGAATTCCTATAAACAAAACAGACACAAAGTTTTGCCAACAGACACATTGCGAGTTTCCAGATACAACACCTGCACACAACAAACCAGTCTAGGCTGAATGCAGCTGATGAGCCAACGACGCTGTTAGCTTCTGTCTATGATTTAGCCAAGTCTAAATGACCTGGCCGCTTTGGGAATGCTGTTCAGAAATGAAACGTAAGGAACATTTCATTGCATCTCGTAAAAATGAAGCCAGTAACAGACATACTGGAATACATGACTTCAACAAAAGCATGTGCAATCATCCGATGTAACACAAAGCATGAGAAAAGATCCCGCTTGTCAGGTAATAAAGTTCGAAACATGCATGGATAAATTTCACGTATATAGCGCATGCTGTGGGTTTTCTGGGATTAATAATGTCTTCAAAATGTTTAGTTTGGCAGCCATTATGTATACGCTGAAGAGCTACAAATGCAGCACAACGAACTTTGACGAGTAACCTAATCAAAAATGAAGGATTAATATCCACGATGCCTGAGAGGACAATGACTTGCTTCTAACAAGTGATCCAGGGCAATAAGAACAGCGACAGAAAACCAATCATAAGCAACACTAATTTGAACTAATGTAACTAATGTTAAGGACATTACTGGATGTGCATCAAACGCAACATAAAAGCTTGAACTCATTAATTTGTTAACATTGCTTGTTCGCAGTTATTACTGTCATTGCTTGTTCGCAGTTAAATACTCGTGTGTGTCTATATGCGTATATTTGTAGTAAACTACTATAGTACAAAATGTGTGTATTTGTAGTATACCATTTTTGTGTGTTTTAATATATAGCTCATTACTTCGTGAATACGTTGCTGCCGCTGTCCAGTTTTTGTTACAGAATATCAAGAACACCTGTAGAAGAAGCAGAAAATTCTCTTACAACGATCATCTCCAAAAATGAACTCAATCTCAATGGAATTTGCTTCGCGGTCATAATCAAATCACACAACCAGTATCTTTATAATGGGTGTGCGTGGATCAAGCAAGGGTTATGGCAACCCGAAGAGGATTTCTTTTTTGTCGGGTTTTTCTTTTCCTCTTGTATGGAACCTTGCGGTCCATAACAATTAAACGTCATGGCCATTTGTGCCCGACAAGAGTAACTTCTTCACAACTGGCCATTACTCCCGCAACCTATATACACTGGACTGCGACAGCACGTTTAGCGGTCGACACAACCTTCACTATGGAAACATCAATCTCACGTAATTTATGGGGCACCTGACTAGATAACCTCTGTGTTTTTTCGATGCCCCGGCGTTTTCTTCTGTTTTAGCGAGTACATTTATCGCAATTAATTCAGTACCGCCAAATAAATCTATCTATCTATCTATCTATCTATCTATCTATCTATCTATTTATCTATCTAACAGTTCAATCGTAGATGGCTTTTTTTTCTCTGTATTACTGCAGATATCAGTGTAAGAAATTTTTTGCCCCATAGGTGTAAAAACAGAAGCCTCAATACACTGCTCTGCAAACGCGTTTGCATTTTGCTGCTATTTTAATCAAAAAACATTTCAAGCTTTTTCATTTTGAAACAGAGTGAACTCATCGTTGAAAAAAAGAGCTTGGGTGTGGTCTTTTTCATAAAAAAGTTGGCAATTTTGCAAACAAGGGAAGAATTGTTTGCAAAGCTACAGTCTATAAAAATAAACATTTTCTTTAAGCAAATCCATCTTTAAAAATTATTTAAAACAGTGCGTATGCCAACACTAAGAGTAAGCGATGAGAAACAGAAGTGGGAAAAGCTAGTTTTGGTGCTAACATTTTTGCAAATGCATTGCATACCCTACGTGATATACTGACGTTTCCCATTTTCGTATGAAATAAAACGTTACAGTGGTCAGGAAGCCCACCACACTTGAGCTAAACTAATGCAATGCAGCCTTCTACTTCTTTCGTCAAGCGTTATCGGCATGTTTCTTTTTGTGAAAAGTTCCTTCAGCCGAAACCAAAGTCTACATCATTGGTTCCCAAACCTGTTCAAGCCGTTACCCAAGCCAAGGTAGCTGTTATGTCTTAATTACCCTCAATATTTCACAGTGATCGCTCATAACATACTGTAGAATAACATTAAGTTGTGGTTCCGCATTACCCCAAAGAATCTCATATTACCCATAGTTTGGGAACCACTGGTTTATATCGTAAGGGAAAGTTAAGTCTACGTAATCATCACGATCTTCGCGCTAGAAGCAGGGAGTAGCAGCGATGAAACGATGTGCAATATTGTGGTTGTGCTGGTTTGCACCATGTGGGGAGCTGGCAAGGTGTAGGGAGAATCTGCCATAGCAGCCGATCACCGTGTCTTCTTTGCCTTGGATACACAGCAGATAAATACCGACTGCATATTTTAATAGCTGTTGTGTGTGCACTACAATTACATGGACAAATGTTCTATAAAATGAGTATATGAACGGGATGTGTCAACATAATAACGACGGACAGGTCTAGCAACTCGCACCGGACCCCTTATTTATCTTCCTTCAGTGATGATTTACGATGGAGATGCTTTTTGTGTACCTGCTGGAAAACCAAATACGAACGAAAAACTATCCCTTCTTGTACAAAGATAAATTGCAAAAGTATTTTTGAAACTGTGGTGGCGTTGCTATCAACGTCTGAAGCGCCTAAATAGATCTCAAGAAAACGTACAACTTCCGAATCTGGCGAAAGGAACGCACTAGGATTGGGTTTTGCCGAATGCCTGGCATGAGGTACAAAATCCATTGGCGCACAAAAACAAACCAGAGGTTAACGTTTACAATATCCACCTACTTTTACTTAAAGGTTGAGACAAAAGATAACAGCAAAATATCCAGAATAGTCAAGACATTCTTTGTAAGTCAACGAAGAAAATTACACGTCTGGTAAATACTAAAATATTTCAAAGGGTTTAGAAACTTTATCATATCTTAAAACATCTTTTATAGTTTCAAGACCTCCTGAAGTTAAAGTGCTCTGCTTGTTTCACAGTTATTTTAAAACGTCTCGAATTCATTGTGATCGCTTTGAGAGCACATTTTTACGCGAGGAAGACGATTTCGATTTTGCCTGGATTTTGACATTCGCATACCTTTAACATTTCCAGCAACTTCGTTCTGTTGTATATTGTTCCAATTTCTTTGCCCAATATGCAATCCAAAATCAAACTGATTGGAAATGAGATCACGCCAGTTAAAACCATGAAGAACTTGGTTAGCCAGATTGTGTAAGCTCCGACGAGCAAACCGTATCTCGAGCAAACAGCTTGTGGAATTATTTCACCAAAAACAACAATCCCTGATAAACGCAAATGTTCAATACGTTGGTTCCAGAGGAGAAGCATGCAAAATCAGAAAAATAATTTTAATATAAAATCAGAATAATATATATGTTGGGTACTCCTGGAGTTTGTGAAAATTCGAAAAAAAGCTTATTTATCCAGCAATGCCAACGCACTGAATTCAAGGAGCCTGAGGTCTGTTGACCAAGAAGACCACTCCAAACAACTACAATCTCCAATTAGATAAATTTCTTTAAAACCATAATGAAATATACATGAGTTTCGTCTTACTATGCCCCAGTGTTTCACTTTGAGTTTAAGTTTGAGTCATAGCGGAATCTCGAAACAGAAATGTACGTTTCACTGGTTTCATGCTCCTCGAATAAAAGTACCGTAACATACGTAAAGTACCGTAACACATGCGCTTCTCTTAGTTTCATGCTGTTGAAATTTCATATATCTCTAAATCATCAGAACAACTTTCGTAGCGATTACGAGGCGTAACTGGCAATACGAAGAAGGGGAAGTGATTTTAAGTAGTGCTAAATCAATGAATAATATGAACATATTGAGTAAAACGTTTTTATCTTTCAGCGTAAATCTTTGTTCCGTACTTTAAAACACAATTTTGTAGCATTAGCTAGTTTTCCAGAAAATTAAAAATTTTCTACTACGTCAATATAAATATGATTAATTGCAACTATGTAACATTTCGTAACAGAAAGTGCTTCAATAAACCTTTGCGATTCGGTTTTTGTTCAGCGAGGCAACACTCTGAAACGCGTGTATACAGTTTTCATTAAAAATGTTTACTCTAGCCGCAGTGTAAAAGGGTTTACTGCAACTGAGAAACATTGGTTGTGCTATGGCAAATAAAACCTCGGTAGATGTTCCAATTTCTTTCAAATAAATATATCCAACAGCATTTAAAACCTACTGAATGAATCTGTTGCTCGTAAAGATACCAAAGTAAAACTTACAAAAAAAACGATGACTAAGATTCATCTGTCGACAACAATTCGACTTAGTATGATTTACGCCAAGGGTCTCCAATCTTTTTGTCCGAGGGACACATAAGCTATTACACAACATTTCGAGGGCCGGACATCTTACGTAATGTGGTTGTTTCGGGATATGTTACATTCTACCAAATCAACAAATGCTTCAAAAAAATAATATTTTTCATGACTGACAAAATGTCTTTGGGGTCGGATGGAATGGCGTTTGCGAGTCGTTAGTTTGGAGGTTCGATCCCGATTTACACCAACGCGACATTGTAAGAGATAGACGATGAAAATACTAATACACACGGCATCTTTGTGTGAAAGTTAACGCTAAGCAAAATTATGGGTGGTGAACATTTGCATTTCATGATCTGCGAAAAACACTAATTTAGTTTTTCTAAAACATAAGCTTTGTGGAGATATTTTCAAATCAAGCAAACCACAAAATATACTGAAACAACATATAAGCTGTGCATTTTACACACACCTAGCACAATCAGAAAAGTTTAAATTTGATATGCAATGAATTTGCTAGTTCTGAGTTGCAAAATAAGACGGTGCCATTGTTTTAAGCAGTGCCGCTCTTATCTAACACTAACGCCGATTTCTCACAAAACTGGTTACATCCGACATAGTGTCTGTAGTTCTGCCAAGTGCACATCCACTACACTGCAAGACCAGTGTGTATCATATGCTATGTAATTTAAAACGTTTCTTTTCTCTTCCAGGCAACTTTTTTTCATTCATTTCATTAAACTATTATGATTTGACCTTTGCCATTAGCTTGGAAGTTATTAAAAAAAACTATCATAAAAATTACGGCTTGTGGCTTAGCGTACGCAATGAAGGAAACATTGGTAACAATTAATTGAATCAAATTTGAAAATACTGGAACAACGTCGACATAACTCAGTACGCGCATGATTGTTTCTTGAAAACCTCGCTGGCATGATCACACTTCTAGTGCTTTGGACATATGCACGCATCAGCAGTACTGTATATTTCCAATGCCTACCTGCAGTGGAACCGACAACGGCCCAAATGCCGGTGGTTAGTTCTCCCAGTAGCAACGTAAGGGTGCTGTTGACAAGAACGTTGCCGAGGAGTACAGTGCAGAGCAAAAAGTTTCCTTTACGTCGAATGGGATAGATTTTGGCGGCACATTTCTGTTCGATTTTCGAACCGGACTTCATGACGATTTTGAGATCCATTGGGTCTAGCGACATTAATCCAAGGTTTAACCCAGAAAAAAGCCCGGACATCATTAGCAGAATGACAATCAGAGAAATCTGGCAAAACATGCGAATCATTAAAGTATGAAGTGCTCAAGGCGTTGTGTTTCTTCTCAGTCGCTGGCAAAAACTGAGTTGTTTCAATTTCAACAGTGTTTTGCTGATGTCATTTGCTGCTACTGAGCAAAGTAGAGAACATACCATCATGAAATCAAAGCAAAAAGAAAAGTTTTTAAAATATGTCACGATATACTAGTTTGCAAGCAAGCTACAAAAAAATTTCACAAAGCAGCTGTCACATTTACACAGAGCCTCGTTTCAATGTTAGCTGATAAGTTTGAACAGTTGCTTTGGAACGAACATTCAAGGTACAGGCGATAGAGCAGGGTTCTATTCCGCAGTGGTTCGGCGCGAACTTACTTGCAGCGGCAAAGGCAAGAGAGTTGAATTTGGGACGGGAGGTTGTCGGCGAACAGTCAGTGTCATCCATTTGCTGTCGCCCTGATGAATGTATTTGATATTTAAAGCCGCTTTGATACAGAAATAAAACTTCTGTTCCTCCAACTGGTTGTCCTGAATGTCAAGGTTCAGCTCAACCAAAGCGGATGTCTCTGTTTCAGGTAGTAACACGAACGGATCTGTGTCTTTTACATCGTCACAGATCAATTGATTAAACGGATCTGTAGTTAAAACAATCTTTGCACCGGTCGAATTCAGCTCCGATCCAAGCAATCGTATGGTAGTGTTTTTGTTGGCGTACATGGCAGGTTCACCGGTCGAAGAAGTCACGGATTCTTCTAAACAGCAAATATTGCAAACTTACAGGCTGATCTGCCGTCCAAACGTTGTTCAGAAAGCAGGAAACTGCACCAGAGCAACGAGCAGGAAGTTGAAGCGAGAGCGACGGTTTTCAAACAAACACATTTTAAAGACATTCACATTGGTAACTGGTTCCATACGCAACATATGTTTAGGACCGTTCAGATCTGTTGAACCATTTACTCAATTGTTCAACTGAAAAGTCAGTTTTTCCAGTAAGTTTCAATTATTTGATGCCGCGAATAAAAAACATAATCATGATGAGAAATTATTTACGCGTAAATGGATATTTTTCAAACTATGGAATATAGAACACTTTTAGCAACATTACCTGGAATAATAGGCAAAACATTTTAAACTTACGGCACTTTACCTGATTGTTTATGCAAAATACTCGTTGCCTGTATTTTGAATTTCAAATGCAAAATCGTGGAAACATTCTATTTGTTACATTGTCAGCATCAGCGAAATTTGCATAGCAGCTTTAGGAATTACTTTATCTGCTTGATACGAATCGTCCACCGCATGATTTTCCAGTGGATTTGATCCTAATGGCATAGAGAGATGCAGTTAAATACTGTGGCACCAGTCGCCTGTCACTGATACGCTCGTGTCTGTTCCAGCGTCGCACTTACCATACTGGAATCCGTTGATACTAATGGCTTTGCCAGTTTCGATGCGAACAAGGAGAGCAACAGCAACGTGCAGAAGTACTTTTTGGAAATTTCTAACAGGACGTTTCATAATGATATAGTGAGCAAATTTCGATGACGCTTAATTCTTTTCTGCAAACAAATAAAAACGTTTTATTTTTAGACCCACAAACAGCAATTACTTATTGAAACAAAAGTTGCTGAAGTTTAAAATGCAAAAACATTTTGCTTAAACGTATAACACCTCATGTAAAAATGCAATTCAAGCAAACTGTAGAAGTAAGAAGATAGCAAACCAAAATTAGAGGAACCCTATAATTTCTACCACACTGCCAGTTCTATCCCTAGATGGTTTAATACGTTTTGACAACAGCATCCTGTCATCCCTTTACAAAAGTAACCTGCTTGCTACAGCAAACCAACTCCCAACTGGCATACAAATTATTTTATAAGCAAGCTCAAGGATCGTCTTTATTCGCCTGTGCAGGTTGTATTTTTCATCTATCGTCTCTTGTTCTTTCAGTTCTGAGATAGGAAATAGTATTATCTGAAGGTCCGCATTTACTCAATTTCCTTTCCGAAATGTTTCTACATGTCCAACATTCTATAAACGATTTGTGATATATGCTAATCGGGTTCAAGCATGGGGGTTTGTGGCAGAAAGCCGATCAAAAACGTCTTCCATCCTCTCCCGTTAATCAACGTGATAGGGTAAATCATAGCCTCTCATTTTCAGGTGTAGTGATTGCCGCATGGCTCCGCTTTGAGCAGACCCAATGTGAGGCTGCTGCTGCACTAATGTTCCGCAGCAACAACCTACCCTGGTTTCGCAAAAGTATCCGTGTAAATAGCGCCACTGACGTGTCCAACAGAATAAACTGGGCAAAACCTACTACCGTATCAAAAGCTGAAAATTTTAGTCAAATCCGTCAAAATTGATCAAACCAAATCCTACTATGTTCCTAGTGTCCATAGTAATATTCGCAAAAAATGTATATCTTACAAAGGATCAGTGATATGGAAAGAAGTGAATACGACAAACACAAATTTACCTTTCCACCAGTTTGAAAAACCTATGTATAATTATTGCCTGTGACAGCACTAAATTCTCCGTTTCATTTTAAGCCGGGCCGAATAGCGATTAATTTTCAACAGAATCTTGCTTTGTGGTTTCCACTGGAGCATCTACTGAATCATTGGTTTTTGTCTTGGTGAACTTTTGTCCTTATTTGTTGGTTTTCTTGCTTTCCGTGTTTCTTTTGCTAGTTAGTGTCTCTCGAGAGTCTCGAGTATCGCTGAGATAACGTAAGTGTTTTTTCGGTCTCCAAACTGTAAGCTTGGGAATGCTATCAGGTATTTAAAGACAGCGTTTATTTTCTATTGTTTCGCACCGTGGAGTTTTTGCAGTAAACAATACCACACAACCACCACACGTTGGTCGTCGCACACGTCACCAGAGACCGCGTTCGGGCGTTAGGCAGAGCAGTCCCTTCAAAAAATTTGCGACAGTCACCCCCACCAGATAACCGCAACTCGAAGCCCCACTTTACGACAGCAACGCATCTGGGAAGGCGCATAGGGACAGCGCAGAGTGCTTCTCCTCTGGGTGATTTGGGAGCCACGCGTAAATGGCAATCTCTCGATAGGCTAGTGCAGTGCTTTTTTAAAGGTTTTTGAAAGGGTGTCGTTGGGGAGCTTTAAGGTGTCAACACCATTTTCCCTTCTATGTCTGAAACTTTTACCTGATTTACACAAAAACGCAAGTGTCCGTCCAAATATGATTAATTATTTGAATACAACATTCACTTTTGGCAAACAAAGTCAAGACAATTTCATAAATAGAAAGTTTCAATGTAGGCCTGCATACCCATTCATCCACTCATTTTCGTACCCGCTTTACCTTTGGGGAGAGCCGCGGGGGGCAGCAGCCCTAGGAGGACGCGAAATACTTCGATCAACAGTAATCTCAGATAGTTCTGCTGGCTCCACACCAAGACGGTACCAAGCAAGGTCGGAAATGTAGTCACGCCACCTCGTCCTTAGACGAACTCTGGGGCTGGGCCGCTTTCCCGTGGGTGTAAACTGTAGCTAGAAGGACTTTCTTCGCCAATCTTTCGCAGGACATTCTGGACACATGGCCGAACTAACATGGCTGGATCTCTTGATTCGGAGAAGTGGGTTGACATCCTAGGCTTTACCGATTTCATACCTGTGCTCTTTGTCGCAAAGTGTCACACCGAGAACTCTTCGCAAATGTCCTATCTCTGTCGTTTATTCTTTTGATAATATTCTTTCAGCTTTCACCTAAGATTCATGACCACAGGTGAGGATCGGAACAAAGACCGATCCTCACCTGTGATCATGAATCTCAGGTGACGACTGAAAGAATACTATCAAAAGAATAAACGACAGAGACAAGGACTGAAAGCTTTGTGCTCTTTGAAAGCTCCCGTTTCGCAACCACGGAGCAATAAAGCTCACGCAAAACTGCACACACCATTGTCGGAGTCCAACACCAACAATGAACGGTTGTGATTTCACTCCGTCGACACGGACACAATCTTCTGAGCAGGAATGCAGTTACTGGACGGTCAGCAAGAGGCACCCGTCAACACCGTACTCCCGCAACATCCCCAAAGCTTTTTACAAGGAACCCGGTCATATACTTTCCTGAGTTCGAGAAAACATGTGTAGACGTCTTTCGCGGGCTCCCAGGATTCATCGAAAATTTGCTGGAGAGTGGAAATTTGTTCTGTAATGCTACGGGCGCGACGAAAACCACACTGGGTGTCCTCTTCGCTTCAATTTTTTCTCCTTATCTTTTTTTAACAAACTTGGCATACACTCTTCCTGGGAGGCTGAGCAAAGAGATTCCCCGGTAGTTGGTGCATTCACTCCTGTCTCCCTTGTGTATGGGGATGATCAATTTGCCAATCTTTCGGTGCCTTCTAAAGCGTTCCCACACCTTTTTTGTTAGCTCTACATCCCTGCTTGACACACGCGAATCAGCCAAACCATCCGGCGTTCTAAGCTTTCCTAATTCATTATCAAACTTTTCGCAATTACCTTTAAGCTCAGATTTAGCAGCGGCATAAGAGAGCTTCCTGATGCACAATTCTACGGAATCTTTAATCTGTGCAGAGTTAGCAACCTGCCTGAAAAACTTTTCTTAGTTCAACCAGGTGAGGTTGCCACGTTGACAAAAGGAAAGCACCATGTTGAAATTTTTTGTTTTAATAAGTCGCAGTAAAACAATGCACATTGCGTTATTTTTGTTTTCTGACAGCTGCTTCAATGCGGCCCAAATACCCAAAACTCATTCCTAGCTCTCACTCACTGTTGCCTCACTGGACAACCATCTTGTTTTACATGCGCGCTGCAGTTGCCGACGTTTTGTCTTCATTGTAGTCCAGGATTTTTTTAAGGCGTGTTTGGGGACCCGATTCGGGTCCCTAGAATTTCTAATCGGGCCACTAGAATCACAGAACATTATCATCGGGCGCCTAAAATCAGAGACAATCGGGTCCCTAGAATCAGAGAAATCGGGTCCCTACAGATCCATAACGGGTGCCTAACATTTTCCTTAAAAAAACCCTGTTGTAGTCTGATGCATCGCCAGACAAGCCGATCACAACGGTGAAACAGTAAAGCACTTCCATGAATGCGTTAAAGTGGTTTCGCAGTTTCGTACAAATCTGCAGCAGGAAAGTAACAGGCCGAAGCGAGGCGGTGCGCATGACAATGCACAGATATCATGCTTACAATTTTCGCTTCCAAATTATGCGCCAGAAAATTTTGTCTTCCTATAACATTGCAGCCGTCCATTGCAATAGCCACGTGCAGGAAAACATGTTTTCTTCAAATCGTTTTACTTCAAGGCAAGGTAAAACCATATCTTGGCCTTCAGAATTTAGGGTGTCATTGCAAAATTTTAGGGTGTCATTTTGACACCCAAAAACGGTATAAAAAACTCTGGGCTAGTGATTGTAAACTGGAACATCGTTTGACTCTCAGACAACAATTAGTTGAGGAAGCCAAGCGATATTCCGCGGATGTTGCTGTCATGTCTTCGACAAAGTGTAGCGATTCCAAAACTGTTGAACTGGACGATGGATGGAAACGCGTCTACAATGAAGTTGGGACGCAGAGCTGGATCATCAGCTATTCAAAGCAACTGTGGCGTCATCTCCTGCTTGGGTATGCGGACGGAAACGACTCGGTGTGGCGATAAATGGGTAAAAGCAACCTCGTGGTGAAACCAGCTGCTGAATCATGCCATTCAAGCAAAGAAAGTTGTCTACAAGGCCTGCCTTCAGAGAAAACCTGAACGTTCTTTTCATGCGCGGCACGCTGCGGTTGCGGTGAGAAAATCCGCAGCATTCGCGGTGAAAAGGTCTAAACTTCAATCTTGGGAGAATTTCGCTCATCAACTGGATTCCAGTCACCGGCAAGCCAGTGAAGCGGAACACCCGGTCTGCTCCGCTTGCCGTTCGAACTTCCGACCGATGAAGTGATTAAAGCCAATTGCTCGCTATCTGCGCCTTAATCGATTTGACCAATGAAGCGCTTCCTTCGTCATTTCTGATCGAGGCATTTTGAGTTTCGGCTTTCACATCAGGCTTATTCATCTGATGCAGTTCCCTCTGACTTAGCCGAATTCCATGTAGTGGCACTTGTGTGACCACTACACCAGCATTGTGTTCTAGCAAACCATCCGGCGTCTACGCGGTAAAAGTTTAATATTGCAAGATCCATCAAAGTCCAAATGTAGGCTTACTCAGCAATTAGGAGGACATGTTTGTTAGACGGAGACAATATTTCAGAGATTCTTTAAACTCAATCACTCTCACAAGATCGGACAAAAACGAAGTACATTTCGGGTAGGAAAATACAATTGGGGGCGGGAATAGCTCAGTGGTAAAGTGTCCGCCTCCCGATTGGAAGGTTGGGTGTTCGATCCACAGCCACTGAGTGAATTGCCGTAGCGCTCCTAGGGCAAGAGCGTTCACCTCAGCCGCCCCGGCAAGAAGCACATTTCAGGCTTCGGCCTGCCGCCAATTGCCGTCACCAAAATTAACAAAAAAAAAAAAATACAATCACTGCAGGCAAGGTTTTTCTAGCTTTCAAAACACTGAAGGCTGGCAAGGGTACAGGCTGCGGCGAAATCCGACCTGAAATGCTCAAAGACCTGAATCGAGTTCTTCAGCTACAGCACATGTGTATCAAGTGGCATGGTGTTCTGAGAGGCCATCGAAAGATTGGTGAGTTGGGGTGAGCATCCCCATACACACAAGAATAGAGACAGGAGAGAATGCACTAATTTCCGAGCCTCTCTTCCCTTTAGCCTCCCTGGAAACGTGTATGCCAAGTACATTGAAAAACGATAACGCGAAATAATTGAAAGAAAGCTGGAGGATGCCCAATGTGGTTTTCTTCCCGCCCGCAGCACCGCAGGCAACAATTCACTCTCCAGTAAATTTTCGAGAAATTTTGGGCGTGTGTCAAAGATGTCTACACATGTTTCGTGTAACGTTCGAGCGTAGGAGTGCGGAGAAAAGTTTGAGGTCAACTTTTGCATAGATTTGAACACTATCATTTGTGCAAAAAAGTCAAAACACTATTTTTTTTCAAACCAACGAGGTCTTATCGTTCGCGACAAAAAGCATTTTTGAGTAAACGGTGAAAAACTTCCAAAGAATTTTTTATCCAAATACATTTTAATGCTTGTTTTCTTCCTAAATCAGTGTTACTCAAACAGTTTTGTCCAATGTCCCATTTTGGTTTGCAGAAAATTGCACTTCTTTGCCTTGACTTTTCCCAAATTCCTACTTTTTGTAATTTTTCCATTATAAAAGTATAGGTCTACGTGTAGAACAAAGAAAGGTTATCCGTTTTGTTACAGGCACAATAATACGTGAGAGGTGCAAAAGACTTTTAAAGTTATTCATTCAAGTTTCTTTTTTGATGTTTATTTTTTTCAGCTAAATCGTGTCTGCTGCTATGTGAATACATTTGTGTAGCTGTACTTTGTGTTCCAGCTTAGTTTGAAAATGCGCAGACTGTGAAAATGAAATATGTTCGGTCATAACATGTGAACCCGCATGCCCTAACAAATTATTTCCAAGCTCCACAGGTGGTAATACATCACACGTTGATGAACAATGTGCTGAAGTGTCAATGTTCTTGCTTTCCACATAATTTTACATGAAACTGTAAGATGTAAAGCCATCAAAATATCTGAAACGTCCATAAAAAAATTAGTTTACTGGCTTTGGCTAGCCTATGGTTTGTAACTTACTGTTGAAAGTTTCTCTGCGCTTCTCAACATGGCCACTCATCATTTCACTAGTGCAGGGGTGGGCAATTAATTTGGCTCGGGCGCCACTTTGAGAAAGCCGCCTTCAGCCGAGGGCCATACCATCTAATGCAATGTTTCTCAACCTTGTTCGGTCCGTGATTCCCTTTGGAATCTTCATAAAACTTGCTACCCCCTTCCTGAACTTTTTCAGTGTACATGATATTATAACCATTATGACTACCACATGCATTTCATAACATGCAATTTCAAGCGGCAATTGAATTTCATGAACACTTTCAATGCGACCTTTGACTTTGCAACCATATGGCCAACTTGGAAATTTGCGGTTGAGTGTTTGACAGTGCTAATCTCGTATCATCCTCGACCTCCCTTCAATTTCGAGCCTTCGTTTTTATGTGAACTGGAGCTGAAAAACCACTCTCGCAAAGATATATTTTGGCAACGGGATCAATATAATCGAAAAGCCAAATCAGATAGTGGTGGGCAGTGTTCCCGCCAAGAAAACTTTACACTGAGCAAATATTGGTTTTAGTACGTATGCAACTACACAACCTTGTAGACACACATATAGTGAAGCGTTTCAAGCAGTAAAAGCGCTATGCGGTATATAAACGATATTATATTTGGAATGCTGCAAGTGCGTTAGAACCAGATTTCACTGCGCAAATGGTCTGGTGGTATGCAGCGCAGTTGCGCACCTTAGAGGGAACATAGGTTGTGGGTATGATTCACGCACAGCTCACCAGAACCGATTCTAAAACATAGCAACGTTTCCTGGCATTACTTTACGACGCCAATATTGCAACTTCCAATAAAATGCTTGTAGATTCGTCGTGAAACTGGATGATGTTTGTAACCATTCATTGAGACTTTTTAACAAAATCTTGTCACTATTGTAAGATGAGAACTCGTTTGCTTCCAGTTCTGAGAATAACTTCATTTCGTCCTCAATCTCAAAAACGCGGTTAGAACGTTTCCTTTCGATAGCGAGCGTACAGAAGTGTGGAATAGAACTTCGTGTGCCGAATTCATGTCTTTGCACAGTTCTTTTAACAGGCAGGTGTTAAGGCTTCTGGATTTGATGCAATCGGTAATTGATATCGTGGAGTCCAGCAAATTTTCAGAGGTGTAGGCAAAGTTCTGTTGGAAAGCGCACATCTGTGAATGACACAGGTGCTTACATTTTGCTTCAGGAGCAAGTTCTTGAACATTTTTCTGAAAACCTGAATGTGATTCCATCATTGATGGAGCTCTGTCAGTACAAATCACACAAACATATTTCCACTGCAACTCCGCAGAAACAAAACAAGTTTTCACTTTATCCGAAACATCTGCACTTGTTGTAGCTTGCAGTTCTTTGCAAAACAGGAACTCTTCGTTAATGTCCCTGGAAGAATATATCTTACGAAAGCAAGCATCTGATCACATGAAGTAACATCTGTTGACAAATCTACTGGAAAAGAAAACATTTGAGTTGGAGATGCTTTCATTTCATTTATCACCTGGCCTTTCTCATCGTCCGGCATATCCAAGATTCGCCTCTGAATAGTATCACTGGAAAGAGAAATTCGTCTCGTCTTTGCATCACCAGTTTCATCAAGAAGTAGTTTTTCTATTTTCAACAAACAGGTTTCAACAAGCAATTTTTAATAAACTAGCGTTTCTTCAATCGTGTGAGGAATTTCGCTTGGCAATTTCACGTGCGACGTCATATGATGCCTTTGTTCTTGGTGGAAACCTCCGGCACGACTGCTAGCTGCAACTTCGCAATAATAACGTGCTGGAATCAAAGACTACAACTGTTTTAAGATAGGAACGACCAAATGCGTCAACTGCCACTCAACGCCTTACCATCCAATCGGTAATTCGCAGGTAGAACGTTACAACGGAATTCTATGGAAAGCCATTAGACTTGCGTTAAAATCGCACAGCTTGCCTGTTGACTCGTGGGAAGCTGTATTGCCGGATGCGTTGCATTCTATTCGGTCGCTCCTGTGTACGAGTACAAATGCTACTCCGCACGAATTGTTTTTTAGTTTTGATCGGCGGTCTCCGAATGGGAAATCGCTGCCTGCGTGGCCGTCTAGGCCTGGCCCTGTGTTTCTGAGAAACCACGTACGCTCCAGTAAGTATGATGACCTGGTAGAAGAAGTTGAATTGCTTGAAGCAAATCCTATGTACGCTAATGTAAG
>Ga0210059_1003784_pt1 | contig 24329 bp, 10 predicted proteins | sample Ectturendosymbi2_FD_188042 | JGI IMG/M metagenome (GOLD analysis project Ga0210059, IMG submission 188042) | Ecteinascidia turbinata endosymbiont from Florida, USA - Sample 2 (SPAdes) (version 2) | ecosystem: Host-associated > Tunicates > Ascidians > Unclassified | place: Key West, Florida...
CGCGCTCCCTAAATCCTCCGCTGTTCTTTTTTTAAATTTTGGTGATGGCAATTGGCGGCAGGCCGAAGCCTGAATTGTGCTTGTTGCCGGGGCGGTTGAGGTTAACGTTCTTTACGGCAATTCACTCAGTGACCGTTGCAGACTTGGACAACTAAATAATTCTAGTTTTCTAATTCGAAGAATTAGAGCGAAATGACGGTAATTCTAATTTTAATCTAATTTACGGAAGGCTTCAATGCTCTAATTTTAGTTCTAATCTAATTTCCGCTTTTGCAAACTAAACTAATTTGTCCAACAGTATTTATAAAGATGAAACGAGAATGCAACCTCGTGAAAGGAAAGCGCAACAAAATGGTCACAAGTGCCATGCCGCTATTCCACCATTCTAAAAACAAAGCAGTAAAAACTTGATCAATTTCTTTTCTCATTAAAACAGTTGCAGTACAAACTATGTGGCCTTATTAATGATTAGCACCGGTTATTATTACGTAACATTGCCTATTCACTCACAGAAGTCACAATAGTCATCGCAGGTACTTTCCACAGTTAGTCAGCTGTGCTGTTTTAGGGTAGAGGTCTCTAAACTACGGTCCGCGGGCCAAATCCGGCCCGCAAATATGTTTTGTCAATAATGAATAAATTTTTTACGAAAAACTTGTTGATTTGGTAGAATGTAGCATATCCCGAAAGGATCACATTACATAAGATGTCCGGCCCTTGATGTTGCGTAAAAGCTTAAATAGTCCTCAGAAAAAAAACAAAAAACAGTTTGGAGATACCTGTTTTAGTGTATTGGTAAAGCGAACTTCGTTTCCCGTATCTGAAGGCTGCTGTTCGAGAACTCCTGGGTACGACAACGACATCGTCTCCATCGGAACTAGTCTTTAGCCATGCAGGCGAATTATACAGCGCGAAACACGCCAATCTTGGCGTAGGCTACAAATCTTTGCTATTCACATGCTTATGAGAATGAATCCACATTTACGCATGAATTGAACTTGAATTAAAGTAGCTTTGATTTGTGTAAATGTATTCTAATTCTAATTTTCGTTCGATTTCCGGTTTTCAAAAAAGTTTTAATTCTAATGTGATTTGTGAAAGCTGAATAAGCTCTAATTTTAATTCTAATCTAATTTAGAAAAGCTAAAAAACTTCTAGCTGTTCAAGTCCGGACTGTTGATCGAACACCCAACCTTCCAACTGAGAAGCGGACACTTTACCACCGAACAATTGCCGCCGGCTTTAACATTGAGCTATTGCCAGGGGCGAATTTTCATTTTCAGGGCCCTAGGCTATTTTTAATTGGGGGCCGTCTTGAAAGTTTGCAACTACCGATGTCATACAATTTGCACTACACGTGCTCGTTACATTCACTGAACCCGTTGTTCCAGTTCATAAACATATCATTGAATTCTGAATTCCTTCAATATCAGGAACCAGAGTCGAGTCAGCCTCCCTCCGCTGTCATAGGGGACCCAAAATTCAAAGATTAACCCCCCCAAACAAAATTTCAACCCCCAAACTTTAAATATGAAACGCTAGTAATCATTTAAGTTTTTGTCAGTCCGTGTCGTTTTTTATCCTGTAATTTATAGACCGAGCAGTTCCTTCCGCTGTTGCTTAGAATAACATCTTCTGATCAATGCCGGCGCTACATTTAGGCAAACTAGACTGCTGCCTTGTGCACTAGGCTAAAGGGGGCGCCAAAAAAGAGTCAAGAAATGTACAACTATGTTGTTCTGAAAGTGACGAACGTCCACCAAGTAAAAGTGAATGAAGATGATAAAAGTGAAAGGAACACACGTTCACGCAGTTTTTCAGGTTTGCTGCATAGGATCAATACTTTTGTTATTAATTTCGATTTCATATATAATTCATCTAATCAACTTTTCTAAAGTACAAAATCTTCCTTCTCATTTAAGCAATGTACAATGTGATGATATGTAGAGTAAAGATCTTTGTATAGGACGGGTGGGCGCTTGAATGGATCTTGCCTAGGGTACTTACAAAATAAAGTGCTGTTGTCAGGGCCAGCAAGGCATGCCCTCTTCACTTCATCGACTTCACTTCATTAATTTTATGGTTACCAGTTCTGTTATTTTTGTTTCCTGATTTTCCTGACCCTGCAGCTTTACCACAGTACATTCATGTCGAAACCCCCACTAAATCATGTTTCGGCCGTCCAGTGTAGTTAGGTTAGGAACGCTGTCGAAACGCCAGCATTATTGGCCTTAATAGACTATTTGACCATGAAATTTTGGTTTTAGGACGCATCACCTTTTTTAACCAAACATATTCTAGATGGCGTTAAAGACTTTCTGGGCCACGGTTCTTTCGAAATTGTGTCCGCAAATGGAACTAAAAAAATAGTGAAATAAAAGAAAACAAAAAATTAAGATATTTTGTTGTGAAGGCCATTTGTCCCCGGAATGCGCCGTAATGTTGAAATAGTTTTTTACAAATCACCATTGGGGGCACCTGCAAGCATTTTGTGGGGGGCAGAATTAGAGTGCTACAGCACTGTCAGGAACAAAAACAGTCAAAATGAAACTAACGAAAAAGGCAGCGGTGATGTTATCTGACCACACTCCCATTACATATATTTATTGAGTACCTCACTGGTCTCGTGCAATCTGAAATATGGATTCAGGCGTTTTGTATTTGTTCCACACATTATATGTAGCAATAAACAATTCTCAACGACAGGAAAAGAGAATGCTCATCGTCATTCCCACTTCAATCCTTAGCGCCCATTCTTCTATCTATAAAGATCTTTTGTTAGCGGCATAGTAAAAAACGTGCGTTGAACCAAAACAAAAATACAAATATAATGCTTACAGAAATGCTGGAAATTGTCCTTACTCCCAAAATTTTTGGGGGCCCTGGGCTTAAGCCTTTTTAGGCTAATGGTAAATCAGCGCCTGGCTATTGCACCTGTTCACAAATATGAAAATTAGTTTTAAAAAACTGAAGCGAGGACGGCCTTACTGTGTAGTCTGCGTCAGTACGAGTGTACCATGTGTTCATGATTGATGAGCATGGACAAATTAAATTGCACGCCAGTTCGTTCATACAGCAATAGATCATTTGTCTTTCAAGGGCAGGTTTCACGTTTTCAAGATAAAGCGCTGGTTGCGCATAAAATTTATACATGAAAAAGATATGACACATCCACGAGCACGAAGTTAAAGCGAGGCTAGTATCTGTGGCTACAGCAACAAACAAAAATTCCTAAAACCTCTGCTTTCACCATCGGCCAGTGTTTTGCAAAAAAGCTCGAGGCCAGCGCCTTTACAGTAGATTTGTTTTGCGGTAGGTAAAGCATTGCAATCAATTTAAAGGATGAAAACACTTATAAGGATTCTGACAAAGGTGCGATTTGCTGAGATTTATGATTACCTTTTAAATATTTTTATGTAGGAGTTATTATAGTAGTACAAAAAACAGTTACTAATTCTAGTACTGGTCAAAATCTGTAACCATTCTTATTGACACCATGCTACTTTTATTCAACTTCGTATTCGTTTTGTCCATACCATGCATTCCAGTGATAAGCTCAAAGTGTGATTCAGGTAATCAATTTTGCAAATGTTGTAAAAGACATTTTATAATATTTGATCTGTCAAATATAGTTTCGAAAAGTGACAATTTTTTGTGAAAAATGTTTTATTAATTATCTGATTACTTGTCTTGCACAGGATCTATCCCAGTTTCCCAATAGCCGGGTGGTGTCAGGCATTCTCCCAAGAAGCTTATGTATGATGATGATTCCTAATTTAACTAGCAGTTATGGGAGAACCCAAAAGGATCTTTGAGTTGGGGAGCAGCACTGAAGAGACCTCTTGAGATGGTTGTTACTGCAAACAAAAATTGGGTGTTAATTTCTTGGATTTTGAAAATGCTTTCAGTTATGTCACGGTCAATCAATGATATGTTTATCACCTTCCTGGACAATAGGTTGCCTCAGGGAAAAGCAGAAATTTATAGGCGTACCAAAGATGGTCTTCACTAATAAACTGAAACAGTTGGGCAGTTTCGTTTCCGTAACACGGATCACTGTCTACAGGGGCAAACACCGCTCCATTAGCTCAGAGACGTTTCACATGAGCTTCGCTACGTTCTATATATCTGGCAAGTAACTTACAGATTTTTGTCTCACTGATTGCATTCATTGATTAACCTCAGAAAAATTTTCTATCACAGATTTCCGAAATTAAGGGCATCCTAGTTAAAACATTTCCGCCTTCAACACTAAGCTTTTGCTTCTTTGCCAACCATTCCTATATGCAATAGTCGGTTTGTTATCGGCATTCTTAATTATGCTCATTTTTATCGATCTGCTTATTTTATCACTTTGCCATGTCTGGCAAAATATTTCACTTTTTCTGTTGAAGTAAGTTATACTAAGGTTCCTCAAAAAGACAAGAAGCAATTTTTGCATATATGGATAGCAAATGATGAACGTATTTTGTTTCAGATTTGGGGGAAGACACCAAATGCTCTCTTCAAAAACCTTTACAAGCACCTCATAAAGACTTGGAATCTCACGAAAACACAACCAACAGCAAAAATGCGGCGGGTCAGCAGGTTGCCGCAAACAAGACTTGCAAAAATGGCACAGTGTTTTGCAACGTTCAGTGCTCCCAGGGAAAAATTGAGATCAAAAGCACAGCCTGCTGTAAATGTACCTGCAAGATTGGTTACAGTCTAAATAGCGATGGAGTTCATTGCGACGAAGGTGCGGGCAGCATAGCATCGCTGCGCTTTCAGAGTTTCAAGTCAGGGTGGAATGGGTTTCCGTGGCGACCGCTGACCGCAAAATCACCCTATTAAATTTGAGAAGTACAACTTTTCCGCAAAATTTACAACACTCTGCTAAACCAACTTATGCCAAACGAAATTAGAAATACTACTTGCAAGCTATATGGTTATCGACGTAATTTTATCGGTAAGGCTTTGACAGCGAAAGCGATTGTGTGCTTTTTATAGAGGGTCAAAAACTGGATTGACGAAAACTTTAAAACTGGTCAGCTTACAATTCTGTTGATTTATTGAATAAAATTGGATCTTAATAAGTACTTCAACTTACTGAACATTGTGCAGACGTTAATTTTGTTCAAGAAGACATTTATCATCCATATTTGTTTAAGCTAAGACCGCGGTGCATATTTGTCAATCAGAAATGTGTTTAACTGATATTTTATTTACAGAAAATGCGAACTTGACATTTTCAACTTGTTTTCAGTTTTTAATTTTGTGATCTGTTGCAGAAAGCATTCAGGCGTGTCCTATTGTTATTTATAGAAATTCACTACAATGCAAAATATAATGTTAAAATTATGTGTACCTATACCTAAAAAGATGTTCATGGAGTGTAATCGTCGCAAGCAAGTATTGCCATGTCCCCTTCCAGCGAAACACGGTAGTTTTCTTTTCTTTCTGTTTTTGCAGCTAGCTGGACAAGTTGGTCAGGTTGGACAACGTGTATCACCTCACCTTGGGGAGGCTTGCAGCAAAGAGCCAGGGTTTGCAAAGCAGGAGTTGCTGCAGCAAATGGAAGATGTTTCGGTCAAGGAAGTGAGGGTCGAACATGCAGTACCGTAACTGCAAGTATGGGCCGTTGTGAAACAGTTGTCGAATAAGATTTCCGTAACATTGTTTATATCACAGCTAAAAACACAATGGCTTGCTTAAAATAGAAACCCGACGCAATCATTGCAGCAGAAGCAGGCAGTGCATAAATTTATTCTTAGTACGTTAGCGATGTATTAAATCTCTTTCAAACTGCGTGAAACTGCAAATCAATGAACTTGTTTGATGGATTTCGTGAATATTTGAAAGAGCAATCGTTTCAATAATGATTTGCAGTAGCTGTATTTAGTATTTTTTGTGGAAAGAGGGTTTACAACATTGCGATTAAACGACCGAAAAACTAACTTCCGAAAAAGTATTAAACCTTGCGATTTTACTTCAATTGCAGTAACACATTGTAAAACAAGTGAATCCTGATTTGACTAGCCGTATCGTTTTTTCTACATCAATGCCAGTAAATTCTATGTTTTTTTCCTTGTGTTTATACTAGAACTCAAAATTTCCCTGTATTGAGGCTATGCAGCATACATAAAAATATCTTTTAAATTTGTTTCAGAAAAAACTTTTTATAAAGAAAATTTGTTTGATAAAGACATGCATGTGATATTGTTTTCAGCTGACTACGACGTCAAGGTACAAACAAAAAGAAACTAAGGATTGCCTCTGTAAAATGCAGGCAATTTTGAAAATTCAATTAGCGAAGAGGTAATACAACACTGTTTCCGTAGAATCGTTCCCATTAAAAACAACTGCTGTATTACAATATATTTCACTCCATCGTCATACAAGCCACAACGCTGTTTCAATACAATTCTATTCTTGATACAGACCACGGTAAAAATCACGCCTCTCATTCAATTTCCTAAAGCCATTAAATGATAGGGTCAATGAAAACGAAACCAACAGTAAACATCGGGTGGGCCAGCAGGTTGCTCAAAAGAGGTAAACACTGTTGATTTCGAAACATTTTATCAGTCAGTGGCATTAGAAAAGCGGATGAAGGACATGGTATGTATGATGCTCTGTTTCAAGAAGAGAATTGTATTGAACAGCTTTGTGGCTTGTTTGATGATGGGGTGAAATGTACTCTAATTGCTTTTAACGGCAAGCAGTATTAGAAATACGCAGGAGTATAACAAGTCCTTCAGAAAGTTTGACCTATTGCTCTCATAATTAACTGCCAATCAAAACTCAGTGGAAAGCTTGAATCATCATGTTTACATGCACTATGGCAATACTTGGCTTGTTTCTTAACTTTGTTATGTATTACCTTGAAATAGTAAGGCACCCAAAGCTCTGAACAGCTTTAATGAAGCATTTTACTTAACATTTTCTCTGCTTTTATATCACTTCAGGCTGTTTCCAATCCACTTTTATAGCAAAATAAGACATGCTGAGGTTTTAACGTTTTACTCCATAAGACTTTTGCTTCTTGAAATGACAGAGTTGCTTCAATTACGCAATGCATTTAGCATCATGTTAGTTATAGTGAATGACGTTTTCAACAAAGTCGTTCAGATCTCTTCTGAGATATGCGAATGGAAGGAACCTAAAAGGAAAAAAATCTAAATAATAACACTATATCACGTCTATCACCAGCAAAACTTTGCTGACCACCGATATCACTTTTTTGGCTAGTGGTACTGGCTTTAGGTTCATTTTAATCAATACTTGATCTCGTTATCATGCTGCTGTTGTCATTTTTACAGTTTAAATGTTGACATGTGAGTTACAATAAGATGTATTTTTAGATTTCAGAGTGCGGAAGAACGTCAGGAATTTGACAGACTATGAATTTCACGACTTACTCCAAGCCTTTGATAAATTCAAAAAGGATTTGTCATCGGATGGATACATGGTACAAAATCGTGTTTTACAGTTTTCTGACAAAACCACGACGGGCACTGAAGCCTTTTAGCAAACAGGATTTTTGTCCATGTTTCCTTTTTACGACGTTTGTGACCATTTAATGAAAATATCTTACTGAATTTTATTGGTTTTGGAAAGTGCTTACAAGAATTCAGTAATACCACTTAACTTTTGATTTGTATCATGAAGATCATACTGCTTTGAAAAAGCTTTCTAAAAACTCAAAAATGATAATATTGGTTATTTAGTGGCTTGATGCAATGTCATCATACAGTCCAAATTCCTTAAAAAATTTTGCTACTTTTTAAACTGCAAAGAAGCTCTGCAGTCGTTCATTCTAGATTCTGAATCCTCAAGCAGCTTGCCCAACCAAATTTGAAAACCTCTAATGTTGCCGGATAAGATCAAACAATTGCTTTCAGCAGTGGAACCAAAAAGCGCTTAGAATCGGTCGCAATGACTGGCTTGCTGCAACTTAGCTGACCTCATAGCCCAAGCGTGTTTTGTTGGTGGGAAGCAAATAAAACATTAGTTAGATTGAACTCAAAACTTAACATAATGAAATATAAGTCTACGATACTATTATTAGCTAGACTGTTCTGTAAACTTAACATAATGCACGATAAGTCTACCATATTATTATTAGCTACATTTCACGTAGATTGTACTTAAAACATAGCATAATGCAAGATACCTCTTCCATAGTAAGCATGGCTTCTTATTGACCTAAAAATCCAAACACGTGCTTATGTAATGTTGAAAGACTGTCTAAAATGAAACTTCTAAATTGATCTACATCCGCAATGAACTTGGTTTGTGATAAGCCCTTACCATCACACTGAAGATTATTATGTTGCCTGAAACGTAGAGTCAAATTCTGTTTTATATACAAGTGTTAGTAATTGCGACATCTCGCATTTACGTGGAAACTGAATTTATTGCCGGACGCCATTCTCCCATCAAGCTTTGCTAGCTCTAATATCAACAAACCATCCGAAAAAGTCAGTCGCGACGTAAAGAGCAGCGTATGACAGTTTTGCTTCATTCGCAAATTGTCTGATCCTAGTCACTTTGAAAAATCGCACTGTCATATGTTTCTTAGAAATGTTTCCTTGCACTAATACGAACACTTGTTTGTCTCCACTCAATATTTATGGAAAGAGTTTGGAGGTTTCACTCATGTTGATAAATGCATTTTTGCTATCAAAACCACTTTTGTTTCAGTACATCGCAAAATGGCACGGATGGCCTTACGAATGTCCATGGTACAAAAAATATGTGAGACATGCCCATGGACATTGCAGTTGGCATCGACACCCCATGTTCTTTGCTTGGCATCGCTTTATAACGGTTCAACTTGAAATGGGTAAGCTTTTGCTTCCGTGAAAGAAAAATTCCTTTTCTTTCCCATTTTGAGTGGTCACTTTTTCTTCCTTTCCTGTGTGAGCAGTCCTCATTCCTTTTCTTCCTCTTTTTGAGAGGTCCTCATTCCAACTTTTGCCACAGGCAACTTGTCTGCGAGTCCTACAGTGTCGCAAGCTAACATCACAACCTCTTGAGCTTGGGTTTCTGCAGTGTTGAAACCAAATCAACTTGTAATTCCGATTTTCAAAAGAACTATGATTGTTTCACAACTGAGTGTTTGCGCTGATTTGTCATTTTCTGTCATATATGTCTTTGCCGTCAACTATATATCGCTTGAATTATGCTGCGATCCTGAAAAAATTTCAAACGCATTTTTCTCTTCAGTTTAGCAAAAATTGCCGATCTTGAAAAACTTCAATTATATTTACAACTGTTAGCTAAACATTGGGATTTTTTGCATTCTCCATTATAGTAGTAAAGGTAGCTTATTTGGTTATAAAATCGTGACGTTCAAAAGGTTATGTTAGATTTCGTTTGTCTGCTGCTTGCGACCAATTTCCAAATGTGAGTTGGTGCTGTTCTTCCAGTAGCAGCTACCCTGGCAAGATCCACAATAACATACGCCATCGAGCTAAAGAGCCTCACGATGTTAATGACAAAGCATTTTCGCGTTCAACATTTTATGCGTGCAAAGCGTGTCTTACGTTCTACCTGAAAAGCTTCGTCGTGCAAACAATAGCTTTTCGTACAAACAGAAATGCGTACTAGCGGAGCATCGGCAACGATTGCATATATTTTCATTTGCAGGGCTACACAAGCACATGAAAAACAAACACTTGGGCATTCCGTATTGGGATTGGTTGGAAGATGGGTGGAACAATCTGCCTGAGCTCGTCAAGGACTCTTACGTATTTGATCCAATTTTAAAGCGATATATGAAAAATCCGTTCTACAGAACATATCTCTACGATCACCCCTTGGAGAACAATAAGACTGTGTGCGTTTCCTTTAAACATATGAGTCAGGAATATACATCCTTTTTTCTTCAATGATTCGCGATAAACGATAAACTAGGTAACAGATACCAAGGAATACGTTAGGTGTACAAAACACAAGAATTTTCCAATTTTCTTAAAACGATTTTAAAAAGATTATCAGGTAAATTGCGTTTGTGCTCATTAGCTGCACAATCATTAAAATGAACACTCTTTAAAAATCCACGCAAAAACAGTGCATTATGCGGAATTTTGGGCATCCATTCCAGTCCAAAGATAGTTGGTATCCTGAAAGATAAAATGCATTGCCATTGGTTAATAAATTGATCTAAAACGCTCAATCTCTTTTACATGTTTAATTGGGCACTAGTCACAAGGGCACAGAAATTTTAAAATAAACTAAATTTTTGAAAGCCGCACTTTGCGCACAATAGTTACGAAACTTGAATTTACGTTCGCAGGATCCATTGACTGACAAAAGGCAGTAGCAGTTGCTTTGAAACCTTTCGTATTGAGGTACTCGCATATAATCACTAAACGTGATAAACTCGCAGATACACGCGTCGGCTTCCAGTTTGGAATGGACTCTCACTGAACAAGCTCATGATGCGAGCCATAATACGAGGGCTAACTGCTCGAAATTACGAGGAAGCTGACATTTATATGGAAAGGCCCCACAATCAGGTACGATAAAATGAGAGAAATTGTTTTTAACCTCCATGCACATCATTTTAAGGCCAATCTACATTGAGAAGTTGCCATGTAGCCGCGCACGATCCTTTGTTTGTTTTATTGCGTCCAGGAGTTGCCGTGCCGAGCCGTGCACGAACGCAGAATCACCTGACGCAACAAAACAAACAAAGGATAACGCCTGGCAACTCCTGGCACGTCCTCAGTGTTGGCCTTTATCGTGCAAAAGAGCCACACTGTCTCTAGCTCGCCGTGCCATGGAGTCTGGAACCTTGCTCATCAAGGTTCTTTTTTAGTTTGTTCACGACAGTTTGAAAGTTTTCAACTCCCTCATACAGTTTCACTTGACAAAAAGGAAGAAATTCTTGTTTGCACTCATTGGAGAATTGTTAAAACGATGGAAGCTGTGACAACACTAGACAAAAATAAACATCAATTTTAAGCGAAGCCGCTGCTTTTCATTTGCGTTTGGAACTTTGAATGGCTCATCAGTCTCTTCCGGATTCGTTTCACAGATTCACGACTGCCTTTGCGAAAACGAAGACAATCCGAAATTTTGCAAATACAGCATGCTCAATACAATGTATGCAATCTTTGATCCGATATTCCTCCTTCACCACAGTCAAGTTGACCGAATTTATAGTCTCTATAGGGACGTGCACTTGGCTGCTGGAGATCTTGACTGGACAAATTCAAGCATTGTTGGTTCTTATGCAAAAGTAAGGTTCTTGAGCTCCTTTGACTACTAATAAATTAAGAAAGTTTGTGTAAGGACCCTAAGAGACATGGACTTAAAACCCATACAAGCTAAAGACGTCTTTTCTGGGGTCAACTGTTCATTAATCCCCTTTCTTGTTTTATGGAAATGTTTATAGCTACGGTTTTTGGGAGACAGCCGGTAAAATTGACTCGTTAGGTTCAAGTCATTGGTGTATGTTGCACGAGGGAGGGGAGAAACCAGAAGAAAGATTGGCTTTGTTGTAACATTTCAGGGATCGAAGGTCGTTCGAGCATATAGCACGGTTCCAATTAGTTCACCTTCATCAGAACCGTTCCTGTCGTTTGGGTATAAGTTTCTTGATCAATCTAACGTTCAGATGTATCCAGTGTTTGACACATTTTGAGAGTTAAAATATTTTTAGTGCTGGCCAAATAAAAAATTGAATATAAGTTTTTCGATTTAAAACGTCTGAATAGTTTTGTAAAAGTAAGAGTGTTTTCATAAACAAAACTTGCAATCGGACTGGAACGTTCAGACAACTTGATGCAAAAAGTGTACAAAACAACTTTGCAACACATGACCTGTTCACTGTTAAAAAATGCAACAAAGAAATAGGTTGGATTGTTTAACCTGGATTAAGTTCTAACTGGCAGCTGTTAAAGCTTGAACTTGTGATCGCCTGGCTTAAAATAATGCTGTAATTACCAAACATGCTTTTTGACAAAACGTTGGTTGAAAATATTTCAAAGCAACCTTTAAAACCCATTTTGCACGAATGCACTCACGTTGCCACTGAAATGATGACAGTTAAATAAGAAACAAGCTTTTTAGGATTGTTTGTCCTATTTGGAAAAGCGCGAGTGAGTTCAGCACTGGAAACTATACTTGTTTAATCTTCACTTAAAAAAAATCTAACGCTGCTGAAACCCGTTTGTTTCAAAAGTAAAAAACGCTTTCGGGCTATTTTATTAGATTTCTTTCATCGTTCATCAGCTGTTAGAAGTGCAGGAAACATGGAATTTATAATTTGTCTTCAATGTACGGTATTAGCTTGCCTTACCGACATACACGGTCAAGCACTCAGCAAACAAAGATGATGTACTTTATAACGAAAATCTAAATATGCTGTAAAACAGTGGCGGTCGGTCAATTCTATATCTGATTACCTTGAAAAATATGAGGACTTTCGGAATCCCCATCCTTTGCTCCGACGACAATACTTAGATAACGGGTGTCAGTGTCTTGCTTCTGTTGAACAGGGTCATAACTTTTTTTCATAACATGAAGTGGTAGACCTGGTAGTTTTTCTTCACATCAGTAACCTAAACCTATGAAACGGTTTTAAATACTTGCTTGAGATTCTACAATTTTTAACAGCATTAAATGTATAGGGAAACACGCTTTTAAGTTAAGTGTGAATCTGTCATGCCATTTTGGAATTGTTTTTCATTGCATCGACAACCTGCAGGGCTGTCTGAAATGTAAGTAATGGTATAGTGAATGCTTTTTGCTAGTTGTTTGTTTTTGAATAGTCGCTTCAGCAACAAATATGTTTTCATGTACATCTTACTGCAAAAGCTGCGTCTGGAAACGTGCTTGTAATTTAGCTATTTATCGCATCCTTTCGTGGGCGTTGTCACGTGTTGGTATAAGAAGAACTATTGTACTGCTAACGACGTCAGGAATATGTTTCAAACATTTTTTTTCCTGATCTTACGAGGGATAGCAAAAAAATTTAAACGCAAGGGTACAGCATGTTTCATGGTATTTAAAAAGAATACTTTTTCTAGATGCAAGATATTTAATAAGAGATGGTTGAATTCGCGATGTATCCTTGAAATTTTTTTTGTACACAAATGAGAGATCCAACATTGTTCCTCCTGCATCTTCAGCGTGGTAAACTTTGGTGTCCATCGTTTTGGAACCTTTTGAAACGTTTTGTAAACTTATGATATAAGAAGCTTTTAAACCGTGGTGATTCCTTAAAAGATCGCAGTTTGACCAACTAAAACACCCACTTTCTCGGCTTAGCAAAGGTTATCATTTTTTCAAATACCCAACAGCTGTCACCACCAGATATTCCGCGGTACTTTAGCAAGCGAAGATCTTCTTAGCCCCCCTATTCGACAGCCACCCCTCCTAAACGCCTGACCTGGATCCGCCATTGCAATACAAAGATTTGTCAACTAAAAATCCATTTTGCAGGCTGGTCACAAAATGTCTGTCGACATAGCGCAGTCTTTCCAATGGCCGATGTCGCCCTTCTGTAACGCATCAATGAACACCAATCCAGTCACCATGAAGGACGGAGTATGGACATTAAAGAACTCCCTGTACGGGGAGCAGTTGTTCGGCTTTGTTTACGACAACTTGGACATCGGCGGCCGAAGCTGGAGAGGAATCGTAGCTGATCTCAAAGCGAAACAAAAAAGTCAGCACTTCGGTTTGGACATGCCATTTGTATCGTTTGCTGATCCAAACCTCGGGTGGATAGAAGAAAGCACCACATATCTTAAGAAATGCACTGACTCAGATCATTTTATTCCTGCTCGTTGAATGGCTAGGTCCTGTGATGAAAGATTCTCAATGTTTATAAACTTGCCTCTGCATACATCGGCATTGCGGGTACGAACGCCCGGCTTTTAGTTTACAGTAGATTGCAGTTTTTCGCAAAAACACAACAATGCAACAGACTGCTTGTCACGTCTGTCACAGTAGTATGGGCATGAGTGATCCTCCACGCAGGGTATAGCTATATTAGCACTCCTAGATGTGGAGTGGCATCACGCTAACAATGGAAATCTTCGCTAAAATTCCGAATAAGAGAAGCGTTCATTAAATCGCTCTTTTGTCCAATATCGAAAACATTACCGATAAACGGTTGGGACATCAAGCTGTCTCTGTTCCGCGGTGCGAAATCCCGGAGCAATCTTCTTCATTCAATGAAATCAGTGTTGCATTTAACTTTCGTCAGTTACTGCCGTTGGCTTTAAGTAAATGATATCAAAATGTTGCTATTCGGAGCTGCCAGTATTTGTGTTAGGAACGTAAATTCAAACAATAAAGTATTAGTTATGGAATTCACAACGTTTTGGAGCACAACGTTTGGAAAAAAATGTTATGTTATGCTACATCTCGAGGTGAATGACCTTCAAAACAAAATACCCTAATTGCAGAAACAATCTTGGATGAACCACGTCCGCAGCCAGGTTTTGATGTTTGGGGGCAAAATGCATTTTTAGGGGGGAAAGATTTTTGTTTTCATCATATCTTTAAAACAATTTTTTCTGAGCACAACAACGTTTGGGGTGGCACAAAAATATTTGGGGGTAACTGCCTCCCAATGCCCCACCGTGTCTGCGGGCCTGGGCAGAGCCGTCACCAGAAAGTTTTTCATTGCGGGCCTTCATGTTTGTGCAGGGGGGCTAGACATTCCGAAAATTTATTTTTAATTCCCAACATGAAAAGCGTCTGCAGATTGTGCGAATTAATTATAAGTATTTTCCCGCAAATACCCATAATAGGCTCGTAGTCCCCAACTAAAATTTGTCGAACGAGCTTAACAAAAGGAATTGGGTCGTAAATTATTGTTATTTAAATGACGACGATTATTTGGAGATGTCGTAATGAAATGCAAATTTAAAATTATTTGCAGGAAATGAGAATCAGTCCTATCGTTCAGTTGTGAAAACATTATTACTGAAGGAGTAAACATGAGACCGGTCAAAGCGCGTGCCGCGTTGAAGGTTTTCTTTCATTAGCGCAAATTGATAAACATTACCATGAGCTTAAGTGAAATATATATGCTTATAACGCGCGCATTGGGCTTTTTACTGGTCGAAATACGCATGCATAAACCTTGCTGATGTCTGGACTGTTATGTTCTGGTTCATGGCACATATTTAGATTAATAACATTTTGTATCTCACTCAAATCGCCTATAATAGTTAACAAATATAGTCTAAGGCCTACGTGGATGCAACGATTAACATCGATAATCCACTAACTGCACTACTCTGTTTTGGGACGACCCCCAAAATAGACTCTTCTAACTACACAATTAACTCCATCTGGCTGTCTGAACAGCAGGCTGCACAAATGTGTAACTTTGTCGTAAGCACCAACGGTATCTTGCTGCTATGCAGTACAAAATAAGAGAAGACTACCTGGGCTAGTCATAGTAGCCCACATTTTTTACAGCAATCACTACACGAAACACGTTGATCAAGTGGATGTCTGATTTTTGGGCGCATACAACTAGGCTTGTAGGCAGGGCCGGATAAATGAACGCGAGGCCCATCCGGGCAAACTCGTGACCGCGAGGTCCCCGAAACGCTTAGCGCAAATGTGCAGTTGGCTCATGTCCGATCCTTAGCCTGTGGAGCATGACTCTCACAAAGTCAACTCCAAAAATCCTTAGAACGGTACCAAAAAACTCTAAATCTGTGATGGTGCAGCATAAAATCGAAGTGCCAATGAAAATGTTAAAAAAAGAACCAAATATGATTTGCAAAATAAACTGAAATAGTTCATTTCACGCATTTTCATACTTTTCTAAAAATCCCTATAAAATCCCCAAATCTCTAAAAAATCTCTAAAAATGGTTAAAAGTTCCAATCTAGGGACAAAATCCCTAAAAGTGAAAGCACTGTGGCAGAGGCAGATCGCGAAACTTGCTAACGGATTGTTGTACTCTTGGTCTTTATGGCGAAACAATAACACGGCAATAAATTTTCAAATGTTTTCTTCAAGTTACGGTAGCAGTCGTTTTGCCACATGTGACCAGGGCTCCCACTGCGGGCTTTTTCCGCCCAGATCTGATTTTAGTCGACCTGTGTGTACAGGTTTACTTATGAAAAATCGCGTTAAATCTGTGTTTTTGAAGTGATAAACTCATCAGCAACTTCAATGTATTCAATAACATAAAGATACCTTTACATTACAGTGTTTACATGCGCACGTCAGGTGAGGAAGTACGCATCACGGATGACGCAGAACGTGTTCAATCGGTTTCATATTCTCATATAAGATCATTGTCAGGGTTATATAGTACAGTTGTGTTTTTAAGGGAAGGCAAGCGAGGCACTTGCCTCGGGCCCCTCTTTGCAACTGTAATGTGCAAAGTACCTTGCTTTCAATGGGGCCCAACAGCGACTGTAATGTATAAGTAGGCTACTTTGCTTTCAAAGGGGCCCCCAATGGCAGTTTTAATGTGTAAATACCTTGCTTTCAAAGGGGCCTAAAGTAACTGTAATGCATAATCACTTTTCTTTAAAAGGGCCCCCAACTTCACTGATTTATGGTGCTTCATGTATCAATTTGGGGATCGAAGCTTTCTCTGGGGTGCTAAGTGGCGATGTGACTGAATTTTGGGTCCCCTGTGATAGCGTGCCCCCCCAATTGGGGTGTATGGAGTGCGGCTGATACGGCTCTGGTCAAAAGAAAAGTGTCAGAGGTGTGAAAACGGCATTCTGCTTTTTAGGTACCGCGGAAGCCGATTGTCGGCTTTTTAGCGCGGTTTTTGCCACATCTCGCGAACCACTGTCAGCAAGATCGACAAATAAGACTTTGTAATAAAAGTTTACGAGCGATCGTCTTGATAAGACCCCAAAAAGGTATGTTTGCATTTGAAATTTTTGAGAAAAATGCAGTTTTTTTGTTTATTCCCAAGCAGCATTCGGCAATTTTCGGTTATTTTCAAAAAATCGGCTTCACGCTTACCTGTCAACATTTTCGAAACACTTTTTTGGCTTGGACTCCAGGCAAGGATCACAACTAATCACAAACATCGAAAAATTCTCTCATCCTTGCTTTGCGGGGAAAATGTTTGGGCGAAAAATACATTTTTTCAAAATTTGAAAAAATACGATGTTTCAGTTTTTACGCCAAAATTTTTGCCAAAAGCGTATTAAGAGTGTACCATTCGAAAGAAGGCAAAAAATTCTTAAAAAGTCAGTATTTTTGATAAAAGCTTTGTCAAATTTTTGTGAAATTTCTGTCAATATTTTAAATTGCCATGACTTTTTTCCTCTTTACTTTTACTCGAAAATTGGTAGTATATTATATAACGTTATTGTCAACTGTTCTGCGAGTGGAAGATTTTTTCCTTTTGTGGGATTGGTGGTATGGGCTTTCGAAGACGAAAAATGATAAAAACGCCCCAAAAAACTTTTCTCCCTGGACCCCCAAAAACATGTTGAGGCTTTTTGCCTACATTTTCAAAAAGTTTTAGATATGGTTGAATTTTGTATGCACAACGATATTCTGCCGTGTTTGTTCTCTCTCCACAGGTCGTTGAATAAAACCACTGTTTTGCAGCAAGATTGTTTTTTTCCCTGCCCGACATCACAAATACGCCTCTAAGAAAACAAAGGATGCGTCGTCAAAAAAACTTGCTTGCTATGTCTTGCGTGTTGACGTAGCTTCAGTAGTTCCCGAGGTATCGCAAAAATCGCAACGAAAAGCCAATGTATTCACTCCAGGGTCATTCAATTGTGGCACGACTTTTTTGCAAATTTGCCGACCGACTGTATTTGGTGAACGTGCATTCCCTCTGCACATCTTAAAATTGCCGCGACGTCCTAGGCAAGGTACAATAGGTGTCCTAGGCAAGGTCTGTCCAGCATCCCTCCCCCCGAAAAATACCCTTTTCCGTTGTACATATGGCGTAGGTAAGGACGATATTTGCATCATGCAAATTTTTAGATGAATACCGAGCTTATTTGAACACAAAGTTCATCAAAATATTATCTGCACAGGTTACAAGCGTTACTGCATTAATATAAAGAAAATTTCTAGCATAGGCCTCAAAACATTGTTGCAATCCCGTTGCTACAATCTGGTATTGTAACAATCAACGAAGTTCTACATGCACAACAAACCTCTGACCTTCGCGGACATCACCAAGTTCGTTGTGGCCGGTAACAATTGGAAGCTGTTTGGTTAAATAAATTGAGGTGGTGCGTCCAATAATTAAAAATCGAAACTTAGCTGGTTAACTACAGTACTATTAACGCCAATAACGCTGATTGGCCAATAGCGACACATGGAACAGAATGGCTGATGAAACCCTGGATGCCTGCTTGAGTCTGTCGATTGCCAAAATTAATGCGGACATTGACTTAATAACCAAAACCAAGAAACAATAATTTGCTTTGTTATTTTCTTGGTGTGTTGCGTACCATTTTTCTAGCAGAAAATCTCCATTTTGAGTCCCAAACAATGAAACAGAAAACTTCAAAGTGAAAAGTATCCTCAAATCCAACATTGCGTTAGGCGTACAGCAAACATTAGGTCTGCTGGAACAGCAAACCAGTCTCCCAATCGCAATGGAATTTCTCCCTTTGCGGCCGGCAAATTTTTCCTCAAACCGTAATGTGGCCCTTCATGCTCGCAGTCTTGGACCACCCTGATCTAAATGATCATATACCGGCCATTGACTCTATGCGTACCACAGTTTGTTGGAGGCCCCCTTGGATCTTGAGGCCCTAGGCTTATTCCTAGATAGCCTATAGGTAAATCCGGCACTGCTGACTTGCAAATCTTTAGTTTTTCAGCGACTTACTATTTTAATTCATTGACTTACTATTTCAATTCATTACCTTTCAGGTTTTACGTTTTTACTTTTTTATTCTGTGGAACTGACGATGCTCATTTGAGCGAAATTAATATTCCTGTTTTAAAAACTGTGGCCAGATTTTTGTGGTAGACTTCTGTGAGCCTTCTGTGATTTTTGTGGAAGACTTCTGTGATTTTAATTAGATTTTCTTAATTGGTATCTTTACTGTTTGTGGGTTTTATTTTATTTTATTCTATTTATACTTCATGCACTTCGCAGAGCTGATGATGCCTACATCGTAGGCGAAATATATACTCTGTAAGATCTTGAAGTGCCTGATTCTTTGCTGAGAAAGGATCTCTTTCCATAGACAGACTTCTGTGAGCCTTCGTGGGTAACATTTTGATATGGAGCAATTATCGCCACAGCATGAACGACCGAGCCTTTCTGGTGGTCAGCCAGATTCTGAAAGAACTCAGATGAATGCTAGAGTAAGAAAACAACGTAAATGGAGAGTTAGGTTTAAGCTTGCCATACTCGCCCTCAAGCATGAGAACGAGACGCGGAAGAAGAAAAAAAGGGCAGCAGAAAACTGCCGCCGAAGCTGCTGAACAGTGTTGCCATTTTAGCTGTTTTGCTGCTAGATTTAGCAGGTTTTTCTCACTGTTAGCTGCAAAATTTTAATCTAGCAGCTAGCAGGTTTTCTAGCAGGATTTTGAAAACCGTTTAGCAGGTTTAGCAGGTAACAATTCCTGATAAAAAAATTGTATGAACAGTTTTTGGTGATAACCTTTTAACTTTTCCTCCTTGTTCATCAAAAATACTTTGTCTTCTTGACGACGCTTTGAAATGGTCAACACCAGGGCCACGTACAAGCTGCTTCAATCATTTCGGGTTTTTATTGTGACGCAACCAACATGCTTCAAGCATAATTGTGTCATAATAACAAGTAGCCTACTCTAACTAGATGACTTGATGACATGATGTTGCCATTTCAGCTGATTTGCTGCTAAATCTAGCAAGTTTTTCTCACTGTTGGCTGCAAAAAATTATCAATCTTGCAGTTATCTCATTTTTTAGCAGGATTTTGAAAAGCGTTAGGTAGGTTAAGCAGGTAACAAATTCCTGGCCAAATACTTGTTCCAACAGTTTTTAGAGATGAAAACTTTTACACCTTCTTCATCAAAAAATTCTTTACCTTCTATCTGACGCTTTATAATTATATTGGGCAACACAAGGACAACCAGGCACAACTACTGAAGTAGCTACCTATCATTTGGACGCATTAATATACCACTGCTATTACCATTGGAGTTTCTATTATGACGCTGCGAAGCTTCTTCAAGCAGATAAATTGCATCATACTAAGAAGTAACTAAATGGCTTCGGCTTGTTGAAACCTAAATGATTTCCTTCTGTGCTTAGTGAGCGTATTTGTTTCAAAGACTACATTAGCAGAATATATTTTTATCCCACAACTAGGGTTTTTAAGGCGTTTTAGGGACCCGATTCGGATCCCTAGAATTTCAAATCGGGTCCCTAGACACAGAAAAAATTATGATCAGGTCCATAAAATCAGAGAAAATCGGGTCCCAAGAATCAGAGAAATCGGGTCCCTACAGATCCATACCAGGTACCTAACATCTTCCTCAAAAAAAACCCTGCCCACAACAAATCTTTTTTCCAAGTGGTTCAGTTACGCCAAAAAGTCGTTGGCCTAATGCCTGGTCAATTGATAGTGAGTGCAAGACAAAAAATTGATACATAGTCTTACAAGTTTATTTTAAACTCCTCAAATATAGCAGTTTTTTAAGCAGAATATCACTATTTTAGGCAGATTTTAGCTGAAAATTTGTGACATGGTTTTTATCAGGATCTAGCAGTTTTTCGCGACGTGGTTTAGCAGGTTTGGGTGACAACCATCTGGCAACACTGCTGCTGAAGCACAACAAAAGGCTGCCAAAGTACAACAACAGGCTGTCGATGCACAACGAAAGGCTGCCACCGAAGAACAACCAAAGGCTGTCACCGATGCACAACGAAAGGCTGCCACCGAAGCACAACGAAAGGCTGCCACCGAAGCACAACGAAAGGCTGCCACCGAAGCACAACGAAAGGCTGCCGCTGTAACACAACAGAAAGCTGCAAGACAAATAGAATTAGAGGAGGAGGAAGAAAGACATCTGCAGAAAGAGCGAAAAAACATCCTCAAAAACATGAACTTGAACAGGCAAAAGCTGCAGAGGTTGTATAAGAGGTTGACTTTCGCGCCAGCGGTAAACTAAGCTCTCGCCGCTCGTTGGACCACGATTTCGCCGCCAGGACAATGGTCTTCCCAAATAATGTCAAACCACGTCGCACCGATGAAGCTGGTCAGTCTGATCCTAAATTCAACGTGGGAGAGAAAGGAAAACCCGTTTTATCAGTCTGTTGATCGCTATATACGCTGAGTGTGCTATACTTAAAAAAGAACATGAGTAGAAAAAAGCCTGCAGGGTGTTTTCTGAACAGCCCTGAACTTTTCCCCAAAAACAATGGGGTCCAGGTTGACCAAAGTGAACGTCTTTTACCTAAGCCGGTATTCGATAATTCCGACGGTGACCCCGTGAATTATCAGGTTTTCATCCGTCAATTCGGTTCGCTTATGAGGACTAACTCAGATGAAGTACGATTGTTGCTTCTATTGAAACGCTCCGAACAGGACGTACACGATAAGGTCAACAGATTCCCTGCGAAAGACCCCACAGAGGGTTATCGTTTGACTTGGCAAACATTATATACGACAGTTACGGACAACCTTTATTGCGAACTGCTTCGAGCAAAGGTTGAAAAAACTTCAGGATGTTAAATTCTACGACCCAGAAGGTATGACAAGGCTTTCGGTTATGCTGAATAAGAGTGAAGCCTCGTTGCAAGGTGTTGGTTACTTTAAAACGTTGATTCTACGGACATAATGACGTCTTTCAGAAAACTTTCGATCCAAATTCGGATGGATTGGATAGAGAAGTCCTACAACATCTAAGTTCAGACGTGAAGACGCGGTGATTTCGTGGCCCTAGCGGACTTCGTGGAAAAAGTGAATAAGCAAGTGATACAAACAAGAAACAATCTGCAAGTGGGAAGTTAAAATTTCTGCCAACAATGTTGTCACATCAGATCTGTCTGGAAAACCCCAGAGCGTTACTAATGACAACGAGAGTATCCGTCTACGCTGTGGGAAGAAGCATTGCTGACACGAGAAGCATTCTTGAATTGTTGACAAAATGTTCGCGATTCGAGGCAACGCCCTGAAAAGCCATATGATAAGCAAACGTGTCAGCAAAGCGAAATGCGACATAAAAGGGTGTTTTGCTTCTAAACAATTTCACCATTCTCCTTTGCACTACACTATACTGACGTAAGCAGAAGCGAACAAAGGTGTCGAATCGAACCTAACGTGCTCTACGATTGGTTCGAAGAGCCGTTGTACGACAAATGGTGGCGAGCCGAAGGTCGTTTCAAATATTGTACCGGTCGTTGCCCGTTGTCAAAACAGACAATGTTCATAAGGGGTCTGTTATGAATGTGGTGTGTTATGAACAGGTCTGTTGTGAACGTGGTATGTTACGAACGTAGTCTGTTATGAACTGGTCTGTAATTTATGTGGTCTGTTATAAACTGGTCTGTTTTGAACGGATACATGTTTCTACATACTTAAGTTTATTCGCAATAGCAGCTATGTGTAAACCGTAGTTTATGTGACCTACATTCCAAGAACTGCGTATTTGGATATTGGACAACAAATTGTGCAATCACCTTTTAAATGAAATGTCAGCTTTTGAAATTCTCATGTAACGATTTAAACTCATGTAACGATTTTCCTTCAGTTGCTACTGATGGCGCAATCCTTGACGCCATTTCGACGTCAAACCTGCCACAGCTCAACAATTGGCATTTTAATTCAACTGCGTTCCTATTCGACCATATAAGATTTGTGTGGTGGCTCCACGTAGCCGAGTTTACACTTCAAAGTGTAATAAATTGGAACTGTCGTCATAAGCAAACAAAATATTCCAACAAAAAGCGACGCTATAGGCGAAGTGACCATACAGCCAAAGTCGTTGTAGCCGAACTCAAATGCACATAAAAGATAGGAATTCTGCCAGGACTGACAAAAAGCGTCGCTATAGGCGAACTGTTGTTATGGCCGAAATCGTTATATGCTGATTCTACTGCACTACTCATTTGTTCAACATACCACTTAATTTTATGAATCAACCTAAAAATAACACATGTAAATTACATTTGCAATGTTTTCATTTGTAAATGCACGTCACAAGTAGCACTCATCGCCTCTAAAAGACCTATGCAGAGATTGCAAATAACAGATATTGCATGTTGATGAAGAAAATGGCGACAAATTTGGATATTCAACCGCCAAACCTAACCAAGGTCAAATCTGGAGTGGCTCGATGTCCTGAATTGTTAATCTTCCTTCAATCAGCGCGTACAGCAAGTTTGGTGCTGTTATGAAAAAGTGAACAATAGGTTTTCTATTATGGCAAGACCGCGCATGGCGTTGGTAGCGCGGGATGGGCGCAATGGAAGGGCCAGAGCATTGATTCGATAATTAATCAAATCACTCATTTGCGTTCGAAGCAACCGAGTTCGCGCTGATTTTAAGTTTGGTCAAGCTGCAGGAAATCAGAGGGCAGCAGTTACATTTTTGAGAGTACAGCCGGAGGGAGCAAACATTGTTCTTAACCGCTCCATTGCTGGCTTGTTTGACTCATACAGTTAAATATTTGCCTTGACCATATATGTTTTGATTAATGGAAGGATTTTTGCTGAGTGTTCATTTTATGGATTATAGTTTGGCGGCAACAGCATTGGTGCGCTGTATCGCCCAATTAAACATCTTGAAGCTCGCATACTGGTGTGCTGAAGCGCTGAAAAGTAGTTTAGTGAGTCTGGTGTGTTTCATTCAATGTGCGTCGTCTACCGGTGTCTTTCAACGTTTTTTGGTTTATTTTGTTTCTCTTTCTTCAATTAATTAAAAAGAGCGCCTTAACGGTTTGCCTGCTGTAAACTTCAGTGTTACCTACCGTAACATTTGCTATGCTGCCGGACTACTTTCTTTAAGCTAGATATATCGTAAACAAATTGTCCCTCTGTCTGGCTTCGAAAAAATATTTAAACAAAATATAATTTTTCTGACTTCATACATTACTTAGGAAACACCGACATTCTCTTGAATATCTTTGTTAAAAGATTTTTGTGTAGGTAACCCCGGAATACTTGTTTCTGGTTACAGCATGGTAAATTCGTGTTGCGTGTCTGGCTGTATCACTGGTTAAAACAAAGTCTTCCAGGTTCTAGGACAAATGCGAAAAGTCAGAAAGGTGACAAATATGCATTGTTTCAATTTCCAAAGGACGAAGTCTACGACACCAATGGGTAAATGCTATTCGATGACAAATGGGAATTATATCAATATCATAGAATAGAGTATGTGCAAAGGACATCCGAGACCATGATCACAGGTTACTTCATATCCAGA
>Ga0210059_1003785_pt1 | contig 24326 bp, 12 predicted proteins | sample Ectturendosymbi2_FD_188042 | JGI IMG/M metagenome (GOLD analysis project Ga0210059, IMG submission 188042) | Ecteinascidia turbinata endosymbiont from Florida, USA - Sample 2 (SPAdes) (version 2) | ecosystem: Host-associated > Tunicates > Ascidians > Unclassified | place: Key West, Florida...
AATCAAATTTTTTGGGGGTGCACTTGCACCCCCTGCACCCCTGCCTCCTACACCACTGAACCAATGCTTCTGCCTGCATGTCGGCAGCTTCGAGTAAAGGGACAGTCACGCGTGACGGAGACAGTGAGTTGGCCATCCAGTTTGTAGTAATCACTGATGAAATGGAGGCGTCCAGATAGAGCAGAGGAATAAATTGTTGTATTCAACCATAACGTCATAAACTTGTATTTTACTGCAAATAAGAGTACTATGTGTGCTTACGTGTTACTATGATAAAGTATACGAGCTTCTATGATAGAGTTTTCACCTACATGCATAATTCGTCCTATATTTAATGACTCTTCAACGAGCAAAGGAAGCTCACCCACCTGCTTTTTCCTACTTGTGAGTACCTAAGTTTTTGTCACAGTTTATTCACGGTGCGGCGCGCTTGTCCCCGTCTGACATGCAGCCATGATCGACCGATTGCATCACGTAAAATACATTGATCTTGGCTGAATTTGATTTATAACTTGTCTTCTTCATACTCAACTGCTCAGCTTACTAAGGTGTCGGCATGCAAGTTATTTATATAATGCTACCTCCGGTCGAACTTCTACCCAAGGGAAATCCGACACATGGGACTCTTAACAAATCCACCTAGCAATTAAATGCTCGTCAGTAGCGTCAGTAAGCGCAAAAACACAGAAGAGTCATTAAATATAGGTAATCAGTTTTTAATGTTTCACGTTTTCGAGTGGAGCCGGCTAAGTCAGGGGAGAGGAACGTGGCGTCCGCGTGAACATTAAATATGACCCGCACCAGTATTTTTGCTGCCCAATTTAGAACACAACATCGCGTCAAAATGAAACTCCACGACAAGCAGACACGTAGACAGTAAGCCAAGAGAAGTATCTCTCACTCCTTGACATAGTTTTCTCTCCTTATTTTCCTTATGGAGAATTTGAAGACAAAATTGAATTAATTTTTTTGGTCTGCCAGCTGTATTCCACAGTTCATGCGGCCCGTTATAGTAAATATTTTCCCATCCCTGGGCTAAGTGGTTCAGTGGGTTGACCACGCTCTGCTAAAGCTAGTAGATGGGGTTCGTTTCTTGTTTGGGTCATACCGAAAAATTAAAAACGGAGCTTGTGGCCTAGCTGTTCAGCATCATGCTTGGAATAATGGCATTAATGAGTGGGTGCCGTAGTGCTCAAACTGCCTCATTGATAAGGTTGCCCGATGTTTTGCAAAATACCGGCCATTTTTTTCAGCAGTGACAGATCCAGGCTATGTCGTACTTCGTAAGTGCATATGGCACGGGATTCTCGAACAGCATTTTTTAAAAAGGAGACCTTTTTTGACAATACATTTATTTTTCGTGTTATTTTCTTTGCAATTTCATATTGGAAGCTCCCACAATGCTGGTTTTGAAAATTTTTCAAACTGTACTTAAACGTATGCTTTGTGAGCAAAGTCTATAGAACTATTCTGAACATTAGCACATTAATCTACTTTAAATAAAACACGATAACTGCAGTGTTTAATGTGAATGGAGGCGTTTTCCTAAACTCTCAAAAAATAATCCACTTTTTAAAAATCCAATTTTACTGTTGTACAGGTTTTTCTTAAGGAAAATGCTAGGTACGGTATGGACCTGTAGGGATCCGATTTGTCTGATTCTAGGGACCTGGTTTTCTTTGATTCTAGGGACCCGATTTTCAATTCTAAGGACCCGAATCAAACAATTTCCCAGTACTTTCTGGACCACTAAGACTGGCTGACAGTCCCGTTGCCACGGGGGCTTTGGTGTGCTTATCCCCTCCAAGCATAGTTCCAAGCCCCCAAAAGTAAGATATGAAATATTTTAAATCAATGGAATTTTTGTTAAACTTGAATGTCAAACCGCCCCTGCATAAACGTCAAGCCCCCCAGCAAAAACGTAAAGACCTCCTATTGACGACTTTCTGGCGACGGTTCTGCTGAGAGATGACCTCCCGATTGATTCGCTTGGACCTAGCTAGTTATAGTCCGCTGACGAAATGATGTGTCTGTTTAATGCAGCTAGCGTGATTGTGAAATTATAGTAATTGCCACTATTTTTTAAAAGATTAATATTCCATATTTACCACTGCAAAAAACAAAAATCTTACATTATCAAAAAAATAGGAGAAATAAAGCGTTCGCCAAGTTGCCTTCATTAGTGAACACTGCGCGCATTCAAACACAGCCGATCCATAACTTTGGCATTGGCCATAGTAACAATAATTAAGCTAAAAAGCTTTCTCCGAGAGAATAATCTTTGCACATTGAATCACATGCATGATGAAAACTGCTTTATGCCGAAAGAGATTTAAGAAAACACTGAACCAACGAAATTTGCTCCACACATCACAACAAAAAGCAGAGGCTGAATATTACGGAACACATACAAATCGTGGTTCGCTGAAGGAATTGTCCTGACAAGATTCACTACTAGAGTCATTATAAATTGAAAGGTTCTGCATTAGTTCTTTTTGCAGTTACTGCAAATTACTACTGGCTTCAGGCACTGGTTTTGAAGATACCGGCCTCTGCCAAATGTGCAGTAAAATACCGGCCATGCCGGTGAAATGCCGGCTATCTGGCAACCTTACTTATTGAGCTTGACATCAACGATTCCTTGTGAACTGTGACTGGATGCCTGTGTCCTACACCAACAGACAACCTTCCTGTCCTTGCGGGCATCCAACCTGGTGAACTTTGTCGCAAAGGAGCCACACCGTATCCACCACGGCGTGCCATGGAGCCTGGAGATCTGCTGATCAGCGCTCACTTGTCCACCGTGTGGGAATGCACGGCATCTCGGCATCTCATCCATTTGTACTCGCCGCACAGCAACACATGAGTTCATCTGAGGACAACAACAGAAGTGCGGCGCTCTGGGCGTTTCACCAATGGAGTATGCAGCGGTTGGAGAACACTGCGAGACTCCATACTCTTATCCCCGACATCGGCACCCACCCTCGTGTAATGACTCTTCTCAGGCTCGTAACCAGGGGGGGGCGAAGCCCCCCTTGCAAAAATTTTTGCCCCTCTAGAAAAATGTGTTGGACATAGTTTAAAAATTTTGGGCCCCTCTCAGAAAACTCTTCGCCCTACCTGGTGTCCCAAGCTGGTTACGGGCCTGGCCCTGCTAAGAACAGCGTGGGTCGGGCTTAGCCGCATCCGTACCGGTCTCGGATGTTTGCGCTCCTGCTTACATAAATGGGGTGTGGCCCCTTCTGCAGTGTGTGAGTGTGAAGCAGAACAGACCGCTGACCATGTTCTCCTTCACTGTCCGATCCATCGACCTCCCTATGGACTGCATGGTCTGACAGTTCTGGATGACGAGACAATCGAATGGCTGCTCAATACCTGCCCCGAGATCAAGGCCTAGCAGTGGATCGAAAAAACTGGCTCAAACGATGAAGTGGGTGCAAGGTAATGGTTAACGCGGTCCTGCTATTGACTGGTCACCAATGCAAGATTCAATAGGAAAGTGGCTATGTGGTCCTGTTTCAAGCAAGAGGTGATGGGTGCCGTTGATCACTCGTGGTACTCCAGAGCAGTGGTTCTTAAATTTTTAAACCGTAGACCCCTGCTGTTAAAGATGTTGGCTTTATCGCCCAATATTTTGGCTTATACTGTGACATGAGGGTTAAAAGAAAACAATTTCGGACTCGGACGCTCATATTTTCACTTGATAACCATTAGGGGTGTGAGAATCTAGTCATTAAAGAACTAATGCTACAGAGGGAGGACAGACCGTGCATAATGAAACTATATCCCCGCTTGGTTATATTTGAACAGATTAGTTGTAATTTATGCTATTTTAATATTTTTCAAGGATTATGACTTGTTCTGCTCCGAAATATGTTTGATCTTGAAAATCATTGTGTTTACCGACACAGCCATAAACTGCAACTTGTATAAATAAAGTTGCTTTCCCACTCAGGTAACCCTAAAACCTGACTATATGGGTCAAATTATCAAAATGTCCATTAACGTCATAGGAGCATAGGCGCATTTTTCAGGAAGTCAGCAATCATTTTCAAGCTCATCTGACACAAAGAAACAAACTTATTGCATTTGAATTTTTTTTTTTAAACGAACATATTGTCCGTGGAAGGTACGCAAGGTGACTCCAGCCAAAATGGCAAAATTCTTTTTACAGGTGCAACTGAGGTTAACTATGAACCACACGCGTCGACCTCATGGGACATGAAGCTTGCTCGTCCACGAAAATACCAGACTTGTTTGTGCGAAAATGGAGTTGGAGACCAGCTGTTGCACAACAGCACAGCTTTTGAACCCACTTCAGGAATACACTGCCATCTTGGTAGTAACCCCCCTATACTGAAAAAATACAAAACATGTGCATATTTCGATAGGACTGCTCGACAGAACGCTTCGAAAATATCAGCTATTGAGAGAGAATCAGGTTAATAAGTGTGCTTCGGGTCTTTTCAAAAATTTGTTTGAAAACTGCATTAGGTGTATTTGTCAACCGTCTCCTGAGCAGGGTTGGCACGATTCCACTGACCACATTATAATCACGTAACTAAAACTTGAAAAACAGGGCCTGAGCAGTTTAGTTGTTACTGGACCCGATATTTTTCTCAGCTGCTCTGGATCAGAGAAATCCTGTTCTGTTCGTATATAACCTACGTTCCTAAACTGGGGTAGTGGTGAAAGATTCGCAAGGTGTGCGAATATGGCAGCGACACACTGTTTGAAAGCAGGGTGATAGCAAGCGAATTGTTCTGTTTTTATGTTTGATTTGAGGTTAGGTGAGGTGCGAGTATCAATGACAAACGCCCAAGGGGGCGCGACCGAAAAAGCTTTAAGAACTTCTGATATACAACGCTTCTAATGGTCAAGTTCAAGTTAGTCAACATCGAAGTTCGAAATATTTGGTATATTTTTTAAAAAAGCTGTTAAATATTTGATGGTTACCTTACAAGAATTATAGAGTACAACTGTCCCACTCTTTCATGCAAGAGTTTTTGGCAATTTGTAGCTATTGCAATATCAAAATTTCATTTTCATGGTAAGGGTAAGTTTAAATTTTCAGATAAAACATTACGCAAACAAGGAAAGAACTGACACAGTATGGGTTTCACCGCAAAGTATAATTTCTATAATTCACTAAAAAAGCAGCATTTCAATTTGGTTTCATTACTTTTTCTGGAATTGTTTTCACACGTTTGGGATCAAAACGCCACACCTCGCCTTAAAAATGCGAACTGTAGCGTGAGAAATAATTTAAGACTGCGCCAAAATCTTGTAGCAGTTGTTCTGGAAAACCCTTGTTAATAAATAGAATCTCCAATCATCGCAATGTAGCCAAGAGGTCTGTCTGGTTAAAATTTCCAGTAAATATCACTGCTTTCCCACTGCAACTGGAATAACTTAATGCAATACCATGGGAGACATTAGAGAGAACACTGAGTGATTTGCACTCTTTCCATTTACTGTACGCACAGCTTTGTGGTCAAGAACATTCACAAGTCTGTGAAACTGCAAAATAGCTCTCAAGCAAGTCTTGAGAAATATCATCGCTACTTAGCGTTCACAAATTTTTTGCATGATTGAAACCGTATCGCTAAACTTTACTTCAATCCGCGTCTAGCAAATTTCTTAATCGGGCGTTCGTAAAAATAGAAAAGTGTTGAAGTTTAATGGGTGTTTATCCAAAACGGCTGTTGTGGCGGCTTGACCACATCCCTCGTAACTGATGATTCCGCCACTAAAGAAGTCACGGTAAGCGTTAAAGCACGAACAATTTCTCCTTTCCCTTATTGAAATATAGAAATAGAAGATTCAATAAAATTGCGCTACATTTTAATCAAAAAGAGTTAATGATTGGCGTTAGTTACCTCTTTGGCGTTATGTTTTTACGCTTGGGACCATGCAGGCGAACAGTAAGGATTTTTTCTTGGGCAGCGGAAGCCGTCTACTCTGAAAAATTTTGTCAATGCCCCAATTTCTGGGGGAAATTGCAGCTGTATCGCCTGAAATTCGTAAAAATTTCACTGAAAATAAAGTGAAGAGCGAAACAAACACTACTCCTTTTTTCCAAACCGGAATATTGCCAAAAACCTTCATCTTCTCCAAAAGTCTACGCTGATTTTTCGTTTTTCCCGAAGAATTGTCCTAACATTTTCCTTGTAACCTGAAGAACACATTTCCTTGCTATGAAAATTAACAAACACTGCTCTAGTTTGCCTGAATTTTCACAAAATGTGCAGCACTACAGAGTCGGCCGACCTAGCAGGCCCGCATATCGTTCGACTCTTATTTGGGATCGAACAAGCTGGATTGTTAAGACGAATAAGCAAGCAAAATTAAAACACCCCCATACATAGCAAGCATTCGCAACAAAAAATATTTTTCAATCATTCGTAAACGCGTAATCATGAACATTTTTCAATCATTCTTTATGTGTACTTCCAGATTTTCAGATGCTGGGGTTAGTAAGAGTTCAGTCTTTCACGTATAATTAAACTGTGTTAAGTAGTTTGATTTTGCGTGTTTCACCGTTGCTGTGCTTGTGATTTGGACCTATAACCTTGAAGCCCGTGAGGCCATCAGGTATCTCTTAAATGCTAAAGCGTAATTGTATACGACGTCCTTCAGCATGGGCGTCGGAATGACTTTTTTCAGGGGGGCAATAGGGGATTTTTCCAAAAAGATTTTTCCGAAAAGTGATGAAATGTTATTTTACCCATTCGAAACAAAGAAACCAACCTTCTTTTGTTACAAATTTAATAGGAAAATGTCAAATTGCAAAATCCGGCCCCCTAACCCCTTCTTCCGATGCCCTTGTCCTTCAGTAAAATGTTTGGGTGCGTTTAGTATTAAAGTTTAGCTATAACCTTCACGTCAATGTTGTTCAAAACTAATTAACGCTGCATTTTTGTCACAAAAGCTACATTTTGTCACAAGAAGCACCTTCACACTTTAATGCAACATAAATTGATGTGCAGTAGATACGTTCTTGTACGTTATAACTAAACATTGGTTTCGAAATGCGACATAAATTAATGAATGACAACATGCAATGAACCGTAGCAAAACATTTCTATTATGCTTAACGTACGTAATGTTTGGTGGGAACTTTTCAAGACCCAGATTTTTTCTGCCAGTCTATGCATCGAGCAATTCCGACTGACATCTTATTAACAATGGACAAGTTGCCCAAATGTCCCCCAGACAAATGTGAATGAATAGACCGATTTAAAAAAATTCCAATTGACCTGATTCGTGTTCAAAGTAAATCACGTAATAAAGAAAAAAAGTTTCATCATGCTCGCTTTGCACTACATTTTTAGTGTCACGAGCGGTCTGTGGCCGCACTTTCTTTTCTGAAACTTTTTCTTGCACTCATCCCTACCGAGCACAAGGCTTGACAGGCCGCAAGCGCCGTTGTTCACGTTTTCAGTGAAATTTGTCTGAGATTTGAACGTAGCCCGCTAGCACGCTATCCCACCAGGCCACTTAGGCTCGACTGCTTGCCATAGCGCAAGCCCACGAGAAACGTATATGCACCTGTGTAGCAAAGGCGAGATGATTTGAAAACCACAAAATAAATTATTATCTAATTCAATGCGGTTTAAATTAAAAAACGTGCTTAACTCTATCGCATAAAGTAGGTGGATGAAAATGTCTTGCATTTCTCCACGCTATGCATGCACTCATTAGTTTTTAGAAATGTCCCGTGCTGTTTTTTTTACAATTCATTGGCTATAACAAAAACCTGGAACTACTCTACTGCAGGCATAGTTTGTGCTGTATGGTTGTATTCATTGCAGATGAGTAATATATTCTCATTTTTCCAAATTCAAGATAATGATAGAGTTGCAGCCGTCACCCAAAGCCAAAGGTGGCGCAAAAGAGTCATGATGGGCAGGATCATTGCTCAGGTATCACTGGTGTATTTTAGAGAATGAAAGCATCCAGTTTGGCTGTGAAGCAGAAGAAATCACCCACACACTGTTTTCATAACTTTGCGATGATTCTGACTTGCTGTCGCAACGTTGCTTAAGGACGAAGGAAGCAGTGCATATTTAAACTGCCTATAGTATAACGCTGATGGACAATTACTAAATTAATTCGTGCCTTTGCGTTGACCTAGGGTGTTGCACTAGTCAAGTATGCAGTACGATTGGCCAATTGTTGCATGTTTCAACGTGCTTTAACAGTTGAATTTCACTCCTGCTCGGCGTATTGATGACAAGTCGTAAATAAGTCATGTAAATCTCAAAAATATCAGTTTTGCGTGAAAAAATACATTTGTCCTCAAAAATGTCCCACAAATCATAAGTGCAAATCCAGTTAACGATTTAGCTGAAAAAATCCTAGTAAGTTACAGACATCACTAGCAAGGTGAAATCCAGATTACACTTTGTCGAGGCAGCATCAAAAACAGAAAAACACTTTATCCGAGAAATAGCAGCCTAGTTGAGAGGTGCGTTTTGGTTGTAAGTCAAATTATTGATAAAGCATACTTTAAACGTAAGTAAAGACATTTTTGTCGTGTGTCACAAATTTCCTAATCGCGTGTTTCGTTGAGACCCAAATTTTTGGGTACCTTCATATACTGTGGTTTCACGTTTTCTTATACAATTCACTTGCTTTTTGGCCAATTATAGATTCTACTATTGACGCAACACTAGACCATTTTTGCCATTGCCTTTGCAGGCCCGAGTAATCGCAGATAGTCCGGCAGGAACCGGAGACAAATCAAAACCTCAAATGTGAAGTTAGAATGGAGCTTTGACGGCGCTACATGCAGAATTAGTAAGGCTTTCACCTGATTCGACTCCAAACTGTGTTCTCAATCACCTTAAAAAACTTTTTTGCCACGTAAACTTTTTAAATAACACGCAGGCTTACGATTGTTAGGGCATAGATCGTGATTCAAGCCAAGAGATTGATGACAAAATGGATTTATTTTGATTCACTACAGATTAAATTGCTGCTCGCAACTTGTCATATTCATATCCGAGTGTAGTTGCACCAAAACCCTTCATCCTGATATTAACACTAACACAAGCGATTCAAAACCCATGTGGTCTGTTGGCATATAGGAAGACATTGCAATTGCATGGTATGCAAACGAAAGTTACCGCGCTAAAACTACTCAGGAACGCAGTTGTTTAACATGCAAGGAGTAGTAGTTGTAACCAGAACCGTCGCCAGGAAGTTTTCAATAGGGGGGCTTTGCGTTTCTGCGGGGGCTTTGGGTTTGCGCGAGGGGGCTTGACACTCTACAAATTGACAAAATCTCAACTGATTTATAGTGTTTCATGTTTCACTTTGGGGGCTTGGAGCTTTGATTCGGGGGTTAAGCCACCAAACCCCCCGTGGCGACTGGACTGTTTGTAACACTTCAGTTGCGAAGATCATCTACATATAGGTCGCTTTGAAATATAGTTGAAAATCATTCAAGTATTTTCTGTAAAGCTTCGAACAAACAGCAGTAATGTTCTACATACTGAGGTGCGGGTACAAACCGCTGTAGTCGGTGAAAACGAAAAAAAAATTTGTAAAATGCTGATAATTTTGAAACCATTGTACTAATTAATAATTGCATCAGTCAATCTTCAAACATTCCCACCACTGTTTGGAGGTTTTTCTTCCAGCTGCTGAAGCTGTTTCAGGTCTATGCACCTACGTTGCCCAATTCTTACAAAAGTACTATAGTCCCATTGCTGGCATCTGTTAAATACTTAATTTTTAGCAATTGCTTTGTTGATGTGAGTTTATTTGCAGTGAAAAGAGAGCGAAGTTGGCGACGTTTCTATGATTTTGCTGCATCTTCATGCTGAATGCCAACCTTATCTTGGTCAATATTAAAAATCACCAATTTGTTTATTTTGGACTTTTTACTCAGAGTTGGCCTCTCTGGTTTATTTGCAGAAAAGACGAACTAGTACGAAACCAAAACAGGGCAAACAAGCATATACTATCATGACGTTACGAACGTCAATTAAATGAAATAGTAACGCCAGCAAAAAAAACAGTTAGGAACTTGGTTAATGTTTTCATTTTCCGTTGAAGCAGACGGTGCACTATTTCACAAACTTTGCATTTAATTTGCATATGTTCATTTATTTTCCTGTCTCCTCTGTAAAACATATCAATTATTTTTTTAAAGTACAGAAGCTGCAGTTGACATTGGAAGCACAAAGCAACAAACATATCCTGAAAGGTTTTCCATGACTGTCAACTGCTTTTCTTTGCGAAACATTTTTACTCGAAGTTGTTAACCTGCAAATTTTCTTGTGCTCGAATGTCTCATTTAACAATTAAGCACTTCTTCAATAAAAGCAATCAGTTTCAAGACCAACTTTGTCTCCTTTTCACTATTGTCGAGTTTATGCACAAAGGTATTTTTAATTTGTTTAATTTAAATAAACATGAAGCGCTTGGTTGCGGAAGGTTTTTTTCAACAAAGTGGTTCCATCTTGGCAGTCAATCATTTTTTGACGAAGTACTATACATATTTCTGCTGATCTGCCGTGTTCCAGGATATTGCAGTTCCGTGCTCAACTCGTCCGAAGCTGTCGCTCACCCATGGTGGCGGTGTGCGATTCGAAAAAAATGTTGCCAATCGATTATCTTCACATTTTCTTCGCTGCTGGATACTGATTGTAACGAAACTGAGTTTATTGCGCATGTTGATGAAATAAGAGTAATAATAAAGCTCATAATAACTTGGAAGATGTTGAATAAGCCTTTTTTGGCACTGTGTCCTATATAAAGAATTCGCAGATATTGGATCGCGGATATCCGATAGGTGTGAGTAGATTAGCTGAGTAACTACGTAGAATGAAAGTACAAAACAGAAACCAGATGTCAAGTTTACATTTGCTGCATATTGTTTTGCTTATGGGCCCATTTTGTTTAAAGTAATTGTTGTTAGTGATTAAGATTATGCCGAGCAACTATGATCTCATTCTCATTATTATTTAAATGAGCTGATAAAGCATGATATAGCAACAACTTAGATTTCAAACGCCTTTAGAATTTGTAGTCGCTTACTTCTGCTTTTATTCAGTGTTTACAACACATGATAGTGCTTCAGCAAAAAAGTCATTCAGGAACTCAATCGCAATGTCTCTGCTAAACGCAACAAATCAAAACACATCGAGTAAAAGCAAATTTTACTGCGGTTTGAAGCATAATTTGTAAAAAAGTTTGGAGCATAAAATTGGGACAGACTTAACAGTATCATAATCCGAAACATGACAAACTTGAACATGTATACTGTATATTTTTTGCATGCTCTTTTAGTGTTAATGAAATTGTGAAAAGTCGTTTGGAAGTAAACTCGTCTCAACTGTTCTCTCAGTGTTTTCAGTGCTTTATATTTCCAAATTCTGACACAACGAGTGTCAGTTACAAGTGCCGCCTCAGCGAGACTCTGGACAAAGGTGTGAAAGCCGTGTCAAGCAGTCTTGAGTGGTGTCGGGCAAGAGCGGCAGATAGCAACAACCTTTCGATCTTTTTAGCCTTTTCCCCTGCTTGAAGTCGATTAACAACCACAGCCGATCACTCTCTGTTGACGCGTTCCGCTTCAACTGCAATGACGAAAGGCTGCGTCAAAACGCAAGCGCGATTCCCACGACGAGCTCCAGGTGAAATATTGCGATTGTTTCCTAAAAGCGAGGCGGCCAATTACTAAAACTGTTTAACCACTACATTTTGCTCTGAAGTAGACGGGATTCTTTCTGTTGCAGTAATGTTCTGCTCAAGCGCTTCGTCTGGCGATGTTGATTTGATTCAGATTGTTGCAACAATCAGTACCAGTTGATGGTTGGCACAAATATTGATACCACAGCGTAATTTTTTAGCAGATGTGCTTCCATCTCGTAATTAAAAAAAATAAATTCAACATTTCGAATCAAATTTAAAAAGAAAATTTAATCAAATAACTTGGTTTAATTCACGAAGTCGATGAAGCTTAGCCTCTTACTGCTTAAAAGCTAATGGCCCACAAACAGCGTTAAACCGCAGTCGCAAATTATTTCTTCACGGTCGCAATCTTGCTTGCTGGCAATCTGCGGCAAAAACAACAGAGAGGTGCGGTCGCGCCAGGCTGTTTAGTGCAAGGCAAGCGTGGAGATTTTGTTTCCTGGGTCAACCTGTGAAGCAGCAGGGTGAATCCAAACATTACATCATTGTGAAAGTGGCCGCAACACTCGGCGCATGAGAACGCATCTGCTGTGGACTCACAAGTTCGCTGGAATCTACGCAGAGGGTCACTGTCGCTTTGCGTTCTGCAAATCAGCACAAATTTATTGATGTTCTTGGTTTGGCTTCTGGAATGTGGCTGGTGACTTCAAATTTATGGTAACTGAAATGGGATAATAATAGTTTTGAAGTATTTGGTGCTTTTCGGGAAGCCTGAAATAAAGCCTGAAAAACTTGCTTTGGCAATGATCAAAGCACTTAATGGTTTGAGTGACAAAACTTAAACAATTGTACGACGGGCAATGTATGTGTTGGTATTGTGTTACTACGAAATCTCCTGAACCGTTATAATTGAAATCGTAAGGTTGTTGAGTTAATATTTGAAATTTTATGAGATAAGCAAGTGACATTGCAGTGAATACCGTAACCCTTGGTCCACTAGCAGCATCTGAGTGTTGCTCCTGTCAAAGTTTTCTGAACAACTTGCTTGTTCGCATCCGAGCGGTCTGTTTGCTCAAACAACGACAACAAAGTTAAATTTGTACAACCTTTCAGGAAATGAAGGAATGGTATCGTCGGTGGAGATTAAAGGATTACGCGATTATTTTCGCCCGAGCCAGCTATTGACCAGCCCGCTAGACGGAAAAGCCGAGCGTCAAAAAATATTGCTTTTCATTTTGGTTGCGCTGATATTTGCGATCGGTCGTTTTCCATATCTGGGTTTCCGGGCACGTCTACATCTTTCAACAACAGTTCGCTCAGGAAGGTGATTCCTGAAGTGCTCTTAATGTTGCAGCATAACCTTCCCAGCAGCCAGTTGCGATGAGCTGCTCTTATTCAGTTTAAGCTGATTATGAAGCTCAACTTCCCTCAACATGTCTACACATTGAAAAGTGGGTAGTTGCAGTTTGAGCAGAAGTGGTTGACATCAGCTTGCCGAGAATTGCGGTGTTTGCTTTTTATATCACTTTTTCGCAGTAACAGTTATTTACAACATCTCAATGACTGCAACTTCTACGATGGTTTTATTTAATGCTTCTGGTTAATCAACCCCATTGCAGATGTTGGTGTCACTGAGATGTTGCATAAAGCTGCTGATTACTGCAGGCATTCATTGAAGGTTACGAGTATTGGTGAAAACGTCATAGGTTTTGTGTCTTGTACAAACCTAAGCAAACGCTATGCTACAACTACACGATGCGTGGTGTGCTTGAGCATCAAATCACGACACACGCAAAAAGCACTATAGTCAAAAGGGTTGTGGCAGCATAAGGATAACGTGCTGATGCAGTTGTAACTCTATTGTGATTGCATAAGGACGAAGTGCTTGCTTTTACTATCATTGCCCAAAGTCTTATGACCACTGGGCATCAGGTGTGCTGGTGCTTTCGGCTTGGACAACAATAATTTGAGAGCCTCGATCAAAGAGTCAATATTTGACCACGGGAAACAATCGCCCGCCCGGCAAAGACATGAAAGCGAGAGTTGCTAATGGCGGTACAGCCTAGGCGACTCCACGTGGGTATTGGGTGCGATAATCTTACAAAATACCAGTGTTTTCCTTCCTTGTACAAAAGAGCTGCGGCGGCACACAAAACCATCGCACCTATGCCTTACCACCGCTTGGAGATGTCCGCACACAACTTTACGAACGTGCCAGAGCTGAGCCCTGCATAGTACAGCTGTGACTTTTAGCGCGCTTGGGCGTGCCTTAGCGCTAGCTAAAGAAACGATGAGGTTCTGTATCTTCCAGCTAATTAAGCAAAACTGGCAGGAGCGCGAATAAGTCCTTAATCTGGTCTGTTGCAAGGCAATATCCAAAGTTTTGATGAGTGCACTCTAACAGCGTGGGACAGGAAGAGTAATTGAATGTAAATTGCTTTGATTCTCTCCAATCGGGCAAACATAATGACATGAAATGCAAGAGCACCTGCCACTAAACGAAGTGCGTCTTTGGAAGGAAACCAGGGCGTGTCAAGCGGGCATTCATGTCCATTTCCAAGCGACTTTTAGAAAAACAGAACTGTCGGAGCTGTTGCCAGCGGCCGATACACAGTTCTACAATTTGGCATGCTTCAGTGATAAAAACCTACTTCGATGAAAATTAAAATGAGCGCGATAAAGTTTGCGGAAGATAATTGTCTCCCCGCCGGCCTCCCATCTGGGGCGGCGCAGTTTCTCCTCAGTTTTTTTGTAGTGTTGCGCGTGACGCACTGTGAACTGATCTGACGGTGCGTACGCCTGGCTTCCGTGCGTTGCATCGAGTGCAAGTACACAAATATGCGTTTCTAAAAGTGTCGCAGCAGCCGTGAACGCAGAGGCCGGCCTGAATTTACGTGCTTGAGCAACTGGCAAAATCATTTTCGACATCGCAATAATGCGCGACCGCTGACGGGAATGCGCAGCTGTAGGGCACTTTAGAAGGCAGCTATTTTGCTTTGGAAAAGAAAATGCAGCATCCGAAGCTGGACTATAAAGCTCGCGAATTGCGTTGCCGACCCTGATCTGCGAGCATGAGTCAGAAACAGTTATCTGTCTGCCGCGCGTTCGTGCAATAAATGATGTCGATATTTGAGGAGTCAGCCAGAGACTTTGTAATGGTTCCTGATGGGACGTTAGCGCGATATGCAAATTGTAGTAGACCACACAGCGCACAAATATTTAACCCAAGACTGCGGCGTATATGAATAGCGGATTGAGAGGCAAAATGTAGATATCACGCCCGAAATCTTTGACAAGTTGCACGTCATCGCATAACTTTGCTGCGTTCTGTCGAGTGGATATGTAGTGCATTGTTTGGTCACGTCAAAGCAATTTATCACAGAAAAGAAAATTAGTCATATTTTTATTATTTTCTAGTCGCGTGTCGCTGAAACAACTCTCATTTTTTTCGTGCAAAACGAAAAGCCGAAGTGTTTTGGGAACAGCAGCTGACATTACGTCACTTGTGAAGACTTTCAGACATGAAGAAAAAAACAACCTGGTTTGGTTTTAGGTTGTAATCGATCAGGCACAGCGCAACGAGGAAAAGCAGCAGTCAGTGAATTGAGTTCCATTTAAGCTGCTTTATGGATGTGTCACAGACGAAATTTTGGGTGAGTCGCCAGTATGGAGATGACAAGCGCAAATATGTTTGCGGACAAACGTCGTTGAATGGCGCTTGACCTGACCTGTCAACAATTGCGAAAACTTTGGGCAAATTTGCCGTTTTTTCTTCATTCGCCATTGTCAGTTTGCCCGTCATCTTCGCACCGGTCCGTTCCTGGCTTACCATATGTGACTTCATGCCTTTCCCAAGAGCCGACCGTCCCTTATCGTGGAGAAATGCATCAGGCATACCCTGGTTGTCAACAGTTTGATCATTAACACGCGCGATCCGGGCCTTCTCGCGTTGCGACGCTGATCGGGTCACAACCGTCTGGGAAAAAGATGCGCCGACCAATTATACTTTCACTCACGCTGCGTGATTGACGCGAGTCGCATGGGCAAACATGGGATGCAGGTCGCGTTGCTGCTGATGCCGCTTTCTCTACGATCAAGGGCGTCGACGCAGGGGCACGAAAAAATAGCCGCTGGCGTTGGCCGCGATTGCGCAGCTGCATTTTGGCAAAGTTTTTGTCTCACACAAGGCGATTACGTGCAAAGCAGCCGAGCAAGTTGGGCGCCCATGTCCTTTGAGTACCGGTGGTTTCAAACTGATTAATAGGATTTGCGCCTGTTCTGTCTTGGGTTTGACGTGCGCTAACAGATCCTTAGGTCCCGCGGGAGGGGACACTAACGGATAACCGCTTGAACGCCAATGCTTTGGACTTGTAACCAACAGCGACGCGACCTGAGGAAGGTGGGAGTAGCATGCGAAAAATCAAGAAAGCAGGCGTCTCACAACGGGTAGAATTAATTTTGAGCTCGAGATTGTTTGCAGGCTGGTTAATGAATAAGCGCCCTCGTTCCATGGTTAATCGGCAAGCACACAGCACGCGGCAAATATTGCCCTCTATCTCTACGTTTGTAATCCTTTCGAACGTGACATCACAAGATTGTCCTGGCACGCCTGAGACTGTTGGTTGTTTGCAGAGCGGCAGATTGACATTTTCAAGTAAAAATGCTATCGTACCGGGTCCCGGTAACGCCCTCGTAGTCCGTTGTTACTTCGGATCAAATAATAGAAGATTGGAAAAAGGGTTTAGATGGAAAGGGTGCCGTTTTAGCTCAGGGTGTCGCAAAACGGCAACTCGAATGAGAAATAAAGGTTTTTCTGTCTCTGGTTCCAACCAGCACTTTCACGCATGCAAACTACCAAAGAGCTTACGTGCGACTAACAGCGGTCTTGATGATTAGGAAGGTCGACTGAATGAGCCTGGTAGTCATTTTTCAGGCGGTAGTTTACTTGTGTTAAGAAAGAAGCATGCTGAAGAAACCAAACGTATTGCTCACTGGCGTAAATAGAAAGTGGTTCGTTTGGGAAGCTGTGTTACTACATTGTGTGTCTATCAACAGTACTGCTGGATGTCTGGGCAAATAAACTGAAAGATTTTGATGTCAGCATCAGACCACCAATTCTCAGCCGTGGCAATGCCGTTGACTGTATTTTAGATGGCTAAAAGAGAGTGGTTCGTAGCACTGAAATTTGATTGAGCTTGATCGTGCACACAGTATTTTTTATTCCTTTTATGGGTTTCAAAGAGAGAAAAAAATTTCAATAAAATTTTGTACATTATAGCTTGTAATCGATCTGGCACAACCCACGGAGAAAACATTGCCGACAGTTAATCGAGTTCGAGAAAAAAACTTGCAAATACAAGTTTGTACGACTTTAAGAGCACAGGAATGTAATACTTTTCTGAATAATGAACCAAAGCGTGCTCGAGCTCATGCTGATTCGTATCCTCTATGACGTGGAGTGGTGTGGAGCATTACTTTTGCCTGTTTTTGTTTTGCCAGACTTGCTAAATAGATTAATGAAAACATCAGCAAATAACATTATCTTTTATTCGAATGATTGCCACCGTTGAAACAGAGAGCCCAGCCGCCGGAAGGTAATGAAAGACCGTTATCTTGCTCAGGGAACATCATCATTACGCACCCATCAGTGCTACGGATACCACTGCATGCAGCGGAATGAAATAGCCTGCAAAGAAGCTGGCCGCTTGCAAAGCGCTTGCAAATGCTCACGGAAGCACCTCAGACATTTCAACGACGGGTTCTTACTGCACCAGAGTCATTTATCAATGATAAGACACCAAACGCGAATATCCAAAGCGGCAGTCGTCGCCAACTTCACAAGCACTGATGAACTTAATCTTAATTCATGGCTTTGCGTTGGATTAGCGCTGTCAAGAGCTCAAGTATTTGCCTACTGTCTGCTTGGCTGCATTCTCATCTTTGCCATTAATCCCGGCGACGCACAGGGAATTCAGAACCTACCCAATTTAACGCCGGAATTCAGGCACGCGACCGGTAAGTGACAGCAACTGTGTCGTTTCTGCAACTTTGTCATAAGGAGAGGAGCGTTTACGTTCAGGCTGGGACAGTGTTTCTCGAAAAAAAGAATTTGTGTTATGAATCACACAGTTTTATGACCGGTGGTTGCTGTAAGTGAAATTTGATAAATCATTGCGGCATGTGTTGACTGTGTATTGTTACGGGCTGGATTGAGATCAGCGCTCTGTTGATTAGCCAGCAGCAGTTAAGTACTATGCGATAGCATTCCTGTGCTAACCGTATTTCATGAGGACCAACGTTTATACGCCACGCGGTAATTCAATCTCTTCCAACATGCTCACAATGCGGTTCCGTATAAAAGTTGTCCTCCATCGCTCTTTAAATGGGGGGAATTTAGCGATACAAAAAGACCAAGAAAGGTCTTGAATTTCAGATAAAACGAATTTTGCCCGACAGGCCGAAAACCTATTTGAAATTAACATTACGTCAAGCCGATACTTTATTGCGGCCCCTCACTCTTGAGTTGTGCTTGTCGCAAATAAGCCAGGGTAAGTTTAGCCGGCATTGTTGATGGCGTCGCACAAAAGAACAACGTTTATCCCTTAAACTCGCTCGCACGCTCCACTTTCAGCTGCTTTTGTCTAATGGAGGCCTTGATGTTTTGCAACGCGAGATCAACGCTTGTTCGCATTTGATCTGACATCGCGCTTGGGTTTGTTGTGCAAACAAACGGGAAAATGTTTGGGGCAGACGAATGCTCCGAGAATTCCCGCCCTTCCAAACAGCTCAGTTACGTCAAGAAAGCTTTTCAAAAACTATCCTGCCCCTGACGCTGCATTCCAGTAAATGTCGTGGAGCTTCGCATCTGCGCGTTTACTCGCAACACGGTCACTTCTTGTTGCCTTCCTTCGGATTTTTTTACTCAACAAAACTGCTTTTTTTTACCAGCAAATTGCACAACCGCGGTGCATGAGAAAAACGATATCGAAGTTAATGCTGAATAGTTTACAATTGCACAAGCGCATGCAGTTTTTCCGTAAAGTTCAGAATTCAGCTGTCATGGTTTTGGTGAGAACTCAGAGTTTTGCGTCGCTAAAGCAGTTCAAGCTGCAAACTGTCATATTTTTTTCACAAATCCCTTCGGAGACGACGCCACCTGTGCTTCTCGAGAACATGGGCTGCAACAGCGTCACGAGATCAAAGTTACTAAGGCCACGTGTTTCAAGTGAAACCGTGCTACGCGGTAGGTTTCGCTCAAAAAGGGGCAGGAGACGGACAAAGCAAACATCTGTTCGGTTAATCTCGCTATTAATAACGAACGGCGTAGTCGACACGAAAACGCTTTGATCGGGTCATGGAAACTGATTGTGTATAGCACGTGTTAGTTGGCTGCGCCGTGGACGGAACATGTGGAGTAGCAGCGGCATGTTCGATTTGGATTAAATTCCGCCGCCTTGTAAAAACAGCGATAAAATTCCAGAGCAGTATGCACCTCCTTTGTAAAGTAATTCGACCTATAATGGAAAAGACAGCCGATGAGACTCCCAAAGTTGCCTTGAATGTTTAATCTCCTACGAAATAGGGAATAAAGCAGCCAGTGCTTGACAACGGTCTTTGACCATAAAAGCATAACAGGGCGAGCGCGGTTATAGCGACAGGAGTCATTTTACCTAGAAATCCTCGTGGAATCGTGCGACAAACCGCAGTGAAAGCTTTAACAATACTGTTTTCTACATTTCAATCCTCAATAAAAACCATAATCTTGGGCAATCCACAAACCTGGGTGAACTTGTTACATTTGGCTTCTTCGTCTTAACCGGCTACGTCCAACCCGCGGGCCGCATGCGCCCCAGTCGAGGGTTTTGTGCGGCCCACTTTAGTTTTCGCTGTAGTGAAAGCATCCTGCATACTGACAACCTGCCCTTGTTTGATAATCTTTAATTTGTCATTTTTGATGAAAGTGGTCTTCAGTGCCACTTTATCACGTCTGTTACCGTTGCAGTGAGGATTCGAACACTTTCAGTATATTAGTTTAAGCTACATTTTGTTTGTTAAAACCAGAGTAAGCCCTTCAATGTGCAGCCCACAATAATATGTCATTCATAGTGAGGCCCTGGTCAAGATAGTGACATACTTTTTGGCTCAGTAAGCCATTTGGGTTGGACATAGCTGGTCTTAACATACAGTACGTAAAAGTGGAATTGTTATATTTGAAAAGCTTTAAAATTCTTTATGATTTCTCATGTAACTCATCAGAAGTGCATCCGTCTTTAAGCGCTCGATACAGGACTTTATGAATGAGTGCGGTTAATCCGCTGCCTTTGTCTTTTGCTGCTCAGCCTCTTTGAAGGATCTGTATTCTTACCCCTAGGTGGGGCTATGGTGCACGCGCTTTCCAAATTCCACGCCGTCGGCGGTTTGTTCGTTTGATCGGAAGAAACTGAGGCTATTGGATTGCGCTTAATCTCTCAGCGAAACAATAACGTGAAAACAGAGAAGCTTTGTATGCGTAACGTGCTTGATGTGCGGCTCTTCGTCCGCTACTAGGCGTTCACAGTTGGAACCTAACGGTTTGCCAGTAGGTGAGCTGATACCAAAATCAACGCTTTTTTGACGTAAGTAAAGTATCAATATGTGGAAATGCATTTCCACTTGCAGTTGCGAGACCATGAAATATGCGCCTCGATTAAGTTTTTGTCGTAAAAGATGCAGTTTAAATTTCCAAGCGCCGTTACAATATGCAGTTTTTCGTCACATTCCCGGCACTGATAACGCGCTGCTGCGTCGTTTATGGATCGGTGGCAGTTGTTTTAAAGCAGGGGTGGGCAAATAGCGCCCGCGGGCCACATACGGCCCGCCACAGCGTTTTCAGTGGCCCGCGGAAGCATTCAGGAAAATCTTCAAATCTTAAATATCCTCCAACTCATCACAGTTAATGTTAGCGCTGAAGCTAACTTGAACCGATATTTGCTTCTGTTTCTTTTAGAAGGTTCAAGGTATGGCCTTCCGCTATACGTGGCCTTCTTAAAGTGGCCCTCGGGCCAAGTTAATTGCCCACCCCTATTTTAAAGCGACGACCTACACTGCTGCATTGAAACACATCAGAGACGTCGCGCTGTCTAAAAAAACATCATTACTCGTGACAAGGAATTTGCTCCACCCATGCAAGAACTTGTGAATTGCACAAGCCAAACATGGCCCCCTGCAGATCAGGACAGAAGTGTTTGGTATGACCGGAAATTTGACGAACCTGTAACGACTCTTCAGTTACATGCGAAGGCGAATCGCATGACTTATGTAAACATATTCGATACGAAATAAAAACAGTTGGTACCAATCGATTCTTTTCACCGGGAGTCTGACTTGTTCCTACACGACAAAGAAAACTGTTTGCGGGGTCAGTGGTGGTCACTGGTGCGATGTTAAAATATTAATAGTGGCGACAGGGGGGTATGACGTACGCACTGCCAGTTTTGTATTGGATAGAACCGGCATTATATGCACATTGTAACTACTTCAAATGGAATCACACAAACTCTCAAATATTTTGCTGCTTTTATATCAGTCATGGCCTAAAAGTCATTGGTGAATTTTGTTGGGTACGCTCTTCAAACGATCATGCAATTGAACCACGTAAGTCAAGATTAAATGAGAATTGAAAACGAAATTCCACCATGTCTGTCCGAAAGTTGAACTTCCTCAAAGTCGCGAAAATGACCTATTGCTGCACTTACCAGAACAATTTAAGTCGTTCGTGGAAATTGTTTCAGAGGAGCCACAATGGGTGGGAGGAAAAGTTCGTTACTATCAATTTTCTGGATTAAAGGCGGCATTCACGAAAGGAAATTAATCTTCCTGCTATGGTTCTACCCTAACGGGTTACTGGAGGTGAACACTGGGCTGATTCTCAGCAGCGAGTCCGCGACTCGTTTCGCAGGGCGCCTCTATCGCAACAATTTCGTAATCTTCTTAGAGGTGTCGCGCTATGAATTGCCGTTCACTTGCGCTGGAATTCAAACGCTCGATAAGCGCCCTATCAAACGCCCGTCGCAATGTTCACAGTGGGAAACAAAGTCGGGGTAACAGTTTCTCTTGTCGGCGCCGCACAAGATTACGCCACAGAATCGCCCGTTAAGCAAACAACGTGACAAACGGATCTCGGTTAGAAAAGCAGAAATCAAACGGCAACAGGCCCTTGTACTACAGACCCCGCTCACAAACACCGTAGTCCGAGATCGTTTCTGAACTTAGTGACGGGGAACGAGATCTTTGCGTGAAATATGGCAGATCAAACGCGCAACTGTTGATTTTGGAATATTTTGCATCCATGAGTTGTCATTTCGATTTGGAATTTGAGATGGCAACGTCGCTAATTTACGAACACGCGCAACTTCGACGCGCTCGAAATCATTCATCATTTTTTGAAAGTTACATGTAGTGTTAAGAAATTCATTCTTTAGCATTTCAAACTTTTACCTGAACAGCAAATTTACATTTACAGTAAAACTGTGATATTGTAGTAGGTTACTCACAAATGTAGTTTTGAATCACTATGGCTTCCATGGGGTACAAAGAAACAGCTATCAAGAACAGTATTTTCTTAGTCGATCTGTACCGTACCGTTTGCCACAACGTTGTAGGAATAACCATGTTAAACAGATATTGTTGTCCAAAATAATACAACTTATCTTAAAAATTACGACTAAAATATGTCCAAAAGGTTTTCAATTTTTACCTGTAAAAATGGAAAAAGAGCAATAAAACTCGCCAACGCTTGTCTGACTGATTAAATACTTAAATTTATGAAAGGAGGAATTATATTTTTAAATTATATTTCTTTTCAGAGTTGAAAACAAGATATGAGACATTTTCCCAAGCTTTCCGCAAGGCTAAAGTTTGTTTATTGTTTCCCAAAATATTTGAGTCTCAGTCGCATGATTGGCGAGCGACAGCGTGGCCAGTTGCTAGGTTACACAAAAGGATTGCGGAAAAATAGAGGTTTCATTGGAATCAAGCAGTTCCCTGCAGCCGTGTTCATTGCTGATATCGCTTTAAAGGATAATTGCCTTTGGTAGTGATGGTAATTTTAAACAGAATACGATTGCCGGTAACTGCGGCACAGAGACAGTTTCGAGGGGTTCAGCGAAAATAGCAAGCCTTGCATATGTCAATGCCTGTGTGGCTCGTGCAAACACAAACGTACTATGGTCCATTTTCGAGTGGATTATGAAATAGCAGGTAGTTTATCTGATGACGTCATCGCATCTGGATCAATACACTTTTGCAAAATTGGTTTCGGCAAATATATCTGCACGCCACAGACATCATAATTGCGTTTCGCTCGCAATATTATTGGACATACCGTGCACATTTTGCTGTCAAACTAAAAAGGAATTCAGTGAACGCCTCCTGTACAACATCGGAGATTTTGTTTTAGTGCAGCATCAGTTGCATGACAATAAACTTAAAAGATCTTTATACACCTCCAATTTCGCTGGTGCTGTTCAGTAGAATACGCGCATGTTGCCCCGTTATGCAACCAATTGCTCGCAACTCAAAACTCAAATTTGTGAAAAAATACTCGCCGTGCAAGCGATGCGCTAAACATAGAACACTCAGCGACGCAGAATAGCTTGATTGCTTTGCAGTTCGTAGCTTATTTGCTTTGTCAAGCAAATTTGATGTTTCGCTGTTCAAAATGTTGTGCTTAGCTTGGGTGTTCAACGACCAAGTTTGTGTACCGAGCAAGGTCCATAAAAAGCAAGATTTTTGTTCACGAACATACTTGTGGAATGAGCCGCAAGCCACAGGTGACGGGTTTGAACCAGCTATGAGATGGGGCCACTTGTTCTTATCTTATGAAATGAACCGATTGCAAAACATTATGATTTTGATCCTTTAACGGAAAAAGTAGCGCTATTTCATATTTTTCAAAATCGTCATCATTTGAAGTTTCTACTGGTTTGTTTTTTTAATTCATTGCCCATCATTTGAAGTTTCTACTGGTTTTAATTCAACTGTGACGTTTGCGAAGGATATCGATTGTACGAAAACAGGTTTCAACATACAAATATCAGTTTTTTTCAGTGCTTCTTGCCTTATATTCCATTGTTTGAGTAAATCGCAAGTAAAGGTTTGTGATGTGTTTGATTCGCTTATCGACGTAACATTTGATGTTGACCAAATCATAGTGCAGAAAAAGAACCACGTGTTTGGCGAATTTCGTCTCCGGTTTCACGATTGCCTTTCGCTTGTTTTTAAGTGCCGCTTACGGTAACTTAAACTCGCCAGGAAGCAGTTAAAGGAGTATTTTGGCTTTTAAGGATTATCGCCGAAGCGTTCAAGGATGTCGTTTCGCTCAAACGCTTTTCCATGTTGGTTTTTAAGTGCTTTGCGACATGACTCTCCTGGCGGACAACCTGGTTGAAGGAGCAACGTCAGAAACTGGGTCGAGGTTGCGCCCAAACTGCGGGACATGTTTTGACTGAAATCAAAGAAAACTTAGGGGAGCGAACCACCTAAAAACTAATGGCCCGTAATGCGTGATTGCGCCGGCCTGTCCCTGGCATCTTAGATATAAAAACGGAAAACTGCTCCGGTTCCCACGTTGTAAATGTCGTAACCGCAAAAAGCGAAGTGGCAATTACAGCAGTTGCTAATTGGATTATTATTGTCTGGTCAAA
>Ga0210059_1003786_pt1 | contig 24324 bp, 12 predicted proteins | sample Ectturendosymbi2_FD_188042 | JGI IMG/M metagenome (GOLD analysis project Ga0210059, IMG submission 188042) | Ecteinascidia turbinata endosymbiont from Florida, USA - Sample 2 (SPAdes) (version 2) | ecosystem: Host-associated > Tunicates > Ascidians > Unclassified | place: Key West, Florida...
TGCTGCTTCAGTATCAGAGTGCAGCGTCTATCAAAACGGCACTGCAGCAGCACCCAGGTCGAAGGTTAAACACTTGGATTGCAAACTTTCAAACATCATCTGCACGAAAACATCTAACGTCATTTCCACATGCGTTTCCGAAAGATCAAGATTCGCGTAATTTTCCTGTATGTCATGTACATCCCTGCAGAACAAGCTACATGATTGTCTGTCTTGGGCCAGCTGTGTGATTCAGATTCCGAGGAAAGACGGCAGCCCTAATGTTAGCTTTATCGAAAATTGTGAGGATCCTGCGTCTTGGTGCAAAAGTCTTTCAACAACTCAGAGAGATTTTCTAATCGCTAAAGGTCCACATAAGTTAAATTTAAATTATGAATTTCTCAAAGATGTGGCGGGCAGGAAATTTTAAATATGCTATTTTCAACGTAAATTATCTAATGGAGAGGTATTCCTAAGCTCATGGCTAGTGTTACTCAGCTGGAAAAATCGAATATTTTGCTGTAAGCTTTTACTGTAAGCTAACATCATTCCGATGCAGCGCTATCCATTGCTGGGTTTTCTGACTGGTTCAATGCTTGTATGCACAAGTGTTCAATGGTTTGAAGTTGAGCAAAACTGACGAATGTTTGCTCGTTGGATTCAACGCATCACTTTCCTCATTTGCCGCTACACCAAACTTGAATTGTGTTTTTCCTATTTGCGAGCGTACAAAGTTGGAAAAACCACTACTTCAAAGTCCAAGTACATGAACGTACAGGAAACCAAAAAAGCTGCACTGCGGCTTAACTAGGCAAGGGAAATATTGTAAATGTCATCCAGCACACTCGTTCTTGTTCATTCGCATGTTGAGCGGCTTTATGCTTCTATTTTATCTACCAAACTTTTGTGACATCACACACTTCATACAGATCAACTCCAATAATTGTCTTTTTTGATATTCATATAGGCCATTTTGCTGAAAATCTTCATCAAAAGGCCGTAGCACAGTGGACTGAACACGATGACTTCATAAAACCATTGCTCAGAGGGGCTCCGCGGCTAGGTCTTGCATTGGGTCCCGCGCCTTTTCAGTCCAGTCCTGAAGGTGTGGATGTAACAGCAAGAATTAAGGAAATTGAAAACAAGTCGCGAATATACAGTGGTGGGCTCAAAGTACCAGTCTTACCTATAGGACTGTGCTAGCCACTTGTCATTGTAAGAGGTCCATCGTAACTCACTATTACTTCAGGTGAAGATGGCTGGACTGGACATACTTTTCACTGTGGACGCAGAGTTACAGTAGTCTGCTTATTTATTTCATCCAAATATCTTCTATTGCAGTTACATGTTTTTAGAACTGAATGATTGCTTTTCTACTATTTTTTCCGTGTAACTCCCACAAGTTTTCGATTGAGTTAAAGTCATGGTGTTATTGTATCGTGAAGTGACCTCATACTTCAATGTGACAACTGATATTATATTATAAAAAAGCTGTCATTTTAAAAATAGTCTGGCATTTCGTTTTTTACATTAAAAAATCGTGTTTTTTTAATAGCATGGCATTTCAAATTATACAGAGAACGTTCGTGAAATTTCTCTGGACATGTGTTGAACAAGCTGTTTTGATACAAAATGCATTAATCTCATAAACAAAATCACAACTGTCTATTACTTGATTTGAATAATACGAATGACAAGTAACTTTTTTAAATCCGAAAGTTTACTTGTAAAGCCTTGGTAATTTCCTTCTTTAAAACAAGTTTAGCAATGGAGCATAGGCTTGATTTGTGTATACGGTCCCTTCCTTTCTACACCAATAAAATGACCCAAAAACTCCGTGTATGATTTTCTTTTTGTGATGCTAGAGTTGTAAAGATGGAACAGAGTGATTCTTAACATGGAAGAAACTTTTTTGATTTTACAGTTAGGTAAAATATCAAACAAGCTGTTATCAGAATTCATCTAAAATGAAACCACCCCATGTGTCTTTCACATTTTTAGCAACGAATAGACAGAGTTGTAAAAGCTGCACCCTGCTGCGATCAAAATTTGCCATTAGTTGCGTTCCACCAAACATTAAAATCTGAAAGATGTACTCCAATAAATATACACTGATGCTAGAGACATTTTGTCATCACGATCACTCTCCAGTTGTCAACCATTAAGCTTATCCGTAGCGTAGGACTGAGTTACACACCAAGTAACGGAAACGCATGTGGAAATGACGTTAGATGTTTTCGTGCAGATGATGTTTGAAAGTTTGCAATCCAAGTGTTTAACCTTCGACCGGGGCGCTGCTGCAGTGCTGTTTTGATAGACGCTGCACTCTGATACTGAAGCAGATGCTGTTCCTTCGCACAGAGCTAAGATAAACTAAGCGTTAAAATTGGGATTTGAAAGTCTCAAAAAATCGGTCAGTGGCTGCATGTGCTCGTCCACATCAAATCTATTCTTCTGAGAAATTCGCTGTCGTTGTTTTGAGTCATGCAGTCAATCCAGTTTCAAAGAGTTATTATAAAAAGTTACCTTTGAAATGAACAACTTTGTTGTCGTTTGAGAAAAATTGCAGTGATTTGAAGTGCTACCAGTGACTAGGTGCAAAGTCATCGAACTTGTATAAAATTCAGTTGTCTTGGGATTTTCGAGATTTAGCTGTTGTCAGATGGATGTCTGTGTGAATGGGTCTTGGGCTAAGAGCAAATTATCTTACAGCTATCATTGCTCAAAGACTAAACACAAACAAATGATTTTAAATTTAGCTCTGTTGCTAGAACACTGTTAAAGCTTGTGCAAGTTTGTCGGTTTGGTTATTTCCAACTTTATGAAGTATTAGACTTTGAAGTACACAATACAATTCATTTACAGTTCGCTTGTCAGTTAAATGCTTTAGCCTGGATTACATGAAAACCACGAATGACCACGAATTTGTTCACTTTTCAAAAGTGAACATTTTACAGCAGTGACGAACACAGGCATAAATGAAGAGGATTTTATAAAATTTTTCTTTCAAGAATTTAGTGATATCGGGAACGACGAACAACGCAGTAAAGTGTCATCTTCTTAAACTTTCAAGGGTATTGACAACCTTTAATTTAAACCTTAGTGATTTCGTTGCAGTATCATGGATGATTATAATACCGTATTTATTCGATTCTAAGCCGCGGTTTATAAAGTTTTTTTTTCATCATTTTGTGCGGCTTACAATCAAGGGTGGCTTACATTTGCCATTTCTTTTCATTATCTAAAGGTATAGGTGACGCTCAATCTTTCCTTGGCTACGTTTTGTCGACCAAGGTCTCTTTTCGCATTCTATTCTCTTCAGCATCACGTACGCATCCGTCACAGGAGGGATTATGATGAACAGAAGGCAGTTGTAGTGGTGAAACATTATCACCAGGGTTGCCAAAAACGCGAAACGTACGAGTAAGCGAAAGTATCTCAGAGGCTTAGGTAACCTATGTTCAAGTGCGGTTTACATTAATTTTTAACGCCATTTCTTGCGGCCTACAATCAAGGGCGGCTAACAGTCGAACAGATACGGTGTGTTGGGCGATACAAGCTTTTTTATTTAACCTACGCGGTAAACAATGTATTTTAACATCTGTCATGACATGTCTAAATAGATTTGAAGTGTCCGCTCAAATATTCTATAGTGAGAATTCCCAGAAAAACTTCGAATTTTCGTTGACTGCATACGTTTGTGCAATTACTATAGAAAATTGTTTCAGCATCAATATTTGTTTTCCATGATCGCTGAGTGAATCTTGGCCAAAATATTCATGCTGCTTAAAGTCGGTTCGCATAGAGCAGGGGTCGGCAACCCACGGCCCGTGGTCCGGATCCGGCCCACCAAGCAACATCATCCGGCCCGCAGCCCTTTTGCCAAATCGTAGTAAATGTATATGGCTAGCTTAGTGGTATTATATTTTATGAATCTGCCCTCCTTCCGCACTGTGCTATGAATGTGCTCTATGAAGCATTTTGGGCTTTCCTTAAGAACTGTGAAAATCAGGAGCTGGTCTGATTAAAATTCCTAAAATTCCCAAGATCTAACAACAGCAAAGGGCACGAAATCGTTGGTGGAAAATTAGTACGGCCTCCCATACCATGCAGAGTTTGCTTTTGGCCCGCGACCAGGAAAAGGTTGCCGACCCCTGGCATAGAGCATAGGCAGATTTTTGGAAAACTGTTTTTGCATAAGGTTAGCTTAAAAGTTTTGCATCAAAATGTTTTCTGCAAAGGAATTCCTTTTCAAAGCAGCAAATGCGTGAAGTTTTGTCGAAGAAAAACAACGCAATGCTGCTAGCAGTCATCACCATTTCCCTCATTTGTGGTACAGTAGGTACAAACTACAGTGGAGTTTAACTGAATTGTTTGTTTTTGGTTAACGTCATGATTCTAACAATAGAAGATCTTATGTTAAATTTTGAAGCCGCACTAAAACTAAACACAATTCTGTATTGCTCAAACGTAGCACGCATCCAATCAGTTGTTTATTGTGCAATCTGAATAACTTATAGCGCAGGCACAAAGCCAACATGTGGCGCTTACAGGCATGTGTGTAGGTGATTTTCTGCTTGGGATATACGACAATGGCACTACTGTTCTTTAAAATATTCTGAAAATTGTATTACAGACATAGCAGTAGCTCTCCAGATCCGGGTGCATAGCTAGAGCAAATTTTATTGGCTTAATTTCGCTGAAGGTGAAAACAGTTGATTTTGAGATGTTCCACATAATTTTTTTTAAACCATTAGCGATTTTTTGTTTGTGTTTCAGAACTTCAAATTGACTCCAAAGTTATGCAAAAACATATAGTTGGTAGGGTGTCTAAGCACATAGAGTGTGTACAAAAAATAGTTCTCCGGGAACGTTGTGTCACTCTTAATTACTTACATTAGAACAGCGAAATCTAACAAGCCGCAAATTGCTGGCAGCGATAAGACTTCCAAAAAATTTTTGCCTTTATTAAATCATTCTAACGTAAAACAACAGTTCGGAGTTAAGAACCTTATGGGCAGTAACCTTATGCTTCACACTTGCAATATCATAGTCAACTTTCGCGCATTTTTGTTTTTCGATTATTATCTCGTAATGCTGATTAACCTTTTATTATCTTACTGAGCAACGACTTTTACATGGGAAGTATTACCTGTTGCGCAATCCGTCTTCTCGACCGTGCACCCTGGCTTCCGTAGCAGTGGCACACTGCATTAATCGTCCTTCCCGTAGTTTAGCTTTTCTAGGTTGATTAATTATCAGCTGCTAGTACTTCCTGTGTAATAGCATTGCTCGATATTACCGGTACAAGATAGACATTAACACGATAAATTTGTAAATTTACTATAAGGCCGTTTACGGATAATCTGAAACATACATAAATCAATACGACATCAAATGCACAGCGTAGTAAAGAACAGAAGCACCAATAAGGTGAAAAAGTCACGTTATCTCAGAAACGCAAGCACTATTTAAAGAAATATAGAAATCAGAAAATATTCCAAGAGAGAAAAAAGGAGACAAATTCAGGGATGCATAATCTAAAGGAGTCCAAAGAGAGCTCACTTTAAATTTCCGACGGGCGACAAATTAAAGGCCTGGAAAAACCAACAGTCAACAATTCTTTACATAGATTTGCCGGGTTCGAAATTTTGAAAGAACTCTTTTCTCTGTATCAGATAAATTAATGAAAAACGAATCTTATCAATGCTGAACTCTCGTTGTAAGAACGTCATAACGTGTATCCTTTTTGTTAAAATAATCCAACCTGAAATATTTTCGTAGAACAACGACTGCCTTTTGTGCCGGACCATGTAAAGATATCCTTTTGCAGAGGTTGCTACAAATCAACAAATCATATGCAGTGGTACCAGTTCAACCTTATCATGCGCGCCCCATGAAGTGATTTGGATTGAAAAAGCACTTTACGGAAGAATTAGAGTCAATACGTAAGTGTGTTTTAAAGGAGCGCACCAAATAGAAACTTTTTTTCAACGGAGGTGATTACATTGACAATGTTTGCGTGCAACCGACCCTTAACATTGGGATTACCACTTTGCCAAATGTATCCAAGTCTTGTATAAAAGCATAAACAAAAGTCATTGAAATGTTTCAAACAATTGGGAAGCACATTGCGAATATAAACAGTTTTAAATAAATTGTGAGCACCTCTATTCGAGAAGAAACCTTAGTAAAAGTAAAATTATGTCCAGAACAACAAATACCCGGCGAGTAAATAAATTTCAATACAAAGGTTAATCTTTATTCAAAGAAAATATCCTGCCTTCAAAGAAATTTTTTTCTGCAAAAATTTTTGTTGTTTGATTGTTCGTATGATCTCAATCTGGAGATTATGAAAAAATAAAAAATACAATTGTGGGACCAGTTGCATGAAAGACAATTGTGCGCATATCTACTTGCAGCCTGTGACTTTGTTCTGTATTAAAGAGAAAAATGGATGTAGCCTTAGCGTGGAAGAAGGGAATTACTTGACACATAAGCCAGAGCCGGATTAAAAGATAGTGGAGGCTATGATGTAATTCAAACCGTCATGGTTTGTAAAATTTATGTTTTCGCTATTTCGTCATATTCTCGTTTGCATTTTCTTGTAGTCGAGAATGTGTTTATCGTATTTACTCAATTATTAGTCGCCCTTGATTGCAAGCCGCACGAAAGGGTGTTAAAAATTAATGTAAGCTAACTTTTAGCGTAAACCTCACTCGAACATAGGTTACCTATACCTCTGAGATACATTCGCGACATTCGCATACTAATGCGTTTCCCGTTTAATCGGCAACCCTGGTGCTGGTGCACAGGGGTGTAACTAGTGTGGTCAAAGGGGGCACCATTCCCCTGGCGCCGAATCGCTACGGGGGTGCCGAATCACTTCGGGGGGCGCCGAATCACTGTCGAGGGAGCATAAAGATTCCAACAGTGTCACAAATACTTTCTTCAATACAGTACATTTGCTTCCGACAGGTCTCAGGCAGGGACGCCGGAACAGCGGTAGGGCAGGGGGCAGTAAAAGAATTGGCGCCAATAGAAGCTTGTAAAAAACAAACAAATCGTTACCGATTATGCTTGCTTTTGCGCAGTAACAACGTTGATCTCAAAAATAATAGCAGAAATTATAGAAAACCATTATGAACTTTTATGGTGCGTGAATAGCTGCAATAAATTTATTTCAAGTCAATCTTCATAAACCACAAAATTACGTATGACTGTGTTATGAAGAGGCACCTCCGCCACCGCTGCCCCCTTTTGAAAGGGCAGGGAGAAATGGGAAATAAACCCGTCATTTCACCGCTCTCCGGCCACCCTGAAATTAACTATGATGGTGTTATGTAAAGGTACCTGCGCCCCCGTTGCCCCTCATTTCAAAGTGCAGGGGGCAGTGCCCCCGTCATGCACCCCCGTTCCGGCGTCCCTGGTCTCAGGTTAGAACATGGGGACGCGAAACTTGCTTCTTGCCCCGGACGCCGTCTAACCTCGTTACACCCCTGCTGGTGCAGTATCAATGATGATTACACCACTACAACTGCCTTCTGTTCATCATAATCACTCCTGTGGCGGATGTGCACGTGATGCTAAACAAATCGAGTGCGAAATAAGAGTTTGCTCGACAAAACGTAGCCAAGGAAAAACTGACCGTCGCCTATACCTTTCGAAAAAGTAAAGAAATAAAAATGTAAGCCGCCCCTGATTACAAGCCGCATGAAATTATGAAAAAACTTTATAAGTCGCGGCATAAAATCGAATAAATATGGTACTCAACTGCACATACAGTTAGCTGCGAGAAGCGTTTATAATATTAACACTAGAGCAGGGGTCACCAACATGGTTGCCGCAGGTCGTTCGCACGGACCACGTGAGTCGCCCTCTGGCCTGTTCTGACAATAGCATAAACATGATCACATTAATGAATATCTTTATATTTTATTAATGATAACATAATTTAAGACAAATTGAGTAAATTTTTATTTCAAAAGTGTGTCTTAAATTTCACGGTAGCCCTTCGCATGGATCTGTACCAAGAAGTAACTCTCAGTTTCAAAGAGGTTGGTGGCCCCTGCACTAGAGTGATTCTTACTAAGAAAAAATATTTCCACAGGCTAGAGAGTGACTCGGCAAGAAACAGCATTCACCCAAACATTAAGCACAAACCAGAGATTGCAAATAAAAACACCAGAAAAATAACATGTCAATATGGCCAGCCAGACTGAGTGTAGCTTCGAAACTTATGTCGTTATTTTCACTTACATTTTCAGGTGCTCTGGTTAACGACACTGCTTTAACGCTGCTGCTTGAAAGTTTTACTGAAAAAAAACGTTTCAATCGCGGGTTTTAGCTAACACTGCCGATTCTTGCACTTTTTCTCCTTTGCGCTTTTTAGTTGCTGATGGCAATACAGATTTCAGCATCGCGCTAGCTAAACACTGCAATCTCGTTTTCTGCTCTTTCATTCTACAAATAGACTGATTAAAACCCTTTCTGACGGACCACGCAATAACGGGTGGGTTTACTGGTGTAAATGGCTTGAGTAACTTCATATGCTTCGTGTGTTTATGATGTAACTGTAACACAGGGGTAGTAGCCATGGGAAGAAAAGTGTATTTTCACTATAAGTTACCCTTTATGACAAAACAAAGGTCGCAGTTTGGCTGCCGCTACCTCCAGACGGTACAGGAAGTTACGGGATCATTGATACTAAACAGCAACCACATCAAGACTAGCTTTCGAGACATTTGTGCAGTAGGCGTGAGCGTGATGCATGTATAGATAATCATACCTATGCCAAAAAAGCGATTATCAGGAAAAGCTATAAGCAAAATTCAAATATATTTGCATTGAACTAAACCGAAAATGTTTACATTCAGTAGTGATTAATAAAAATGGCTGAAAATCAAATTTGCAGAGAAATCATGACTGATACTTAATACAACATCGGATTATAGAGTTGCGTTCTTGTATCTCTTCTGAATGACGACAATTTTTCAAACGAGTATTTTATTTTAAACAAATAAGGGTCATCACGAAGGGCCCCCATGGAGCGGAGGGCCCGGGGCAATTGCTCCCGTTGCCCCTCCCCCCTTAATCCGGCCCTGGTGCAGGGGGTGCAAGCGCACCTCCAAAATTTTTGATTTCGTGAAAATCCGGCAAAATGTGTTAAAGGGCAGTTTTTCCACAATTTTTCCACAGGCTAATCCCCTACGCCGGTTAAGAACACAATAAGTTTTGTATGGTTGTTTTATCTCAGTTGGTTTTGTTCACTGGTGAAAATGAATTTAGTTTTTTTTATAATCCCGCAATAACTCAACACAAAGGCGGCACAGTCGAACCATTCAGCAAATTGCTTTTAAGAGTTGAAAATTGATGCAAGGTTTATGCAGTACATGTATATCATCACAGAGAAGTTTGTTTTTGTTTGACGGAATGTTGGTCTACCTTCAGACGGACCTAAACGTTCGAGGGACTTTTGTTAGAATGTAACATGCATAACGATAGTTTCAAAAGCATACCATGCTTGATTTGCAACGCACATAGAGCAATCTGCATAGCTGTAAATCATGATCGAAGATGTAGATTGCTGCTGAACAGCCCTTGCTATTATTTCACCATTGTCCAGGGTGCACAATATCACGGTGGACTTGCCCCAACTGTTTTTCAGAAAATGGCCGTAAAATTAAAGTGAATGTTATTGAAGAGGTTTTTGTCTGATAGCACCAACGGTTATCTTCAATGACTTTCACAGGATGTAGAAGACAGATTGCAAGTGTGAAAAACAGTAGTTTACTAGGTTTGTCACTCAAGTGTCTGAAACCGGCAAGTAGTTGCCTAAGCTCAGAGCGAAACAAAAGACTTGCTTTTTGGGCGAAATCAGCCGTAGCTTTGTTTGTATAGGCGCGCTTCGGATGCATGGATTACGTGAAATCGATTTCTTATTTTTAAACAATTTGCTGACTGATTCGACTACGTCTCGTTTGAGGTGACTTATTGTTGGAATGTGCATATGCGCAAGTTGCAAAGTTGTAAAAGCAAAGCACGGCAGATAGATCCTCGCAAGATTATAAAGCAAACCGAGGGCCTTAAATTCTTGCCATAATTTTTATACGTGACTTTATCACAATCTTGTGAGGCTTCGCTTTTTTTGTAAGATTTTTTAGACAATTATTGAAGTACTTTCTGCGATTGTGCTTGGACAACGTTGCAAAGAAACGAAAACATTTTGTGACTTTACGTTGGCAAATTATGGAAATACAAGTAAAAGTTCAAATGTCAAGTTTGATTTATCCTAACTGGTGACGGTGTCTCTGTACTCTGTTGATATCAAAATGTAAAGCCATTGCAGCATGACGTACCTCTCCCCGAATATAACAAAATGACTGGCTTTTTGGGAGATATCGCAAGAGAAAAACAACGAACGCTGTAATTTCTAGCAAAGACAAAGATGTAGTAAACATTTTTAATTTTTTAGTATCTCTTACACTGTCTGGGGGCATGGTCGGTTGGTGCAGCCTTCTGAAGATATTTTGTGCTTACCAATTAAATTTATTAGCAAAAACATTTTAATACCTGCATGCGTCTTGCCCAAAACGACAGGCAACCTAAATTTGAAGTATGTGGAAACGATTAACAGTGTAATAAACTAACAATTTGTAATGGTATTATCAATTACGGTCCTCGAAACACACGCTTAGGGCCACAACAATTTGTTTAGGTCGCCTGATCTCTTTATGTAATGGGGCACTTAAGAGAATGAAATGTGTGTGCAAATTTTGTTTGCGTGTTTTTACGCCGAATGTTACGCGAAGAGTTGTTTTCAGATGCACTCGTCCATCAGATTTCTGTCCCTTTTCCATTGATGCTTCAAGAAAAGTTCAAGTTCTGTGCGACTGCTTCCCATCCTGTACCCTGAGTGCAGATTTATACTCGCTTAAGATGAAATGCTATTATCGTCCAGGTCATGTAGATGTCACTTACAAATGCCTCAGTGGAAGTAAGTGGATGAAACAACTGACTGACGTCCGTTTTGCTTGACACATAATAAAGAAATGTGCTATTTTGCGTTTGCCAAGTGTTTAAATCGTTTCTTAGACAATATGTTAAATTTATTCAAAAGTAGTAAAGTTAATTTCATAGTTTTACAAATCCGCATTTCTTTGCTGATTTTATATTTTATATTATAGATTGTCGTCACCGCAGGTTTATGTCTGTTTTAATTTTGATAGCCTTGTCTCTGTTTTTACTCCAACATTCTTTTTTGTATGATACATCCGCTGATATCAGTTATGGTTTGTTTTGTTTCAAAGTCAAAAATTTTTGATTTTTTTGTTTGCTATGCACTTGTTGGCGTAACCAGTCAAGCAGTTGTATTCAGAATGATTCTAAACGAAAACTGATACCATGAATATCAATGACAATAATCTTCTAGCCAGATTGAGTGCTGGCACAATGTGCAAAAACAAATGTCGTTCAACTGTATCAAGCGTCTCACTATGTAAAGCACCAGCTGCACTATAGATTTGGCCGCAGATGTCATTATGAAACAGTTTTGAAGTTTTTGCTTCATCCTTTGATAACGTGCAAACGAGCACAGATTATAGTGTTCTATATTTCTCTCAAATAATTTTTTATGCTGAGTGACGATAGTACTAGAAATATTGCAGAACAAATTTAGATCTTACAATTTTCATTCACAATTGCAGGAAATTAATAAAGGTCAGCGCAATAGAATTTTCTTCGATAAATGCACGTATAAAATTTCGAATAAACTTATTTTCGAATTAATCATAAATGATTTTGAAAAAATGTCAAAAATATCAAACCTTTTATATTTCGAAGCACAGATGCGATGCAAAGCCTATATAAAATGTTCCTTATCTGACAGGCTTAATGCTCCTAGCTTCATCAGGTGAAGGAGATGTACATCACATTTGTCTTGATGTCTCTTAGCTAGTAAGAACTTTTCTACAGAACCAGACACTAGATGGTTAACCTTGAAACGAGCTAGGCGCGGCGCTGCTTTCTCATGTTGGGTGGACGCCACCAACAGAAGGAAACGTCTAGCTCTTTGGTGAGCAACAACTTGCGAAAAGGCAGGTGGACATGATGGTAGTGGAAAAACAATTACCAACGAAAAATAGTAAAGAAATGTTTGAAATAACAAATAATAGAACAACCCAACACTTGCATTTTTTGACACTTATAAACTATGAAATTGAAATTTTCTCCTGAGCTTAAAATGTCAGACACGAAATTATCAAATAAATGTAATGTTTTACTGAAAACCTTTGTTATCACATCCTAACAAGCATGTTGTCAGTGACAGCAATGTCTTCAAAATTTAGCAAAATATACATTAATGCAAATCACTGCAGACTAAAGCATGACTTTCTTCAAAATGGCATGTAATTCAAGCTTGTCTAAAACATTGTAAAGCATGTTATTGCAACCAAAAACTGAGTAAGGTATGAACTTTTTTGGTGAAATATAACTTTTCATGCTTTCCGTTTTTTGATTTTAGACATACTGTATCAGCAAAAACATTGCTGTGTTTTCTTTGACTGAAAAATGGTAGGAATTTTTGGTTTCAAGCAAACCAAGATTGTTCAGTTTCGTTTATTCCTTTTAAATGTCTTAGGCAAGTTTGAATGCACATTTTTCGGATTATGTGTGTGCATCTTTTGGGGTACCTTGTACCAGGGGCGTGGCGAGGTTAGATGGCGCCTGGGGCAAGAAACAAGTTTGGCGCCCCCATGTTCGAACGTAAGGTCGTTTGGGAGTAAATACAGCTTACCGTACTGAAGAAAAAACTTACAACACTGTTGGGATTTTTCGGCTCCCCCCAGTGATTCGGTGCCTGGGGTATTGTTGCCCCCTCGTTTCGTCCCTAGTGTAACACTTCACAACAAAGTGCGCAAATTTGCAGAGCCCTGAATGTCGAACTGAGAGATCACAGCTACGTTAGGTCGGCCATGTATCCAAAATGCTCCACAAAAGACTGGCGAGACAAGTCCTGCTGGCCTAACCCACTGGAAAGCGGCCCAGAGGTCGTCCAAGCCCAAGGTGGAGTGACTGCATCTCCGACCTTGGTTGGTCCTGCCCTGATGTAGAGCCAGCCGAACTACTTGAAATTGCTGTTGACCATAAGCTGCTCCAAGTCTTCCCAAGGATGTTGCCCCGCGACCTCCCTAGAGGAAAAGCGGGCATGAAAATGAATTAAACGAATAACATTTACGTTATTCAGTTTATTCACCGGTGTTTAAAGTGCTCAGCTAGCAAAGGAAGAATTTTCTTAGACGGTTAGAATTGATTAATACCAACGTAGAGACAGACAGAAATGATTTGGGGCATCGCGGTCGCGACTTCGCCTGGAGCCTCGCGTTTATTTAATCCGGCCCTGCTTACAGAGGCCCCTCACTGGTGATTTCTAAATAATTTTTTTCTAAAAATGATTTTTGATTTTCTTAAAAAATTTTTAAAACTTGATTTTCTAAAAAAAGTATTGCCCCTATGCAGTAAACCTGAAAAACTGCGTGAATGTGTGTTCCATTGACTTTCATCATGTCCATTCACTTTTACGTGGTGGACGTTCTTCACTTTCAGAACCAAAAAGTTGTATATTTATTGGCTCTTTGTTGGCGCTCCTTTTACCCTAGTACCTTAGGCATCCGTCTAGTTTGTCTAAAGGCAGCGCCTGCACTGATCAGGCGATATTATTCCAAGTAACAGCGGCAGGTACTGCTCCGTCTCTAAATTACAGGACAGAAAAGGATACGGATTGACAAAAACTTCACTGAGTTCTAGTGTTTCATATTTCAATTTGGGGGGATGAAATTTTGTTTGGGGGTTTAAGCTCTGAATTTTGGGTCCCCCGTGACAGCGTGGCCCCCAATTGGAGGGTATGGAGGGCGGATGTCACGGTTGTGGTTCCTGATTTCGAGGGAATTCAGAGTAAAGGAATATATTTATGAATTGGAACAACTTGTTCAGTGAATGTAGCGAGTACATGTGGTGCTGATTTGTATGACATTAGTCGTCGCAAACCTTCAAGAGGCTCCCCCGATTTAAAATAGCCTAGGGCTCCGAAAATAAAAATTCACCCTGTTTGTACCCCCCTTTCAACGCCGAGAACGAGGGTGGACAGCCACTAACATGAAATGCGCAAAACCAAACAAGCATTTCGCGCATCCATCGGCGCGCGTCATCAACAACCGAACTCGGGATTTAGGCAGAAGGGCCCATTAGAAAAATTTGTGACAGTCTCCCCAACAAGCTATCCACAAGCGGAAGTCCCACGTTGCGCCCACAACGCATCTGCTGAGGCCAATGAGGGCGGTGAAGGTGGCTTCTTCTCTGGAAGACTTGATGGCCTTGCGAAAACGGCAATCTCGCCATAAGATAGTGAATGGTAAGTGTAATACTAATATCAGCCAAACAATATTCCCTGGATGTTGTTGACTTCTCTTTGACTAAGTGTCGTGGTTCTAAAACTGTTGAGCTGGGCGAGGCATGGAAACTCTTTTACTCCGGCGTTGAGCCAGAAAAATTTTCCAGGCTGGAGTGGATATACTTGTAAGCCCTCAGCTGGCAAACTATATTGATGACTGGATCCAACTAGGAGGAAGCGTGTGCATATTGATGTCGACGTTCTTGGGCCGCTATCAGTGTTTGACACAGGTATACTTCCGAAACTCAAGAAAATTGTACCCGGATTCGTGAAAGAAATTAATGATGCTCTGTAAAAGGTTAAGACTAACCAACCCACGATCCTTTTGGGAGACTTTAATGCACACGTTGGGAACAATGCCGGGGAACGCACAGCGCCGGATTAACAAGTGGCAAATGTAGCAATTGCTACGGGTTCCGCGCTTTTGGGGCCCCGCGGTCCTTTGTGATAAATTCATTCTTTCTCATATGCAAGGGCAGATTTTAGGATTTAGATACCCGAGGCAAACTCTCAAAAAGAGGACCCTGTATTTTATGCCGAAACTTTATTCGCTTGAAGCACGTTACATTTTCATTTTGTCTGGAAATTTGCTTCTTCGTGAAATTCTATTTCACATTGTAAATTTTTTGAAATCATTTGATTATATAATGTTCTTTCTCTACATATTACAGGTGTTTAGGGGCCTCTTTTTGCACATTTACACATAAATTTTGCTTTATGTTCCCAAACATATGACTTGCTTCACAGCCTATTAAATGTGCCTTCGGAGCAGGCTTGGGTGATTAGTTTGGCTCGGGGGCCAAATTGAGAAGGACGCACTTAGAGGAGGGCCGTACCTCTAATTTGATCACAAAATAAACAAATAGAATAAAAACAACAATGGTACACAGAAAAGGTTTGCGTAGAGATGGACAAACTGTGACGATAGAAATAGAAGCATATTTCGCTTCAAGATAGCCTGAACACTAACATTCACTGTGATATGTTCGAGAAAATCTCAAGATTGAAGATTTTTCCTACAATTCCGCGGGCCACTGAAAATTATTTGGCGGGTCGCAAGTGGCCTGCGGGTTCGTAATTGCCCACCCGTTCTCTAGACTGATTAATAAGCTTTTAAACAAAATATTGCAAAATGAAAGTTCGCAACTTTCAAAAGTTTCAAAAGAAAAATAGTGACCCACACAGCACCTCTCAAAAAGATGGGCCCGAGGCGACCGCCCGTTCGTCTCCCCTAATATCCACCCTTAATAATATTTATGGAATATTTTCAGTCCAAGAATTCACTATTTTGCTAACTTTACCATAAGCAATTAAGCGTAAGTTTTCAGCTTAATGCTTCTATATTAAGCCAGTGGCGTATCTACGGTATGACAGGCATGGCTCGTGCCATGGGCGCCACTTTGCTGGGGGCGCAAAATCTGCTTGGCAAAATTGAAAATTTGTGGCTTGCAGTTTCTTCAATCTCTATTTTGCGCCCCATACAACGATTAACTGCACAACTGCATCAGTACAGCATGTCAGCGCCCTCCTAATGCAATAATTCGGGAGTGTTGCGCCACCAGTAAGCATTGTAACAAACCCTGTTATTGCAACACAACACAACAGTCAGACATGACAGAACAAGAACGCTCCCTTGCAATATCTACAAAACCTCACTACTTACGCAACAAGAAGGGCTTTGTTAGTCAGTTCGTGCCGATGCGTTTCAGGCAAGAGGATGTTAGTCAGAACGTGGTTGTGACGAGTTTAAGTCAGTGTTTTTGAGAATGTGACTGCTACGCAAATAACTGCTCTTAAGCTTCCACAGATTTACAAATTACTTGAAACTACTGCGGCCCACTCGGACTTCACGAAATTTCTTCGATGGCCGCTAGTGTCCGATGAAAGGCTGAACCCTGGGTTGTTAAACTGTGGAGCGTGAAAAGTTTGCAAGGGGGGTGCGGGTATGACAGCGACATATTTCTGAAAAGCAGGATAATGGCAACTGACTTGTTCTGTTTTTTGTATTTGATATTGAGGATAAGTGAGGCGCGAGTATTAAGGACTAACGCCAAAGGGGGCGCACTTGAAAACGTTTAAGATCTCTGGGCTAAACACAATGCCCCAGTCCATAAACTAAAGAGAACCATAGTACTCCTCGAAACATCAGCAGTTAGTATTATTACCGTACTAGCTGAGCAAAAAATGTTAACTCATGAACAGTGTTCCCTCTAAGAAAATTCTACACTGAGCAAATGTTTGTTTTGTTGCGCACTAAGCGCATGCAATTGCACATAAATGATCAACCATCCAGACGTACAGTGAAGCGTTCCAAGCGTTTAAAGGGCTATGCGATCGTGGGCGTCCGCGGGGGGCAAAACGGGCATTTCCCCGCCCTGGAACTTGGGATCAAGAACCAAAAATTTCCCGAAAATCTGAAGTCAGCAACTTAATTCCGATTAATTGATTTAATTCTTGCAATAACACTTTATTTTCCGGTATGGCACTCATACTGCTTTAAGAGCCAGGTTCACACTGTTGTGGACAGTGTCATGCAGTGATTGCTTTGTCTGCAGAATCGCGTTGCGAAACTTGCGAGCGTATTGTTCTACTATTGATCTTTGTTGCGTAAACAATACGCAATAGTTGCGCGTTTTTCTGAAGTGACTGCTGACGTCAGACACTTTTGGCAGGTAATGCAGGGAAACACTGACTGCTGATAGCGTAAGACGCGTAGTTTTATACTGTGTGAAAAGAAGCATGAGTGAATCTGTAGCAATGCTTTCACAAGTTTGAAAAATCCATTATTAGTGTGCAGGCCCGTGAGTAGGGGGGCGCAAGGGGCGTGGACCCCCTGGAAAAATGTGTTGGACATTATTGAACATAGTTGAAAAAATTTGGGCCTCTCTCAGAAAATTCTTCGCCACCCCTATTGTCCCAAGCTGGCTGCGGGCCTATTAGTGTGCGATTGTGAGTGCGAGCAAGTCCGGAGCGAGCCTTCCATGCGCCCAAGGCAAGTTTCATTTTCAGCGAACCCTCATAACGACCTTTTTGCAAAATTGCCTACCGACTGTAGTTCATAAACGTAAACATATGCTTTTCTGCACATAAATTGCGGGTGAATCGCAGGCAGAGTCAACTCCACTACCCATGAAAAGACCTTTCCCATTGTACATATGGAGTAGATATTACGCCACCACGTTGGTTATGTTGCGTGACAGCTAGAATCCGTTTGGTTAAAAAAGGATGTGTGTCCTTTAATCAAGTTTCATTGGTTAACTAGGCTGTTAACTCCAATAATTCTGGGGTTTCGACAATGTTCCCAAATTAACTACGCTGGATGGCTGAAACATAATTTAGTCAGGGCTTTGACATGAAGGTACTCTGGTTAAATTGGCGGAGAAAGCAATATCAAGCTATGAAAGTAACAGTGATGGTAACCTTAAATTTTTGAAGTGAACTTGATAAAGTATGGCGGGGAGGGCATGCCTTGCTGGCCCTGACAGCACGTTATTGATAGATTTGTAAGCATCCTAGGCAAAATCTATTCAAGCGCCCACCCCCCCTATAATGAGATCCTTACTTTACATATCATCACGTTGTACATTACGAAAATAAGGACGTATTTGTACATTAGAAAAGTTGATTAGATGAATATATGAAATTGAAATTAATAACAAAAATATTGACCCCTATGCAGCAAACCTGAAAATCTGCACGAACGTGTGCTTCATTCTCTTTTATCGTGTTCATTCAATTTTACTTGGAGGTTCGTCACTTTCAGAACCACATAGTTGTATATTTTCTGGCTCGTTCTTGGCGCCCCCTTTGGCCTAGTACCCTAGGCAGTCGCCTCGCCTAAAGGTAGCACCGGCACTGAGTGTGACCAATGTGCCTGAGTGAATAGCTTAATCAAGCTACGGTTTTGCAGGCATATTTTCACACAGTATAAAACTACGTAGCTTGTTAGAATACGTCAATGAAATTCTTGTGCGATTACGTCTTAATTGATAAGGTTTATTTCTGACTTCTGAGTAAGTACTGAGTGCTAAGCTACATTTGCCGCGGCGGGTTTTCGTAATTCGTCTGCTCAATTTAGCAAGTCCGCTTGGTGTTCTAATTTCAGTAAGTTCTAAGTTGTCCGATAGTCGTGTCAAGACACGAAAGTGTTGTTTGAAACAGTTTTTCGAGAGTGTCTAACTTTCTTGCTTTTGCACCGCTAATGTTGATCTGGTCATTGATTGTTCTTAAATTATGACATACTTGTAGAAAGTGCTCGCAAAAATGGATATATTAGGTAGTTTTTGAAAAGAAAAAGCCTTTCTCATAGCCGAAGTTTAGAAAACAATTTAGACAAACGATTTCAGAAGTGAGTTCTGTTCAACCAGCACAGACAAATGAGAAAACCGCAGACAGTCACTGATTGTTCAAGTCTTATTCAGACTCAGCAGTCTGGAGTTCACAACGATAGCGATACGGTATTTATGCGCCAATTCAGCAAAATCTGAAACGGTTACAGAAAGTACACCTTTGCGGCAAAATAGTGTACACCTCCATTTGAATAAGATTTCAAAATGTATGCGAATGGAACGCGTGCTTTCTTGAGGCATTTTCTTTGTCGTGTAGAAACAGTAAACAGTTTGTGAACTTCCATTTGCATTGAAACGTCAGCAACCTGAAAATGATAAGCAAAATGTCGACGTTGACCCCCTGGAAAAATTTCTGCGGACGCCCATGTATGCGATATATATACAGTATCAAATTTGAAATATGTGCGCGAGGATGAGATTTCACTGCTCCAGTTGTCTGGTGGTACTGCGCGTTTGAGCACCTCAGAGGGAACACTCCTCGTGAACGAAGAGATGAGCAGCTTTTTCTGTCAAGTGGTTTGGCTGTCACACGTTCAAATGTGGTGTTGCTCTCGTGCACGTAGCTTATTGTACCATCCAAATTTGATGTGGTTCGGTTAAAAAAAATTATCGTTCGCAGTTGCAATATGTCATGTGACTTTTTTGCAAGGCTTACAATTTGGTCAGCCAATACAATATAAAAATATGTATCGTTTTTATTTGAATGTTTTTATAATCTTTACAACAAAAAGAAATGAGTATAAAAGTATGTTATGGTCATTAAGGACAATTTACAATTGTATTTGCTGAAACGTTTGAAACAAAAACAAACATACGTTTTCTGTTTCAAAATATTCACCTGCTTCATAGTTTATCTTTCGAAAAAATTGTGCCTATATCTAATATTTAAATTATCAAAAAGGGCGCACATTTAAACTTTGCCATGGGCGCCATTTTGGATAGATACGCCACTGCATTAAACTGGTGTGATTTGAAAATAACAAAATGTTATAGTTATTTGTAACGTTATGAGACCAGCCGAGCAATGAGGCCATATTGCCAGATATTGCTTGATTGTGCTTTCATCACATTGACCTGTTCTATAAGCTACGTTACCTTTTTGGTACTTTCGAAATGATTTGTCCAGTGGTGTCAAACCTGAGGTTTACCCCCAGATCTGGGGTTTTAATTGCTGTTTTTGGATTTTTCCTCTGAATATCTGGGGTTTTTAGCGTTTGACTGCGTAGCGGTAATTTAAGATAGGGTATGATTTACCCTACTTCTCACTTTTAGTCTCATCTTTCTTTTCCTTTTTTTCATCAAGGAACCCTAAAGTCTTCAGTTTAACTGATTAGCAAGCAACTGACACCGCATAAGCTGTAAATATTAGCAAGGCGCAATGAGTTCATGTGACAGAGATACTGTATTAATGTAGCAAGCCCAAAGCAAAAGAGTAAGTGGTACACAGCATTTTGATGGTAGAGTAGGTGAAAGATCCAAATCTCAAAGGTTAGGTACAGAAGGACACTGGGAATGAAGATTTAAGTGTTCTAAAATGTTGCGAGATCACCGTCAGAACTGCAACATGTCCATGTTACTGGGATATAATAATTTCGAAAGACACAAAAGTTCATTAGCGAATTTGCAGTATATATTCACTAGCACGTTTTGTGACTTAATGGTGCCCAGATATAGTAGATAGTAGAAAGATTCATCTAATTTATGTCTACATGGGATTTTCTGTTCAACCCTGCGTTTTTGTGAAAGTCTATATGGAATTGTTGAAAAAGTCTGATTGGCAGCCCTGGATTTGGCCTCTATTCACTAACCATTGGCTAGAGTATTCCGAGTCTTCTTTTACAAATGTGAGAAATGATTTCAGCATTTATTTAACCATCGTGGTGACCAACTGCAGTGGAGAACAACCATTTTCTAAACTTATGGCGGTAGATTGAACAAAGGATCACCATTAGATAAAACAAACCGATCAGCCTGATTCTAAAGAGTATAGAGTATGAACTTCTATGAGAAATAGACCCTACCAGTATCATAAACCAAATCGCTATGCCAAAATCTAGAAAATGCAATCATAAGCAGTAGAATCCTGCTTTTGACAATCGACTTCAACATTTATGCAGAGATTACACTGTCTAGATCAGCGGTTCTCAAATTTCCATGAGCCGTGGCCCCCTTCTAAGTTGACTGGTTAATATATCGTGACACTTGGGTTATGAAATTTTACGGAAAAGCTGCCTAGTGAAGGCCTCTGCTCGTGGCCTCCAAGGGGGCCGAGGGCCTCGTTTGAAAAAACTTGGTCTATATCAATGGTTATCAACCGGGGGGAAGCCTCCCCAAGGGGCGCCAATAAATTTCCGCGAGTGCGAACCCTTACCAGCTCAACAACATGGGAAGTTTGATTAATAAAGTTATCAATAAATACATTTGTTTTCACAACTTATTTAATGTCAAGGGGGAGAAACAAAGGACAATTACTTAAGGGTTCGTCTTGGAGAAATGGTTAAGAACCACTGTTATGGATATAGCAGTGATTACATATGTTGATGAGTCTACTCTACAAACATTAATTACTGTTCCTGTACTGTACGTGTGAGCTGTACAGTAATGCATTCCTCCTTGGTAATAAGATACGTATGAACATTTTTGGTAAAAAACTATGTAACCCACAATGTCCACCAGGTAGGACCAGGTTTTTCGTATTTACGGAATTCAGCATGTCTAATGGTAGGCACATGGATCCCACAGAATTTATGATTTAACTGTTGTTCACTTGTTCGAGTGTATTTTGGAATTAGTCCCCGCGCTGCTAATATGCTACAGGCACCGCGCTACCTTAATCAGGCCCTGGGTATAAAGCAGTGTGATCAGCCGGAATGGTGATACTGATGTTAATGATAACGGAAGACTCCTGCTACAACTGTGCTGTAACAACACATTGTGCATCATGAACCCATTTCTCCAACACAGAGATGAAGCGGAGATAGTTCGGTAGTAGAGTAGCCTCCTCTCAATTATAAGGTTGGATGTTCGAACAACGGCCCCGGATATGGGCGTCGGAAATTTTTTTAATCTTAGGGCCCACGCTGTCATGCTACAGGCCCGCGTCACCTGAATCCGGCACTGATCACACATTGTCTTATTAGGTATAACGCTTAATAACAAACATGTCAAGACACAATTTAGCATTCACCGATATATTTAAACGATAGCCATTGTCAAAAACAGTGGCGTACGCAGAAAATTTCCGAGGGGTCCAAAGCATAGTCGTAGCCAGGCGGGGCCAAAGGGGCCATGCCTCCTACTTCAAATTTTTAGTAAATATACTCATTTTGTGCTTTGAGAGGCGTTTTTCTAAACAAAATAGTGTTATTCGCCTAAAATTAAACATTTTGGTATACACTGCCGAATACTGACAATATACACTGCTGAATACTGTTTATACATTTTTTTATTTTTAGGGTCTGAGGGGGGGGCCATGGCACAGTGCCCCCCCTCCGTACGCTAGTGGTAAAAAAACTTTGACTTTTTAAAAATTTTCTGTTTCACTGTATTAGTTTTTTAAGGGATGCCTTGCTTTTCAGTTTCAAGAGAAGAAAACTGCCACCTACCTCCTTTCACGAAGCAACTGCAAACTGTCCCTGCATCGAGCGCAATTCCAACCACAGTTGATCTTACTTCTAAAACAACTGGAGTAGTCAGTGAAAGCCTACTACTGATAACTACCGCTGAAGCGACGCAGACAGAAGAAAGCCAGTCCCACGCGGCCGTTATGAAAAACTCAACAGCTTCCAATACTTACTTTACTGAACTAGGAAGGATCACTCAAACATTTTCGCAGATATCAACGGAGGTTTCTGTGCATACTGTTGCAAGATCATCTGCAAAGGCAACAGTTAAGCATATGCTTACTGGTACGACACAAACTGATACGTCACCGTACCTTCGGTTTAATAGTACAGTAAAGCAACTAGAACCTGAAGCCACAATAAAGAATTACGCACTTTGGATTTCTGTTGCTGTCGCTATTGCCATATTCCTGATTTTAGCTGTACTGATAATACGGCAGTGCTGGACGAAATCTCTACTCAATAGTTGGTTTCATCAAGAAGGTGGAAAAAGATTTGGCTTTCCTGCTTATGGTAGCAGGCAGGAAGTTTTTAATGTTCTGTACGACGCTTCTGCGCAAGTGAACAACGGTTATGCAGAAGCATCAAATTACGAAGAAACGGATAAAAATGGGCACCCGGATGATAAACAGACAGTCGTCAACCCTGCCTACGAAACACACGGTGAAAATGACGTTGCTTACGTTTATAGAGAAACCAAGGTAAATTCCCTTTATGGTGCAAATCGAAAGAACAGGGATTTATGAATGTTACCTCGCTGGCACTGAGTGATCACGTCTTTAAGCACAAAAACATAAAAGAAATATAGAAGTTACACTTCCTTCCAAGAGGTAATTTATCCTGAAGGAAGTTGTTGGCACTTCTCTGATGTTTGTTTTTCTCGCAAAGTGTTCATTATTCGCAAAACTCCCCTCATTATCAGACATCTAACTATGATTTCACCCTTTATAAACCACTAGGATTGAATGTTGTACAGTAACTACGTTTACCGATTATTTTATTTTGTATTTCAACACCCACCATTGTTCCATGTGCAAAGAACTGGGATGTTTTCAAACGCATAGTCAAGTCAGCCACAAGTTAGTTCATAGAAATTTGAAGTTGATTTTGCTGCTTTTTTCAAATCCCGCCTCAAGATGAACCAGGGTATGTTTCCTACCAAAAACGTATTTGTAGGCAGGGCAGAGTGCAATGGCTGAAACTAGTGGCATAGCAAGGGGGCCCCAAGCGACACCTTCTGGGGGGCGGCAATTAATTGATTAAAATATAATTTTTTAACGTAGTTGTAACACTTTCAATTTTTGTGTATGGAAGTCCTAGACTAGTAGTCTAAAAAACTATGAAATGTGGTTGTGGATTGAGCAAATTGATAAAACGTTTACTCAGAAGTCAAATCCAGCGTGCTAAAGTGCCCCTATCTTTGTCTTAAAATCGGAGCTTTCTAGCATGCGTACTTAGCCCCAATTCCATACACCTTCCTCTCCACACAAAGCCGTTTGTCCTCACCCTAGCCAAAAGTCCTTTGAACAAAGGACAGAGATGACATCGACGACAAGCTAGCAGATATAACTGGTCCGGCAGTTCGATGTTCATGTTGCCCCGTCACTCAAAATCTTATAAAAAAAGACGCTGGTGGAAATAACGGTGAATAGTCAAAGCTAGCTTAAACCGTTTTCTCTTGTTCGATCCTAGCAAGTCGCAACGCCCTAAGCGGTATATCATTGCGTCAGCTGCACCTATCGCCATTGGCGAGGAACATTTGCTGGCACGCCTCATGCTACTGCTTAGTAGGATATTTTCAATAAACAAAGGCCACATGTTGTAATCTAGTCATTAGGTGCAGGGCCGGATTAAGGGGGGGGCAACAGGGGCAATTGCCCCGGGCCCCCCGCTGAAAGGGGGCCCCCGTGATGAAATTTATTTG